>Ga0105053_10010556_pt1 | contig 11489 bp, 2 predicted proteins | sample BON01_FD_78093 | JGI IMG/M metagenome (GOLD analysis project Ga0105053, IMG submission 78093) | Freshwater microbial communities from Lake Bonney liftoff mats and glacier meltwater in Antarctica - BON-01 | ecosystem: Environmental > Aquatic > Freshwater > Ice > Glacier meltwater | place: Lake...
AGCAGGTTTCTTTCGGATTTCAACTTTTGCCTTCTCTAACCGTTTTTGCAATATATTTATAGATGCTGACCCTTCGCTAGAACCAGAAAACTTCCAAACAAAATTTGAAAAATCCTCTAACGAAAAAGGCAGTGACGAAGATATCATAGAATACACTGCAGCTGCAACACTCGAGTCGTGAATTCCAAAATAGGCAATCCCTCGACTAAATTCGAAAAAATCAACATTTTGACTACCGTCAACGTCATAAAAACGAAATAGCTCCAAATAAATTTCGTGATTCAAAGCATCTTTCGAAGCTCGTATTTCTTTAAGCATTTGTTCCACAAAGTTCTTGCATGTGATTTTGATGTCGGATACCTTCTGTGATAACACAGCGAGGATCTCTTGACCATCTATTAGGCGATCTTTGTCCAAACCGAGACGGTCGCAAAGCCTATCGTTAAATCGACGCGGAAACCCTTTTGATATACATTTAATGGCTTCTTGGTGGCTCAAAACTATCTCTGAAAACTCAATTGGTTTCACAAGTTTCTTGAAAAGATGAATGCGTCTGCCTGGTATTTCACTCAATTTAGTCAAAAAGCTTTGAATGGAAGCATCGTACATTCGATCCTCGGCAATTTGAATCTCGTGCATCACCACAGTTGCTTCATCAAGAGTGATTTTTATACCATATGTCGATAAAAAGTCTGCTGGAGTGGTTCCTAGACCAAAATTGAAATTTGAAATAACATCTTGAATGTTGTTTCTGGGACTTTGAGGGCCTTCTTCATCCACTCCAAAGACCTTAAAAAATATATCTCTACTACATTCTTTTCCATGTGAAAAAAGTCGAGAAGATATCTCTTTAGAAGCTCGTGCTTGAATTTCGGAAAAAGTGGATATCCCAAGAATGACTTTTAGACTTCCTTCAAATTCGTATTGATCGACAAATCCATTGTCATCCGAGTCAAACAGAGAGAACAATTCATTATAGCTTGATGTTGTGGCCAAAGTCTGTACATGTTTGGTTATTATATCCACCTGCGTCTCCAGCCCAATCTTCATGCCCTTTAGCTGTTTAGGAGCATTCATAGCTGAGTCAACAATACGCTGAAATCCGCATATTTGAGATTTCGAAGAAACCAAGATTCCAGACGATTCTAGAACCCCAAGTTTCCGAAAAAGTTTGATGTTTTTGGAATATTCTGCCGGTGATTTCCCTTCCCTATCTTTAGATGAAGTCTCCGCTCCGTGCACCAACAATATGTCGACTAGCTTGTCATCCTTTTTTATGACCGCAACATGTAATGGGGATTTTCCATGAATATTGATGGCGTTTACCAGCGACGCATTTCCTTGGAGCATTTCTTCGATCTTATCGTGATTGGAATTCCTAATTGCTGTGAAAAAATGGGTTTCTTCAGAGTTCGTTGTTTCACTTTGCGCTGACACCGTAGCGAAACAAATTGAAGGAATAAACTGCATTGAAAGATGGATCCTATCAGAAGGTTCTTTGCGGGTGGTTTCACGGCGACTGATACTTAATCGTATCTTTGCTTGCTTCATAGAAAACCATTTCGGTCCAGCATCGATAGATTCTAATATCTCCTGAGCTGGAATCTCGACCGAATCTAAAATGGTGTATTGATCTAACTTCAATTCCAGGATGACTGTTATTTTCGATGAGCCACTCGAGAAAGTGCAACACAGACTATTATTCTCCTGTTTCGTCCATTTAGCATGCTTCCCGTCGCTATAGCAAGACGCTGTTTTCACAGGTTCGTCGACGCAGGGCGATGTGCAGAGGGTAACATAAGGTTTAATCACAGCAAGCTCTCCTAAAACTAGATCTGTTGCTTCAATGACCTTGATAACCAATATTTTTGGAGTGCTGAAGAACAATAACTCCCTTGGTGGGGACAAAGGCGGGATTCGTATATTTGAAATTTGAATCTTCCCAGCAGAAATCGTTACATGTTCATCTACGGAACATTTGATAAACAATTTAGCGTCGTGGGATTGGATCCACCCACGCCATTTTAAATTTGGGTCTTCAAAAATGGCCTTGCATTCAAAATGAAACTCCGAAACAGGAGGACTTTCTGGTTCAGACCCGAAAATTGAAAAGGTTATAAAATCCTGAGAATTGAATGTTCCGTGCAGAAAGATGGATTCTTGCCATTCTGCCATGTTATTTATGTTGTTCATAGTCGACAACGAGGTGCTGCACTTGTTCAATTTGGGTCTGGTTCCACTCAGATTGACTTTGCAAGAGTAGCATTGGCCAACTTGTGATGACCCTGGCAAGCGATATTTCCCTAGATATACATTCAACAACTTGCCTTGCATTGCTCTAGAACCACCTTCAAGAACCACCCAATCAGGATTAGATAGCGACACCATGGCTTTGCCTACTGCGTTGATGCCACTTGATTCAGTAGCTGATTCGTAAATAACAGCACTGAGGCATTTTGTAGTAGTTTGTACCAAGACTTCAACAACTTCATCGCCGACCCATTGAGGATTGACGCCGGCATGTCGAGCAACTTTTGAGCAACCAACAATCCGATCACCTTGAAGGAATTGTATGAAGGGGGACGTCGAAAGTAGACCTTGGCATCTGACATCTAATTGCATTTTCTTATAGCTAACTTTACTTCTCACCTTCCAGCCTCTGTATCGGGAAGCAATAGTAGTTACAGCGAGGCCATTCACAGATCTTTTAAAACCGCCAGAGTCGGATGCAAAAGAAACACCAACACTAAGAGGGCATTGGTCAGGAAGAGTGAGATCCTTCCAATTGTCCGTAAATAATTCATTCCAGGGAATGTTAATACGTATTTGGTCCTTGTCAAAAAAGGAAACGGCAATTCCAGGAGGAGTTTCATAAGGAAAATGATCTGGATACAAAATAGTTTTGATTGTGTCACCTTCCAAATGTCCCCAGGACGCCATAGAACCTAGAGAAGATGATTCGGGGAGCAAAAATACCTTCACGTTGGACACTTTTTTATGAAATCGAACTTTGACACTCAAAATGCCTCCATTTGCCTTTGGAAAAATGTTTGTACTCAGAGAATACCCGCCTGAAATGGGAACAAAGGGTTTTCCAAGATATGGCTTCAACAGAATCTTCATGGAGTGCTGAAAAGACCCCTTAGCGACTGCAGGATTTATTTGAACTTTGGCACATATTTGCTGCGATGGCACCATGGAAGGGAGCGCAATGGAAATAGTGGTACCCAGCAAAATAGAAAAACTTTGAGGTTGGCACAGTTTAAATCCGTTGACCTGATCTTCAAGTTCTACTTGAATCTCAAACGTTTCGTTCTTCCAACTGTGGCAAGGCAACTTTTCTCCCCGTCCGAAGAGGAGCAATCTCGGTTCGTAATCGAATACCTTTATATTAAGTGTTCCCCCACTTTTTAACATCGTTTCGAACGGAACGTAGTCGTGCTTAATCATTTTTGCAACAAGTCTTCGAGCATCTTCCTTCATTTGATTTGTAGAAGGATCACTTAAAACAAAAAATTTGACTCTTTCCGATTGCCGAACTTGTACTAAGTTACCAGGACGTTTTTCTAGCTCACTTTCAACATGTATGAGTCGTTGCTCAAATAATTGACGAGACTTTATTGTATTCGAGATAGATTCTACTGAAACCTCCTTAGATCCTCTTGATATGAATCGGTGAACAAATTCGTAGATATTCGGAGACCGACGAACGATGCTTCCATATAATAGCATGGCACGAACATCCAGTCGAGTAATCGGGGTTTCAAAAGTAGCTGATGCTAAATTCGCAGCTTCTTTGATCAGATCTGATATAAAATCCCCGAGTTTTTCATGCGTGTCGCCGAGTTTCTCGAGTAATTTTTCCCCACGAAGTTTAATGTTGTCTGTATTGTGGTACATAGATTGCTCCCATTCAACCTCGGCAGTGTCGATCTCCTTAGCACTGACTTTAGCAATTCCCAGTATATCTTTTAGGTACAAGCGATGTGACGGGATGCTTGAATTCAAACGTCTCAATTCAGATATCTGCAACACGGATCTCGATTTCATTGCTTGTGCCTCTACAATAAGTTGATGTTTACGCTCTTCGATCTTTCCATTGAAAATTGTTTCTTGTGTATTCAAAAGCACTTCTTTAGCTTTCTTAATTTCAAGAGCTTCCAAAACTAAACTCAAGCTACTATCTGGGCTTACCAAATATTTTTCAACCACGTTACAAAGTTCCCAGTTTTCAGGTCTTGGAGAATCCTTCAAAGTTTTATAATCTATTCCTGTGCCAGACTTGAGTAGATCCAAGCGTTCGGCCTCAGTAGCAATTGATGTACCGCTGAACCCCATAGAGTAATGCTCAATAAGACGATCAGGATGATGAGAACTGAAATCTGCAGCATTTAGCTCTTTCAACATGACGGAAACTTCCTTATTAGCAAGCAAAAACAATTCAAGATATGTATCATCAGCGGCACCATGAATTCTCTTGCTAAAAATTGCCTCGCTAAGGATGTTAACCTCGTCTATGATTTCTTCTCGGAGTCCTATAGGATCATCTCTTCGCTCTAAAAAGGATTTTGTTTCGTACTTTAACATTGTAAGATGACTTAACAATGCCTCTACAGTTTGGCTTTCCAGATGTTGTAGATGAGAGTTTTGGAGAGTTTTCACCGAACTCGACAAAACATCAAATTGGTCACTTAGTTCTTGAATCTGATCAATTTGATACACCGTGTCTTTCACTTGAGCAGAAATATCGGAAGCGTTTTCTTTATGGTCCAGTGCTTGTGCAACACGAGTGAACACTAATTCCACAGCATGGATCTTTTCTCCATCGACTACTTGGCAGGTTTCTCTGAGAGCTGCAGTAGAATTCTGACGAAGTATGGAAACAAGCTTCGTATGTATGTTGATAGAACCTCTAGATGAATCATTTCTATTAAATACCTCAAGCGCGACATCTTGCATCTCAGAACCTTTGATAGTTGCGGAAAAAATCCCACTTGTAGTTAAACTAGATCGTGATTCCTTGTCAAATCTTTCGAGTGCAAAACAAATATTCTCGTCATCAATGCAACCCGATTTTATCATCCATTCGTGATTACGTATTTCAGCAATGATTGCTTCATCACCCATAATACGTTAAAAACAGTTTTTTCGAGCAGTGAATTTTGTTTGTTATTATTATTATTATTGTAGGCTCTGTAGCGCCTCTGGTATAGCATCATGAGTTTCTGGACATGGGACGGCACTGATTGGATAGTATCTGCTTCAAGTGGAAATTTGCCTTTTCATCCATCCCACCTCGAAGATTTTGATGATATTGGTGAAATGACGGAACTGAATGAAGCTGCATTGCTACACGGACTCAAGCACCGTTTCTTTCTTAACAAGACATGTACAAGACTAGGGGATATACTGATATCTGTGAATCCGTATGAGCAGCTACAAGTTGAGAACAATGTTGATTTAACTACTATTGCAGTGGAAGCTTATGCTCTCATGATGGGGGGTCCAAGAAGAAATAGTCAATCAATACTTGTTCATGGAGAATCAGGAGCGGGCAAGACAGAAGCAACAAAAAAGTTGATTGAACGCCTCTCTCTAATTTCTCGAAAAGCACGAATCGAAGCCAAATCAGCAAACCAGGTGAAGGTAGACTCGTATTTCAAAAACATGGGTCTTGGAGGCTCAAAATCTTCTAGTGGAAGTGCCAGATCACTTCTACTGAGTAAAAGAAGAAGAGGGGCTCCAATTCAGCCCCAGATGACTGACATGAGTGATGTTAGCTCTACGGTTGAGCAAAATATTATCGATATGGGAACTATTTTAGAATCTTTTGGGAATGCTGTAACAGGAAACAACTTCAATTCAAGCAGGTTTGGTAAATATTTGCAAGTTAACTATGATCGAAATGGAGTGATGGTGGGTGCTCGAACGCGACATTTCTTACTGGAGAAAACACGAGTAACCAAACACGATCAAGGTCAGCAGTCTTTTCATATTTTCTACCAGCTGTTAAATGCCATCAACTCAGACGATGATGAGTTTAGATATGAAGCGATGCCTACTGCATTCAATTATCTTCACCCTGAACTATTAGAAACTTCGACTCAACCAGAGTCTGTGCGAATAGCTGAAGTGAGGGATGCCATGGAAAACATAGGTATTGAATCGGATACCAGGGAGAAATTATGGAAAGTACTACTGATTATACTTCAAATAGGCAACATTCAATTTATAAGGGAGTCTGCTGGTGGTGGGTTAGATGGATGCAAAATCGATAGCGGTGATTTAAATTCGGTTTCAGCGAGAGCAATGGTGTCCCAGTACTTGGGTCAGAGTGAAATCGATTTAGAAAAGGCATTATGTTTTAGAACTGTCAAAGCTGGAAATAGGTCGTCAACATTTCAGTCACCAATGTCAAGGGAACAAGCAGAGGAGTCAAGAGATGGTCTTGCGCAGGCGTTATACACTGCTGTTTTTGATTATATTGTTCAAGTAGTCAATTCCAGGACATGTCTGTTTGAGTCGAATGCCTCGGCTTCGATTGGTATTCTTGACATCTTCGGTTTTGAAGTTACTCAAATGAATTCGTTTGAGCAGATGTGCATCAATTATTCTAACGAGTTCCTTCAGCATCTATTTGATCGCCAAATGCTGACTAGGAGACATGAAGAACTTCATGAGGAAGGATTAGATAACCTTGCAAATATGTTGCAGTTTCGTGGCAACGCTGAGGTTCTCTCTGCGTTTGATGATAAACCCCATGGAATCCTTCATATACTTGATGAAGCAAGCGCATTGGAGTTGTCCAGCGCGAATTTCCTGAGTTCCCTCGGCACACGAACTTATGGGTCTGAGATAGTACACACACCCAAGGTTAGTGGACAAACCACATTCACCATCACCCATCGAGCTGGTGCAATTGAATATGACGCAAGCAACTTTGTCTCGAAGAATTCAGATGCCTTACAAGCTGATGTTTCAGATATACTATTGAATTCATCGAATGCATTTATATCGTCCTTATATGAGATGTCCACGGGCTCTTCGGATTCAGCATTGTCTTCGAACACTACTACAACCTCGGAAGAAAGCAAGCCAAATGCTGGAGGACGAGTTCTTTCAGCGTCTAGAAATAATGCTTCACCCAGAATGAAGACGGATAGAAAACGAGCATCACAGAAAACAATTGGAGGACTTTTTCGTCGACAGCTTCAGCATTTGGAAAGTGTTCTTTCAGAAACTCGCCAACACTATATCCGGTGTATTAAACCGAACTCGAAGAAAATAAGCCGTGAATGGGACTCGGTTCTAGTTTTGAACCAATTGAACTACTTATCCATCAATGAAGTGGTGAGGTTCAAAACTGAGGGCTTCTGTGACGTTATTTCTTTAGATAGTTTATCAAAACTTTTGCAACCGTTCACAAGAGGACCCAGAGGACCTGCGCAATTATTAACAATAATATTACCTCACAACGATGGAGAGAATCGTGGATGGGTCGCCGGGCATTCCAAAGTGTTTTTTAAAGCTGCTACAATGACCGTGTTGAAATCTTTGATCCGCCACAAGCGATGGTATTCTGCGTGGCTGATCATTCGCAGATGGAGAAAATGCATTCTTGGTGGATACGGTAGTAGTGCAATATTAATTCAACGTTCTTTTCGACGAATGATACAGCGAACTAAGGCGGCAACTATCGTTTGTTTTGCATGGCGTAGTTATGTTCGGGAACAGAGGACGCGCCGTTCACTCGCTACTATGATACAGAGTAGATACAGGGCATTCTACTTTCGCTCTTACTTGCTCAAAGTTATTATTGCGGCTACGAGTCTCCAACGATGGTATAGACTTTGTTTGATTTTGCATAAAAATCAGCAAACTATTGTTCGAATTCAATGCTTCGCTAGAGGATTCTTGGCTATGAAAAGGTTAAAAAGGGTCGAAGAAACTAGTAAACGAGCTTCTTCCTCTCAATTATTAGATCCAAGGGGGAGTCTCGATTATGCCGTTAATGAATGGGATGCGGTCATTCTCCCTGGAGAAACTGTCATCGATTTTATAGATATCCTTGTTTCTAAAAAAGAGCATTGGTTGCTGCGTGTGCTGACGGCTGAAGGCGAGAGTAGGTTTTGTGTGGTAGATCCTGACAAGCGAGTTATTCAATCCATTATCTATTCATTTGCCTCGACATGCCATGTCTTTATGTCGAATGGTGAACTACGGATTCTTGCTATTCAGGAGAAAAAGAAGAAGATGTTGCTCAAGTACAATATCGTATGCAGTGAAGAATGGGTGATGCGCTTTTGCCGTGTATCTGTGAAACTATTTGAAGGAAATCTTTGGATGAGTTTAGATAGAGCTAGAGGATCGATGTGTTCACTTCCAACTAAACAACCTATGCTCCTACTTCGTAAAATGAAGAAGGGTTTATGGGACGAGTTCCACGTGGTATTGTATGAGAGTATGATGTTATGGTACAACCCGAGTACCAACGCTTTTGTAGGAGGATGCTCCTTGGGTGTAGACTCTTCTATTAGATCTATTCCCCCAAAGTATAAGAAACCAGAAAAGTGCTATCTGTATCAAATACAATTGTCGTCGGGTTGTTTGCCGAATGATACGATGGTGTTGCGTCATCCTAGTGAGTCAAGTATAACGGAGTGGAAAACAGCTTTGATGACTGCGGCAGTTGCTCCTCGCACAAATGACTTCAGTAAATCTCGGAGGGGATCAATATCTTGCGACTCCGCTGCCATTTTGAAAGATCAAGGGAACGTACTTTTTAAGGAAATGGATTATGTCGGGGCTCTATCTAAATATTCTCAAGCCGTTGAAATACTTTCAACACCGGATACAAATGATTTGCTAGTCAAGGTATTGAATAATAGAGCTATATGTTTCTTTAAGATAGCCAACTACCACAAGTGTATTGTTGACAGCTCCACAGTATTGGGAATGGACGATTCAAATGCCAAAGCCATGGTGAGACGAGGACTTTCTTATGAGAAGTTGAATCAAATTGGATTGGCGTGTCGAGATTTCGAACACGCTGTTAGGGTAGTACCTGATATGGGTGATGCAATCGCTGGGATTGAACGTCTTAAAAAATACAATAAAGATGACGACTATTTCAAGAAGATCAAGAGAAAGAGTGGGCTTGATTCTTGTTCTCAACCAACAGCCCAAGTCAATAGTAGAGGAGATTTACAAGAGAAGTATACAGCCATGTATGATTATGAAAGCACGGATGGTGGAGATCTCTCATTGAAAATGAATGAAGCCATTGTAATATTGGAGAAGCACGCTGATGGTTGGTGGAAGGGAAGAAATGAAGTCGGGAAAGTTGGGGTCTTCCCTGGGTCCTATGTTAAAAAAAACTAAAGTTACTCTTTTAGAAATAGGGCTGCCAGCGAATTTCTGAAGCTTTCAACGTTGTAGTCAATAAGTCCTTGTTTTTCGAAATTAGGTGTTCGGACAATGCAAACAAGCGCCAAGTAGCTGGCAATTTGTCGGAGATACAACACCATGTTATTGTTAAGCCGAATCAAAGATGCAGATCCTTGATCATATGCTAGATCTTCACGAGTTTGTTCGTCATCAAACCCTTGGTGATTTTCACTCTCAGCATCAATGTCGTCATTCATCCCGTATATGCAAGAAACATCAATAACCACGTCAATCATATCACTGCAGAGCTCATAGCTTTGGATATCCACAGGATTGTGATCAGTAGCGATATATATTTTACTGACAACATCAAAAAGGAATGCCTTCTCGACTTCACAGTTTGCGATGAAAATGTTCAAAAGATTTTCCATTGCAGGAAGTTGAGGAATGAGTTTGTGAACCACCTTACTAAACGCCTCGAATATTGAATGGTCGTATATGCTTGTAAGGTAGAAACTTAGAGTGATCTCGGAATCCGTTGAATCTTCCAGTTCAAGTTCAACTTGTTCTTGAATATCTCGCTGGCAATCCAATTTGTGGTCTTCAGACAAAAATAAATCTCCATCGACTTTATGGATAAATATTTCAAAATGCATATTTGGATTGATAGACCTTGCAATAGTAACTATCTCATGAAGTCTACTGAGAGCATCACTTGAAGGGTCATCTTGAGCGTCTATAACATACGCAAGTGCAGCACAGTTACCGAATATCAAATCAGGACCAAGAACTTGATCTTCAAATACTAACCCAGTTGATAAATCAGCATCTCCAGGAAAGTCCCACAGTTCAAACTGAACATACGGGTTGTTGGCGATAAACTTGATGGATAATCCAGTCGTACTCTCAAGGAAAAGGGTTTCATGCGGAGACATCTTTTGGAACACTACTCTTTGAATAGAGCTCTTTCCACTCCTCCTAGAACCCATCAGAAGAATTCGAGGACGAGTCAGTGATGAGTCGTTCTCGTGCAAGGTAGTAGAATCCATCCCTGGTAAAAACTCACTAAAAAAGAAAAACTAATACTAATAAGATTCCACGAAAAAGTCAGGAGAATTATTCAGGAGTTCTGAAATACAAAAATTACTAATGAGGACGGGAACTTTCTTTAAAGTCGAATCTATCTAGTATTGTATGGGCAGCTTTTGTGGCTTCATCCAAATATCGGCGGGAAACAACGCTCTTATTTATCGGGTCAAACGACTTGGAAACCAATCCTTTGTCTTGGAGATTTTGTACAAAATGATGGAGCTTGGAATTCTTCACACCACTATCGGTACCTTCATTAACAACAACTACTTGTTTGCCAGTTGAGCATGCCTCGGAAATCATCGAAACTGAATCACCGGTGACTAAGAAAGCATCACCGAATACGAGAGATTCCAAGTATGGGTTCGAGCTCCAATTCTCCAATCTACTCTCACCTTTCGTATTACAAGGAGGCATATAAATAAGCAATGGTGTGTACTCTTTTTGATTTTCCAATAGTTGAATTAAATGTGGTGGTGTACGACGACTGCCGATTATGCAAACCGAATTGAAAACACCTTGGGAGGCCTGTATTGTGGCGAATATACTATCAGATACCTTCGAACAATCCATAAATGATCTATTGGTATCACCACCGACAAGTACAATAAGACATGGGGAGCTCCCTAACATAGTTACCGTCATATTCTGTCTTCTAACAGCCAAGGAAGAGGGATTGACCCAGGTCATCGATCCTAGAGTCAAAATGAAATTACAAGGATGACGAGTTTTGACATAATCATGAGCAGGAGTGACTACCGCATCGTACATGATTTTAGAAAAGTGAGATCCACAGCGAGGATCAAGAATTTGAATATTGTGAACAGCATCGCCTCTCCTGAACAGCCTATTTCGTAAATGATAATTTAGTGCTGCAGTTTTACGACCACACCCAATAATAAAATCGAATGCATCTTGTTGCTTTTTCAAAATCTCGTCCATTTCATCTCTGAAAGCCAGTTTCGTTTGAGGTACGAGTGCATGAGCCCATATTGGCATGTATGGAAATAATC
>Ga0105053_10010557_pt1 | contig 11488 bp, 16 predicted proteins | sample BON01_FD_78093 | JGI IMG/M metagenome (GOLD analysis project Ga0105053, IMG submission 78093) | Freshwater microbial communities from Lake Bonney liftoff mats and glacier meltwater in Antarctica - BON-01 | ecosystem: Environmental > Aquatic > Freshwater > Ice > Glacier meltwater | place: Lake...
CTAGAGCCATGAATCTGACTAGTACGGGAGCACTGCACTGCGAGCCCCCAAGGGGGAGAAAATATGCCGCCGGCCCTCCCCGTGTCGTCTCGGTTCTAAATCATGATGAAAATATGTACAAGATAAGCCCCTTCTCTCTCTTCCCCCCATGGGAAACACGCCTTCTTCCTCTCACAACACGGACCAAAAACCAAAATACGAACACAGACACACGCACACAAAGGCATGCGCCTTGACTAAACATTTAAAAACACCAAATTTAACTCCATTTTTCCTACTCTCTCCCATCACTCCCTCACTAAGTTCCTCCCTCGCTCCCTCCTCCTCCTCCGCCTAACAAAATTACAACACCACCGTCGTGGCCTTCACCAACTTCGCCGGCGCTGTCGGCAACAACGACGAATGGTGATCCACAATCATCCACCTCCCCTCCCTCCCTCCCTCCCTCCGATACACAAACGAAAACCTGGCATGCTTCTGCACCTCCACCCCATCGGGCCCCCGCCACGCGAAGACATAGTACCCATCATTAATGGCCGTATCCCCCCCCCACACCCTCACAAAAGGCTGATACGCCGCAACCCTCAACCCAGGCAAACCCGCGAAAAACTCAAAATAATTCAAAATTTCAGATGGCGTCACTCTGAGCTGCTCCGACACCGTCCCCCACAGCACAGCATCCTTCGCGTACAAAGCCGTAGTCTCTGCAGCTGCTGTTGGCTTGTTACTCGTCACTGTCTGAAGCCACACCCGCGTCGTCTCCAGCACTATCTTCTTAGCCTTCTCATCAGCGGCATTACTGCTCTTACCGCTGCCACTGCTGAACTGCTCCTCCCTCTCCAAAGTGCTAGTCCCACCCGAGCCAAAGCTCTTGTATTTCCCCGGGGTCCTGTCCGGGGCGGCGGCGCCTGCAGCAGAAGCAGCAGTGGCAGCAGTACCGACGCCACCGCCGAGGGCGAGCATGCCTCGAGCGACTTTTTGGAGGAGGGATCGACGGGTGGACCCTGGGGGAGCGGCACGAGAGGCGGTTTGGTGAAGGGCATGGAGGACGGGATGCAAGGTGGTGGTGGTGGGCTTGGGGCTGCTGCTCTTCCAGTTGCTAGCGCTGCTGCTGCTGCTGCTCTCGCTGTTGCTGGGGGTGGAGGGAGTGCTGCTGGTCGAGGTTGTTGCGGTGGCGGCGAGCGGCGATAAGGCGTGGCTGTAATGTGGAAGGCGAGGGGCGGGTGGAGGGGATGAATAAGATTGTGTGTGTATGAGTTGGGGACGTACTAGAAGGTTGCTTTGGGTGAACTTGCTTGTTCTACGCAGGGGTGTTGAGGTCGAAACAAGAAAGGAGGGGAGTCTCCGGAAACGAAAAGACAAGAGGGAGAGGGGTGGGAGGGACAAACACTTCTGCCTGCCCAAGCGCCGGTAGCAGTCAAAGGGTAAGACATACGATAAATGGCAGGGGAGACGTATAGAAAAGGACACACACACATGCGCACACATACTGCAAATGCATGCAGGAAGCGTTCAAGGCTTTTTCCTTACCTTGGCTTGGTGCAGGGCACGGCGCGGTGGGTGGCGGGGAGGACGAAGGCAGTGCTGGGCTCGGGGGAGAGGAGGAGGAGGAGGGCTGCAAGGAGGAGGGGCACGAGGAGTAGTGGGGGGACTTGGAAGGGCCGCATAGTATCGAAGGTTCCTGTGATGGGGCGGGGAGGGGCGAGAAGGGTGTGGTCAGTGCAAACATACGTCGTCATACCCCGTAGGGCGAGTGCTGGTGTCCAATCATTGCGCTGGCTCAACATAAAGCGCCATCAAAACACCCACAGGCACCACAACAAGGTGAAGCCCAAGCAAGAAGGTCCGCCGTCGCCCAAGATGAGGCGCCAGAAAACGCACTGAGAGCGACGCACTTCTCAAATTCTCACGCGTCGGCGTGCCGTTCTCTCGTTCACGACCGATGTTCACGACCATCCCAGGCCGGCTTTAGCATGTGAGAGGCGCCGCAAGACCACCAATTACGCCTTTCAAACAGGATCAATTTCCTTGTGTCAGGGCCAAGGTTGCCGCAAGGAGGTGGCTGTAAGAGCTTTGAGCCTGGTGGTGGCAAATGAACTGCATGTTTGCAAGGACACTGCGACTGCGCCCCCGCCCTTGTTGCTTCTGTGCGGCGCCTCCGGATAAGAAGAAGGAATCCACGCGGCGCCGCATCTGTGCCTGAATTGAAGGCCAAAGGGAATTGTTTTTCCTACCTAACTTTGATCCCGGTTGAAAGCGAGATTGCATGGAGACTCAGCACGACTATTGTGTGGTCGGTAGCGGCGGAGAAGCCACACATAGAAATCGTGTGCTGCCGTTGCAAAGTGCAAGTGGGCGAAGAGGCAGGAGGTCAACGTGCGTGCCCTACGTATATTTCTTTCGTTGGTTTGGCTTTTCGCCTGTCCGTTTCCCCTTTTATGACCAAATTGGCATTGCTCTCCTCCATGTATTCCTCGTACCTATGCATTCTCACACGCAGCAAAAGAAGGATTATCAGTTGGCCATTCGCCTCTATTACCTCCCCACCCTTCCCCTCTCCCCCCACCTTCTCCCTCTCTACCCCTCTTCACTCTACGCATCCATATCAATGTCAATCGCCTTCTTCTTCTTCTTCTTGGCGCCAAACTTGCTCTTCAGGTCCAACACAGCCACTCCCTCCGTCAGCTCCTCCACCGCCGCGTCCCTTCCTGTTGCTACTGGCGCTGCTGCTGGTGCTATTGCAGCCGTCGCCTCTACGACCGGTGCAGGCGGCGGCGCGCTCTCCTCCTCCTTCTCCGCCGCTGGTGGGGTAGATTCAACCGTGGGCGTTGGTTCCTTCTTCTCTTCCGCCTCCACGGGTGCTGGTGCTGGTGCTACTGTTGCGACAGGTGCACCTTCCTCCTCCCCTCCAACACGACCCCACGTGCCCGTCGCTGCTACTGCTGTGACAGGCGCCGGACCAGCAGCAGTGCTACCAGCAGCGCCACCGAGAGAGGGGAAGGCACCTAGGGCAGGGAAATCTTCTGTCTTGCCTCCTTGGCTGCTGCCGCCGCTGCTGCCGGGAGGAGGAGGGGCGAGGCCTTGTTCGGCCAGGACACGGCGGGAACGCCAGCGGCTCCTGTTATTCGGGGGGAAGGGAGGGAAGGAGGGGGTGGAGGGGGTGGAGATGAGACAGGGGACAGACAGACACGATAATCGCTGCTTGAATAAAACCTGAGCTTCAATATATTTTTTAAGAAAGGAGGGAGGGAGGAAGGAAGGAAGGGAAGGAGGGAAAATTACACGACAAAAGGACTTACCCTGGTTGCTCGGCGGGCGCAGGGGCGGGCGCAGGAGCCTCGACGGGGGTCTCGGGCTCGGGAGTAGTGGTGGCGGTGACGGCCTTTTTTCTGGCCTCGTGGAGGAGGGCCCTTTTGAGTGGATGTGGTTGTGATGGAAGAAGGAGCGGTGAGAAAGAGGGAGGAGGGGAAGGGTTGATAGAAAAGGAGGAGGAAAGGGACGAACAAGAAGAGAGGATGATGAGAGCAGGCAGGAAAAGAGAAAGAGAGGATCGAGGGCTCGTTTTTGTCAGTCAGCCCATCTTCTTCTTCTCTCTCTATACGAGTTGCAACTTACTTGGTGTCGTCATGCGCGACCTTGGTGGCCAGGTTCACGTCCGAGTAGGCGCCGACGCTGTCGAGGAAAGGAGGGAGGGAGGGAGAGGGGGAGAGGTCGTAAGATTCCTCGTGGATTAAGTAGGTGAGCGAACGAATTCTACTTACATCAATTCCGCGGCCTTGCGATCCCCCATGTACAGCTGCTCGGTCGGCTTGGCCGTCACTCCCCACTCGTCGTCTTCCTCCTCTTCGGCCGTACTTTAAAAAGTGGGGAATCGTGTATTAGCGAGAAGAAGTATTGAAGGGCTCTCAGGGAAAAAGAGGCGAAAAGGGCTGAGCAAGGAAGGAAAAGGGAGGCAAGAAGGGTGGAGCAAGGGGAGGGAAAGGACTAGGGGGGCGTGTACTTACGGCTTGACGGGCTCGGCCTTGGCCTTGACCTGTGTTCAGATGGAGGATGGGATGGGTAAGGGGCGATGAGAATAATGTTGACGCATATATTGGCTGAAGAGAGAAGAATGGAAGACCCACAGGCCCTACACCCTACACAGGCCCTTGCACCCTCCCCACCCTGCTCATGCCCCTGCGATAGGGTAAGACGTACGTACCGCTTGCTTGGTCTTCTTGCGAAACAGGGACTTGACGTCGGACATGGCTAGCTTTGGGATGTCGAGAAGGTTGTCGTTGTCGTTGTCTTGGTGCTACCCTGGCTAGTCCTTGCGCGCGGGTGTGTCCTTTGTAGGGGCTCGACGGGGCGAGGCCGAGGCGGCGGAGAGTGTTGCTGTTGTGCGGGCGTTGGGGGATTGAGATAGGCGTGAGCATGTGCCACCTGAAAATTTACGGGCTCCCTACAGAGACGACAGTTAATGTGCCATGGACTGAAGTGTGTGGGTGGCTACGGCATTGGCCACACAAGACACATTGCACACATTGCACATGACAAGCCCTAAGCCTGCTGCGGCCGTTCACGACACGCCGAGTCAGATCCTTCTTTTCGAGCTGCAAGTTTCCATTTGCTTCTCTCCGCATTTTAACAAGGACGAAAAAGCAAAGGGCGAGAACTTCATCAGGTATAAAATTGTTGGTTGTTGTGGTTGTTTTGTTGTTGTTGTTGCTGGATGCCGTGCGGCAGGCTTACTAGCCTCTTCTTCCCCCCCCTCCCTCCCCTCCACCCTGAAAAAGACAGGATAAATGGGGTGCGCTCTTCCGCATTTCGCTCCTCTCCTTTTCCTTTTCTAAAACCTAATTCTACTCGAATCACTCTTACTGTAAAAAAGGGCATCCCTCCCTACTTTTGAATAGCTCCTTCTCTTCTAGTTGTCAGTAACTACCGTTCTTAGGGATATCTCTCTTCCTCCCTCCCTCTCTCTCACTCAATTCTCAATTCCTCTCGTTCAGTTGTGCACGGGGAATAAGTCACAGAAACAGGAGAGCGACGGCATCAAAATCAACACCGCCACAACACAATGACACACACACACCCTTAAAAGGACATGCGCATGCAAGCACCTCATCTTTCTCCCTTCTCTTCCCTCCTTCCCCCTCTCTCTCCACACATAAAAATAAAACTACACTCCCCTCTCTCCTCCTTCTATTCTCTCACACACACGCTCAACCACACCTACACCCACACCCACACCCACACCAACAAAACATCACTTTCACCTTTTCATCAATCAACCTACCCCTCCCTCCCTCCCTCCCCTCCTCATCACCACCTCCTTACGCCCGCTGCTTATAAAACACCGTCGTCTTCTCCGAGTCCACATACTTGCACAGGGTATAACTCCGCCACAACGCCTTCCAAATCGGCGTGTCATCCTTCAAATAATACTCCCCCAGCGCCTTCTTAATATGTTCGCTCGCCTCCTGGGCGTGATAAAAAGGCATCTTGCTAAAGACATGGTGACACACATGGGTATCACTTATATGGTGAAAGGTATGATCCAAAAGCCAGCCAAACGACCGATCAACCGTGCACAGCGCCCCCCTGAACCATGTCCACTCCGCCCCTCGGAAATGAGGGATAAAGACATCAGTGTGCTGCAAGTACGTAATCAAAACAAGATGGTAATTGACCACCATGTAAGGCAACAGGTAGTACTTCCCCACCGTCAAAAACCCAAACTCCACACACGCATACACCACACAGGCCAAGGCAATGAAGAACCCGATATCAGACCAAATGATGTCCAAGCGATCCTTAGGAGAGAACAACGCAGAGTTAGGGTTGAAATGGCTGTTGCTCATCCCCTTATACTTCCTAGGCCCCGTCACATTCAGCAGTAAATACCCAGGCATCCACCCAATGGTCAACATAATGATAATCTGCGCCAGGTTCGCCAAAGGGGAATGAAGCAGGATCTCATCCATCAATTCCTCCTTGATGGGCGGAGCGAACACCTCGTCATTCTCGCAGCTCCCCGTGTTGTTATGGTGCTTGCCGTGGGAGATCCTCCAAGAGTGATAAGGCACAAGCAAGGCCGTGTGCAGCACCCACCCAAAAAAGTTGTTCACGCTCTCATAGGGCGAAAACGATTGATGTCCACATTCATGGGCAATCACCCACACGCCCGTCAGCACGGCGCCTTGTGCGTACCAATACAAAGGCCAGAGGATATAACGAGACATAGGAGGAACGTCCGAGTGACCCAGAAGGGAGGCAAGGTACCCAAGGATGGCAACTTGGATCAGGTCGATGGTCAGGTGAAAGAGGGAGGTGGGGAGAGAACGCTCGAAGCAGTGCCGGGGGACGGCGTTCTTGATGTCGGAGAGTGTGAAAGGGGGAGGGGCGAGGGGGAGGGATTTGGGGACGTCGTTCCGGAGGAGGATATCGCCGTAGGGAGCCTGTGAGTGGGTTGGAAGGGGGGGAGGGGGGGGGTGAGTGAGTGGGGTTTGCTGAGGTTGCAGGTGAGGGAGGGAGGGAGGGAGGGAGCGAGGGAGAGAGGGAGGGAGAGCGGGGCTGGAGAGGACAGGCCGGCACGTCTCTATATACACACCGCTTGCTATTTGAGTTCGAAGGGAAGAGAGGGCGTGGAGGTCATAATGTCCCAGGGCATTGCATGTCCTTTCTTTCTTCATCCGTCTAATGAGCACATACACACATGTTCACCCCTCAACAAACACACAAACTTACCAGCTCCCTCAGCAGGGTTGCCCTGTCGGCCGAAGTGTCGATGCCGTACTGCACGGCCTTCTTGCGGAGCACCTCAGTGGGCATGGCCTCCACGGCCTTGCTTGGTCTGACCGTGCTGCTGATCGTGGAAGCAGCATCCAGGAGGGTCTTTTGGGGAGGGGGGGTCACTGTCTTCTCGCCGCCGCGTCCCATAGTTTGGCTCGGTGGGTGGAGGGTGCGTCTGTGTTACGTAACGTGGAGAGGGGCGTGTCAGACACTGAGCTGTACGTTTGCGTGAGGAGGAAAGCCATCTGGATTCATTGCTTGCTTTGGGGGACATGCTCGCAAGAAGGGGCGATCCTATGTGCTTTGTTCCGCTTGCTTACGTGGCTGGCTCTCTAAGCTGGGCTCAGAGTTGGGCAGGCACGAAAACACCATGCGCTATAGGAGGAGATTGACATATTCCAGGCCGGAGCAAGACAGTAGTTGTTCAGAAGAGAAAAGCTTGCGCCGGAAATAACAAGGAGAAATATGAGAGGTTGCTGGTCGTGCTGGCGACGAAGCCCGGCTGACGAGGAACAAGCGAACAAGCCTCCTGCTTGCGCGCTCCCAGGCATGTGTGGTTGAATTTGGCGTGAGCTGCGGTCGCACTGACACCACCACCGCCGCCGGCCGAGGGCCATTTGGAGGGTCAAGGGACCGCCATTTTGCACAAGTGGTCGTGGGCATTGGGAAATGGATTGGCCGGCCTTGCAGTGCCTTGAGTTTTTCAACGGCTACGTGATTCATCACGCGGAGAACGCCTTGCTGGCAAGACAGCTGTATAGCGAACTCCATCACCCAGGCTTCATCCGGGGAGCTTTGCGTTGAGTTTGAGTGTGTTCTATTCTTCTCGTTCGGTAAGGAAAGATTTGCAGGCGTGTGTGTGTCTGAGTGAGACAGGTAAAATTACACGCCAATTTAAAAGTGTGTGCCTCGTCATCATCCACCGACCGAGGCGCCACTCTAAAGAAACAAGACAGACAAGACTAGTGCAGGTCTACAACACAAAGCACCAAAGCCAAACCTGAAGGGATACACACGTGTGGCATGTTACCACACACAGTATGTGGAGGTTTGGTTGCGTTTGATGCTCAAACCAGGGAGTGGTCGTGGTCGTCGTGCGTGCGTCGTCGCGTTGCGTTGCGTTCGTTGTGTCGTTGTTGTTGTTGTTTGTTGTGCCATATCCATCATATATATATACATGTTTTCACTCAAAAATCGGTTTGTGCCGAGGCAGGATTCGCCAGCAGCCATTTATTCAAAAAGCAAGAACAAAAACATCTATGAGGCGCAACTATACACCATATGGCAAACTTTCGTTGAATTTGATGCCAAAACGAATGAATTTCTTCGTCCAAACGTCAGGTTTCCTAGGCTTACTACACCCAGGAAGAAAAGCGCAAAGCGCACCGATCTCTTGGTTTTTGTTTTCAACAGCAACAAAAATGCAGAAACCCCTTCTCGTTTCTAACAACTTCTGTAATTAAAAAAAACAGGCAATCGCAAATCCCTTCTCTTTCTAACCTGTATCTCTTTTTTTTTTTCTTTCTTTTCGTTTCTTCTTTTTTCTCCTCTTCCCCTCTTTCGTCTCGCGGGGGGTCCGCATTAAGGTGGTGCATTAAATGGTGTGTGTGTTTTTGTGGGGAGGCTTGTGCTTGCCGCGCCTTCTTCTTTCCTTGTTGCTCTCTTTCATCAATCCTCTACTAGAACCTGCTTGCTGTTTGCTGCTACAGGCTTGAACCGCAATTCCATGCATGGCCAGGCCTACTCTACTGTGTGTCCGTATGTATGTAATCTCCCACCACGACACACATCTCATCATCGCCTCCTCCTCCTTGGACTTCCCCCCTCCTCCTGCTCCTCCTCCCCCTCACTCAGTTATCCCCTTACCCACCAACCTATCTATCTATACAGTTCTTTCCTTCCCCTCCCTCCCTCCTTCCCTTCCTCCCTCCCCCTCACTCACATCGTCACCGGCTCCATCAACTTTTTCAGCAACACATTAAACTTATCCTCCGTATCCTTCCTCCGTGGCAACTGCCAATTTCCAAACAACAAATCTCCAATCTCCTTCGCAATATCCGTCGTACTACTCGGCCTACTAGCCTCCAAGGCCTTCTTACTCAACCTCCCCCTGACCTCCTCACTCATCATCCACCCCGACACCACCTTCCCAATCGCCTTCGAATCCTTCTTATAATCCCCAAACCCATTCTCAACAACAAAAGGCACATTCCCCTCCTCCTGCCCGGGCAAATAATTAAACAACATAACAGGCAACCCCCTCGTGCTCGCCTCGGCAATCGTTCCCGGCCCCGCCTTAGTCACAATACAATCCGACGCCCCCATCCACGCATCCATATTGTTCACAAACCCCTTCACCACCACACTAACACTCGCCGGCCACGTCTTCCTCTCCAAATCCCGTCGCATCTCCTCATTCTTCCCACACACCACCACCACCTGACTCTTCTTCCCTCCCTCCCCCCCTCCTCCCCCCGCTCCCCTCGCCGCCGCCGCCAGGGCCTTGGCCAGATTCTCCGTGATCTCCAACAGATTTCCAATCCCATCGCCTCCCCCCACCACTAACGCTGTCCTCGCCCCTGTTAATAGACCAAGTTCCTTCCTCAGACTCACTTTATCCTTGCCTGCCCTCCAGAACCCCGGGCGGATCGGCAAGCCATGCTGTCGAATCTGATCATTCTTCAAGCCCATGCTCAAAGCAATCTTCCTCACCGGGTCCGAAGGGACAAAACACAAATCCACTTCCTTATGAAACCAGGTCGGATGCGCCCCTCCCAAATCTGTGACTACAGTCACAAACGGAATCTGCCTTCGACCACTGCCCATCGCATTGAGAACACGTAAAGGTACGTCTTGACAAAGCGGATGCACGCTAATAATCAAATCCGGGTCTTGTGACTCGATACAGTCCTTAAACCGATGATGACACGCCAAATTACTCAACTCCTCCGTCCCCCACTTTGACGGCGGAAACTTGCCATACTCCCAAAACGCCTTCCAATACAATGGATTTTTCGCCATAAATTGATACGCAGGCACAAAGCGATTATAAGGCCACGGGGCAAAATCCGTCCAAATGTCAACCGTCGAGCACTCCACCTGATTCGGGAACAACTCATTAAACGCAGCCTCCAACGCCTGCGCCGACGCCCTGTGCCCTCCCCCCGTGTCCGACATCAAAATCAACACCTTCTTCTTCCTCTTCCCCCCCGCCCCCGCCATCAGCGTCGAGCGCATCGGCTCTCCTCGTGCCCCTCCCCCATCCAACGCCACCTCCATCCCCTTGGTATCAGTCGGTATGCCCGGAGGCAGAAACGACAGAATCCCTCCTTCCTGTGCCAAGGTCCCACCTGACGCCCACGCCGCGTACGTAGACGACAAAATAGTATAAGTATTCGAAGGCGTCGCTGCTGCTGCTCCTCCTGCTGCGCCTGTACCAGCAGCGCTCACGCCTCCACGGCGAAAGGCGGAAAAGAGACCACGCCACCCGCCCTTGGCGCTTCCCTCTGCCCCCGACGAGGCCGCCGCATTGCAGACCAACAACCGCGCGCTGCTCATCCGTCTACTTCCCCCGCCGCCGCTGCTATGGTGATACAAATTGCTGCCGCTGCTCAAAATGCTCGCGACGGGCACCAAAGACGAAGGCGCCCCTAAGGCAGCTGCCGTTGCCGTTGCTGCTGCGGTGGCTGCTGCGCTGCTTCGGGGCAAGAGGGCCACGCCGCTGCTTTTCATCAAGAGCCGGTTGACGGCAACCCATTGCGGGCCTCCTGGTGGTGGGGCGACAAAGGGGTTGTGTGTGGTGCTGCGGAACTTGAGGCCAAAGACGGCGGCGGTGGGGAGGAGGAGGAGGAGGACCAGGGGGAGGACGCGCCGCATTATTCTGCTTCTTGTCGTGTACCGCGTAGTGGGCATCATGGCGCTGCTGCTGCTTGCTGCTGCTGCCTTAAAGGATGGCTGCTGGGTGGGTGGTGAAGGCGTTAAGGCAAGGCAACCAACCCCAGCCCGCCCTCCCTGATCCTGTGTTGATGATGGTGATGATGGTGGTGGGCGGGAAGGGAAGGGGAATGAGCACGTGGAAACGACGACAAGAAGCACCCGCAGCAGCAATGTGAAGAGGAATGTCCTAAGCCTATGCGTGGTATGCGTGAGGGGGGTTGGGAAGCGTGGCATGGCAAAGGGCAAGGCAAATTCAATTTAAGTCGCTGTTGTCATCAAGCAGTGGTGGCGAGCGAAGGCCGATTCCGGTGTCAAACACGACGGCCCATGTGGCTGTGAAGATGCAACCCAAGGGGATTTACGCTCACTTTACTACTGCTACACACCCTACCCAACTTTACAGTACAAAGCTTGGCTGCTCTATTGGTCGCTCTTCTTAGCGCAAGCCCAAAAGGCCGTCGTTCTCAAGATCAGCCCCCAACCCCGCACAACGCCCGAAACCCTCTCGCCCGTCATATCGCCACGCCAAGCGCCGTCTTTTCATTACACCACTACACACACCCCACACACACGTCTACTGCAAACGCTCGGCTGCTCTTTTGGGCCCTCTCTTCTCAGCGCAAGCGCAGCAAGGCCGTCGTTCTGAAGCCGCACCCCCGCCCTGCACACCCCGATCCGAGCATCATCAAGCAAGAGCCTTCCCTCACAAACCCCCCTTCAACACCACCCCTGCCTCAGCGCCATGTACGGAATGCACACCGACGACGACGACCTCTGC
>Ga0105053_10010561_pt1 | contig 11486 bp, 9 predicted proteins | sample BON01_FD_78093 | JGI IMG/M metagenome (GOLD analysis project Ga0105053, IMG submission 78093) | Freshwater microbial communities from Lake Bonney liftoff mats and glacier meltwater in Antarctica - BON-01 | ecosystem: Environmental > Aquatic > Freshwater > Ice > Glacier meltwater | place: Lake...
AGGTCATTGCGCGATTCGGGGTCAAGAAAGCCGGGACGGAGCATGGAACGACTGGAATCGCCTCGCGTCTGAATAGCAAGCCCGATTTTCGGGTTCGCGGAGAGTCGGGGTATACGAAAAAACCGCACGTAACTTTCTCGCCGGATTGCATTTGGTTTGCGCCCTAAGTTGGCTTAAATGACGACACGCCCTACTACACCGCCCCGAACACGACGGACCTGCGGCGGCGGGCCATCCAGTTCCACTACCACCAGATCGGCGCGGTATGGGGCGACGTGGAAACCCACAGGGCGCATTTCCACGACGACGACGGCGCCTACGCCGGCTGCACCGTGGCCCATGGCGATGCCGCGACGAACTACAATTATCGCGAGGGCCTGCCGCGCGAGATCGTGCCGGTCGACACTAGCGCCTGACGGGGGTGGCCGCGCGGCCCCCGCCAGATGCGTATCAGCCGTCGCACCGGGGCGGCAGGTCAGCTATACTTGCCGCCTTCATTCCTTGCCGAGGGATTTGCTCCATGGTTGCGCGTCGCCTGCTTCTTTCCGCCCTGGTCGCCGCAGTAGCGGCCCTGCCTGCCGCCGTGCCCGCCCAGGCGCGTGACCTGATGGTCGTGGGCTTCGGCGGCGGATTTCAGGACAATGCCCGCAAGCACCTGTTCCAGGGCTATACGAAGGCCACCGGCACCCCGGTGAAGGACGACGTGTACAACGGCGAGATGGCCCGAATCGCCGCCCAGGTGAAGGCCGACGATGTCACCTGGGACGTGGTGATGGTCGAGGCGCCGGAACTGGTCCGCGGCTGCGAGGATGGCACCTTCGAGAAGATGGACTGGAAGGTGATCGACCGCAGCAAGTTTGTGCCCGGCGGCACGGTGGCCTGCGGCGCCGGCGGCGTGGGCTGGGGGCTGACCTTGTTTTACGACCAGAAGCGCATCCCCAACGGCCCCAAGACTTTCGCCGAGCTGTGGGACACGGCGAAGTTCCCGGGCAAGCGAAGCTTCCGCTTCACCCCCAAGACCACGCTCGAGATCGCCCTGATGGCCGACGGCGTGAAGTTCGAGGACGTCTACGAGGCGCTGGCCACCAAGGCCGGCCAGGATCGCGCCTTCGCGGCACTCGACCGCATCAAGGGCGACATCGTGTGGTGGCGCTCCGGCGCCCAGCCGCTGCAGTTCGTCGGTTCCGGCGAGGTTGCCTATGCGGTGGGCTTCACCGGGCGCACCGCGCGCGCGGCAGCCGAGGGCGCACCCTATCCGTTGCTGTGGTCGACGTTGCTGTATTCCTTCGACTACTGGGCGGTGGTGAAGGGCTCGCCGCACACCGCCGAGGCGATGAAGCTGATCGACTACATGACTGATCCGGCCCCGCTGCTGGCCCTGGCGCAGGACTGGGCAGTCTCGCCCGCCACCAAGGCGGTGGCCGACAACCCAGCGGTGCGGGCGCGCAACCCCGGCATGGTCAGCAACCACACCGAAATCGGCCTGTCGATCAACACCGAGTTCTGGGTGGAATACGGCGACGACCTGGAGAAGCGCTTTAACGCCTGGGCCGCCCGCTGATTGGCGGGTCGCCGATTGTCATGATGCATAACAATTGATCCTCGACAGGCTCCGGGAAGGGCGGGTCCTCGCCGGCGCCATCGTGGCCCCGGCGGTTCTGCTGGTGGTGCTGGCGCTGGTGGTGCCGCTGCTGGTCAGTTTCGCTACCGCCGTCCGCGACCCCGAGCTGCGCCAGGCCCTGCCGCATACCGCCGCGTTGCTGCGTGACTGGGATGGCGAGGGCTTGCCCGGCGAGGCCGTGTATGCGGCCGCCGCGCGCGAACTGCAGGCCGCGGAGGCGACTCAGGGCCTGGGAGCGCTGGCACGGCGGCTGAACTTCGAGCGTTCGGGCATGCGCAACCTGGTGCTGCGCACCGCGCGGGCCGAGCTTTCGGCGCCCTACAGCATGGCGCTGCCGGCCCTGGATGCGCGCTGGGCCGAGCCTGCCACCTGGGCCATGCTGCGCCGCGCGGCGCTGGGCGCGACGCCGCTCTACCTGCTGCGTGCACTGGACTTCGACATCGCCGCCGATGGGCGGGTGGTGGCGCAGGCGGACGACCAGGCGATTTTCCAGCGCCTGTTTTTGCGCACCCTGGTAATCGCGCTGCAGGTGACGGTGCTGACCCTGTTGATCGCCTATCCCGCCGCCTACACCATCGCCCGCCTGCCGCCGGCCCAGGCGCGGCTGGCCACCGTGCTAGTGCTGGTGCCGTTCTGGGTGTCGATACTGGTGCGCACCACGGCCTGGTTCATCCTGTTGCAGCGCGAGGGGCCGGTGAACGCCGCCCTGTTGGCGATGCAGGTGATCGACCACCCGCTGCAACTGATCTTCACTCGCTTCGCCGTTCTGGTGGCGATGGTGCATGTGCTGCTGCCGTTCGCCATTTTGCCGATGGTCGGCGTGATGCGGCGGATCGACCCGGCGCTACAGCGCGCGGCGACCAGCCTGGGGGCTACGCGGATGCAGCATTTTCGGTACGTTTACCTGCCGCTGAGCGCGCCGGGGGTGGGGGCGGGCGGGCTGATCGTGTTCATGCTGGCCGTGGGGTTCTACATCACCCCGGCCCTGGTCGGCGGTATCGGCGACCAGATGGTCAGCACCTTCATCGCCGACTACACCACGAACACGCTGAACTGGGGCATGGCGGGCGCGTTGTCGGCGCTGTTGCTGGCGATGACGGCGGGGGTGGTGGCGGCGGCCGTCCTGCTGTTTCCCCGGTTACGGGCGCGGGCCTGATGCGTATCGCCCTGCGCCTGTACACTGTCGCGGTGTTAATGTTCCTGGTGGTGCCGCTGCTGGTGGTGGTGCCGCTGTCGTTCTCGTCCGGCGAGGTGCTGACCCTGCCGGTGCCCGGGCTGTCGCTGCGCTGGTATAAGGATTTCTTCACCAGTGGACGCTGGCTTTCGAGCACGCGCAACAGTCTGGTGGTCGGGGTGGCGACCGCGTTGCTGGCGACCGGGCTGGGCACGCTTGCCGCCTTCGGCCTGTTCATGGGGCGCTTCGCCGGGCGGCTGCCTATGGCGGTGCTGTCGGTGCCGCTGGTAGTGCCCGCGGTGATCGCCGGCGTGTCGATGTACTTCGCCTTCGCCATGGTGGGGCTGACCAGCACCTTTGCCGGGCTGATCCTGGCGCATACCGTGCTGGCGCTGCCCTATGTGGTGGTGACCGTGCTGGCGTCCCTACAGGGCTTCGACCGCACCCTGCTGCGGGCGGCCACCAGCCTGGGCGCGCCTTTCCATGTGATGCTGGTGCGCGTGGTGCTGCCGCTGATCACCCCCGCGGTGGCTGCCGGGGCGCTGTTCGCCTTCGCCACCAGTTTCGACGAACTGATCGTGGCGCTGTTCATTGCCGGGCCCGAGCAGTTCACCTTGCCGCGCCAGATGCTCGCCGGTCTGCGCGAGTTCCTCAGCCCGACGATCTGCGCCGCCGCGGTGCTGCTGAGCCTGATGTCGTTGCTGTTGCTCGCGCTGCACCAGATGGTGGTGAAATGGGGAAGGTGAGCCGCGCCGCGCCGCCTGGCAGGCAGTCGGCGCGCGCCTCGTGGTCCTGCACGTCCAGCCGCAGGTTGGGGTTGTAGAACGGGTCGCCGGCGGCGATCAGGCCGGCATGGCGGGCCTTGAACAGGGCGGTGTCCTCGGCGTGCAGGATCTGGCCGGACTGCCGGCGGGTGCGCGATTCGTGGTGGAAAAGCACGCTTTGCCCGTCCTGTAGGATGCGCCAGCCTCTGGCGCGCAGGCGCAGGCACAGATCGGTGTCGTTGAAGCCGATGGGCAGCGCCTCGTCGAAGCCGTTGGCCTCGGCGAAACGCGTATGGCGTATCATCATGCATGCGCCGGTGACGGCCGAGACCTCGCGCAGCGCTGTGAGGTGCCCGTCATAGCCTGGGTTCCGGCTGCCATCGGCCAGATAGGCATGGACCATGGTGTGGGCGTGGGTCGCCGAGCCGTCGAACCCCAGGAAGGCGCCGGCGTGCTGCACCCGCCCGTCGCCATAGAGCAGCAGCGCGCCGACCGCTCCGACATCGGCGCGCACCGCGAGGCTGCGCATGCGGGCTAGCCAGCCGGGGCGGATGGCTTCGGTGTCGTTGTTGAGGAACAGCACGGTCTCGGCGTCGCCACCGTGGCGCCGGACAGCCAGGTTGTTCATGCGCGCGTAGTGGAACGGACCAGTATAAGGCATCACCGTCACGAGGCCGGAAAGGTTCGCCAGGTAGTTTCTTGCGTCCGGCGCGTCGGAGGCGTGGTCGATCACCACGATGTCGATCGGCGTGCTCTCCCGGGTGCGGAACAGTGATTCCACGCAGGTGCGCAGCAGGGCGGCCTGGTTGTGGGTGGGGATCACGACCAGGGTGCGCCCGGCGGCCGGTGGCCAGGTGACGACGATGCCCGGCGCGTCGGTGGCCATGTTGGCCCTGGCACCGGTGGCGCCGCGGTCGAGATGGCGTTGCACGGCGCGAAGGTCGGCCTGGGCGGGCGGGCGCGGCGGGTCCGGCGTGCGGTGCAGGATGCGCGGGATGTGGGCGACGGCCCGGCCGCGCTCCAGTAGGCGCAGCGCGAAATCCGCATCGCCCGTGCCCCACCCGGTGGCGCGGGCGGCCGTGCTGCGCGCCGCGAAAGCACCGCCGGGATGGGGGGTGCCGCGGAATTGGTCCAGCGAGAAGGCCGGGCGGCACAGCAGGTCGACGGCTACGCTACCGCGGTGGGTACGGGCGAGATCCCAGGTGAACAGCTCGGCGCGGGGGTCCTCGGCGGCGCCCAGAAGGTGGTAGATCGCGTCCGCCTCGAAGGCTGCCCGGTCGGTGACGAACAGAACGATCGGGTGGCGGGCTGCGTCCAGCCCGCCGGTCCCCGGTGGCAGCACCCGGATGCGGTGGTCGGCGGGGGCGGATGCTCCGGGCGGCAGCAGCAACTCCCAGCGGTCGCAGAGTTGCGCTTGCAGGGAGGCAACCAGGGCGGTCAGCCCGGCCTTGCCGGTGGCGATGACCGAGACGCCGCCCCGAGTGCGGGCGTGCATCATGCGGCGCAGGCGCGCCAGGACGGGTGGCTTCACCCCTTGCCACCGGTGCAGGAAGCGGCTGACGCTGGGCGGATCGGCGGCGATGGCGGGTGAGCCTTGGAGCGGGGTGCCGTCGGCGGCGTCGCGCAGCGTGACCAACATGCCCGCCAGTGTGACGGCATGGGCGGAAAGGTCGATGTTGAAGCCGCAATGCCCGTCGCCGAGGCCGGCGGCGGCGACATCTCCGCGGAACAAGTCGGCCACGGCCTGGCCGAGCACATGGCCCTGCACGACCGCCTGCACCATCACGCGCCGCCCTGGCTGCAGCGGATCGCGCGCCCAGCCGCGGGCGGTGTGGCGGGTCACGGCTTCCACGAAGCCCTGCAGGGAGAGATGGGGCGAGTGGGCGTCAGGGGGGGGCGGGGCGGGCATGCCCCCGCACCCTAGAGCGGGATCGGCTCAGGCGGAACCGTCGGTGGGGCGATCGCGGCGCTCAGCCGAGGGGGAGCGCCACTTCCGACAAGGCGAGTGCGTCGGTGAAGCCGTATTGCGGGGTGGCGATGCGCGGCACCGGCTTTGGCTTCAGCAGGTACTGGGTGAACAGCGACATGCGGTCACGCCGGTCGATCCGGGTCCAGCCCTGTTCGGTGTGGAAATACATGTGGCGGTATGGTGCCACGGCTTCGGCGACAGCCAAAGCGCGGCGCAGGCGGACGACCTGGTTGAGGTATTCGTCCGTGCCAAGCACGATGTTATAAGGATGGAACGAGATGTGGAGGAATGGCCGGTGCCGCGCCAGCAACCCCGCAATTGCTGGCACCACGTCGTATTCCGCGCCCTCGATGTCGATCTTGAGCAGGGTTTCGCCATCCAGCCCGACTTCCTGCAGGACATTGGCGGCGGCGCGCACCGGCACCGTCGCCTCGGCCTGGCAGCGCACCACCGTGGTGCGCTGCACGTCGCGGTAGAGGCTGGTGTCGGCGTCGGCATGACCCTTGCCGAACAGCGGCAGGGTGGCATCGGCGGCGCCCAAGGCGAACGGGTGCAGGTAGATGCGCGGCGCCAGCGCCGGATTGGCTGCGACGTTGGCCGCTAGCAGGGCGTGGTTGGTCGGGCTGGGTTCAAAGCTGAACACTTCGGCACCCGCGGCGGCGGCGTACAGCGAGGTGAAGCCGATGAATGCGCCGAAATCGAACATGCGCCGGCATTCCGGCAGCACCGCGTCGAAGAACTGCAGCGTGCCCTCCTCGAAGCCGCTGCAGAACTCGGTGGCGGCGGCGCGGGCGACGCGGGTGTCGGCAACGTTCAGCCGGTGGCCATGCGGGGCGATACTGAAGCTGGGCGCCACGCGGTCACCCAAGGGAGGGCCCGCGGGCTGGAGTATGGCGAGCCGGGCGTCTGCGGTGAGGGTCGACATAGGCAGGCTTCTCCTGCGGGCTTCGATTGCACCATCCTGCCGGATAAAAGATTAGTGAAGTGTTACGATCGAGCCGCGGATGCAGCGCCCGTCAACGGGGAAATCAGGCCATGCGCCCCATGCCAAAGACGGGGCGCAGGCGAATACCCAGCCAGGAACCGGGCAGCACCGCGGCGAACCACAGGAACCCGTGCAAGCTGCCCGAGGCCACGCCGCCGATGAAGGCGCCGATGTTGCAGCCGAAAGACAGGCGTGCGCCGATGCCCATCAGCAGCCCGCCGAGCATCGCCGCCGCCATGCCGCGCGTCGCCGGCCATGGCTGGCCGCGCAGCCGCCCCTTCCAGGCCGCACTGGCCGCGGCGCCGAGGATCATGCCGATATTGGTGCGTGAAACAGTGTCGGCGAGCAGCGGTCCGGCCAGGGCGGCGCGCGAGGCGTCGTCGGCCCAGTACGCCGCGTCGGTGAGGGGTACGCCCAGCGCCACCGCTACCTTGCCGCCCCACAGCGTCAGGCCCGAGGTGATGCCCCAGGGCATGCCGGTGACCAGGAACAGCAGGGCGGCCAGCGCGCCAATCAGCAACGCTGAGCGCAGCATCGAAGCATCCGGTCGCCTGGCGCCGCGCAGCAGCAGGGCGGCGAGCAAGGCGAGCAGGGCGAGGGTGGCGGCCAGTCCGCCCCAGGGGCCCAGTGGTTCGGACAGGCCCAGCGCCGGTGGCGATGGCCATTGCATGGCGGCCGGCACGACAAGGCTGCCGAGCACGCCGCCGGTGCAGAACCAGGGCAGCACGATCCACATGCGGGGCGATCCCGCGCCGGCCGCCGCCAGGGTGCCGGAGCCGCAGCCATTGGCCAGTTGCATGCCGACGCCGAAGATCGCCGCGCCGATCGCCACCGGCAGGCCAGCCGGCACGACGGCGGCGCCATAACCGGGCACCAGGTTGGCCATCGGCAGCACCACGGCGGCGGCAATGGCGGGGATCACCAGGCTCGCGGCCAAGCGCCTGCCGTCCCCATTGGTCTGCCAGGCACGGAATGCGCCGGTGAAGCTGAATCCGGTGGCCACGAAGGCCCAGCCCAACGCCCCTGCCACCAGCAGGCTCGCCAGCGGCCAGGCACCGAACGTGGCCGCCTGCCAGGCGGTGATCCCGCCGGCCAGCAGCAGGACGGCGAGCGCTGGGGCGTCGCGGTCGGGGTGGCTAGGAGCCACCCGCCGCCTGGGCCGCGATGCGGGCGAGGATCGGGTCGAGTTCGGTTGCCATCGCGTCGAGTGCCGGCACACCGTAGGGCGCGAAGACGGCGGTCGGGCGGCGCCAGGAGATGCGCGCGGTGCCGTCCTTCTCCTCGGTGACATAGAGGCGCAGCGGTGCCTCGATGCCGGCGTCGATGCTGGCGGCGAGCATGCGGATGGCGTAGTCGGGCCGGAACACCATCACCACGGCATTTCCCGGGATGGTGACCCCGCGCGCCTTGGCGCCGACCGTGGCGCTGGCGGTGAACAGATGGCCCATCTTGTTGTCCTTGATCGCCGCTTCGGTGCGCGCGAGCAGGGTGGCGTAGTCGTGCTTCGAGGCGAGCACCTCGATGCCGGGCAGCGGGGCGGCCCTTGCAGGCAGGGTGGCGAGCAGCAGCGCCAGGGTCAGCAGCAGGGGCGCGAACAGGCGCGGCGCAAAGCGGTGGGGGGTGCAGGACGGCATTGGGTTCTCCCATCGGGTGATCCGCTGAAGTTCGCTTGCCGCCCCGCGAAGGTTACGCGCTCAGGCCGGGTGATTCCACTGCAGCTCCATGTTCAGCGGAAAGATCGGCCGGCGCACGTTGTGGAAGGTCAGCTGCGAGTAGTCCGAGGTGCAGGCGCCCACGCCGGCGCATTCGACGATCTCGCGCGCCGCCTTGCCCATGTCGGCGCGGAAATGCACGCGGCTCTTGATGGCGATGAACTTCTTGGCGCTCGGGGTGATGCCGAGATTGGTGAGCATCTCCTGCGCCGTGGGCTCGATGTGACGGGAGAGGAGGATCAGTTCGATCTTGCCGGTGTTGAGCACAACAGTGGGGCCCATGAAGACCTTAAGGCCGGGGGTGAGGCCGCCCTTCAGCGTGAAGGCGCCGTTGGAGATGGTCTGCACCACGCCGGTCACGGTGAGCGGACTGGACTGCACTGGCATCAGCGGCATGGGGAGCTTGGCGCCGATGGTCAACGTGACCTCGTTGCCGATGCCGGCCGCTATTGCTTCCTGGACGGCGATCGGATCGTAGATGCCGAAGAAGACGACGTTGTCGAGGTCCTGGCGGATAATCTCGCGCAGCGTGTCGGTGGTGTCCATCGTGCCGCCCGAGGCGCAGTTGTCATAATGGTCGAGCAGCATGATCGGGCCGGTTGCTCCCCCTGGGGCCGGGTCGCCCATTTCCTTGGCGCGGGCCACCGACTTGTCCAGCGGCTCGATCTCGAACATGAACTCGCGCCGCGCCTTCCAGGCGAAGCTGATCAGCTCGTCTACCATCGCCTGGGCGTCTTCGGGGTTGTTGTCGGTGAAGACGACGGCCGACAGGCCGGCCATCGTGACGTCGGCGTGCGGGAAGCCGACGAACAGGGAGGCGGCGAGCGCACGGCCGGACTTCTCCCACTGCTCGCACATCCCCTGCAGGTCCTTGTTGGGGAAGCGGTGGGTGCCCTGGGCCATGACGTGGGGGAGCATGGGCGCGGCACCCCAGGCGCCGGTGGGCTTGATCTCGCTCTTCATGACGCGCAGCAGCAGGCGGGCGGCGCGCTCGGCGGTGGGGCGCATGTCGATATGCGGGTATGTATGGTATCCGGTCACCATCTGCGCGTTGCTGACCATGTTGTCGAACATGTTGGCGTGCATGTCGTAGGCGACGCACATCGGGGTTTTCGGGTCGACGGCGCGAATGCGGCGCAGCAGCTCGCCCTCGCCGTCCTCGAAGCCCTCGGCGGCCATGGCGCCGTGTAGGTCGAGCCAGATGCCGTCGAAGCCGCCCTTGGCCACCTCGTCGGTGATCAGCTTGCAGAAGGTCTCGTAGGCCTCGGCGTCCACCCGGCCGGAGGGGGGCGCGCTGGCGCAGACCGGGATGACCACCTCGGCGTTCTGCTCGGCGGCGACGGCGAGGTAGCCGCCCATGCAGGTGCCGGTGTTGCGGTAGAAATTGGCCGCTTCGTCGCCCTTCAGCAGGGTGGTGCCGTTGCGCATGAAGCGCTCGATCTTGGTCGGCACGGGCGAGAAGGTGTTGGTCTCGTGCGACATGGTGGCCAGCAGCAGGCGCATTACCGGGACTCCCTCGTATGTATAGGGGAGCATGGCATGTTCTGGCGCGGCACGGGAACCCGCTGCTAACGTTATTGGACGGGGAGGATGGCGCCATGGAAGGGAGTGGGCCGAGCGAGGGTGGGCCGCGGACGATGTTCGAGAAGATTTGGGACCGCCATACGGTGGTGGCGCGGCCGGATGGCGCGACGCTGCTGCATGTGGCGCGGCACCTGGTGCACGAAGGCTCCCGGGCGGCGTTCCGCAGCATCGCCGAGCGGGGGCTTGCGGTGCGCCATCCCGAGCAGACCTTCGCAACGCCGGACCACTATGTGTCGACCGCAAGCCACGTGCTGGAAGCCATTCCCGACCCGAACCGGCGGGAGATGGTGAGGGCGCTGGGCGAGAATACGGCGGCGCATGGCATCCGACTGTATGGGCTGGGGGACCGGCGGCAGGGGATCGTGCATGTCATCGGGCCGGAGCAGGGGATTACCCTGCCGGGGCTGCTGATGGTGTGCGGGGACAGCCATACGGCGACGCATGGGGCGCTGGGGGCGCTGGCATTCGGGATCGGGGCTTCCGAGGTGACGCATGTTCTGGCGACGCAGACGCTGTGGCAGATGCGGCCGAAATCGATGCGCGTGTCGGTGGAGGGCTCGCTCGGGCTGGGGGTTTCGGCGAAGGATGTGATCCTGGCGATCATCGCGGCCATCGGCGTCAACGACGCGATGTCCCTCGCCAACACCCGCATCGATTTCTCCTTCGTCGGCCGCCCCTCCCACGCCGCCGCCTCCCCCCATCTCGGCCGCTCCGCACTCGACGCCGTCGAACTCATGAACGTCGGCGTCAACTACATGCGCGAACACATGCCCTCCGACGCCCGCATCCACTACGCCTACCTCGACACCGGCGGCATCGCCCCCAACGTCGTCCAAGGCACCGCCAAAATCCGCTACGCCATCCGCGCCCGCGAACTCCCCGAACTCTGGCCCCTCATCGAGCGCGTGAAAAAAGTCGCCGAAGGAGCCGCCCTCATGACCGAAACCACCGTCACCCACCAGGTCGTCTCCGCCGTCTCCAACCTCCTCGGCAACACCCCCCTCGAAAAAACCATGCACGCCGCCTTCGAACGCCTCGGCCCGCCCCCCTTCGACGACGCCGACCGCGAATACGCCCGCCAAATCCAAACCACCCTCTCCCCCGAAGACATCACCACCGCCTTCCGCCGCATCGGCGCCAAACCCGACCTCCAAAAACCCCTCTGCGACGAAATCACCCCGCTCGACGCCCCAAATGAACCAAAGAGGGGAGCCCCCATGATGGGCAGCACCGACGTCGGCGACGTCTCCTGGGTCGTCCCCACCGTCCAGGCCCGCGGCGCCACCTACGCCATCGGAACCCCCGGCCACTCCTGGCAACTCACCGCCCAAGGCAAATCCGGCATCGCCCACAAAGGCATGATCCACGTCGCCAAAATCATGGCCAGCACCGCCGTCGACGCCCTCGCCAACCCCGCCATCATCGAACAAGCCAAAGCCGACTACGCCACCCGAACCGCCACCAACCCCTACATCTGCCCACTCCCCACCGACGTCATGCCGCCAATCAAGAAACGCGCCTGACCCAAGCCGAATCTTCTCTCCCCCCGCGCTTGGCTACGGGAGTCACACAACTGCGGAATGATTAGCCAGTTTCCATCCCTCGATCATTCCATCGAGCCGTAGCAAACCTCGAAAGACGGTTTTGGGTCCTGGCGGCTTGTAACCGCTGGAGGTG
>Ga0105053_10010563_pt1 | contig 11484 bp, 17 predicted proteins | sample BON01_FD_78093 | JGI IMG/M metagenome (GOLD analysis project Ga0105053, IMG submission 78093) | Freshwater microbial communities from Lake Bonney liftoff mats and glacier meltwater in Antarctica - BON-01 | ecosystem: Environmental > Aquatic > Freshwater > Ice > Glacier meltwater | place: Lake...
CAACCGCATCTACGAAGACTACGAAGCCATCGTCGACGCCTGCTGCGACGCCTGGAACAAACTCACCAGCGAGCCAGGCCGCATCACATCCATCGCCACCCGGGAGTGGGCATCACAGGTCAAAATCTGACGCCGTTGGTATGACACCGGAGTTTGACGACCATGATCAGCGCCCTGGAAATCGGCCTCGCCCTTTCCCTGACGGCCCTCGCTGTCGCCTATATCTCGCTTCAGCCTCGCCCCAAGCCGGTCCGCATCCGTAGTCGTGATGCGCACTCGCGTCGCGGCCCGTACGCCTGACGCCCCACTGTTTCCTGATTTGAGCCTTGCCCGCGACCGTGAAGTCGCGGGCAAGGCCGAATTCCGCCTCTGGCGGAGGCCTGGTCCCTGGTCAGCCCCAGCCTGCCACGGCACCGAGTCGCCGAACGGCAACCTGCTTAGGCGCGGCGACGGTCGGTTCTGACGCCGGACGGCCAAACAGCCAGCCCTGACCATAGCCGACGCCCAGGGCCCGGATGGCTCCGGCCTGTTCCTCGGTCTCGATCATTTCGGCGATGGTTGTCATCTTGAGGTCGGCGCACATCCCGACCAGATGTGCGACGAGGTCGCGGGCCCGGTCGTCAGTGACGATGTCACGCACGAAACTGCCGTCGATCTTCACAGTGTCGGCCGGCAGGCGATGCAGATAGTCCAGCGAGGCGGCACCGACACCGAAATCGTCGAGGCAGACCTTGATCCCGGCACCCCGGAGTGTGGTCAGCCGGCGGGCGGCGGCCTCCAGATCGACCACGGCGGCGGTCTCGGTGACCTCGATCAGGATCCGGCTACGGATCTCCGGCGCGGTCTGGGTCAACCGCAGCAGGCCAACAACATAACCGTCCGCCCCCAGGGACGCACCGGAGACATTGACGACGATCCGGATCAGGCCAAAGCCGGGGCGGCGCAGCTGCTGCAAGGCCTTCTCGGCCACGGCGAGATCGAAACCCTCGATCAGACCGAGCTCTTCGGCAAGGTTAATGGAATCAGCCGGACCGCGGGAGCCGAAGCGGGCGAGGGCCTCGAAATGGTGTGTCACCCCCGTCGTGAGGTCCACGATCGGCTGGTATTCGAGCGCGAATTCCCGGGTCTTGACCATGGTTCGAAAGCGGTCCGCTTCCTTCAGTGTCCATTTGAGGCTTTCCGAAAAGGCGGCACCCGCGCCGTCGATCCCGCCGTCCCGGATACAGGCTTCAAGCGCGAAACGGAGCGCCCGTAACGTCGACTCAGCCGAGGTGCTGCCGGACAGCGCGGCTTCGGTCGTGCGCACCACCAGGTCCAGGCCCTCGGCGGCTGCGGCGTCCCGGACCTCGGCCTCAATATCAACCGAACAGCCGGGTCCCCGGACGACGGCGAAGCGTTCGGGGGCGAGGCGGGCCGCAGAGGCACCGTCGACCGACGAGGCTTGAAGCACGGCGGCGACACGGGCCGCGGCGCGTTGATGGGCCTCGCCCGGGTCGTCGAGGCCTGCCACATCGACGAAGGCGACCGCGACATCTCCGTCCCGGGCGAGGAGCGAGCCCCGGACGCGGGACAACAGGCCGTCAGCGCTGAGCAGGGTAGGGGCTTCGGGAACAGCGAGGGTGAAGGGCGCGCCCTCATAGGTGATGGCGCAGGAAACGACCGGGACAAGGTCGGGAAGCTGGAACAGGCGCAGTCGGGCGCGACGGACATGTTCTGCGTCACACACAATCAGGACATCGATCGGTGCGGGTCTCTCGTTGGGACGGATCGCCGCGAGCGCATCAGCCAACGGCTTCTGTCCGGCCTTGCCGACCAGTTCTGTCAGCCGGATTCCGTGCCAGGCATCGGCGGCCGCTCCGCCCGGCCGGGGACCGGCTCCAAGCGCCAGATCGACCCGACCTTCGGCATCGATTTCGAACAGGGTGTCGGCGGCGGCGAAGGCCATTCCGAGCAGTCGCGACTTCATGTTCATTGTTCCCCGTTACCCGACGGAGATGAAGATCGGTTGGACGAAAAGGCTTAACGACGGGCTCAGGCCTGTCGGTTGAAGGCCACAGCGCGGCCGTCTCCGGCATTGGCCTTGCCCGAGGCCCCGTAGGCCGAGGGGGTGCCGCGCTGGCCAGCGAGTTCGGCGGCGATGGTTTTCACCAGGCCTTCGGACACGATACGGGCGGCCTCGATGGCCCGGGCATGGCGCGACAGTATGGCCTCGAAGGTTTCGGTGGCGCGGATCAGGGCGGTTCGGTCGGCGACGGGGGCCGCAGCCACAGACCCGGGATTGGCTTTCAACTGGGCAGATTCCCGACGATACACATTGGCCAGTTCCTGGGTCTCGGCCATGGAGACGGCAGCGTCCTGGGGCCGTCGGGCCTCAAAGGCTTTGGACTCCTCGTTCAAACGGGCGGTCAGGCGGTTGGTCAGGTCGACCAGCTGCCGGACACGGGCTGTGGCATTCAATGTCGCGGCTTCACTCATTGGCCCGGCTCCTGTTCCTGCATCTTCAGCATCTGGGCGACGACCTTATCGGCCAGGCCGATGCCGCCGCCGCGCACGGCCTGTTTGGCCATGGCCTCGACGAGGAAGCCGCGCCATGTGCCCTCGGCCTCACCGCCGCCGAAGGGGGCTTCGGTCGACAGGCCCTCGAACATCGGCTTGAGCATCTGGGCCAGAAAGGAGGCTTCGAACGCCTCGGCGGTCTCGCGCATCCGGGCCGTGGCCACAGCAGCCGGGGGCGATGCGGCCTGCGGGGGCAGGGTGGCGGGGGAGATGACGGGGTCGCTCATCACATCACCTCGATTTCGGCCTGGAGGGCACCGGCGGCCTTGATGGCCTGCAGGATGCTGATCATGTCGCGTGGGCTGACACCGAGGGCATTGAGGCCATTGACCAGGGTGGACAGGGAAGCACCGCCATTGACGATCCGCATCTCGCGGCCCCGCTCTTCCTCTACAGAGACGTCGGACTGGGGGACGACGACCGTTTCACCGCCGCGGCTGAAGGGTTCAGGCTGGCTGACCAGCGGGGTTTCCTGCACCGAGATGGTCAGATTGCCTTGGGCGATGGCGACCGTAGAGACACGAACCGCATCGCCCATGACGATGACGCCATTGACCTCGTCGATGATCACGCGGGCCGGAGAGTCGACCACGACCTCGAGGTTCTCGACCCGGCTGATAAATCCGGCCATGCCCATCTGGGCCGGCGCGCGCAGGGCGACGACGGTACCGTTCTCGGCCAGGGCGGTGTTCGGATAGACCTGGTTGATTGCGGCGGCCATGCGCTGGGCCGTGGTGAAGTCCGGGTTGCGCAGGGTCAGCCGGACCTCGGTCATATTGGCCAGCTGGAAGCCGGTCTCGAGCTCGACCGTGGCCCCCGAGGCGATGCGGCCGGCTGTGGGAACGCCGCGGGTGACCGACGAGCCCGAGCCGCCCGATCCGGAGACGGCACCGGTCTGAACGGACCCCTGGGCGACGGCATAGACCTGACCGTCCGCGCCTTGCAGGCTGGTGACCAGCAGGGTGCCGCCCAGCAGGCTCTTGGCGTCGCACATCGAGGCCACATTGACGTCGATACGGGCCCCCGGGGTGGCGAAGGGCGGCAGTTCGGCCGTGACCATGATGGCGGCCATATTCTTGGAGTTGGCGTTGGAGCCCCGGATGTTGACGCCGAGGCGCTCGGTCATGCCTTCCAGCGACTGGCGGGTGAAGGGGCAGTTGCGCAGGCTGTCGCCCGTGCCGTTCAGGCCGACTACCAGGCCGTAGCCGACCAACTGGTTGGAGCGGACGCCCTCGATCGCGGCGATGTCCTTGATGCGCGACTGGGCCAAGGCCGGAGACGCGGCACCGGCCAAGGCCGCGGCGGTCAGGAGGGTGGCGAGCAGCTTCTGCATAGGCGGTGAGTCCAAGAACTGTTGCGTTCCGTCTCATGCCAGCGGCGTGCCACGAAGAAAGATCAATAAAAACAGTGAGCGGTCATCGTTCAGTCGCGGTCAAAGCGGCAGAAACTGCCGGGCCGTTAACCAAACAGTGACGCGGCGGTGGCGATGGTCCCGCATGTGCTGGAGTCGCGTGCCATGAAGGTTACAGGCCTGTCCGGACCGTCCTCGACGCGAGGGGCGCGGCCTGCCCGTGGCGGTGGCGGCTTTTCCGTGCCGTCCGATGCGTCCGCAGCCGGAACCAGCGCCACGACGTCGGCGGCGGCACCCTCGTCCGTGGCCAATGTCTCGGCCCTGATGGCCCTTCAGGGCGTCGAGGACGTCACCGAAAGGCGGCGGCGGGCGATCCGTCGCGGCGGCGGTCTGCTGGACCGGCTGGAAGAGCTGAAACTGGCGTTGCTGACGGGCGAGACGGACGAGGGGACCCTGGAGCGGCTGACGCGGACATTGCGCGAGGACCGTCCCGTTGACCTCGATGCCGAGCTCGACAGCCTGCTCGACCAGATCGATCTGCGGGCCGCTGTGGAGCTGGCCAAGGCCGATTTACGCCGCAGTGCAGCATAAGCCTGCGGAATTCCTTGAAAAAGAGAGGTGGGAGAGCGGTGAGTGATGAAGAAATGTCACGCTCGGCCCCCGACTGTCGGCCTGACCGATCACGCTCGCGCGAGTGTTGTTGCCGCGACTCCTTGCCGTCCGTATAGGCAGGCCTGCGCCACAGGGGGGCGCTGCTAGACCGTGAGTGCGAAACATGACCGCATTGGCGTCTGTGATTGTCGAGCCGGCCGCCTACAGGCCGTCCGATAACGAGCCGTTCATGAGTGAGCGGCAGCTGGCCTATTTCAAGGGCAAGCTGCTGGACTGGAAGGAAGATATCCTTCGCGAGTCCAAGGGCACTGTCGTCAACCTGAAGGCCGAGACGGAAAATCATCCCGATCTGGTTGACCGGGCGTCGTCGGAATCCGACCGTGCGCTGGAACTGCGGACCCGTGACCGCCAGCGCAAGCTGATCTCCAAGATCGACGAGGCCCTGCGCCGCATCGAGGACGGCTCCTACGGCTATTGCGAGGAGACCGGCGAGCGGATCAGCCTCGGACGGCTGGAGGCCCGCCCCACGGCGACGCTGTCGGTCGAGGCCCAGGAGCGTCACGAGCGCCGCGAGCGGGTTCACCGGGACGATTGATGCGGTTCAGCCGAGCAGGGCCCGCTTGATGTCGGTTCTGCTGAAGTCGTCACCCTTGTAGAGCAGGGGCACGCTCAGTTCCGTCGCCAGCGCATGGGCGAAGCAATCGCCGAGGTTGAGCCTGGCAGGCGTACGCTTGCCGAAGGCTCGTTCCGCACCGCAGGCGAGGCGTGTTGTCCGTTCGGTCGCAGGCGCGATGACGATACGGAGCCGATCAATCACGATGTCCAGTTCAGAGACGCCGTCATCACCTCGAACGCTCCTGAGGCGGGTGGCGGCTTCCCAATAGCCGATCGGAGACAGAGTCGCGCCGGGTCGCATCAGGAGAAACTCGCGGAACAGGTCGGCTTCCGGCTCATCCAGCAGGATCGCCACCAGTGCGGAAGCGTCGATCACAATCACTTCGGCAAGCCGTCTTCGTCGTACATATCATCGTCAGACAGCAGCGGGCCGACAATGGGCAGCGCGTTGAACCGGCGGACGGCTTCCTCGATGCCTCGACGCCGCTCGGCGACATTCGCGTCGCGCGCAGCCGTCGTTCGCTCATCGCGTTCGCGCACCATTTCGTCGACCAGATCTGTGATCGACTTGCCTTCCAGCGCCGCCAGACGGCGGAGGCGTTCGACGGTGTCGAATTTTCGGATCTGGACAGGAGCGTTCATGACGGAAGCAAATCTATCATGACGGAAGCTGTGATCCAAGCCTCTGCTTGACTTCGCCGGGTCGGAGGGCGACCTGTGCGCCTCGCATTTCAAGGTCTCCCCATGTCCGTCAAGGTCCGTTTCGCCCCGTCGCCGACGGGTAGGCTGCACGTCGGCAATGTCCGTACCGCTCTGGTCAATTGGATGTTTGCGAAAGGGCAGGGCGGCCGCTTTGTCCTGCGCATTGACGACACCGATCTGGCGCGGTCCACGCCGGAGTTCGAACAGGGTATCGAGGACGACCTGACCTGGCTGGGTCTGGTCTGGGACGAGCGCTACAATCAGTCGAAGCGGTTCGACCGCTACGAAGAGGCCGCGGCCCGGCTGAAGGCCTCGGGTCGGTTGTACGCCTGCTACGACACGTCCGAGGAACTGGATCGCCGCCGCAAGGTGCAGCTGTCACGCGGCCTGCCACCGATCTACGACCGCGCCGCACTGGAGTTGACCGAGGCGGAGACGGTGGCCTTTGAGGCCGAGGGCCGGCGTCCGCACTGGCGTTTCAAACTGGACGGCCGCCGCGTGGCCTGGGAAGATCTGGCGCGCGGCCATGCCGAGGTGGACACGACCTCGATGTCGGACCCCGTGCTGATCCGCGAGGACGGCCTGTTCCTCTACACATTGCCGTCTGTCGTCGACGATATCGACATGGCCATCACCCATGTCATCCGCGGCGAGGACCATGTCACCAACACCGGGGCCCAGATCGAGATTTTCCAAGCCCTGGGGGCCACCGTACCGGGCTTCGCCCATATGCCGCTGCTGTTCGGTGAGGACGGCGCAGCGCTGTCGAAACGGCTGGGGTCGTTGTCGATCGCCGATATGCGCGAGCAGGGCTATGAGCCGATCGCCATCACCAGCCATCTGGGCCGCATCGGCACCTCGGACCCGCTGGAGGTCGGACCCTCGATCGACGCCCTGGGGGCCAGCTTTGCGTTTGCCAAGATGGGCCGATCGCCGGCCCGTTATGACACCGCCGATCTGGACCGTCTGAACGCCCAGGCCCTTCATGTCATGGACTATGCGACGGCCCGGATGCGGTTGGTCGATCTGGGTACCGACCTGGGCGAAACCTTCTGGACCGGGGTGCGAGGTAACCTTCAGAAGTTTGCTGATATCATTGAAATGGCGAACATCGTTCGTGGACCGGTCACCCCGATGATCGAGGACCCGACCTTCGCAGCGGCGGCGCTGGCCGTGCTGCCCGAGACCATCGACGAGACCCTGTGGCCGGTCTGGACGGCGGCGGTGAAGGAGGCCACCGGGGCCAAGGGCAAGGCCCTGTTCATGCCGCTGCGGATGATGATCACCGGCCAGGCGCATGGCCCGGATATGGCGACGCTCGCGCCGATGATCGGTCGCGAGCGCATCGTCAAACGGCTGGGTGGCGAAACGGCCTGAGAACGGCCAGGGCCGCCCTCAGGCTTGTCTTTCTATGGCCGTGGTCAGAAGACTCCGCCTTCTCGACACGACATGGCCTCAGGCGTTGCAGGCTGCGATCTGTTCAGCCGACAGGGCCGTGCCCTTGTAGCTGAACGACGAGACGGCCCCGAACCGGGCCACCACGCGGCGGCAGGCGCGGGCCGCGGGCTGGTTGGCACCGCCGTTGGCGGTACAGGATGCGCCGACACAGCTCCATGACGCGCCGTCGATGATAATGCGGGCGGCCGGGGCACGAGCGGCGTCGACGAGGACGGCGCTGCTGGTGGCGGTTAAATTCGGGGTCTGGGCAAAGGCGGGGGCAGCGGCAAACAAGGCGACTGCAATGAACAGAGCACGCATGGGGAGGTCTCCGGGTTGGCGGGATCGATCATTCGACCCGCGTCGTCAATGTCCGTTTTCTTACGCAACTGTCAATGCGCATATCCAAAAGAAACGGACTGTACGACCCTGACTGACCAGTGATTACTTATCGGCGATCATGTTGCAAGTGCGGCATGTCGCCCACAGTCTGCATCGCTGCGATCGCGCTCTCGACCGTATCGCAAACGACCCAGGCCTGACGGAAGCTGGCCGGGGTCATTCTCTGCTCGATACTGTGTTCCATGACAGCAAGAAGAGGTTCCCAAAACTCATTCAAATTCATAAAAATAACTGGCTTTGAATGCAGGTCCAGACGCTTCCATGACAGGACCTCAATGACTTCTTCCAGAGTGCCGACGCCGCCCGGGGCGACCACGAAGGCGTCGGACTGGTCGTACATGATGGTCTTGCGCTCATGCATCGACGGCACGATCAGCGTTTCGACCTCATCGAACAGGCGCTCGCGACTGCGCAGAAAGCCCGGCATCACGCCCAGCACCCGACCGCCCGCAGCGTGGGCGGCCCGGGCCGAGGCCCCCATCAGGCCGACCCCGCCACCGCCATAGACCAGCCGCCAGCCCGCCAGGGCGGTCTGTTCGCCAAAGGCGCGTGCTGCCTCGGTATAGGCGGGATCGGACAGGTCAGATGAGCCGCAGAAAAAGCAGACGGACTGACCGTCAAAGGGCTGGATGGTGACAGGCGACGTCATGGGGCCTCGGGAACGGATGGGAGACAGGGACGCCCTGGGCGCGCTATCTGGAGCGCTACTCCTAGCGGTCGGATGCAAGCGATGAAACGGGCCATGTTCGGCAAGGCAGCGATGGCGGCTCTGGCCTGCATCACCATCGCGGCCTGTTCCCCACCCGCAGCACCGCCCGGGGAGCAGGGTCAAACCCTGTCGTCGGTCGGGGGCTGGACCCGGCCGCCGATGATTCTTGCGGTTCGGCGCATGACGGGCGGCCTGGTCTTTACCGGTCAGGCCGAGCCGGGGGCTCGTGTCGTGCTGCGCAGCGATTCGGGTCCGGCTTATGCCGCCGCCGCCGATGAACAGGGCCGGTTCGAGATTCGCATGAACAACCCCGTCGGCGACATGCTGTTGCGACCAGAGACCCAGGTGGGCCAGGACGCCGTCCCGGCCCCCGAACGGCTGTTGGTCATCGCCGGCGGACGGGGACCGGTGGCGATCCTGAGGGCGGGAGGCGCGACCCGGCGGCTGGACCGGGCTCCGGCGCTGGGGGCGGTCGACAGCGATGGGCGGATGCGTCTGGCCTCGGGGCGCAGTGTCCCCGGGGGCGCGTTGATCGTCGTGCAGGCAGGCGGCGAGACGGGACGGGTGACGCCGGATGCCGAGGGCCGCTGGAATCTGATGCTGACACCGTCGCAGGGGGCGGACGAGATCCGTATCGACGACCGCTCCTTCAGCTGGCCGGGCGAGGGGGCTGCGGATGCGGCGCTGCGTGTTGAACGTGCGGGGGGCGGATGGCGGGTGGTCTGGAGCGGCCCCACCGGCGGGCACCAGACGACCTGGCTACCCGATGCCGAGTGACGGATTTACGGCCTGTTAACCCATTCCCGGCCACGAAGGGGGTGTCTTCGATCGTTGAGGACACCCACCATCACCGAACTTCTTCAGCCCGGCGCTCGCGTCGGGCTCTTTTTGTTCTGGCGTTGTGGGGAAAAAGAGTGGCTCCGCGGGTAGGATTCGAACCTACGACCAGCCGATTAACAGTCGGCTGCTCTACCACTGAGCTACCGCGGAACACTTCCTCTCGGGAAGCCGCGCGCTATAGCAGCGCGAGTCAGACTGACGCAACGGGAAATATCCGATCTTGCCCCTGATCTGCATCGACCAGCCCGACGATCCGCGCATTGCAGGCTTCCGCGACATCCGTGAGCGGGACCTGACCGGCCGGCAGGGCCTGTTCGTGGCCGAGGGTGAGGTGGTCCTGAACGTGCTGACGTCTGCGCAATCCCGCTGTCGCCCGGTGTCGCTGTTGCTCGACCGCAAGCGGGTCGAGGGCCTCGCGGGGCTCCTGGCGCGGGTGGCGGCGGACACGCCGGTCTATGTCGCGGACCCGCCGGTGCTGGATGCGATCGCTGGGTTTCATCTGCATCGTGGCATCCTCGCTCTGGGTGAGAAGCCGCCGGTGCAGGGGCTGGAAGCCTGTCTGGATGCGATGGGGCCGGAGGCTGTGGTGGTCGCCGCTTGCGGGATCGGCAATCACGACAATATGGGCGGGGTGTTCCGCAACGCTGCGGCCTTCGGAGCCGGGGCCGTGCTGCTGGACAGGCAGTGCTGCGACCCCTTCTACCGCAAGGCCATCCGGGTATCGGTCGGGGCCGTGTTACGGACGTCGATGGCGACGGATCTGGACGCCCCGGTCATGGTCGAGGGTTTGAAGGCGGCGGGTTTTGTAGTGCTGGCGCTGACCCCCGGCACGAGCGAACCGCTGGAGACCATCCCACGCGGCGGGCGGGTCGCCATCGTTCTGGGCCCCGAAGGGCCGGGGCTGGCACCGACCGTGATCGAACGCTGCCGGCGGGTCGGGATTCCCATGTCAGGTGGCTTTGATTCGCTGAATGTTTCGGTTGCCAGTGGAATCGCCCTGCACCATTTCACCCGTAAGGCGTAAATCGATCACCAAATCGCGATTAACTCTTTGTACAGCTTGATGAACCTCCAAACCTGTGTCGCTGTGGAGGTGTTCTGGGGAGTACAGTCATGTTCGGTGGCGTTTTCGTCTTCATTCATCGCAATGCGCGTATCGCGCTGGCGGTCGGCATTGTCGCAGCGGGCGTCAGCGCCGCAGGCATCATCGGCTGGATCACCGCGCCGATCGCCTGACCGGCGATTAGGCCCATACAGCTCAGTCCTTGGCTCCTGCGTCCTTCCCGGTCGCAGTAGCGGTTCGGCCTGCCCTCCACAGGATGCCTGTGATCAAGGACAGCATGACGGCATCGCCCCAGACATAATAGGCTGTGACATAGGCCCATTGCTCGAGTTCGGAAAAACGGACGAAGGCCAGATGGTTGGCCATGAGCAGGAACTGGAAGGCGGTCGCCCAGACGGTCCAGCCCCGTTTGGAGTAGAGGGCGAGATACAGCAGGAACAACAGGGTCACGCCGTCTAGTCCGATGGCTACCCACGGCGGTCGGGTCGGATCGAAAGGCGCGAGAGCCGTCCCGATCCAGTTCAGGCCCAGGACGGTCACGGTCGCACGTTCCCACGATCCGCCGCGCCACAGTGCGAGGGCCACGGACAGGATCAGCAGAGCCAGAGAGATCGCATAGATCGGCGACATTCCCTGGCATCGCGAAATCAGGAAACGAGCGCAAGCCCCCCGGGACGCGGGATCGGTTGGTCAGACTTCTCCAGACCGCCCATTCGGACACCCCGGTAGGAGGTAATCCGCTTCACATCGGCAAGGGCCTCGTGTAGCGCGACCATGGCGCGCTGCGCCCCGACCTGAGCCGTGACGGCTTCGGCCAGAGCGTCGAAAGCGGCCTGGCCGATCGTGGTGGAAAAGCCGGCCTCGCGGCGGCTTTGTGTCAGGGACTGGGCCAGTCGGCCGAGTTGGCTGACGGCTTCGTCCTGGCTGGCTTCGGCCTGAAACAGGTCCTTCGCCAGGCGCGCGACAACCGTCGCTGCATGTTCGCTGCGTTTCATTCGCTCACCCATTTTAAGAAGCGACGCGGATCAGCCGCTGTAGCGTATGCCTTGCAGAATAAAGGCGAACCGTTCCGCGCCTGTGACGCTCGTCAGAACCAGGGCGGCTATTGCCGCAATGGTGAACACGAACAGGATACGGCCGAGATGTTCATGTCCGATTCCGCCGGTTGGAAGCCAGAATCCAGCAGGGCGGCTCCAA
>Ga0105053_10010571_pt1 | contig 11473 bp, 12 predicted proteins | sample BON01_FD_78093 | JGI IMG/M metagenome (GOLD analysis project Ga0105053, IMG submission 78093) | Freshwater microbial communities from Lake Bonney liftoff mats and glacier meltwater in Antarctica - BON-01 | ecosystem: Environmental > Aquatic > Freshwater > Ice > Glacier meltwater | place: Lake...
GACGATGCCGGTTTCATCAGCGGCAGCACGATCAGCGCCAATGGGGCGCAATTCGTTGTGTGATGCGACACGGGGGCGCGACGTTCGGCATTGACCCCTTCAAACGTCGCCCATGCTGGCGCCTTGCCCACCGAACGGATGAAAGACGCGATCAAACAAGGCCGCCACCGCACGGGTGCGGGTGTTTGTGGTGATCCCGTATTTCGATGTGATCCCTGGCCGGTGTTCCTGTTCCAGGCCCCGGATGCGCTGCACACCGATGCGCAGTTCCGCGCTCGGTGCCCGAAGGGGCACGAGACCCGGCCCCACATCCGGGCCTTCGCGGAGTGGATCAGCCGCGAGACATGTGGCACCGATGCCCCGCGCGAGGGGCGCCAGTTGATCCATGTGAACGATGCGGCGCCGTGAACCGCAACCGCGCCACCGCCATCGGGTTCGTCGCCGTGCTGCTGTGGGCATTGCTGGCGGTGCTGACTGTGGGTTCGGCGCCCGTGCCGCCCCTGCAACTGAACGCAATTTGCTTTGCCATCGGGGGCGGCCTTGGGGTGGTCTGGGTCGCGGCGACTTGCAGGCCGGGGCAACTGCGTGGCATTCCGGTCTCGGTCTATGCCTTTGGAACCCTGGGCCTTTTCGGCTATCATGCGTTGTATTTTTCGGCCCTTCGGCTGGCACCACCGGCCGAGGCGGGCCTGATCGCCTATCTCTGGCCGCTGCTGATCGTGCTGTTCTCGGGGCTGCTGCCGGGCGAGCGGTTGCGCGCCGGGCATGTTCTGGGCGCGCTGATCGGTTTTGCCGGGGCGGCGTTGATCGTGGCGCGGGGGGCGACGTTCGAGGGCACGGCGCTGGCCGGATACGGCCTGGCGCTGCTGTGCGCGCTGTTCTGGGCCGGGTATTCCGTGCTGTCGCGCCGTCTGGGCAACGTGCCCACAGCCAGTGTCGCGGTGTTCTGCATTGCCACGGCGGTGTTGTCGGCGCTGGCGCATCTGGCGTTCGAGACGACGGCCTGGCCAACTGATGCAACGGGGTGGGCGGCGACGGTCCTGCTGGGACTCGGGCCGGTGGGACTGGCATTTTATGTCTGGGACATCGGAGTAAAAAAGGGCGACATCCAGCTTCTGGGTGTCGCCTCATACGCGGCGCCGCTGTTGTCGACGCTGGTGCTGGTCGGGGCCGGAGTCGCGCCTGCGACATGGCCTCTGGTGGTGTCCGCCGGCCTGATCGCCGGCGGCGCGGCACTGGCGGCACGGGCCAGCGCCGAAAATTCCTAGGCGCGTGCCAGTCGCTCGATTTCCTCTTTGAGGTGCAGTTTCTGCTTCTTCAGGGCCTTGAGGTGAAGATCGTCGGTTGCGGGGCTGCGCTGCTGCACCTCGACCATGTCGGACAGGGCCTGGTGTTTCTTGCGAAGTACCTCAACGTGCGAACTTAGGGTCATGACAGTCCTCCTCTTCAGGTTTCGATAAGAGCAGTCCACCACAGTTTGCCCCATCTGTCATCACCTTGTTACATGAGACTGTCGATTTCAGATGGACAAATTGTCTCAAATCAAGGGTGCGCCGTCCCGCAGAACGGCGCGAATCGATTCGGTATAGGATTCGGCATCCACCTCGTGGCCTGAACCTGTATGCAGGATCAGAGGGTTGCGCAGTTCCAGCGCGGCCTTGCCGCCTTTCCGGGCGATCAGCAGCACAAGAACCGCCGATTGTCCGATGCGCGGTTGAACGGGCCAAATTTTGAGCGTTCCAAGCCGCCCGTCGCAAGCGGCGAGCAGATCCTGCAGCCGGTCGGCGCGCTGGATCATCGTCATCCTGCCTCCGTGGCGCAGCCGTCGGGTGGCGGCGTCGATCCAGTTCGCCAGCGGCGTCGCCTCGGCATGGGCGGTTTCGCGGCCAATGTCGCGGGCAGCGGTGCGTGCCGGCGCACGGTAATAGGGCGGGTTGGCGATGACGTGATCGAAGCTTTGCTGGCGCAGAGCGGCGGGCATCTGCGAAAGATCGCCGGTGTGCACGGTCAGCGCGATGCCATTCTCGGTTGAATTGCGGCGGGCGAGGTCGGCATAGTGTTGCTGCACCTCGACCCCCGACAGGGTCAGCCCTGGCACCCGCGCCCCCAGGCACAGGCTGGCCACCCCCACGCCACAGCCCAGGTCCAGCACCGATTGCCCCGCCGTCGCAGGCACGCCAGCGGCAAGCAGAACCGCATCCACCCCGGCGCGATAGCCTGTGCGCGGTTGCCACACCCGCAACCGTCCACCGAGAAAGCCGTCGCAGGTGGTGTCAGACAGGTCACTCACCGATGTCGATGCCATTGTCCTTCAAGACGATGCGGGCACGGAACAGATCGCGGTCATGAACCATCAGGCGCCGGGCCAGCACCCCGATGGATCCTTCAAGGACGCTCATATGGACGTCCAGTTCAAAGCAATCTATATCCTCGCCGGAAAGAAGCGCGGTTGCGAATGCAACGATGGTCGGGTCGCTGGTGCGGATCAGTTCCTTCATACGCGTGACTTAAGGGCAGGCCAGCCGGTTTGTCGAGCCGTCTGACACCGAAGTGATGGAACCCGCCTGCATGAGCCTGGACCAAGCGACAGCCAAACCCCAAGAACGTCTGGCCACCCTGCTGGCGCCCGAGTTGACAGCTGTCAACTTTCTCATCCGCGCCCGGATGGCCAGCGAACATGCCCCCCGCATCCCCGAAGTGACTGCGCATCTGATCGAGGCAGGGGGCAAACGAATCCGTCCGATCCTGACCCTCGCGGCGGCGCGGTTGTGTGGGTATGACGGGCCCTACCACGTTCACCTTGCGGCGACGGTCGAGTTCATCCACACGGCCACGCTGCTGCACGACGATGTGGTGGACGAATCGAGCCAGCGGCGGGGGCGGCCCACGGCCAACCTGTTGTGGGACAATAAATCTTCGGTTCTGGTGGGCGATTACCTGTTTGCGCGGTCGTTCCAGTTGATGGTCGAAACCGGATCCCTGCGGGTGCTGGACATTCTGGCCAACGCCAGCGCGACGATTGCCGAGGGCGAGGTTCTGCAACTGACCGCCGCGCAGGATCTGGCGACGATGGAAGAGACCTATATGAAGATCGTGCGTGGCAAGACGGCGGCGCTGTTTTCGGCGGCCACGCAGGTGGGCGGTGTGATTGCCGGGGCCGAGGAGGATCAGGTGCAGGCGCTGTTCACCTATGGCGATGCCCTGGGTGTGGCGTTCCAGATGGTCGACGACCTGCTGGACTGGACAGGCGGGCCGGGCCTGGGCAAGAACATCGGCGACGATTTCCGCGAACGCAAGCTGACGCTGCCGGTGATCCGTGCCGTGGCCGCGGCCGAGTCGGGGGAGTGGGCGTTCTGGGTGCGCACCATTGGCAAGGGCCGTCAGGAAGACGGCGATCTGGAACGCGCTCTGGGGCTGCTGGAACATCACGGCACCCTGGCCAGCACCCGCCAGACCGCGCTGAACTGGGCCGATACGGCCAAGGCCGCGCTGGCCCCTTTGCCCGAGGGCGACATTCGGGACATGCTGCGCGATCTGGCCGATTACGTCGTGGCGCGGATCACCTGATTTCAGACCTTTGGTGCCCCAAGGCGGGTGGGCGCGATCCAGGCGTCGGGCAATTGCACGGCCAGCGATCCTGCGCCCGCCTGTGCGCCCGCCTGTGTGGCGAACAGGCCGAAGCAGGTGGCGCCCGAGCCTGACATGCGGGCAAGCAGGCACTGTGCCGTGCCACGCAGCAGGTTCAGCACCCGGGTGATTTCGGGCGCGATGTGGCAGGCCGCGGGCTCCAGATCGTTGCGCTGGCTTGCCAGCCACCCGGCCAGGGAGGTGGCGTCCTTCCAGTCGGGCAGGGCTGCGGGCATGGCGGGATTTTCGCGGCTGCGCAGGGCGCGAAACACTGCGGGGGTGGCGACGGCCAGCCCCGGGTTCACCAGCACGGCAAAGACCGGCGGCAGGGCGGGCGCATCGCTCAGCACCTCGCCGATCCCGGCCATGCGGCAGGGGGTGGCGCGCAGGCACACCGGCATGTCGGCGCCCAGTTGCGTCACCACGCCCGGCATCGCCCGCCCGTCCAGCCGGTTCAGCGCCCGCAGGCAGGCGGCGGCGTCGGAACTGCCGCCGCCGATGCCCGATGCCGTGGGCAGGTGCTTTTCCAGCGTGATCGCACAAGGGGCGCCCCCCGTCAGCCGTGCCGCACGCAGCACCAGGTTGGTGCGATCCAAAGGCACCCCAGCCGCGCGTGGCCCCGTCACCGCCAAAGACCAGTCCGGCGCAGGCACCACCCGGACCACATCGCCCACATCCGCGAACGTCACCAGCGAATCGAGCAGATGGTATCCATCGGCGCGCAGGCCGGTGACATGCAGGGTCAGGTTGATCTTGGCGGGGGCAAACGCCTCAGCCGTCATTGGCCACGGTCAGGGGCGGCGCGCCCTCTTCCTCAAGCACGACATCCAGCCCGACCTCAAGCTTGCGCTTGATGCGCACCGGATCGGCCTCGCCATCGCTGTCTTCGGGGTCGATGAACGACAGGGCGCGCTTCCACTGGAACTGCGCCTCAAGCGTGCGGCCCACGGCCCAATAGACATCGCCCAGATGGTCGTTGATGACCGGATCGACCGGCTTCAGTTCCACCGCCCGCTCCATCGGTACCACCGCCTCGTCAAAGCGGCCCAGCCGGTAATAGACCCAGCCAAGCGAGTCGGTGATATAGCCGCTCTCGGGCCGCGCCGCGACGGCACGCTGGATCATGTCCAGCGCCTCGTCGAGGTTCTGGCGCTTTTCCACATAGGAATAGCCGAGATAGTTCAGCACCTGCGGCTGATCGGGCTGCAACTCGAGCGCGGTACGGAAATCGGCCTCGGCCAGTTCCCAGCGGTCGGTGCGTTCATAGGTGATGCCCCGGGCGAAATAGACGATCCACTGGCTCTGGGCGGGTTCCGCGAACAGCGCGATGGCGCGTTCATAGGCCTTGGATGCCTCGTCGAACCGGTCGAGTTCGCGCAGGGTGTCGCCCAGGGTGACATGCACCAGCGGCAGGTCGGGGCGGGCCTGGGCCAGTTGTTCGATCGCCTCGATGGCGGCGTCGGTCTTGCCGGATTTGCGCAACGCCTCGGCCCGGCCCAGTTGCGCGGCATCGGTGGCGGGATGATCGCGCGGCACGCGGGCATAGGTCTCGATGGCCAGATCATAGCGTTCAAGCTCGTCAAGCAGACCGGCGGACAGCAGCAATGCCTCGATATGGTCGGGGCGCAGGTGTTCGGCCATGCGGGAATAGATCAGGGTATAAGCCTTGTTCGCATCGTTCCCCAGGGCACTGGCGATGGTAAAGAACACTTCGGCCACGCCCGCCGTCGCATCGGGGGCAATATCGAACGGCACCACCTCGCCCGCCTCAAGCGCCTCGATCAACTGTTCCAGCGCCCTGTCGACTTCGGCGCCGAACACGTCGCGCAGCACTTTTACCGCCAGCTCCTGCTGGCCCAGTTGCGACAGGACCTGCGCCCGCGCGATCAGGCCGCGCCGGGTGAGCCGCAGATCGGGGTCGGCCAGCATCTCTTCGGCGGCCGCGAAGTCGCCTGTCGAGGCCAGCGCCAGCGCCTTGTGGTACTGCCCGAAAGAGCGCACGCCCTGGGTTTCGCTGACCAGATCGAATTCGGCCAGCGCCTCGGCGAAATCTCCGGCGCCGACCCGCGCCCAGGCACGCAGCAGGCCGTCGAACAGCGGACCGACCGACTGGCCTGCGTCCAGATCGCTCAGGACGTTGTCCCACTTGCCGTCTTTCGCGGCGACACCCAGCAGCACGATGTTGGCCACCTGACTGTTGACGCCGGTCGTCAGCATCTGGCGGGCGATGGTGGCGGCGCGGTCGATGTCGCCAAGGCCGATGTGGGAACTGTTGGCGAATTCCATCAGCACCGGGTTGCCCGGATCGCGGCTCAGCGCCTGGGCGAAATACTGCGAGGCGGCGGCGAAATCGAAGGTGCTGGCGGCCTGCCGCCCGGCCAGATAGGCGCCCGCGTTCACATCGGCCAGCGCCGGTGTGCCAGCCCCCAGCGCGGCGACGAGGGCGATCAGACGCAGATGTTTCGTGACGGGCATGGGTCGACCTTCCGCAGGGGTCGGGCAGGGAACGCCCGTGTCGGGGATTCTAGTCCGTTGCCCCGCCCCTGTCCACCAAGGGCGGCGCGATGCCGCCCCCTGTTGACGCAGGATTTACATGTTCGGATAATTCGGACCGTCGCCGCCCTGGGGCACCGCCCAGACGATGTTCTGCGCCGGATCCTTGATGTCGCAGGCCTTGCAGTGCACGCAATTCTGGAAATTGATCACGAAACGGGTTGGTTTGCCTTCTTCCTTGACGAATTCGTACACCCCCGCCGGGCAATAGCGCGCCGAGGGTCCGGCGTAATCGGGCAGGTTCCTGCCGACCGGAATGGTCGGGTCGATCAGTTTCAGGTGCGCGGGCTGGCTTTCCGCGTGATTGGTCATCGAGAAGCTGACGTTGGTCAGTCGGTCGAACGACAGAATGCCATCGGGCCTGGGATAGTCGATGGGTGTGTAGCCATAGTGCTTGCGCGTCGCCTCGGCGTCGGTCTTGCCATGCTTGAGCGTGCCCAGCAGCGACACATCGAACAGGTTGTTCGTCCACATGTCGAACCCGCCCACGGTCAGCGAGGCAAGCAGGCCGAACCTGCTCCACAAGGGTTTGACGTTGCGCACCCTTTTCAGATCCTCGCCCACCGGCCCGGATTTCAGCTCGTTGTGGTAGGTATCCAGCACATCGCCCGACCGTCCTGCCCCGATGGCTTGATATGCCTTTTCGGCGGCCAGCTTGCCCGACAGCATGGCGTTGTGGTTGCCCTTGATGCGCGGCACGTTGACCAGCCCCGCCGAACAACCCAGCAGCGCGCCCCCCGGAAACGCGGTCTGCGGGATCGACTGATACCCGCCTTCGCTGATCGCGCGCGCGCCATAAGCCACCCGCTTGCCGCCCTTCAGCAGGTCGGCCACCATCGGGTGATGCTTGAACCGCTGAAACTCCATATAGGGGAACAGATAGGGATTTTCATAGTTCAGGTGGACCACGAAGCCGACGTAAACCTGATTTTTGTCAAGGTGATAGATGAACGACCCGCCCCCGGCATTGCCGCCCAGCGGCCAACCCATGGTGTGGGTCACGGTGCCGGGCTTGTGCCTGGCCGGATCAATCTCCCAGATCTCCTTCATGCCAAGACCGTATTTCTGCACATCGCTGTTCTGCGCCAGATCGTATTTCGCAATCACCTGCCCGGACAAACTGCCGCGCACGCCCTCGCCAAGGAACACATATTTGCCGTGCAGTTCCATCCCGGGCTCATAGCCCGGCCCCTCGCTGCCATCGGCGTTGCGCCCGAACTCGCCAGCCACCACGCCCTTGACCGCGCCATCCTCGCCGAACACCAGTTCCGAACACGACATGCCCGGGAAAATCTCGACGCCCAGACCCTCGGCCACTTCGGCCATCCAGCGGCAGACGTTGCCCATGGAGACGATGTAATTGCCGTGGTTGCTCATCAGCGGCGGCATCAGCATGTTGGGAATGCGGATGCGCCCCGCCTCGCCCAGCATATAGAAATTGTCCTCGGTCACGGGAACAGTGATCGGCGCCCCCATGTTGCGCCAGTCGGGCAGCAGGGCATCCAGGCCCGAGGGGTCAAGCACCGCGCCCGACAGGATATGCGCCCCCACCTCCGAGCCCTTTTCCAGAACCACGACATTCAGATCGCCATCAAGCTGTTTCAGGCGGATCGCCGCCGACAGCCCCGCAGGCCCCGCGCCCACGATCACGACATCGTATTCCATCGACTCGCGCTGCTGTGCCATGCCATGCTCCTTCTGTTCCTGTCCGCGCAGGGATAGACGCAGGGCGACTGACGGGTCAATCGCAACCGGGCGTTCCATGGTGCGGATGCGTCACCGCGAAGCACCCATCGCCCCGGATTCCGGGCCGGGCGCGGGCCGCGACGGACCCCGGCCCTTGACTTTGGAGGCGGGGCTTGGATTAACAGGGCGACGCGTTGCGTTCCCAAGGACAAAGACTGATCCGCCATGGAAAAGATCCCGCTGACCAAACACGGCCAGACCGCGCTGAACGCCGAGCTGAAACAGCTCAAGAGCGTCGAGCGTCCGGCGATCATCCGCGCCATCGCCGAGGCGCGGGAACATGGCGACCTGTCCGAGAACGCCGAATACCATTCCGCCAAGGAAAAACAGAGCTTCATCGAGGGCCGCATCAAGGAGATCGAGGGCACCCTGAGCCTTGCCGACGTGATCGACACCTCGAAGATGTCGGGCAACATCAAGTTCGGCGCCTGGGTGACGCTGGTGGATGAGGACAGCGACGAGGAAAAGACCTATCAGATCGTCGGCGAGCCCGAGGCGAACCTTGAGTCGGGCAGGCTGAACATCAAGTCGCCCCTGGCCCGTGCCCTGATCGGCAAGGACGAAGGCGACAGCGTCGAAGTGCGCACCCCGGGCGGCGAGAAAAGCTATGAAGTGCTGAAGATCGTCTACAGCTGACCGGCGCGCCCCCGCCGGAAAGGACCGTGATGGCCGAGACCGACAAAGACCGCGCCGTTGATCTTGGCATCTATGCCAAGTCAGCGCCCGACCCCGGGATGGACGATGGCGACAAGCTGGCGCTGGCGCTGGCGCTGCTGTGGCTGATCGGGACGGGACTGTTCTTTCTGATGTTCGCGGGCGGCGACGGCACGGGTTTCGATCCGCTGCGCCTGGTCACGACGCTGCTGGCGGTGTTCCTGCCCGTCGCGCTGATCTGGGTCGGGGCGGCGGCGGCGCGCAGTGCGCGCATCATGCGCGAGGAATCGGCGCGCCTGCACCTGGCCATCGACGGCATCCGCCAGGCCTATCTGCAATCGCAGAAAACCGTGGCCAGCGGCGCCTCGCCCGAAGTGGCGCGCAAGCTGAACGAGATCGTGGAACAGCAGAAGAAGACGGAAACGGCGCTGACCACCTTCATCTCGATTCGCCCCCAAGCCCCCGCAGCCCCCGCCCCCGAGTCCTCGCCCCGGGGCGACGAACAGGCCAGCCTCGCCCTTGGCACCCCGTCCGACGCCCTTGCACCGCCTCTGGAAACCGCCGATTTCATTTCGGCCCTGCAATTTCCCGAAAGCCCCGAGGACAAGGAAGGCTTTCGCGCCCTGCGCCGCGCATTGCAGGACCGCCGCACCGCGCAATTGATCCAGGCGGCCCAGGATGTGCTGACCCTGCTGGCCCAGGAGAAGATCTATATGGATGATCTGCGCCCCGACCGGGCCCGCCCGGAGGTCTGGCGCCGCTTCGCCCAGGGCGAGAGGGGCCGCGCCATTGCCAGCCTCGGCGGCATCCGCGACCGTTCATCGTTGGCGCTTTCGGCGGCACGCATGCGCACCGACACGATCTTTCGTGATGCGGTGCACCACTTCCTGCGCAAGTTCGACAGCGTTCTGGCCGAGTTCGAGAAAACCGCCAGCGACGCCGACATCGCCGCCCTTACCGACACCCGCACCGCCCGCGCCTTCATGCTGCTGGGACGGGTCACGGGCACATTCGACTGAGGTCGCCACCCCAGACGAAAAAATGTATCCCCGCTGTTTCTTCTTTGCAAAAATACTCCCGCGGAGCGCATCCGTCCCTTCCCGCAGCGCGCCGAACGGTCTGGCTCAGAACGCCCGCCGCGCCTTCAGCGCCGCGCCGATCGTGCCATCGTCGAGGTAGTCCAACTCGCCCCCGATCGGCACCCCCTGGCCAAGGGAGGTGACGGACACCCCCAGCCCCTCGACCTGTTCGGCGATGTAGTGGGCGGTGGTCTGGCCATCGACCGTGGCGTTCAGCGCCAGGATCACCTCGCGCACGTTTTCGCGGCTCAAACGGTCGATCAGGCGGGGAATGTGCAGTTCCTCGGGGCCGATGGCATCCAGGGCCGACAGGGTGCCGCCCAGCACATGATAGCGCCCCTTGAACATGCCGCTGCGCTCCATCGCCCAAAGGTCGGCGACATCCTCGACAACGCAGATTTCCCCCGTCTCGCGGTCTTCGCTCAGGCAGATCGGGCAGCGGTCGGCGGTGCCGATGTTGCCGCAGTTCACACAGTCGCGCGCCGTATCGCCCACCGCCTGCATCGCGGTGGCCAGCGGGTTCAGCAACTGGCCGCGCTTCTTGATCAGGTGCAGAACCGCCCGCCGGGCCGAGCGGGGGCCAAGGCCGGGCAGCCGCGCCATCAGCGCAATCAGGGTTTCGATATCGGTGGGCGCATTGCTCATACCGCGCGCCTTGTGTCAGGCGGCGCGCAGCGAGTATTTGTGCAAGGAAGAAACAGGGCGCGGCCTCAGAACGGCAGTTTCATGCCTGGCGGCAGTCCCAGCCCTTCGGTCAGTCTGGACATTTCGGCCTGCGATTTCGCGGCAGCCTTCTGCTGGGCATCCCTGATCGCAGCCAGGATCAGATCCTCGACGACTTCCTTTTCGTCCGGATTGAAGATCGACGGGTCGATGTCGAGGCCCGTCAGCACGCCCTTTGCCGTCGCCGTGGCCTTGACCAGCCCGGCACCGGATTCGCCCGTTACGGTGATGCTTTCCAGTTCGGCCTGCATCGCGGCCATCTTTTCCTGCATCTCCTGGGCCGCCTTCATCATCTTGCCCATGTCGCCAAGGCCGCCCAAACCGCCCAATCCCTTCAGCATGTCCATATCCCCACTTGATCCCGTTGCTTCACAGATACGCGCGGCGGTGGGGTGTCACAAGGGCGCGTTGCCCCGTGGCGCCGCACCCATCGCCGCAGCAGGCCTCAATCGTTCTCGAACGGATCCCATTCGTCGTCGACCCCGGGCAGAGCCTGTTCGGCGGCCTGGGCGGACAGCGCCTCGGGGGTGCGGATGTCGGTGATCTCGGCCCCCGGAAAGGCCAGCAGCACCGCCTGCATCAGCGGGTGCGCCCGGGCGCGGGATTTCAGGTCATCGGTTTCCGCGTTGCGCAGGGCCGAGATGGTGGGGGCGCCGCCGGTGTTCACCAGGGTGACGGCCCAGCGCGCGCCGGTCCAGAGTTGCAGGCGCTGCGACAGGCGCGCGGCCAGGTCGCGGGGGGCGCTGTCGGTGGGCACGAACTCGATCCGCCCGGGGGTGTAGGCGGCCAGTTGCAGGCAGGTTTCCACCTCGATCAGCAGCTTGGCATCGCGGTTGGCGCGGATCAGATCGACGATGGTGTCGAATGTGGCAAAGCGCACCAGCCCGTTATCAGGCTGGGCGGCAAGGGCTGGGGCGGCACCGCTGCCCATGCGCGTCGCAATGGCGCGGGGGCCGGGGTCGCCCTGGGGCGCTGGCGGTGGGGCAGGTGGCGTGGCGGGGCGCGGTGTGTCCTGCAGCTTGCGCAACAGGTCTTCGGGGCTGGGCAGGTCGGCCACATGGGTCAGGCGGATCACGGCCATTTCGGCGGCC
>Ga0105053_10010581_pt1 | contig 11465 bp, 16 predicted proteins | sample BON01_FD_78093 | JGI IMG/M metagenome (GOLD analysis project Ga0105053, IMG submission 78093) | Freshwater microbial communities from Lake Bonney liftoff mats and glacier meltwater in Antarctica - BON-01 | ecosystem: Environmental > Aquatic > Freshwater > Ice > Glacier meltwater | place: Lake...
GGGATAGCACCTCGAGCACGGCATGGGGGGTGACTTCTCTCATGCGCCCATCCTCCCCGTGGCCAGCCGATACGCCGGGCGGCCGTCGCGGCTGCAGGCCTTCGCAATGCGACCGGCCACGACCAGGTCGGTCACCGCGCGCTGCGCAATTCGGAAGGGCAGCTCGAGCTCCTCGGCGAGCTCCGCAGTGGTCAATCCATCACCACCGCTCGAGAGGGCTCCCGCGATGCGGTCGATCGCCACCAAGCGCTCGTTCAGTCGAGCCTGGCGATCTGTGTCCAGCACAGAGTTCGTTGCAGTGATCTCAGACATGGTCGGTCTCCTGGGCGATTCGATACGACGGGATGGTGGGGAGCCGCACCACGGCCCCGGCTGGGACCTGGACCAACTCCAGGAGATTGTTGACGTGCTCCGGATTGGCATCGGTCCGGCGCGCAATCGCCGAGCAGGTCATCGGACGCTGCGACTTGCCGAGCAGCTCGAGGATCCGTTCAGCCAGCGTCTGCGGCGGTCTGGTTTCAGAGTCGGGCTCGGGCTCGGCCGGGGGCGGCGCAAAGGGGGCCAGCGGCTGCACCGGCTTTTGCTCACGCTGCCGAGGTTGACCATTCAGCGCGAAACCCACCGGCCGGATGAACTGGTACCGACGAGGTTCTCCGCAGGGATGCAGCTCGGCCTGCCCCCGCCGGACGAGTTCACCCAACGCCCGCACCACGGTGACGCGTTCCAGTGGCCGGGCCCGGGCCGTGACCTCGTCGGCCGTCATGGCATCGCCTTGGTGCCGCAGCGCAGCCTTCACGGTGTCGAGCGCTTCCGGATTCACTACGGCTGCCCCTGGAACTGCGACGCCTTGCGCTTCTGCCACGGACGCCAGCGGTGATGACGCAGCCGCTCGATCGGGGCGCGGTCGACCTCGCGGCGTGTGAGATCCGCCACCTGGCCTTCGGCCGCCACCGCTTTGTCCAGTGCATCGAGCCGATCGCGGACCATTCGCTGCGTGAGCATCAGTGGCTCCGGTTCGTGCTGCAGGTGCTCATAGCGATCCGGATTCGCCAGGTACTGCTCGAGCGTCACGCCGTGAGCGTGCAGCCGCAGAGACACGTAGCGATCGGCGTAATGCTGCAGGTAGTGCACGTCGTAGACCTTGGTCATGAGGACCTCCTACGTCCGCCGGTGCGGACACGTGGGACAGGTGCGCGAGAGCTGGACACGCATCGGATTGGTAGCCCGAAAGCCGGCACGCTGGTGCTCGATACACCGCTGCAGGGGCAGATCACCGAGGACCGGACAATCCACTTCGGCCCCCATAAAAGCCCCTTCAACGGCGCGTTGAACGCGCGTCAGATCGCCTCGATAGTTGCCGGCCAACACGGCCGACACGACAGGAGGGCTGTAGCCCAGAAACGTGGCGACCTCGCGCTGCGAACGCACCTTGCAGGCTTCGCGAAGTACTTGGACCCAGGGTTCGGCGCTACTCATGGCAGAGCTCCTCGGCGCGCTGCCGCAGTTCTTGCACTTCGGCTTCTGGCTCCAGCATCCCGGCGCAGGCGCGGACGCAGCTGAGGGCGCGCTCGTAGTCGGCACGAGGAATCGTCACGGTCTCCACCTTGGCCGCTCCCGGATCGGTGTTCGGATCCAGCACGTCCTGCTTGCCAATCCGTGGCGCATACGGGCCGCTGTTTCGGACCAGCAGATACGCGGCGTGGCCGCCCGTGACGCCTTCCTGTTTCGGAGTCACGACCCGCAGGTAGCCAGTGCGCACGAGAGAGCGGATGTACTTGCTGGCGTTGCTGGCACCGACCTCGGCGGTCGCGACGATTTCGGCCGCGGTGAACTTGCGCAGCACGCGCATCGACTGCCACATGCGTTGCCGCGCCTGGGTGCCGTGCATCGGCCGGCGTTTGGTCATGCCCCGACAGCCCGGCATCAGCGAGCCCCCCGCAGCGCGGCGACCTTGCCTGCTGGCGCCGTCGGGGCGTTGCCGGTGAACAGCGCTCGCTTGCCCCAATCCGACAGAGCGATCGCATCCATCCCGCGGTTACGTGCGTTCTGCTCGATCCGCGCGAGACCCACGACGATCAGCCGGGTGCTGCCTTTGGCCTCCTGATGCAGGTGGGCAAGCAGATCCGGGCCGACATCGAGGCCTTCAACTAGGTCCTCGGCGATCTTCGCGGTGTCCTCGATATCCAACGGCTCGAAGCGCGTGTCCTGCATCACCCGGCCGGTGAGCTGCTTGCGGTGCGCCAGGCGCTGATCGATGCCGCCCATGCCGACGAGCACGACGGGTACGGTCGCCATGTCGTGGATGTCGCGCAGGCTCTCGCTCATGCGCTTGCTGTCGACCAGGTAGTCGGCTTCGTCGACGTAGAGCGGGCGCCCGGACATCGCCAGCGCTTCGATTATCTCGTCCATCATCTGCGCGCAGGATCCGCGCGCATTGCGGCCGAGTTCGCTCAGGATCGAGCCGAGCATGGCCGCCGGCGTCCAGGTGGCCATTGCCCTGACGTACACGGCATTGCAGCGGTTGCCATGCCAGGTGATGGCGGTGGTCTTGCCGTAGCCGGTCTCGCCGTGGACGAGCCCCATGCCCGGCATGCCAGCCGGTCGGCGGATCAGTGCTTCGCCTGCTTCGACTAGTCGTGCAACGTTCTTCGTGAGCGTGATTTTGGATTTCATGCGGTAACTCCCAAGTTACGTCGAGCCTTCAGATGTGTGGGTTCAGGATCTCCAGCGCCGTCGGCTGTGCCTTCTTTGCCGGTTGGTCATTCGGTGTCGTTCGCGAGCTGCTCGAGCTGCAGGGCCGACGCCATCAGTGCGTCGTCATCCACGCCGCGCAGCTGGAAGCGGTGATGCGTACGGATCTCAAGCAGCGACTTCGCAAGCAGCCGGAGCTGCTCCGGTGAAGCGGGGGTCCGGTGGTAGCTGCAAAGCGCAGCGAGCTCGGAGCGCTCGTTGGTCTCGTCTGGAAGCTCTAATCCCATGACGTGTCCTCCTCGTCGTCATCCATCAACGCTTTGCGGGCGTGGTACTCGGTGGACGTCTGGTAGCGGGCGAGCCAGCGTGCGTCTTCCTCGCCGAGGATCTCGGATGCCTCCAGTGCGAGGGCCCGCCCGAAACGGGCCTGCGCCTCAGCCGCCTCGTCGATGACCGGCTCGGATTCGATGTCGGCGCGTAGCGCAGTGACGAGCTCGGTGGTGATGGCGGGCCTGTCGTCTGCGATCGCAGCGGCTTCGAGAATGTGCCGATTGCGCGCATCGATCTCGGTGATGGCCCGCTCGTGCCGGGCGATCTTGGCTTTGCGGCTACGTTCGCGGGCGTCGGCGATGACGCTGTCCGAGGCCCAGGGCGTCTTCGCCACGAGGTGGGCGGTGCAGACCAGGCGTTGCTGGTCGTCGCGGATCCAGACCTGCTGCTCGTCGTGCAGGTCGTACTCGACCGTGACTTGGCGTCGCTCGTGGTCGGCGAGTTCGGCTGCCCGATAGAAGCGGTTGAACAGCCGGACTTCCCAGCGCCGGACCGTGGCCCGCCGCTGCGGGCGCAGCAGCGCTTCATCGGGCAGATGCAGCGGGATGCGCTCGAGCTGCTCCCACACGTCGTTGGGCGCCTGGCCCTGGAGGATCTGCGATCCTGGCTGCGGCGTGGCGTTGTAGCCGTCGATGTAGGTCTCGACCGCCTCGACGTATTCCTTCCAGGTCGGGATCTCGATCTCGCCGCGCTTGATCTTCGTTTCCAGGCGCGAGAGCGCATCGTCGCTGCGGCAATGTCCGCAGAAGGATGAGAACTGCTTCCCGCATCGCTCCTCGAACCAGCGGTTGAAACCCTCGACCAGGCCCTTGCCCCGAGCGTTACCCGGGATCGCTGAGCGGTGCACGATGCCCATGCGCTGATAGAAGCCGGTGGCCTCGTCGTTCATGGTCTTGTTCTTGAAGCCCGAACCGGGGTCCGTGTAGACCCACACCGGTACATGGCCATGCTGGCGGATCGCAGCCGAGAGGCTGTAGAGCGTCGTCACCGCGGACTCGTCTTCGGCCAGCCACCACCCGGCGCAGTAGTTCGAGCGCATGTCGATCCAGAAGGTGATCTCCGGCCTGAAGTGCACGCCGGTGATCGGGTGCTGGACGTAGACGTCGCAGCGGTGGCCGTCGCCCTGGTAGACCTCACCGACCTGCAGGCCTGTCAGATCCCGGCGGTGGTGCGGCCGGATGTTCTGGTTATAGAAGTGCTTGCCGACCCGCGACGGCGCCGTCTCCGTCACGGAGCTGGGCAGGCTCTTCAGGTACCGGCGCACGCGGGCGTTGGTCGCAGACTCGTGGCCTTCCTCGCGGAGCCAGTAGGCGACGGTCGTGTAGGCCGGCTTCGTCGGCTGACTGTAGAGCGCTGTGGCGCGATGCTCCCAGCCATACTCCTTGCGCTGCCGGCCCTGATAGCGATCGGCCAGGGCCGGGAGGCCGCTGCCTAGGAACCCTCGGGCCCAGCGCTCGAGTGAGGCGGCGCTGTAGCCTTTCGCCTGGCGCGCGAGAGCTGCGTACTGTGGCGGCAGCAGGTTCGCTTCAAACCTGCTGAAAACGAGACGGGCGGCGCGCCGAATCGATGCGCCGGACTCGACCTCGCTGAGCACCGGCTTGATCAGTTCGAGCTTGCTCCGAGCCGTGACGGCCTGGCGTTCGGTCATGGCCTGCATCGACTGCCGGACGCTGCTCATCCGATGCCGGGCCAGCTCCGCGAGCGGTGTCTGGAGGATCTCGACGCTCATGGATCAAGCCCCCTGCTTCGGGTGCTTCCTGGGCCGCCCAGGGCCTCGCTTAACGACTTGGGTCAGGCGCCGGTCCGTTTGGTGCTGCTGGTGTTGCAGCTCCATCAGGCGGACGATCTCCGCGCGGCGCTCGGCGAGCATTTGCAGCTCGTCGTCGTCGACCCGTAGATGGAAGACTTGGTCCGGATCCGCGATGCCTTCGCCGAAGTGATCCACCAAGCGAACGAGAAGACCTTTGCCGCCGACGATCACCCCGGCGAGGTCGTGGTAAAGCAAGCTCGCCAACATGCCGGAGAGCTGAATCTCGTGCTCATTGCTTTGGGGCGCCTGGAGGACGTGCTGCTCGGCGTACTGCCGGAGCTTCGCCAGATACTGCTCGGTCTCTTCTACCGTCCGCAGAACGTCGTTGCGGGCGATCGTGTACCAGGGCGGAAGGATGGGGTCTTCTCTGCGCTGTTCGAGCCGTTCCCGCAGCGCCAGCTTCTCGTTCTCGGCGATCTCCAGCCCTTCTCTCAGGCGCTTGTTCTCGGCTTTGAGGCGCTGTTGGGCGAGGTCGTGATCGTTGTGCCATTTGCGCTGATCCTGCTCGACGTCGGATGCCGACAGCACCTTGACCTGGTCGTAGTTCAGTCCGCGAACCTCACGGTCATGAAGTAGCTTAGCGATCTCTTCGTCATCCCAATCCTGGAACGCCAGCATCTTGCGCATGCCGAGCTCGGCGAGCTTTGGCAGGGCAACGGGGTCGATGGTCAGAAGGCGCTGGGCGAACTTGTAGGCGGCCATCCAGCGCTGCGCCGCCCGAGGTTGGATCCTCGCACGGCCAAGCTGTTTGTTGAATTCGCCGTGCCCGAGGGTCGTCTTGAGCCACGTAAGCGCATAGCCGGAGACGATGGCTCCCTGCGCCTGCAGGCGAGCGCCGTGATTTACAGCCTCCCAAGCAGCTTCCGCGTCCTCGAAGTTCACGCTCAGGCCGGGCGTCTGGTTCAAGTAATCGCGAAGGCCGGCGGGCAGGTTCTCGGGCAAATGCGACACCGGTGTCGTATTTGGCTGGTCGTCCAAAACGGACACTGGTGTCCGTTTTGCTGTTGCCGGGGTCGATTTCTCGGTCATTGCTTGTCTCCATAGCGTGCCTCGATGGCGTCAAGGACGGCCATCGTGATCTCGGCGATCTGCTGGGTTGGGATTGTTGTGGCGCGGGCAGATGAGCCCTTGATGAATTCACGTGGCGCGCTCCTTGAGGTAGGCGCCGGGGAACAGCGTTTCGACGGGGAACTTGGTGACTTCGCTGATGGCTGCGGCAATCCGCTTGCTGCGGATATGACCATGAACACAGCGATTCACAGCCTGCGGCGTGACGCCAATTCGCGTTGCGATGTCCTTCTGGCTGCTGCCAGATTTCTTGAGAAGAGCTTGGATGTCAGCGGGGTGCATTGGGGGTAGACTCGTTCCAGTTACGTAACCAACTGGGCGTAGAGTGTCCCGAACGGGGCGATAGAGTCAAGCCCATATGGAGGCTTTATGTCCGAAAGGGATGATTCCGGCATCGGGGACAGAATCCGATCAGCGCGAGGGAAGCTGTCTCAGGCGGATTTTGCCAAAGAGATCGGTGTTGGGCTGACAACACTGCGGCGATACGAGTCGGGCGAACGTGTACCGGATGCCTCAACGCTTAGAGCTATCGCTCAGAATGGTCACGACATTCGATGGCTGGTTCTCGGAGATCGCCCCGAAGTGAGCCATGAAAGCCCCAAACGGGACTTGGACCTTCGTGTCGCCGAAGAAGAGATGGTGTTAGACGTTGTCGCCCAGGACGCGGATGCCGCGAAGCGAAGGCGAGAGAAAATGAAGGTTGTCGGCCAGCGGATGCGTGAATCACAACAGCTGGTGGAGGACCTGCTCAGTCAGTACGAATCTCAGCCAGGACCACTCTTGCGCTCAGCCTTGGAGCAGGTGGCGTTCACCGAGGAGGTCCCCAAGCAGGTCGTCGGGTTTCTCATCAGCGCTGTGGCGGATGAGCTATCGAAGCGCGATCAGGCGTATCGGGACTTGAAGTCCAATCTCAGTCAGATGAGCCAACAACAAGGGGGGAGCGCCGGACAGCAATAAGAGACCGCCCGGCACCAGCCACCTGACTACGAGCCTACCGCCCGGCGGCCGCTGCGAAGATGGCCCGCTCCATGACCCCTCGCGATGCGCATTCGACAGATGAGACGGAGGGCGCTCCTCCGGACATGCTTGGGTAGGAGACTCTTCCTGTGCCGAACACGTTGGCACGCACCCGGGTTCCCTCCGCCTCTGTGGGGCGAACGAGCACGTTGATAGTGACGGTCCTGTCCAGGAGGGTGCCCATCGAGCCTGGGGTTCCGCAGTCTACATGCTCCGAAGAAGAGCCCAGGCTGTGGTCGGTCGCGATCAGTCCTGATGCTTTGTCGATATTGCGGATGGAGATGTTGTTGTTGGCGAACCAAGCGACGAGGTCATCCCAGACCTCGTCGTAGCTGCGGTCAAATTCCTGTTCCTTCTCACCTGTGTAGTTCGCAGGGGGCTGGTAGCTCGCGCAGCCCGCGACGATCAGGGCGGCCAGTGCGGCAACAAACGAGATTCTTTTCATGAGTTCCCTCCCATTCCATTGAGTCCGAGAGGATGCCGCAGCCTGCTGCGGCAGTCCACCCCGAGCCGTCTGATCGGCCTGGGCCGATCTGGGCCTCTCTGGCCGCCAGACAGCCTCGGACCCCCAATCCAGCCCCGCTTGAAGCCGCTGAACGGCCCCGGAGCCACTCCCACGCCCCGGACCCCCGTTCAAAACCACTTAAAGCGGCTCGCTGCGAGGCGCGGCGGATTTTCGGGTGGCTCTGGACGTCTGGAGCGGGGCGGTGCTCTTGGGGCTTCTGAGGCGCTTTGCATCCGACGGGCGGGTTGGCGAAGTTCAGGGGTTGCGGCTACGCTCACCTCGAGCCAGGGAGGGGCAGCGTCCTCATGACCTTGGCGCTCCCAGGATGGCGTCACCAGGAGGGATCCGAGTCATGTCGAAGCAAGTCGCTCGAAACGTCCACTTGAAGCGAATCTTCTTCAGATTGGGTCGATCGGAAGGTTTGAAGCCAGCATCGCTCGATGATCTGATCAAGAAGATCTTCGCGAAGGCTTTGACTGTAGAGCAGCGGCACTTCCCACAGCCCGCAATGATCAAGCCCCACGATTCTTGTTGTTTCCTCAACCGTATCGTCTCGGGCACCAGGCCAGGGGTGATCTTCGAAGTTTGCGGTTATCAGTCCGGAAACGATCCAGAGCAGATCCTCCCCGATCTCTCAGCAACGGAGTTGAATGTAGAAAGTTCGCCGATCCTCGACCGGGCGACCGGAGAACGCAAGCAGTCTGTAGTGTCATTTCGATGCCTGGTGCTAGGCGAAGCAATGCTGATAGAGAACGTTCAGGGTCGTGGCGGGAACATAGTGTTTGAGCGGATGCTGCATAGATGCCTAAAGGCGCATGTCGACACGCGGTACCCTAGGCCGCATTTCAGCGATGTGGCAACCGAAAAACTTCCTGCCATGATTAAGCGTGGCGGTGGCGTCGATGAACTGGTGATGGATTTGGCGCATGCTCAGCCGCACAAGAACTATCCTTTTGCGCATCGAATGAACTCGCAGCGAAACATCATCAAGGGGACTGACTTCCTTCGTGTGACTCACAAAAGCAAAAAAGGAGTCCTGGATGAGGAAGACGTGATCAGCGCTTTTTCTGAGCAGAACAACGACGAAGGTCCCGACAAGGTGGTGATTCGCCTGAAGGACGGAACGACGATCGATGACTTGTCGAAGCTCAAGCATCGTCGGCTGATCACCGTGAGCGGTACAGATGGAGGCGCGCCGAACGTTTCCGAGCTGGTGCAGGGCATGTACGACTACATGGACGACCTTCAGAAAGTGGTGAGTGATTCGCGGGTCCTGAACGTTAACGGATATTTCACCGAATGAGAGGGTGGGTGAGATGACCAGTCACATGATCAATTTAATTCCTGATGAATGGCGAAGTGCGGGCTCGACCTACGCAGAGGCTTGGCGAGTCGTACGCGGTACGCATCGCGCTGCATTTCGCCATGTTTTGGGGTTCTTGTTGCCGTTCGGCGTTGGCGGTCTCGTCGGCGCATGGACCGCGACCTACTTGATCGCCATCGAGGGTGATGGGGCTTTGCACGTTGCCCGTGGTGTCCTGACATTTGCCGGCGTGCTCACGGGCTTTATGTTCACTGTGATTTTGTTCACCGGCCGTGTCGATCAGGTGTATAGCCTGACTTACGAACAGGCTCGGGACTATCGAGCGAAGGTGATCTATCTGGTCTGGTCGCAGATCGTGACGTTGACGAACCATCTTCTCACCGCGATCTCGGCTTTGGCGCTACTGATTGCTCTCTCGATCGGAGTGAGTTCGACGGTGATCTGGTTCCTGTGCGTGATGACATCTGCGTTCTTCGCTGTATCCTTCCTGCGCACGCTTCTGCTGCCTTGGCAGGTGTTCGAGATTCACCAGTTCGGCCTCGACCGGCTGGTCGACCACAAGGAAGACGAGATCAACAAGCCGATCCGCGAACGCCAGCGCTGAGAGCTCGCACTTTGTCCGACTGAAGCGCTTCAGCAGGACTCTCCCGCCCGGGTGCCGTTTCATGGCACCCCATGCAGACATCCCTTGCAAAACGAGAATCCGGAGGCCGCCATGTAGCCGGCAACGAGCCTGCGCGCGCCTGCACAACCATCGCCCTCGCCGCCATCCAGAACGGCCAAGTCCCGGACTGGGTCCAGCTCTTCCCCGCCTCTTCCGGCGCGATCGCCACCACTGACGGCCGCAATTACCGCCTCGAGCAGATTGACCAGGTCATTGCTCGCAGCGCCGCCGAAGACCGCGAACTCGCCATCGACTTCGATCACGCGATCGACCTGGCTGCCAAGAGCGGCGGTCGGGCGCCGGCGGCTGGCTGGATCCAGGAGCTGCAGGCGCGACCCGATGGCGTCTGGGCACGCGTGCAATGGACCGATCTCGGGCAGCGCGCCCTGGCGGGCCGCGAATACCGGTTTCTCTCTCCCGTTTTCACTTACGACAAGTCCGGGCGCATCACGCGAGTGCTGCGCGCGGGCCTCACCAATGACCCCGCCTTTCAGATGAAGGCGCTGGCGCATTCGACCCCGGAGGACACCGTGGAAGAGTTTCTCAAGCAGCTCGCTGCAGCCCTTGGTCTGCAGGCCGACCAGGTCAACGAAGAAACGGCGCTCGCCGCCGTCACCGCACTCGCAACCCAGAACGCCGAAGCCGTCGAGCTGAAGGTCCTGGCGACTGCGATCGGTCTCCAAGGGGACCAGGTCACGGCCGAGAAGGCTCTGGCTGCCGTCCAGGACCTGAAGCAGAAGGCCGACGCAAAGGCCACCGCCGCGAACCCGGCCAGCCCGGATCCGGCGCAGTTCGTCGATATCGCCACCTTCAAGGCGACCCGCGACGAACTTGACGGGCTGAAGACCTCGCTCGCCAAGCGCGAAGCCGAGGCTACTGTCGATGCCGCGATCGCGAGCGGCCGGGTGACGCCGGCCCAGCGCAACTGGGCGATCGCCTATGCGAGCAAGGACCTGGCGGCCTTCAACGAGTTCGTCGGTGTCGCTCCTCAGATCCTGTCCAGCGGTCGCGTTGCGACCCAGGGCCAGGGTGACGGTTCTGCTGCGGCACTCACGCCGGAAGAAAAGGCGATCTGCACGCAGATGGGCATCCCCGAAGAGAAATACCTCGCGACGCGTAAGGTGCGCGAGGCCGCACAGGAGAACGCCGCGTGAGCCTTTCCCAGCCGAGAAACACCCGCCGCCGCGAGCGGAACCAGAACCACGACCCGGTCGCCGCCTCGACCACCATCTACCAGGGCGGGCTCGTCTGTCTCGACGCATCGGGCAACGCTGTCCCAGGGGCCGTCTCAGCGACCCTGGTCGCTCGGGGCCGCGCCGAGGACACCGTCGACAACAGTGCCGGTAGCGCTGGCGACTTGAACGTCCGGACGACGGTAGGGGTATTCCAGTTCGCCAACGACGGCGTTGCAGCCGTCACCCGGGCTCACATCGGCGACGACTGTTACATCCTCGATGACGAGACCGTGTCCTCGGATGACGACACCGGCGCGCGCTCCGTAGCCGGACGCGTTATCGATGTCGACTCGGGCGGCGTCTGGGTCGAGATCCTCTGATCTCACCTGACCACTACCACTGAAGGGGTAATCAGCAGCCATGCAGATCAACGAAGGCAACCTCGAAGGCCTTTTCACGGCCTTCAACACGATCTTCAACGGCGCCCTCGAAAGCGCCACGTCTACTCACTCACGCGTCTCGATGACGGTGCCTTCGACGACCCGCGAGAACGACTATCGCTGGATGCGGAAGCTGCCGAGGGTGCGCGAGTGGCTCGGCGATCGCGTGATCCAGAACCTGGAATCCCAGGGCTACCGGATCTTGAACCGCGACTTCGAACACACGATCGGTGTCGACCGCAACGACATCCTCGACGACCAGATCGGGGTCTACAACCCGCTCTTCGCCGAGCAGGGTCGTGCGGTGGCCGAGCACCCGGACGAGCTGATCTGGGGGCTGTGTGCCGCCGGCTTCGACGAGGTCGGCTTCGACGGTCAGCCGTTCTTTGACACCGATCACCCGGTGCTGGACGAGGACGGCACCGAGATCTCGGTCTCGAA
>Ga0105053_10010585_pt1 | contig 11462 bp, 10 predicted proteins | sample BON01_FD_78093 | JGI IMG/M metagenome (GOLD analysis project Ga0105053, IMG submission 78093) | Freshwater microbial communities from Lake Bonney liftoff mats and glacier meltwater in Antarctica - BON-01 | ecosystem: Environmental > Aquatic > Freshwater > Ice > Glacier meltwater | place: Lake...
GGTAAACCCTGCATGAAAACGACAAAACCCTGGATCAGGGTGAGAAAGAAATCAAGAAGACTCCAAGAAGGGGGGAGGGGGGGGTAAATGTCCGTGACAAGACCTGTAGTAAAAACTGAGACACTGAAAAAAAAATAATTCAAACCAGCCTGGTATTAGCCTTCCCCTGGAAAGTGGCCAATTAGAAAGGTGGTCTTTCACCTGGGCGCAAGCAATGGGATCTCGGTGATTTGATGCCAACCAACTCGTCGCGTGTCTTTGCCACACTGCTGCTGTCATGAGGAGAAAGAAGCATTGCGTGTCGCGTTTCTTGGTGGAGCTGCAGGAAAGAAGCATTTAGGAAGGGAAGAAAATGCAAGCAAGGAACATGAGCATTTGGGGTATTCACAGTAGGGTTGTGAGTACACTGTAGAAAAAAGCAACAGGGGAGGAAGACGAGGATATGCTCAGCATGGCATTCAGGATAGGGTCAGGTCATACGAGGAGAATGTTCAGTTCGCATTGATGACAGGGTCAGGAAAGTAACACGAGGACAAAGGTTCAGATCCTCATCAGTGCTTTGCATACCTTGTCATGTGTTTGTCTGGACCTATGCCCATAGACCAGAAAGTAGTAGTTGCTGCCTGTTACCGTCCAAGAAACTCCCTGATTGGCGCTGAATTGCTGGTGATAGCCTGCAGGGCACGGGCTTGTTTGGCTGCATGCCCTGTTGCCTGTATCCCCAGCTGCGCTTAAGAAGAGTAGGAAGAAGACAAAACTGGAAAAGTGCCCAGGGCCCAGTGTTCCCTTCGCACAGTCCAACATTCCTTCCGCTCAGCACTCACAGCATTTGTGTGTGTGTGTTGCTTTGTTTTGTTGACCCAATATTGGGGAAATCTGTAGCGCTCATCCTTATGAAAAAGGAAACATCCATGGATGCTCCCGCCACTTTTTTTGCTTGGTGACTAACAACAACAAAAAAAAAAAGACTCGAGTGGACGGGTGCCCGTCGGGAGATGTGGGTCGGGGTCTGGTTTAGTTCCAGGTCATACTACCCTGTCAGTAAGGGTTCGGGCCAACATATAATTCGGTGCCTTAAAAACAAAAAGTGTGAGAATGAAACAAACAAGTGGCCTGTACATACGTATACTACTGCGGTGTCGACTGACGACCTGAGGTGTGTGTCCCTCTGCAACTGTCCTCATGTTAGGTTTGTCTTTCAAACAAGATACTTGCATTGTTAGCCCACGTCGCTCCTACGTGAACTCAAGTGACTCACGCAGTAGTATTGACTTGCTCCTACGTGAAATAGTCACGCAGTAGCCCTTTCGTGAAACGAAAGATATAAATAATGATATTTTGAAATCGAGTTCGTGTCAACTACATGCACATACCACAATGTATACAAACATGTGACATGAATTGCGGGAGTGCCTTCGAGCCGGGCTACCTTCGGGTTTCCCCAATACTGCGACTCAGTGTGCGTGTCTGCCGTACTCACTATGCTAGCTTGTGGATACCACACCAAAAAAAAAAAAAGTGGGATGGAAGCGAAAAATAGAACAAAGGCCAAAAAACATGTTTACATTGCAATCACAATATTATGGACCGATTTCGCTGTTATTGGTGTTGAACCCTGCTCAACTATGACAGCTATTTTTTTTTCGCCAGCATTTTCTGATTAGATTGAATGGTCTGAGGTTTGACTCAGATGTGCATTTATTTTTAACTTCTTGCACGACAACTCTTTCTCGTTAATCGATATTTTGGGGTCGAGGATTCATCATTTTTGATGAAAGAAATCTTTTTCTTTCTCAAAGGTACAAAATTTGGTGCCTGTGGAAATAGCATTAGTACCAGGTGTTGGTTTGATTCCATCCCCCCGTGGGGGGGGCACCATTCCTGTTAGGAGCTACGTTTCTTGGTAGTTAAGGAGACTTGTCTTGACGACTTGATGGACCAAGGATGCCTGCCAGTCCACAAACTTTGTGCACTCTTTTACCCACTAGCAGGGTCGGCCTCAAAATGGGCGCGCGGCAAGCGCCCGCAGCCGCCGCGCGCCACTCGCAATCAGCCAGAGTATATACGGATTTTCCTCAAAAAACCCGGTTTATTCGGCACCTTTTTTTTCCCCATGTTCCGGACATTTTATTCTTCAGAATCTGATCCTCCGCACAAGATCATGCGGTACTGGTTTTCTTACTCAATCTAGTCAAGTTTTTCATTTCCACCCGACAATCATGGTCGGGTGGAAATTTTTTTTACCACAGTTGTACCAGTTCTCGGGGGGGATAGCACTTAAATATTTTTACATGATTCATAGGGGCGGACGGTGAGATTGCCCATGTTGTCTTGCTTGTCTCTTCTGTGTATGGGTGGTCTAGGTCTCTGTCCTTTCAGTGGGCTGATCTGTGATCTGCTGCCAAGAAGTTGTAGAGGGCTCAGCCCAAAGACACATTGTCAGACTCGGAAGAGTATCTCGTTTGACACGCGTGACAAGCACTGTTTGGAAGACACTGAGGTGACTTGGCGTCTTTCCTACCCGGCGAGCGGCAGCGAAGGGGCTTTGGCCCCAAGCTGCTACAGGTCAACGACCAAACGCTGTGAGATTTTGCGCAGATACGATTTTTTTTTCAATTTTTTGACTTGTGGCTGCCGCATGTCGACGATTTTGCGACATGCATAAGGAATTTTGAGTGGCGGTGGGGTCGCAAGTCGGAAAAATGGAAAAAAATGAAAAATTTCCGGAGGATTGGTCGTGCCGTTGGCGCGCGGCGGTGAAGGTGCTTGTCTTGGTGAAATCATCCAGTATTTGGGCACTTGGAACGTGTGTTTAATCATCATCATTTTGAGACATTTGCTTACTGGGGTTTTTGGAGACACTCAATTTGCATTTTTGGTGAATTTCGTATGTTGCCAGCAACCAGTTTGTCGGCCATCATAGTGTGATTTTTTGTGTGTGAATTTTTCAGAACAGTCAGGATGATTTTTCAGTATAAGGGTGCAGTGACAGTTTCAAGTGTGGACTGTCGAGCAGTTTGTTTGGTTGAGCCTGAGAATTCCCTAGTGTTGGCACAGTAACTTGTAGTTTAGAGAGTATCTTAGTGGACTCGTATTCGCCGTAAGTGCATATTTCAAATTTTCACGTAGTATTTTTTTCTGTCACAGTGTTCCAACATTTTTTTCCTTACTATTTTCCAATATCATTCTTGTTTCAACCTGCGGTCGTTTCGACCTGTGGTCGTCGCAAGTCAAGAAGAAGAAATGTTGTTTATTGGAATCCAAATGGAAGATCAAGTATGATCTCCTGTCAACATTTTCGACGGTTTTGTTCGAGTTTTTTTCCTTTCCATGGTTCCCTCATCTTTGTCAGATATTTTTCCTTTTTCCTTTGACTTGCGGCCGCCGCAAGTCAATTTTCCTGATTTTTGTGTGTCAGTTTTCCTTTGTTTCCAATTTGTCTGTTCCGTGTGTACATCAAACTTGAATTCTTAATTTCTGTTCACTTGCGGCTGCCCGGGCCGCAAGTCGACATCTTTCATTTTGTTATCCCTCTTTTCCTTTGTTTTGTATTTGGGAGTAGAGTTTTTATTGAAAACTGATAGTGGGTATCCCAGGGATGCGGGCGTTTTTTTTCATTCACAATGGTAAACCCTGGGAGTTCCCTCCGCTTTAAAACCCATTGATCAGCTCCACCAGTCTCCGCCTTCGCCTGTTGTTTTCTCTTTTCCCATCAAATTTTGGCTTTTTTTCGACATGCGGCCGTCGCAAGGTGCGCAAAGTCGCGACGTGCGATGGTAACGTTGTTCTGTCGCAAGTGGGTGTTCAAGTTCTCCAACTTGCGGGGGCTGAAAGTCGAAAATTTGAACAAAATTGAAAAAATCTCCCAACAGGTTGGTCGTGTCCTTGTGGTGCGCATCAGCTCAGCACTCTCGAGGTTGTTTCTCAATTTGTACTCCATGCGAACATCAGTGAGTAGCGTGTTTGTTCTTGTGGTGAGACAGCAGAGAGTGGCTGGCATGCAAGGGGCGCGCGGTGGCAGAGGGCCTTTAGCCCCCATTTCGTTATCAATACACATACCCGTATGATTTCGTTTTTTCTCTTTGGTTTATTGCAAATACAAACTGTGCATCACAATGCCTCTATGTCTTTCTTTCTGTATAAGACCCTGTGTTGTTCTTTTCACAGTCCTCAATCACTGTATCACTTCTCCTTCACAACCATTTGTTTGACTGCCTCTTGCACTTGGTCTGGCTCAATGACAACAGCCAAACCCATACAAGTTGCAACCATTGCGCTTGAGGGCAGTCACCATGTCTAATCCAGAGACTGTCTTACAACGGGCATGCTCAGTGAATGTCACTGCGTCTCTCATCACCTTTTCGAGGAACACCTTAGTGAAGGCACGAGTTTTCTTGTTTACCAGTCCAGATATGTGATTTACCCCTCCGCGCTGGGTGAAATGCCCAATAGCTCCCTTGGTTACCCCCTGGATGCTGTCGCAAAGCACTGCACAGTAATGTTTAGTGCCCCCCATCCCAATTTTCTTGCCTCCTCAGCCCCTACCACGTGTGGTGCTCTTCCCAGGCTCTTCATTTCAGCCTTGTGTTCTTCCCCAGTTTTCGCGCTTTGCGCAAGTGCTGTGGGTTCTTTGTCCTTGTTGGAGCTCTTCTCATGGGTCTTGGTTTCTTTGATCACCTTGGTGCGCTGTACAGTCACCTTCTTCAGCATGCTCTGATGCTTGTTTGTTTTCAGATCAACAAGACTTCTTCATGTACAACGTTGCGTTGACGTCTTTGCGTCTCATAATTTTGAATCCTGCTGTATCTCATATCTGTCCTTCACCCCTCATAGATGAATCTTCAACATTTGTCATGCACTTTGATCTGGCCCAACATTACTGTTCCATTCAACACCTCGGAAATGCAGGATCCAGTCACAAGACTGCAACTCTTCAACACGTTCCAACACATGATCACCCATACACGCGCATATGCCGCAGGAAACAGCCAGCTCCATCACTTTACAGTCATCCATACCCAGCATTGTGTGCGTGGATGAATCATCCACGAACCACATCAGAACATACCAATGAAATCTCACATCTCACAAAAAAAAGATATCTTGCTCATGAGATATAGCATCTCATGGCCCCTCATCTTCATGGGTCACAATTATGGGTCACAATTAGCATGGGCCACACTATCATGCAAAAAGGGCTCGTGGGACAACCCAATAGATCATCCAACACAGCATCCATCCACGGACAACAGAGAAGGCAACTGAGCCAGGTAGATAGACAAAATAGATAGCGTGATAAAGATACTATACAAATGTTATGTACACAGAGATGCCACAAGAATGCACATTCACCATGTGGTCATTCACCATGTGGCATCCAATCATGAGTACCCAATTTGAGAAATATGGATGTTCTTGTGCAGTGGCGCATCAATACACACGACGTCAGACCATATATAACAGGTTACACAATGATACAATGTGTGCGCACACACATCTTACATATATATTGTACAACAATGAGGTGCCAGCAGATCAGTGCTTTGTTGGGTTGCCCCCTTACAGCATGAACGCACACAAGTGGTGCGCAGTACTAAGGTGGTCCGCAGAATCCCAACTGAATCAAACGGCACTGCAGCAATGGACCTTGGACACATGAATGTTGATTTTAAGTGGTGTATGTTTGTGTGATCATCCAAGGGGGCTTCAAAGTTTGGACTTGAAAACTTGCTTGTCACTCTGAGTTCTTTGATTCTCGTGGGCTTGTATGAGGTAACATGAAAATCTGTTCATACCAGCAAGTTGGTTGCCCATTTGGGTTGAAATCCTGATGGTATGGTCTTTTGTATGATGTCATTGTGTGTGAGTATAAGTAGCGCCAGAGTTCTCTGATTCGCATGGACAAGAATAAGAGACCGTGACCATGAAAATCAACCCTTTGCAACAAGAAGGTCGCAATCCCATGAAAATCCAGAGCTGCTGCGCGTCACAGGATCACAACCAAATTTTGATACAATCACAACCAAAATTTGATATTTTTTATTGGTTTCAAAAGTTTACTAGCGAAGGGGCTAAAGCTCCTTCGCTGTCGCGCACCAGGATTTACTATCCAGACACAGTTGCGTCTGAGTCAAACATTATGTTTGGTTCCTAATCATGAAGACATCAAGCAATTCACATGCAAACCTGCTGGTACAAACGTTTCCCCCGTGATTCTTTTGGATGTATTTTGTGATGTTGTTCTCCACACGACGTGTTTCCCACAAGACAAGTGACCTAAACCTGGGACAGTTTTGTCCTATGTGATTAATTTGGACTGGGTGCCTTGGACTGGGTGACGTAACCCGCACAACACGCGTACCCGCAGGGAGAGGTTCCCACCACCCACTTAGTCCAGAATTATTTGGGTATTCACCACCCAAGAAAGAACGAAAGAAAGAGAGGGTTCAAGGCCAGAATCTCTCTGGCCTGGGCCCCTAATAAGGAAGACTTTTGCCAGAGGATTTTTGAAAAATAATCTTCAATTGGTACATACAAAAGTTCTGTCACCACCCTTGGCAGCTGATTGGGGAGGTGAGATGCGGCGCTGGAACGTGTGATGAACTGTACAGATGGGCACGCGACAAGCGGATGGGCCTTGGCCCCGCAGCCGCCGTGCGCCACCCGATATCAGCTGCGTTCCATGCGAACTCGGATTTCACCGGGGTTTTACCATTTTTTGACCAGTTCTTCGAGTTGAGCATTTTCAACTCGATTCCCGCCAGAAAATCGTGTTGTTCGGGTGTTTGGCGCTTGCAAAACGGGCAATTTTGGCAACTTCCACCATCTCAAAATCGAGATGAGCCGGCTGATCTCGATTCAAAAAAATGAAATCCAGCTGAGGCTGAACCAGTTCAACTCGATTGGTAAGGAAAAATCGAGTTGAGCCGGTTCCATTCGATTGGCCAAAAAAAAACATCGAGTTGACCTGTAAAATCCGCATGGGCCACAGATGATGTCGGGTGGCGTGCGGCATCTCTGGGGTTGAAGCCCCTCCGCTGCCGCGCGCCCACTTGCACTGATCCTCACACGTTCTGGTGCTGCGCCTCACCTCCCCGAGCATCTGCTAGGGGCGGTGACCAAACTTTAGTACGGACACCCAGGGTAGATTTTTGTTGAAAAATCATTCGGCAAAATTCCCCCTTAGCCCCATAAGGGAACCCTCTCCTTGGGGGTAAGTAACGCGCCGGGGGACTCAGGCTATCTTTCCTCAAATCGAAAGTCGAAAGTTCCTGATCCATTTCGGGAGTGCCGTCGTGCCGGGCGCCTACTGACAACCCCATTACTTCGCACCATTCGTGGGCCGCGGCGTTTCTAAATTCTCGCGAGGGTGTGCAGTGTGGCCATTCACGGACCAATTCAGGTCGGCTCTGATATTTTTCAAAGAACTTTCGGAATATCTGGTGGGACTCAGAGTCATCCACGAAAAAAAGTGTCCATCAGTTCACCAGGGGGGGAAATGGGTGAAATCATGTACTGTAATCTAAGTGGAAAAATGAGATGAATGCGTCAGGTATCAATTAAAAGAATTGCGCCACCAAGAAAGTCGACTCCTCATAGTTTTCTTTGACCAGGAAGGTTGTTTTTCTTTCCTGGAGGTGTAGTGACTTTCTTTACTTCTTCATATTGTGCGAATTTACATCTTAAGACACTCGTCAAACCCAGAGATACCCCCCACCCCACTCGCAGGGGAACTCAATACAAAAAAGAGTCATTCGTTTAGGCCCACGCTGTCGATTTATGAGCCAAACATTGCATTTTCCCTCACGATGATGTGTGTGTGCATCATTTGACAGGTTTTGAATGTATATGTAGTAAAAAAAGGGCCTTCAGGTGTATCTCTGGGTCGGTGTAGTGGTATACAAAGGACAGACAGAAACTCTACTGCAGAGATTTTAAGCGGGGACAGTCCTGAATAAATGACCCACGGGCGGTCCTGAACAAATGGTTCAAAATAGCAGGTCTACTCGGTACCGTCTTCGTGTTCTTGTTTATTTGCCTGGGAGAGCAGCAGGAATCCTCGACCCATGTCCGTATCTTGATCCAGAGTCGCACACGATTGAAAGAGCTGTTTCTCTTCAGTTAGCAGGACTTTTTCCACATGTATGCGCAGTTCCAAAATTACTAGCTAACAACAAACCAAGAAGCGGTGTATGATACATGTTGAGAGCATACAGATACCATTCAGTAAAGAAGGAGGGGAGGAAAAACAAGTACAAAAAACAGAGCGAGGAAAAGTAGGTTCGGGATGCGTACGAAAATAAGATGTTGAACATCTGTCACAACGTTAGAAGATTACCGTGTCAACGGGAGCCCAGAAGGCCGGGTACTTGAAACGCGCCGTGTCGAGCACAAGAGCCATATCAGAGGCCGGATGCCAAGCAGCAATAGGCGAAAAGTGGCCCGAACCGGTCTGTCCTAACGAAGGTCTACCAAAGTTGAGCAGCATGACTTTTCGCACGCCGCTTGTCCCCATTGCATCCCGGGATGTCGCCGCGATGATTGCCTGTCATGTCGCGGCGTGTCAGAGAACTTCACGGCGAGGTGTCGGGGGAGGAATATGGAGAAGCATGAATGCATGCTTCTTCATATTACCTCTGCTAGCATGCGGAAATATATTTCGGCGCACACTTTGGTTCTTGTTACACAAAAAAATGTGACACACGAATCGTGCACCAACAAAAAAAAACGTGCGCCGATGAGAAAAATATCGTGCACAAGGGGGACACTTGTGCAGACAAAAACCAAATCCTGCACAAACAGGAAACAACACGTGCGCCCTAAAGTAAGAACTCGTGCACCGAACAAAACAGTGCGCAACGCCGGCGCACATTTTTCCTTGGCACAAATTTTTGTTGGTGCACAAATTGTGGTGCACCAAGAAAGGATGGTGCACAGACATACAAATCTACATGTTGGCGGAGGTAAACCAAGTGGCGCACGGCAGCAAGGGGCTGAAGCCCCTCGCCACAGCGCGCCCCTGTGCGCACCATAGTAGCTCTGAAAAAATGTTTTTGAGGTGTAGGCGTGTTTTTAGGTGTTGTGGGTGTTGTATGTTTGATTTGGAGTGGTGGGGATGTGTCTGAAAGCCAGCGGAGGTAACCCGATTGGCGCACGGCAGCGAACGGTGCTGAAGCCTCTCGCCGCCGCGCGCTCAGATATTTTATTGAACACGTGGTGACCACACCTCACCTTGCGAAACTCTGCCTCTGAAAACCCCCCTCCCGTTCCGCCCTCGGCATGCAGACGTTCGACACACATGCCATTGATGCGGAGCGCAACTTCAGCCAGAGTCTGCAGAGACACCCCTTCGCGCTCGAGACCTTTCTTCTCGGTCTCCTTCAACAACACTTTGGAGAGTTCGTCTTCTGTCACCATCTCAAACTCCTCCTCTTCCGCCTCTCGTTCTGCGCGCGTTTCCTCCACCGCCACTGCCGCCCCGCTGCATCCTCCCAACCCCTTATCTCCGCGCCACGGAGCCAGCTTCAGTGCGTTCAACGCAATGGTTAGCGAGGCCATGCCGCACGACACAGGGTGACGCTGCATTTCGAAGGCAGTCATGATGTCGAGGAACACAGCACCGCCCGCACGTTTGCCGATAACCTCGCCAAGCATAGCGCGCCCCTTTTCCGACGAATAGGCCACCGTGATGGCGCTGAGCGGGCGCCTGAAGAACGATCTCGGGGGGCGCGACGCTGCAGAGGTAGGAGATCCAGGACCCTGTGTGTCCACGCGCGCCGGGCCCGCTCGCTGGCGGGGGACATGCAGCGGCAGAAACGGCGATGGCTGGGCATGCGAAAGCGCTTCGCACCAATGTGCCACGTCGCGCGCGCCCGCACGCGCTGCTGCCTCGCGAGCCCGCAACGGAGCCTGCTGCGCAGGCAGCGGGTCAGCATTACTCAGCTGCTGCTGACCAGCATCCGCATGAGGCCTCGCGCGGCTGCCGGAAAGGTTGCGCGTAGTCCCACGTCCGCACCATGTTAGGGAGGCCCGTCTGCTCGACATGAAACGAACTTTCAAGGTCGACAGTTGGAAAGCCCAACTTTTGGTTGGAACGTTGGAATGTTGTGGAACCTAGGAACGTCCAATTTACGTCCAATTTTTTTGATGTTGAGACATGTCGCATTCCTTGTGCTATGGGAGGCTGCGAAGACCAGCGCACTTCCAAGCACGCCCGTAACCTATGTGACTCTCCGCCACGGCGATGACTCCGAGGTGCTTTTCGCTGTGTAGGCTCTGTTTGGTGGGCCCGGTCACCCTGGGTGCCACACTCCTGCGTGTGCCACCTCAAAAATAAACATATGGCACTCGTAGAACACTGCACACATTTACGTCTCTCTATCTGATTCAGGTACATCGGCAGTCTCTCGCGCACCCAGGGCTCGTGCCATTTGAGTTTGTGGTGAGCACTCTCACCACGCATTTTTTTGTGCAAAGCGCCACCATACACACACCCAGGTGTACACACGTGCGTTTTGACGTTCTGTTGCACAGCTACCCGCGAATGACCCGAAGACGCGGTCGTTCGAGATCGTTGGATCCTGGTCAGATTTCAAGGCCAAACACAAAATGAGAAGAGAGGACGACGTCTTCTACGCGGATCTTCTGCTGTCTCCTGGCAGGCATAGATTTCAAATCTACCGCAATGGCAAACTGGCTTCGCAAAAGGTGCACTCGCTAAGGTGTGTAAGAAATGTAAGAAAGGTCATGCCGTTCGATATGGTTCGGATATATATAGCACTAACCTTATATACACATACACAAGCAGAGCAGGGTCAATATTCGCGAGTCTTCTGCCGTTTGTACCAAGCGTACAAAAACGTCTTGCAATAGGGTTCTTTCTCTTGATACTTGCGCATGTCACCTGCTATAGAGAAGGTTGGTGCGATAAACATAGAGAGCACACGCGAGAAGTGAAGAGCAAGGGCTTGTGTGAGAAGGAAAGAGAGAGACAGAGAGAGCGAGCTTGGGAGGGGGAGCGAGACCAAGCAAGAATGAGACCGAGTGTGTGTGCGAGTGTGAGAGAGAGAGAGAGAGGAAGAGAAAGAGAAGCAGAGAGAGAGAGAAAGAAAAGGAGAGAAAGAGACCGAGAGAAAGAAAGACAGATAGACAGAGAGAGAACAAGACAGAGAGACAGAGAGTAAGAAAGAAAGAGAAAAAGAGAGATAGAGAGAGAGGGAGAGCGCACGCGCGCGAGAGAAAGAGAGAGAAAGAGATGGTGAGAGATAAAGAAAGAGAGAGAGAGCGAGAGAGAGAGAGAGAGAGAGAGAGAGAGAGAGAGAGATACAGCGTGTGTGTGTGCGAGAGAGAGAGAAAGAGAAAGAGTGTGTATAAAAGAAAAAGAGACAGAATGTGCGAGCGCCCGACACACGCACACACTATGTACACACTAAATACACATCGTACACACACACACACACACA
>Ga0105053_10010586_pt1 | contig 11461 bp, 15 predicted proteins | sample BON01_FD_78093 | JGI IMG/M metagenome (GOLD analysis project Ga0105053, IMG submission 78093) | Freshwater microbial communities from Lake Bonney liftoff mats and glacier meltwater in Antarctica - BON-01 | ecosystem: Environmental > Aquatic > Freshwater > Ice > Glacier meltwater | place: Lake...
AAGATGAGAGACCTACACAGAGACACATAGTGACAGGCGATGTCAGTTAAGAAAGGACAAGGCACAGAACATTGTGCGACTTGACGAAGGTGAAGAAGAAGAGAGTGAAGTGATGCAAGAAGCATTTATTAAGGTGTCACACTCACTCAAAAATAAACTTTACTCGTACGAAAGGTCGGATCCACGCCGATTCGCTGTAGTATTCACCCATATAGCCAAAAACTGGACACTTCCGGGTGTGTTTTGGATGATACGTTTTAGCACTTTTTGTACGAAAACGCATTTTCCTGAAAACCAAAAAAGCTGACCAAAAGCAGCGTGAGAATTGGCGACGAGGGTCTGGTTCAGAATTCCACAAAACATCCCCAACGTGCGAGCGAGGTGAGAGAAGAAAACAGCTGCAAGATTTTTTCACTCAAAGTTTGAAACAAACCCCCCTTGGCTCATGTGCCATTTCGAGGCTTTTTTGGCCTTTTGGCGAAGGTCCACACCATGATCATTTCCCCAAAAAAATTTGGCCTAATGGCGAAGGTCCACACCATGATCATTTCCCCAAAAATCCGTAACTAACTGGGCATGTATAATGGCCACTTTTGAACATCCAACGCACCACATTAATTGACACACTTATATTTGGCGAACATGCATGGGAATTTTTTTAGGAGATAAAGCAAATCACTGAGGGCAACGTCCCCCAAGTGCGTTTTGTATGAGTTTACTACACCATACCACGATATGTACTGTCCAAAGGAGGTACCGGGACTCCCTATAGACTGATTTTGAGATCTGATTTTCTGTACTAATTGAGATGTTCGTGACGTGGATAAGCTTTCGTGGCACCTTCCAATCGTTTTGGGACCTCACTGAGGTCAGTGCGTAATCCTGGTACAAAGTGCGCACTTATAGTTTAGACTTTATGGGAATGACTATTCCCGTTCCCTTCCCATAACTCCTTGTGGGAAGTCACATCCCTGCCCGGTACCCTCGTCCAAAGTGTCGATTTTGTCACAGCGACTGCAAAATGAACACTTTTTTACACACATGTTGAAAATCAAACAGTACCATTAATTCTGGTTTTTTTTTGGAAAACGTTCAAATACTGTTCACTTTTGATGTAATAATATTAGGGTGTAACAATGGAGGCGGAGGCGGAAACTTTTCAAAAGTAAGGCAGTTTGTTGCAATGCAAATAGGAAACGGTTATTCTCTGTTTTTTGAAAACAAACAAAGACAGTTTTTTGGCACCATGGTGGGATTTTAGAAACTCAGGAACTTTTTCCCAAGGCATAGTTTACCCATGAATCCATACATGCATATTTGCCCCTGTTCATGAGCTCTTGGAATATGCAAGAATATTGGGATGCGGATATATGTTGGCTCGGTGACGGTCGAATCTGTGAGGGTTTTTCGCCACTTTGCGTTTTGGCGCCACGGATTTAAACTTGCCACTTTTTTTACTGTACATATGAACTGCATTTTTTGAGGCGCATCTTTTAAGCTAATTTAAAATCTGGCAACTTTAAATCCCGAAAAATTACAAGGTTTTCATGGAACCCCCCTATCCCATTGTTCTTTCTTTCTTTCATTCTTGGGTTTCGAAGACCCCAACCTAATCACTGGACCAAGCGGATGGCGAGCACCCGATTAGCCACTTAGGACCCAAGAACCTGTCCCGGACTGGAGGACCGGAGCATTACCTAGTTTATGGCAGACCCAAGCAGATCCCCGACTAGTGGGTAAAACAGATCACAATGTTGGTGGGCTGGCATGTATCGTCGGGCTAACCAATCCCCACAATCAATCTCCCTAACTACCAAGAAACATAGTGCCCAGGGATCAATGGTGCCCCCCCACTAGGGTAGGAAAGGCACCAAATAAGCCTAGTGTCCTCCAAGCAGTACTCGTCAAAATTGTGACTAAGATACTCTTCTGGCAATGCGCCTTTGGCGAACCATGAAACAACTGTCTTGGCAGCAGATCGCAGTTTTCCTCGAAGGTAGGTCCCGGCAACAGAACTGTGCGGCCAGTCCTCCTGCATCTCATCACCCTTTGAGACCAGGTTGTGGTCAATCAGCACAAACCTCGAGTGGGGTAGGTCATCCGCAACATTGTCGAGTTCGAGGCTGTGCTGCAGGTGGCCAAGGACATTGTTGTCCGTTTCCATAGGTTCCTTATTCTTGGCACACTGAGGAGAGGGGGATTTGTTGTTGCCGTGTCTGTGACCAGATGACTTCGCCAGAGTAGCTGTTACAGAAGAAGCTACAGACATGTGTCTCGAAGGGGGGGCTGGGCCTCCGAGCGCGTGGCTGAGTCGCTGAGTTGGAGCTGGAACAGCACCAACTCGTGGTATCACAAACGCACCCTCTTCTGAAGAAGGTGTGGTAAGCAGAGTGGGCCACGTTGAAACTACTACTGGAGTTGTCAAGACCACTCCCGCAAACAAGGCCAAGAGGTCTGTCAATTGAGTCAGTTCATTGGGCGCCACCAGAGGGCTGGCAAGTGGCTCTGGAGAGGCCTGCCCACAACTTGTTGATGGCAGCCCACTGAGTCTTGAGGCACTGGCGTGAGGAACAGGCCCAGCAGTGACAAGGTGTGTGGGTATGGAGGCAGGAGGTGTTGGTGTCGGGGACGCGTGCAGTGGTGTTTAGACTGCATCCAACACACCCTGCCCCTGCGGGTTCGAGAGGGCTACCACATCAAACGTCATACGACGGCTGCCTGTGTGCGGTAGCAAGTCAGGCTCCAGCACAATGTGGTAAGAGAGGGGAGCTCCAATGCCAAATGCCACTCCAGGAGGCGGACTGTCAGACCAGGTGTTGAACAAAACCGCGGGATCAGGTGGTACATTGACTTTGCGTCCTTTGCTCTGTGTCACATTCTGTTGCAACGCAGGCCCCTCCATTGTGTTGTGTCTCACAGTACCTGTATTCCGTAACAGTTTGGTCCCAACAAAATGTTTGACCCGGGTTGAATTGACATGCCCAATGATCATAGCCCTCGTACCCTGTATGTTGATGACCTGGACGCTCGTAGTGGAGGACAGAATCTGAGGAAACATCAAAGAGGAGAGCCAAGCTATAGACATCACAGTCATCCACCAGGTTGGAGGAGTTAAGGGCTGAGTGTGATCGCTGACTCAATTCGGCTGGGCTCTGCAAGTTTGTTGGCAACATGTCACAAAGTCGGGCTTGGTTCGCAGGTGAGAACCAAGCCTGTCACTACACACACTTGCACAAGCAAGCCTGGGACAGGAACAGAGTGTTGGTGGAACCACCCTGAGATGGCACGCAAAGCTGCTTGTATCATATAGTTGCTGCCTTCGTGGGATAGAACATGACACAGGTGCGCAGGGATCTCGGAGCAACACTCTGTCCCTGTCCCGGGCTTGCTTGTGCAAGTGTGTGTAGTTACAGTCACGGTCCAGGTCGTGGGTTAAGTCAGCAACCGCAGGCGTGATGAGCGTGTGTACTGTGTCACAGTCACCTGTCTGGGTGGATGAAGAGTGTCCAGCCGTGGTCATTGCACACGTGGTTGAGACACCTAGGTTGTGAGAGGCCCGTGCAAGGCTTGCAGCTTCTACCAAGCCCTGCCCAGCATACATGTCTGGGGCCACCGCCGTTGACATGGGCATGGTACTGGCAGGGAGCTCAGGTGGGCGTAATTCGTGTGTTCTTCTTTCTTTCTTTTCTTCGTCCTTTCTTTCTTTCTTTCTTGAGTTTTGAAGACCCAACCTAATCACTGGACTAAGTGGATGGCGAGCACCTGATTAGCCCCTTAGGACCCAAGAACCTGTCCCAGACCGGAGGACCGGAGCCTACCCATTTTATGGCAGACCCAATCAGATCCCCTACGAGTGGGTAAAACAGATCACATTGTTACACCCTATGATGTATTCCACTAGAATTGCGTTTGTCCGTTCGAACTTGGCTAACTTGTCGGAAATCTTTTTCAAAAATAAATTCAGGTTAGTACAAAACGTGTAGTAAGGAAGTGGCCAATTTGTAAGACATGGCCAATTTAAATGCCCCTTTCCTACGAGACCAGACCACAATCTTGACGGTTGGGGGAAGTCTCTTTGGACAACGGTCCGGGACAGTCTCTTGGGATAATTATTTTCTCCTTTTTCTGTTTACCACCTATTTATAGTCCAGTGATTCGCTTCTGTTTCTTGAATCCTGTGGCTAACCATGTTCTCACCACCCGCTTTCTCCAGTGATTTAAGGGTATTCAACACCTCGAGAAACAAAGAGAAAAAGACTCGAATTTAAACATTCATGGTCTCAAACAAGTCATGGCTGGAACTCCCAGAGTGTCTTTGATCGTCAACCACCTTCGCCGCCTGATTCCTCATTCAGTGATTGCCAGCGATGTTGAGATGTGGTGCAGCACCCCGCCTCAACTATGACTGAACCCTGCTTAATCATGATCGAGTCCGAGTGTCCGAGTCCGGAGCTAAGCATAAAACCCCGAGTGTCGGCTAATACTGACAAATCAGCACACAATGTGCATATAAATATAGGTCATCACCACCTAAGACAGTAAATTCCTTCTCCTTCTGGCGGGAGCGCCCAAATTCGGTGGGAGCGCCCAAACTCGAACTTATGGGTTTCATCGCAGTCTCTGGTGGGAGCGCCAAAACTCTGCTTGTGGGGTTCTCAAAAACCCCCTTTTATTCAATATTCAGCCCAGTACTTCGCAGGGGCACTCAAAAGAATCCAGTTGCTCGTTTTTCGGCCCGGTGCTGGTCTCCTGGTTACCGTAGTAGGCTAAGTCCACCGTGAGTCATGGTCAGAAAGCACCCCTGCGACAGGGGTCTCGCGCGACCTGGGTAGGTGTGAGGGGTGCAGCATCAAAGAAAGGTTTCTATGGAGGGGGTGCAGGGTGCAGCCCCGCAAAATTCTGGTGTTTAAAGTTTAGGGTTCAATTCTTGGTCAGACAGAATCAATTTTTTGAAAATGGAACAGTTCAGAATAAGTGGTGATAGTCTGTACCTGTCACTTGTCTGTACCTGTCACGTCGAGAGGTAAAGATTGAAGTGTTCAGTCATATACGGACTATCCATCTTGATATAATAAAGTAGCACGCAGGTTCACATGGATGCAGTAGTGCCCCAAACAGCCAAAATAATACAGACGCAGCACGCCTTGCTTCTAGCGCTGGCGGTAACACTCGGCTCAGAGTAAGACAAGTGTGTTCAGAGAAGAAGTAATTTATGGTGAATCAACGTTAGAACCCCTTAAATCTCAACGGGCCTAGAACCCCTTAAACCCACATATTCCCGTACACGCCTAGAGGCCCTCACTAGTGTCCTCCTGACACTATCCCACGACACTAGCCCACATGTACATCTTGCTACCCGGAACAGCGCAATTCCAAATAAAAGCCCATGTAATTTATTGTCATCATCATCCTCACTTTCCTTGTCCTCTGAATCCTCGTCCTCCTTCTACCCATCACCTTTCATTGTTTACAAAAGATAGGACCTGGTACGTTTTTCAGATATCATATCAGCATCTTCATTTTTTTAGTAAACAATGGACTGGATTCAACCGCATTGTGATTTTGTGTAATGAATAATAGACTCAGAGATCTGGGGGCAATAAGGAACTGGGGACAATAGGGATCGTGATTCATCTGTCACTTTAAATGAGGGGATAAGAGCGCTGCACTGAACAGAAATATAGGTTATTCGCAGGTCCCCGGTTCGATTCCGGCCAATGTATACGTTTATATGTATATATCTAGAAGAGGATCCTGATGGATCTTCAGTGATTTATCTATCACTTTAGCTCAGTGGATAAGAGCGCGGCACCTAACAGATGTGTTGATTATCCGCAGGTTCCTGGTTCAAACAATTCCAGAACTTCGTGCGGGCCACGCCATCTGGAACGTTGTATGACAGACAACGTCGTGATTGCGTCGCGTTTGTACCTCCATATGAGCAATCAGACGTGTCGCTTTTTAACCCACATCGAGATACGCACAGAGAAGGAATTGGGTATGGTAGAGTGGTGATTCAGATGTTTTTTGAGTGTCGTGTGCTAACGCACAATGCCATCATTCAAAAAGTTGGCACTGGTGGAGGAATTCTGGCCACTGCCGTGCTGGACCCAGTCCGATCTGGCTACCCATTGTGGAGTGAAATATCTTTACAGAGTAGGACCTAAATGAATCTACTATGTTATACATATAGACCGTATACTAGGACCTGCTGCTATTACTACTCGAGACACTGTAACAGTGCCGTAACACCCACCATTCCTCAGAGGGAAAGCCTAAGCTGAATACGCGTGGCGAGAACTGCAAGACAGGACGCTAGAAGGTCGGGAAAGGAAGATGCAGAGCATACATGATTGAAAAAATATGCCTCTTCATATTTATGTGGAACACAATAATAAATAGAAAGGATTTTTTTGGGGACGTATCGTGAAGGGGTCTTGTAGGGACTCGTGACGTGACGTCTGATTCGTGACTGAAGTTATCTACTAATTTTCCATCTCAGGGTATGTTGCCAAAATGCAAATTAGAGGTGTGTGCTAAGTATCTGCACGCTCGTGAAGATACCAAAAAAAACCATGGGTTAGGGAGTGAGGTGTTTATGGTGAACACAGTAGTAAAGGAGTTAGAGGTCTGCCAGTTGCTGTCACGTGATCTGCACTCTTCAGAGTCTACTTGGGAGGAGGATGAAGACGCATGATAATTTTGCTTGAGATAGGGTAATAGTAAATATTATAGACCAATGTGACAAGGCATGAATCAGTCGATGGGATAAAGGGAAATGGAATTTAATTAGCCCCTGACATCACTCACAATTCGAAAATCGTAGTGAATCACAGTTTGTAGTTCTGCCAATATGGTAACAAACCCCCCATTTTGACACCTTTCTGTTTTGTGTCTGGTTTTCCGAGAGGTGCGGACATTCCACTATTGCTCGTGGTACGCACGAAATGCAGAATAAAATGAGATATCAGAAATTGATACAATAGATTATTTTTCAACTGATAATCAAAACTCTCCACTTCTTGAAAATTTGACACAAAATCTTCCAAATTCACATATCAGAGTACAGTATCACCCACATTTTGATTGATATCACCCGATTTTGGACTAATGAATGTTGCTTTTATTATTTAATCAAAAGTTTGTCTGGAAATTGTATGCATACCTTTTCAGAGTGTGATTCTGGAGGTTTTGTAGGAGAAAATTCGTGACTTTTTCAAGTTGCTCCAAGAAAACTTGGGGAGCCCGAAATGGGTCTCTTTTGGTCTCGGAAAAATCCACGAATCGCTGTTTCTCGGTAAATTCAGCTGAATTTACCAGCGATGGGTTTTCCCGTAAGGATTACGGAAACAGGAACAGGAAACAACTTGTTCCAGCAGTGGTGGCTTGTGCGAACAGGGAACAGAAACAGGGAATGGGCCTGGTCGCCCCGCGAGGCCGCTGGAGGCCAAAATTTTGCGGCGTAAGCCGCAATTTTTTTTTGAAATGTCGTAGCGCATCAGAAAGCGTGTTTCCTGGAATTTTGGATCAGATTTTCCGGGGTTTCATTGACTCAAAAAACGTGTTTTCAGACGCAGAAATGTTGAAGATTTGACAAATTTATGTTCTGGGAGTCAAATATTTGCAAATGTATGTGTCATGTATGTCATGATGTATGTGGTGTGTGCGGTGAGGACCGACAGGTAGGTCACTGGGAAGATAAATCATTTTGTAGATTTACATCAACTCCCTATTCATCCTCCTTCTCCTCGTTGTCCTCCGCTTTGAGTATTCCAAATTCAAACTGTTCGTCGGCGACTTGTGGGTAGTTCTTACGCATGAATACCATAAAGTCTTGATTCATGCGACACATGACTAATTTTTCCATCTCACCATCACCAAGGAGAGTGTTTCCGAAGGTAAGGACTTGATTAGCGTAAGAATTGATGCGCTCACAGAAACTTGATGCCAACAAAGACCCAATGGATCCCTTGGAACAGGTGGCCATCTTGGGTAATCACCCTTACTTACTACGATCCTTGTCCTTTTCAATGAAATCCTCTTTCATAATGGAGACTAAATCAATCTGCCACATCTCGCGCCAAGTGAGTTTGGAGCCTTTTGTCACAGGTATGTCTGTAGTTCGCATGACAGTACGCATCTCAGTCGTCAATCACTTCGAGGTACCCTTGACCACCTTGTATGACTGTGTGGACACATGGGAAAATCATATAGGAAGTCAAGGTAACACAGACACAGACACAGACACAGACACACACAGACACACAGTGCGCTGGGTGTTGCTCAACAATCCGAGCTTCCCCATGCACAGGCTGCACATCGTCATCCTCCATCCCCTTGTGGCCCTGGCCTTGGAATGACGTGGAAAAAAGAATTTTATTTTGGCGGGACTTTTTTATTTGAGTTACGGTCAAAGAAAGAAAGGAAGTAGGGGGAGGGGGGGATCCTTACGGAAACAGGGAACAGGAACAGAAACATACGGAAACAGCACCTGTTTCCCAATGTTTCTGAAACACGTTCCCGGAACACTAAAGAAAAACCCATCGTTGGCATTTACCTCGCCCTCGCACAAACCCAAGCAAAATGAGAGGTTTGAATGCCGAAATCGTTTGGCGGCGCGCACGGGTAGTCAGGCGGCGCAACGCTGCAGCCCCGATGGGAGCGTACTTTGACAGCAGTGTCAAGCCAGACGCATCCAAGGAACGTGCCCGTGCGCCCACCCTGGTCTGAGTTACCATGCAGTCTTCCAACGCCAGTTGCTGTGCCTGAAACTAAGGGTCTCGAGGGCCATGCACACGCGACTGGTCTCCACCCAGGTCCGTCTGGGCAGCCTGCGGTGACCACCGTCCGCTTCGAGGTCCAGGGTGCAGCAAGGCACTCGCCAGCGCCTTCGAGGGTCAGGGTGCAGCAAGGCACTCGCCAGCGCTCGACCTGCATGTTCTAGCGCCCTTCGCCATGGCGCCTGATTACTTCACCGAGCGACTGGGTGATGTGTAACCGCGCGGATGCGGGGCCTGCACGCGTGCAAGGCGTTTCTCCTCATTCATTCCTGTTTTTTTTTGCCCTATGCATACCAGACACCATATAGGCTCGCGACCTCGGGGGACGTTCCGTCCATTTTTGCTTTTCCTGTTCAGCTCGCACTTGCATTTGCCCTCCTCTGTCTCACTCACCACACCAATTCTCGTTTCTTCTTGTGTGACAGTCTCGTGCTCTCACGCCTTCCTGCTCCCGCAATTTCCAATGCTTTCACCCTCGCGCTCATGTGACCTTTCTCCCACACGCCCATTCGCCACCGAGCGCCCTACTCCACCCTATCTCTCTTCCTCCTGCTCCTTTCCCCCTCTCTTCCTCTCGCACCACTCATAATTTCTCGTACACACACACTCATAGACACACACTCACGCACACGCTCATTCTCATACCCGCACGTGTATAGAAATACATCTATACATACACGCACACACACACACACACTTACACACGCACACGCACACACACCCACACACACATGCATGACCCCTCTACTTCTCTCTGAATCTCGCTTCCGCTCTCGCTGTCATTTTCTCTCTGAACCTCTCCCACAACTCTCACCCCACCCTCCCCCCTTCCTGCTCCTCCCATTGTGTGATGGTCGTACAAAAAAACCTCCACCCCCGAGGGTGTCACGCCCAAACTGCTTGGACTCAGCGCGTGATACTCTCTGCCCAGAACTGTCTATCTGACAGCTCGGCTGTCTTCAACGGGTGGGGGCATACACCTTCTGCTGCCACCTCCACCTGCCCCCACCTGTTGACTTTTTCGAGTGTGGTTTTTGAGAAACAAGACCCCCCCACCCCCGAGGGTGTAACGCCACAAATTTTCGCGTGATACTCTCTGCCCATGATTGTCTGGCCAATATCTTGGTTGTCTTCAATGGGTGGGGGCCTACACTAGCTACCACCAACTCCACCGGCCCTCCACCTGTTGACTTTTTCAAGTGCGTATTTGGGGAAAAAGACCCCTTTACCCCCGAGTGTGTCACGCCCAAACCGCTTGGATTCTGCGCGTGATACTTTCTGCCCAGGACTGTCTGGCCAACATCTTGGCTGTCTTCAATGGGTGGGGGCCTGCGCCAGCTACCACCAACTCCACCAGCCCTCCACCCGTTGACTTTTTCGAGTGCGTATTTGGGGAACAAGACGGGGTCACGGAAGAAGATGACGGTGTTGGGGAGGGCCAGGATGACACGTTGGAGGATGACTTTCAAGATAGTGAAGATGAGGAGGATGTGGAACAGGACAATCCTTGAGTTCGTGTCTACTCGGGTACACCCGACCTTGGTGGCGCAAGGAAATGCCGAGACATCACGCATACACATACACATACACCTTAGACGCATAACATACAATTTTCACACACTCTCGACTACATTGAGTACATTAGTCACCCCAATAAAAACAATGCAACATTATGGTGTCAGGTATCTGTGTATGGGACTAGAGTACTGGAACAGGTCACTTACAGCATCAGTGGGATGGGAATGATGTAGTGGTAACACGAGAGTAGACGAGAGAGGAACTCAGTATAACACTGCCTGGGTAGTGTTTGAACCAAGGAGTTGTAGGGAACATTTAATAATAGTGTGCAGGGCGGCCCTGACACGACATATGTCACAGGTCACACACCCGGGCATTAACTCACCACGAGGAACCTACAGACTCAAGTTGATATGCCTCCGCGCGCTCTCCACTTCATCTATAGAAAGTAGCAACATGTTGGCACAACCAAGTTCCACCACCACTATATACTTCACAAAAGAACTAATCTGTTCGTGTCGCAGGACGCCTCCATGGAGCGCACACCCCCCAAGTACGAAGGTTTCGGGGATTTGAAGTTCGAATCCACAACATTCCTCGCCAAACCAACAGTTTGTCACGCTGCCGCGCCTTGTCCGCCACTGACAGCGCTGCCCAGAGATCATGTCCACGACATTCCGCAAGCTGCCCTCGCAGACACTTCACAACACTCCTCAATCCAAGCGCAGTCAAGCTCTGTACAGACACATTCGTATGCTACGCCTGCTACTACGTTAGTCTAAGCGTACACGACACTAGTCTAGGGAGTGCACATCTATTTGCAGCTCGACTTTACTATGAATGAATACAATCACTTATGGACACAAGGTTACGGGCGTAGGGATTGAACCAATCCCTCCTTACATGGTAGCGACGGAATTCAATTCAACTGCATAACAACAGTTTGATTGAACATGCAAAGCATACTCGAACAGTTCGAGCAAGCGAAAAGGAAAGGAAATGAAACGCTGGGCAAGACAGCCAGAGCGAAAGAGAAAGGAAACAAAGGCGAAGCACAAGGCGTCGCTCATATAGTTGGGATGACCGTCGTTGTAGCTGCACCAGATGTAATGGCTGGCGCGGCAACTGCAGCAGTGCAGGCAGCAGGCAGGCCAGGGGCAGTC
>Ga0105053_10010589_pt1:0-10000 | contig 11458 bp, 12 predicted proteins | sample BON01_FD_78093 | JGI IMG/M metagenome (GOLD analysis project Ga0105053, IMG submission 78093) | Freshwater microbial communities from Lake Bonney liftoff mats and glacier meltwater in Antarctica - BON-01 | ecosystem: Environmental > Aquatic > Freshwater > Ice > Glacier meltwater...
GACACAGACACAGACACAGACACAGACACAGACACAGACACAGACACAGACACTCACACACACGCACACACACGCACACACACACACGCACACACATACATACACATATACACACACACACACATACATACATGCACACGCACACACGCACGCACATACACACACACACACACACAACACCATACACACTACACACACACACATTTTCTGCAGCAGTTGTGCTGGCGAGCGTCGCGAATTCAACATCCTCTCGCAATCTCAGCACCTGGTCGCCCAGCCGCTCATGCTCAGACTTGCCAATGTCACTCTCCTCTTTCATTTGTGTTTGCAAATGCTGCACTTGTTCAAGCAGTCGTTGTTTAACAGACTTGCAAATGCTGCCTTCGTTTTCGAGGTTGATGGTATGATTTTCCAATTCATCAATTCTACCCTGCAGCGCATGCAGCTGCGCAGTGAGGCTTGAGTTTTCTTCGCGTGCGTCAGCAGCAGCACTTTCGAAGCTTTTGACGCGCGCAGCAAACCTTAGAGTTTCCTCCTGTGAAATCGTCTTTTCATCCCGTGTCGAGGCTCTTGCGAGTTCGAGGATGCTCACTTCATTCTGCAAACGAAGAGCCTCAGCACGCTCAAATTCAACTGCTTTCTCTGCTTCCTTGAGGCTGGCCATCAGAGTAGCGTATTGAGTCGCCTCGTCCATGTCTTGTTTGGACTTTATGTGTTCCTGTGCCTGGTGTCGTTTTCCCCCACTCAAGTGGGAGCAAGCAAAATGTTTACAAGAAAAGATCTCTGTATAAATTGTCGGTTGCTGTAGAGTGTTTCAAAAAGATTGGGTGGAGCATATGTGTGAGACACTTGTGTGTTGATTACAATTTGATCTGACCTTGGCATCTTTTTCGCGAATGTCCAACATGCGCGATAAGTGATCACGGTATTTGATGCCATCCTCGACTGCCGCTTGTAGATCAGCTTCCAGCTCCTTCGTAATCGCATAATAGAATCAAAGGGGAGAGAGGGGTTTTGAAGTTACATGCTTCGATCTTGAAAGCAAATCGCAGAGTCGATATCCTTTGCGGATAGAATCTCACTTTCGGTTTGCAGACATTTATGTCTCAAATCTCAGAAAGATCGTTCCAGTCCCTATCAACGATAAATCCCGAATAAGCTGGAAATTGTTCTATTCCTTGGCCCCCGTATAAAAGTAGGTCCTGACCCCGGACAGAGGCAATCTGGAACCGGAAACAGAATCGGTTTATTATCTACAATTCCTACGGATATTAAACCCCCCATTCTTTAATAGAGTTCCAAGTCGCACAAAAATTCACACAGACACAAAATAGGGCTCAATATGTGCACACACACACGCACACACTCGCACACGCACATGCATGCATAAATGAATACATTCGTACAAACAAATTTACAAACGTACAAACATATTTGCATGCATATAGACATACATACGTGCATGCATGCATACATACCATACATACATATGCATAATACGTACGTATGTTTGCGTGAGAGAGAGAGTACAACCATACCCTGTTCAATTTGTGTTCATCTTCCACGCTTGCTTCCATCACTTTGCATCGCTTCTCAAGCTGCGCGTACCGCATCTCCAGCTCTGAGCCCGGTCCCTTGCTGGTCTCAAACTTTGGCTCAATTTCCCTTCTTCTCCAGGTCTATATTCATTTCATAGGAATGTACGTATTCCGTTGTCACACAAAAATACCAACACACACTCACACACACACACATGCACGGGCATACTCGCAGGCATACATGCGAACACAGTCACGCCACGGAGAGGGGCGGTGGCGATGCAAGATTGGGAGACCGTCTCTTTTGCCATGACCGAGCGCATAGAGGTGACCGTCTGTTCATGGGATCTCCTGTCCTGGTTCCGATCTCGCACCTGAGATTGGGAGGCAAGATCAGCAAAAGAATGCGCGTAAACAGCTTTGCAGAGCCTGGCAGTGCGACACACAGGCAACTGCGGACATGATACGCGGACAGAACCAGCTGCTCGTAGGCCTTGACAAGCTCACAATATTTGACGTGCAGATCGACAGCGTGAATATCCTCAATGTTGGTGAGATGCACCGGGCTCGTCAGTGGTACCACAACATCGCTCATTCGGTTCAAAAATGACAAAACCCCCGCCAACTGGAAATAGCTTCACGCCGGCCGGCATATTAAAGAACCGGTTGCTGGAAAGGCGGAGGACGCAAGATGCCTGCAGACAATGAATTTGAGAACGAAGAGGAGCCTGACGTGGATCTCTGCGCGCAAACGATCAGGGACTTTGTCCTGCATCCTGTCTTCGAAGCCTTTATCCTTGTCACAATCATCGTCAATGGCGTCACGATGGTGAAAGCATGTCGCCGCCCTCGATCTCTCGCTTCCGTTTGCTCGATGCAGCATAGCACTGACTGTGGGGCAACAATCACTTTCGACAGGCATGGATTGGGCCGGAGCCACCGCCCGGGTCCGTTGGCGACCACGTCACCTACTGGTGAGGAAACATTTCTTGGTTCATTCTGGAGTGGATCCATTCCAGAAAGCCGTCCGAAATGACAAATGTTGGACGGCTAATTGTATGTCTGTGATCGTGACAAAGTAGGAATGCCTTTTCTTGTTTGCTTGGAAATTTTCATGTTCACATCCGTGTGGCAAAGACCACAATCCACAAACTTGCCCTTTGCTCTATTTGCTGCGCAAAGAGTGTGCTTCCAAAAAAGACAAAAAATAGCGCAATGTGGAAAACGATGCAGACATTTATCTTCAAACAAATGGTAAGCAAATGGGGTCGACTCAACTCGGAAAATAGGCAGCAAAATGAGGTTAATGCAATACAGGCGGGGTGATGAAATCAGCAGAATTGAAGTCTGAATCAATTAGCAAGCGGCAGGAGAGAGCAACCCCCTTTTATGCCGTGCACTCACACAAATTGGCTCGACATTCTAGCTGCAGGCCGGCAGGTTCTCCCAAGAAGTTTTGCAGGTGCAGCTCTGCTGGATTCGGATTTTCGTCTGATCGGGGCGCGCGGCAAGCGGAGGGGCTTTAGCCCCGAAGCCGCCGCGCGCCACTCGCAGTCAGCCAGAGTCCAGACCCTGTCCAGACCCTGTCTGGTGGACAAGTTTTGGGATCTCTCGTGGGGGGTGCAAATCCAAACAAACCCACATGTCTTTATCCCATGAACTCGGACAAAACCAGCGTGACACGCCCTACCGGTTCCGAAAATTTTGCCATTGTTTTTTGAACCACTCTCCCGAGTCTACTCCGAGATTCCGTCACTGGTTTTACCGATTTGGTCTTCTTTTGGAGTTTTCCCTACGTGTTAAATCTTTAGGGAGTTGTCGACTTCTTGATTCGGCGCGCGGCGGTGGAGGGGCTTCAGAGGGATGGGTACCGAGAGTTGCGTTCACAATCTCCAGCATCATGTGATAATGCAGACAATTGAGTGCTCATTCAGTCTTCGTGTCCATGCACATTTGTTAATATAGGTGGATATGTGGTTGCATGTTCTTATTTGTTGTGTCTGATTGTACACAGGATCCTCATGCTTTTCACGCCGCTGTATACTGTAGAAATGATTCTCAAAATGTGGGGGTTTGGCCTTTGGCGCAACGAACAATCTTACTTCATTGATAGCTGGTGCCGCTTTGACCTACTCATTGTAATCGCATCTTGGATTGATGTGACGCTCATGGTTTCGACAGTTTTGAGCGGTCTCCTGCTGAACGCGCACGCGAACGAGAGAGAGGGTGCCACGAGCAAGAATGTGCAAAAGAGAGAGCGAGCGAGAAGGGAAGCTGGATTGAATTACACACGCACGAACGCACACGCACATGTGCAAACCTTGCACAGAACTACACACAAACACAGAGGCGTGCTGATAATGCATAATTGCACAACGTACATTTAGAAGAAAGTCATATTGACAATTTATGAGACGCAGGTGATGGTGGAGACCGCTCGAATCTGCTAGTAGCGAGGATGGTTCGCACATGCCGTCTCTTTCGCATTTTGAAGGGCTCGATCAAGTTCGAGGCGTCACGAATCATGGTGTTCGTGGTACTACGAACCGTCGTCAACTGCAAATGGGTTTTTTTCATCGTCATGGGATTTGTCCTGTGTGTTTGCACACTTGGCTTGAACTGGTTCGGGTGAGAATGTACTCGTTTGGTTTTTCGCTCTGCATGTTAGAAAGAAAGAAATGTTGGGCAACACACTTGATCTTAACTTTTCGAACATTATTTGAAACGTGTTTAGGTCCGAGATGCGCTACAAGTGTGCACTGGTTGATGGACTCGTCGACGGGACCGGACGATTTTTTTCTCTCTCGAACGAAGACAAAATCCAGTTGACTCTCGGCAAGGGGTGGGACGAAGTGACCTCGGAGCCCTGTCGGCTGCAGATTCCTACAAAATTCTGCCGCCATGAAACGAGGCCTGGTCCCAAAAGTTGGGGGCAGAGTTGTGATATGGCAGATGGTATGATGTGTGTCTTCATTGACGAGCCTCCTTTTGGAGATGTGATGGGATTCGAAAACATTGGTACCGCCATACTCACGGTTCTCTTCCTTCTCTTGTGCATCACGTTTTTATATGTTCAATCCTTTGACGTGCACTGCCTTGTATGCTCAATCCTGTATCGGGCAATGCCGGCTAAATCCTCATGCTGACCAAATGCTTTCTGCTTTCTTGTCGTTTGATCGACCCAGGTGTTATTTGTTATTTTGCAACAGCAATTCGACCTGGTGGTTCTTAGTGCCATGCAAGCGACCGTACACACTTCTGCACTTTTTTTTGCCTTAATAATGGTGTTCGGTGGGTTTTTCCTGCTGGAATATGTGACAGCCATCTTGTGCATCACTTATGCTGAGATAACAGCTTCTGGTAAATTTTCTGAAAATGCAGACCAGACGCTGCTCCAGATTGAACTGTCAGAAGGCACTCATCATAGAGCAGACAAACATGTCGATACTCTTGACAATAGCGCAGAAGGCAACAGATCGCAGATGCGTCATAAAATCTCATTGAATGCGATCATGGTTTCTGTTCGCAATCCTGCAGGCGGATTTTTTGATCGTTTTTGGTTTTGGGAGAAGCGAATAAGAGAGTGGAGTCATCGAACGCACAAAACAAAAGACGTCGATTCGCATCCCTTGCTGAATGTGTACCTGGAGCTGAATATGGAGGCATTTGAGAGAATTCAGAAGAGAGTCAAGGAGACTCACGGGCAGGACTCAAAAATAGTACAATTTTGGACAATAGGGTTTGACATGATTGCATACGTTCTCGCAGCAATGATCATGTACCCGGTACCAGCATCTGAGGTGTATGGAGCAAAAGGCTGGCACGGCAGCAGTATATTTGGTGTTGTTTCACATTGGGAGATGGGAGTCACTGCGTTGTCTGTAGTCGAAGTTGTATCTCAGATTGTACTCAGCTATTCGCGCATTAATAGTAGGCTCGAGGGATTCGAACCACCAGACGAGCAGTCTTATGACGGGTTGAGCTGGATTATTTGGGCTGTTTTTGTAGCCGACATGCTAATCAAAATGATTGCTTTTAAAGGCCCAATGCAATATGTCCAGTCTTCTCTAAATCAGCTTGACTTGGCCACCACAACTGCTCAGTTGTGTGGGATGATGACATGGATGCATCCCAATCTTGCAGGACTGCGCGTAACACGATGGATTTGTGTGCTTGCCCTTGCACGAAAGTTCTCGAAGTTTCATACACTCGTGGAGAAAGCGTTTGGAACTCTTTCACAATCTGTTCTAGCTATTTTCATCATCGTCTTCTTCCTAGTAACGGTCGCGATTGCAGGGCAGCAAATATTTGCTGGAGCTGATTGGACTGACTACCCTCGACCATATTTTGGAACGTTTTATGAGTCGCTGGTGTCTGTAATTGAGGTTTCAAGCAACGGTGGGCTTGTCAGTATGTTAAATTACGGGTTGACTGTTGGACCTCACACTTGCGTGTACTTGATCCTTTCAACATTGTTTGTCAATCTTTTGCTCGTCAGGCTAATGATCCCTTTCATGTTGAAAAACTGCGATGAGTCTGAGAAGTTTAAAATCCGGTACCAGATCTTTTTTGGGCAGATTCTGGGTGGAAACGCCCTTTTGTGGGAGCATACCAAAGAGCATGCAAGACTACTTGCATTTTTCCAACGGCATCAGTCAGACGATCACGATGAAGCAGAATTCCTAAGGCGAGCAGCCGAACAAGTGAAGGGAGCATTGAAATCGCACCATGAATTCGCTCGTATCCATTTTCCTTTAAATACGCAAGATATGTCGCATATGCCACGTGCGTTTTCAGCTGAGTTGCAACATCCACAACACTTTTTGGAGGGAAAGCATGACGACACGGACCGAGTTCATCATCATCAAGATGGAACTGATTCAGGAAATCATACGAGCGAAGCACCGGTATGCAGAGCAAAAAGAATTCCGGTACGCAGAGCAAAAAGCATCCCGAATGCAGTGTTGGCGTGGCATGCTTACGGACACTTGGATTATGCAGAGTATGACGACACGGACAACATGTCCGAGGTGCGCAAGTTCAAAAAGGCATTTGTGCGTGTAATCCACAACCAGTGGTACGAACCAGTCATGGCGCTCTTGGTTGTTGGCGCATGCTTCGTGTATGCAGAACAGACCAGACTGGGCAGGGATGATCTGCCACAGGCCTTACGTATTTGGCTGAAGTGGGCCCTGATTATTTGGTTTCAAATAGAGATGGTCCTCAAAATATGGATAAGCTACGGAAAGTCGGCTTCCAAAATCACCTATTACACAGATCCTTGGCACGCTATGGAGATCATTGCAGTCTTCGGCATGTGGGATGCACTTGTTCCTTCCATTCCCTATGCTCGTGGACTTTCGAACCTGCGATTTTTCCACTTATTTAGAGTTTTGCGCACACTGTCAATCCTCCCAGACATCGAATTGGCGTACCACCGCCTGGAAGCAATCAGTTATGGCATTATGTATTGCCTCTTTCTCATTAGCTGCTTAATCATTGCATTTACAACGCTTGCTATGCCATTGTTTGGAGGTCTTTTTTCGAATTGCGACGATCCCGACATGCCAGATCGCTTGGAATGTTCTGGGTTTTCTTATTTGGCAGTGGGAAGCCAGGAAGATGAAGTGTACGTGTTAAGGTCCCGTTCATGGGATACACCGACAGAAAATTTCGATTCTTTGCCCAGTGCCCTAGGCACATCATTTGCGCTGTTCCTAAATACTGGTTGGTCGCAAGTTATCAAACAGGCCACCTCCGTCACGTCTGCCGGTATGCAGCCCTTGCGCTATGGTTTGGGCGCAATGGGTCTTGCATTGGTAGCTTTCCAGGTCTTAGCAATGGTTTTGAGACAACTGCTCATAGCAATGGTGATCAACAGTTTGAAAATCAGTAGTGGTTCTGGGCTGCAGACCGATGCTCAAAAGGCATGGTTTGCGACGCAGAGAATGTGTAGGTCCAAGTGCTTGGCGTACATGGTGTCCAAGGGTTCAACAGGAAGTAAAGGATGGTCGGTAGCAATTGCACTCAAACGGCACTGGCTGTTCCGCACCACGATTGAAATCACAATCATTATCAATGTTGTCACGATGTTGTGTGTCACATACAGTGCTTCGGAAATGCAAGAGGATATTATCCAGTCCATCAATTTTGCCTGTCTTGTCGTTTACTACATTGAAATGTTGACAGCGTTGGTGGCTGATGCACATATTTATTTCTTGAGTAGCTGGAATGTTTTTGATGCAATCATCAACATAGTTTCAACTCTCGATCTGTACTATTGGTATACGGATGTCAATGGCGGTGAACCAAGTTTTGAGATCATGTCACTGAGATCTGCTCGTGTGCTGCGACTTGTAAAGCTTGCTGGACGTAGTCCACAAATTTCAATCCTCCTCAATTTTAGCGTGAAAGCTCTTCGGACATCTATCGGGTGCTACATTCTTTGGTTTTTCATAATGATCTTGTTCGCAATACCTGCTCATCAAATGTTTTCAGGAATTCGCCAATCGGTCGTTGCCGACCCAACGACTCTCTCGAATTTTGAAACCTTTGCATTGTCCGTGCTTTTCCTGTTCCGGATAGCGGTGCAAAACAACTTTATCTACGAAGCAAGAGAACTTCAAATCCAAGCGCCGTACTGCACTGCGGCAAACCTAACGCGTGTGGAATCATTCGATCTAACCAAAGAGCAAAGCGATTGCGGCCCTGACCCTGCGTCTATATGGATCTTTTTTATTTGCTTCTGCGCGATCAGCAGGCTAGTCATTGTTCCTTTCATTGCAGGAAGCGGTGAGAATTTTGATTTCGCCTTTTGCCTTGGCTCTGTGTACTGTCTCGATTTGATCATATTAAGTGCGTTGTTTGTTTGGCAGTGGTATTCACCTTTTTTGAGACCATGGACGAATTGCGGTCCGTTCTGAGCTCCGAAGAAGTGATTAAATTTGAGAGTTGTTGGGTTTTCCTAGATCCTAATGGAACTGGGTATGTTGGTGAATGGAAGGTGGCATCGCTCATGGAAAGAAGTAAGACGTTTGGCTCTTACTTCTCGCACGTGCTGTTGCCTGCTTTGCGGGACTGGGTTCAGTAAATTTAATACTCTGGGTGTGTATGCAGAATTTCATGTTTCGAATTGAATATTTTTGTTAAATGACTCGACAGTAAGAACTATTCAACAGATATCTGACGCTGACAGATTCTGATGATCCATATAAAAAAAATGTACTCTACTCTCGACGATAGTGCGATCCTCGATGCATCCCCTGTGGTTCGACCCAGAAGTGCATCCTGACAAACAGGAGATTTTTATAACAATGCTGAAGGAGGAGATGGAAAGCATCCGATCAGGTGAGATGCAAGGAAACACTTTCTGCTGCCAAAAGCTGTATCTTTCAGTTCTGTTCAATGCTAACTGTGGACTGTGTCTCAGATCTGAAAGAAAAGATGGAAAATTCCACACTCTTCCGTTTGAAGCACGAGAAAGATCCAGGGCTGCAGCCAGGTCAAGTGCGTTATGACAGCATTTTGAATACACTCACGGCTGTGAAGAAATTCGCTTCGGCGCTTCAAGATCCTCAAACGGAACAGGCCACCAAGATGGACCAAATCTGCTCAGAAACGTTTTGCTTCACACAGGAGCGCATTATTGGTGCAATTCGACGTAAAACCGTTTTTGCCAAAAGAGTTGTGTTGTCACAATCCGTGCCCACTGCGGCGCTAAAACATGGCGAGGACAGCAACCATATGTTGAAAGGTATGTGTTGCCAATGTTAGAGACTTCGCTCCAGCAGATTTTTCTTCAAAAGTAGCTCAGAATAGCTTGTAGCTTGTACATTTTGACGAGACATGTCACAGGTATATCTAAGAAGGCACCGCCAAAAGAACCGAAAAGAAAGGCAGGGCTGCATCCACTTACAGCAGAAAACCTCAGAGAGTTTCACGAAGAGGAAGAATCGTGGGAAGATCCAAAGGACTACGGTACACAATTGCCCTTTCTGTATTAATGCAGAAACTAAACACTTGTGCAAGCAGTAGCTGTCACGCCACCCTCGTTGCCATGTTTGTTTGTTTTCCAACCAAAATCGTGTGAATGTGCGAAGAATGACATGATTGAAGCCTAAGTTGATTCGATATTGTGTGCATGGTGTGTCGTACCCTATTTGACAGCCGAATTGCATGTTCGATTTTCGGTGTTCTGGCTTTTTTTTTCGGCGTTGCGGCTGATGTCTGGCGACGAGCCACTGCCTGTTGAGATGAAAGCTTTTCTCCAGAAACCACCGACAAAAGTTGAGGACTGGATCAAAGAGGTATGCCTTTTCACTGCTTTTAGTGAAGTGTGTGCTGCCCTCTCCTGTAAGATAGAGGCACAGGGGGTAGAAATGGCGCTGAAGCCGAAGGAGCATTTTAATTCGTATATATACGTGTGTCGAATGCAGCATGAAACACGAGGTGCAGATTGGGAC
>Ga0105053_10010591_pt1 | contig 11455 bp, 7 predicted proteins | sample BON01_FD_78093 | JGI IMG/M metagenome (GOLD analysis project Ga0105053, IMG submission 78093) | Freshwater microbial communities from Lake Bonney liftoff mats and glacier meltwater in Antarctica - BON-01 | ecosystem: Environmental > Aquatic > Freshwater > Ice > Glacier meltwater | place: Lake...
GCAACAGCATGCCCAGCACTGCGCCGCTGTTGTCAAAGACCGGCCCGCCCGCATCGCCCGCCTGCGCCACCAGATCGAGGCGTTTGACCTCATCCTCGCCGTTCAATCCGCGGATATCCGCGAGCTTGCCAAAGGTCAGCGCCGGCATGGCAAGCACGCCGCCATAAGGATAGCCCGACACCGCGACTTCGGCCTGCAGGCGCGGCACGCCGGTCTGGAACGCGGCGACCCCTTGGGGGGCCAGCGGGATTTCCGGGCGCAGCACTGCGAGCCCGAGCGCCGCATCGCGATGCGCCACGGTGCCGCGATGATCGTCGTCGATGGTGACATAGCCGCAACTTTCCACCGCTTCGAGCGTGGTCAGCACGGTGCCCTGCGCGTCGATGAAAAAACCCGAGCGGGACAGGACCGGCTGGCGCACGGCCAATCCCGAGATCAGGTCAATTGCCTGATCCTCGCCGGCGGCGGCGCGGGCGGGGCTGAGGACGCCATTAATGGGCGCGAAACTGGCCTGCATCACGCCGAGCAGACGGCTGCGCCGTTCCTCGTCATTTGCGGGCCAGATCAGCGAAAACCCCTTGATCTGCCCATCGACCAGCATGGCATAGGTATAGGAATGGATCTGGCCATTGATCCCTTCGAGGGTAAAGCTGTTGTCGCCCCGGTTGCGCGGGCCCTCTTGCGGCACGATTTCGAGCGTCTGCATGATCTCGTAAAGGCCGAACAGGCGGTTCTGATCGCCCTCTTGCGAGATCAGCAAGACGGTCGCGGGAATCTCCGTGCGCGCCTCAAATCGGGCAAAAGGCGGATCATAGGCGCTGAAGGCCACGATCCCGGTCGGAATCTGCATCTCGATCCCGGTCGCATCGTCGCGTACCAGTTGCAGGCCCATCCCGTCGAGCACAGCGTTGTAATCGTCCAGCAATTCGGCGCGCTGACGGGTGGTCAGGATGCCGGTCGGCTCGTGATTATTGGCCTGCTGCCATGCGGCCATCGAGGCACGGGTGCCACGGCCAAAGGCGCCATCAATGGCCGCGTCGTAAAAGCCGGCCCATTGCAGCGCGGTCTGGAGCAATTCTTTTTCCGGGCGCGAGAGCAGGGATTCGCTTGCCTGTGCCTCACGCTCGGTCTCGTCGGGGATGGCTATCGGCGCGGGGATCGGCTCTGGCTCAGGTTCGGGCACAGGTTCGGGCACAGGTTCGGGCGCAGCTTCGGGCGCTATGGCCAGCGCGTCGGTTGCGGGCGCATTGGGCAGCGGCTGCGGCGATGTCAGCGCCCCGGCACCAATCGGCCAGAACTGGCTTTGAAACTGCCCGCCATTGGCGATGAAACTGTCCAGGGGGATCACGCCGCGCGCGCGCAACTGCCCCAGCAGGGCGGCGGCGTCCTCGGGGCTATAGGGGCCCAGCGCGATACCATACCAGCCATTGCCAAGGTAATAGCCATTCACATCCTCGAACTGCACTGCATAGGCGCGGACCCGGTCCTGTGCCTGCCCCAGCGTCGGCTGCGCTTCGACCTGTACCCATAGCCCGGCCTCTTGCGCCATGACGGCGCCCGCCAGAAACGCGGCCACAACCGCCCCGGCAAAACTGCGTCTCATCCCTGTCTCAAACATACCCTGTCCCAAATACCCTGCGCGGTGAAATCCCCGTGTTGGGCGGAATATTTAGCAGAGCGCACCTCATGTGCAGCAGGAATCGCAACCATTGCGGTCACTTCTGCGCGGGCGTGGCGCAATTGACCCTGTCCCTCATGCGCAATAAGGAACGCAGAGCAGTTTTCACCAAGGGTAGCCGATGACCGCGACCATGACCGCGACCCCGCGCAGTTTTCAGGAAATCATCCTGCGGTTGCAGGCCTATTGGGCCGCGCAGGGCTGCGCGATCCTGCAACCCTATGACATGGAAGTGGGGGCGGGTACCTTTCACCCGGCTACAACGCTGCGCTCGCTGGGCAAACGGCCTTGGGCCGCGGCCTATGTGCAGCCCTCGCGGCGGCCAACCGACGGGCGGTATGGCGAAAACCCGAACCGGTTGCAGCATTACTATCAGTATCAGGTAGTGATCAAACCCTCGCCGCGCGAGATGCAGGATCTCTACCTCGGCTCTCTCAAGGCGATCGGGATCGACGCCGCCCTGCATGACATCCGCTTTGTCGAGGATGACTGGGAAAGCCCGACGCTGGGCGCATGGGGGCTGGGTTGGGAAGTGTGGTGCGACGGCATGGAAGTGTCGCAATTCACCTATTTCCAGCAGGTCGGCGGCCATGATTGCCATCCGGTGTCTGGCGAATTGACCTATGGGCTGGAGCGTCTGGCGATGTATGTGCTGGGCGTGGCGCATGTGATGGACATGCCGTTCAACGACCCTGAGGCACCTATCCCGCTGACATATGGCGATATTTTCCGGCAGACCGAACAGGAATATTCGCGCTGGAATTTTGACGTGGCCGATACGGCGATGCTCTTGCGGCATTTCGAGGATGCCGAGGCGGAATGTGCGCGGATTCTGGATGTGGCCCAGCCCGACAAGGCCGGGCGCAGAATCGTGATGGCGCATCCGGCCTATGATCAATGCATCAAGGCCAGCCATCTTTTCAATCTGCTCGACGCGCGCGGGGTGATTTCGGTGACCGAGAGGCAGGCCTATATCGGGCGGGTCCGGGCGCTGGCCAAACGCTGCGCCGATGCTTTTGCGACAACCGAGGCGGCGGCATGACAGCTCGTTTCACCCTGGCGCGAATTGCCATTCTGGGGATTGCTGTGACTGCGCTTATTGTCGGGGCCGTGATGTATTATTTGCAGGTCTATGCGTTTTACGAAGAGGTGAATGCAGAGCAGGTGGGAGAAGTGCAACTTGTCTCGCTTAATACCGGGGTTCCGGAGCCGATATTGTTCGAAAACTTCAAGGGCATCGACAGCAACTCCGCCCCCGTCCGGTTCCGCGCCTGTTTCGACACGCCCTATTCGCAGGCGATGCTGACCGAAACCTATCAGACCTACCCGCGCGCCGAACCGCTGGTGGCACCGGGTTGGTTCGACTGTTTTGACGCTGTGGCGCTTGGTGCCGCGCTGGAATCCGGCGAGGCGATTGCCTTTCTCGGTGTGCCCGATATCCGCTACGGGATCGACCGGGTCGTCGCGGTGATGCCGGACGGGCGCGGCTTTGTCTGGCACCAGATCAATCCCTGCGGTGCCGTCGCGTTCAGTGGCGATCCGCTTCCCGAGGGCTGTGACCCCGCGCCAGAAAGTCCGACTGATGCCCGATCTGCTGATTGAACTTTTCTCCGAGGAAATCCCGGCGCGGATGCAGGCCCGTGCGGCCGATGATCTGAAACGGCTGGTGACCGATGGTCTGGTGGCCGCCGGACTGACCTATGCCGGTGCCATGGCATTTGCCACGCCGCGCCGATTGACCTTGTCTGTCAATGGCTTGACCGGGCAAAGCCAAGCTGTGCGCGAGGAACGCAAGGGGCCGTCCGTCACAGCACCCGCAGCGGCGGTGGAGGGGTTTTTGCGCGCGACCGGTCTGACGATTGACCAGTTGGAAAAGCGGGCCGAGAAGAAGGGCGAGGTCTATTTCGCCGTGGTGGAAAAACCGGGCCGCGCGGCAGCGGCGATCGTGGCCGAGGTGCTTGAGGCCACGGTGCGCGGCTTTCCCTGGCCCAAGTCGATGCGCTGGGGCCATGGCACGCTGCGCTGGGTGCGCCCGCTGCATGGGGTCATCTGTCTGCTGAGTGACGAAACTGGTGCGGAAGTTGTGCCGATGAACATCGACGGGATCGTTGCCGGTAACGAGACGCGCGGCCACAGGTTCATGGCGCCAGCGGCATTTTCTGTCACGAATTTCGTGGATTACGAGGCAAAGCTCAAGCGCGCCCATGTGATCCTGCGGGCCGAGGACCGCGCCGCGTCGATCTGGCATGACGCGACCAATCAGGCATTTGCCCAAGGGATGGAAGTGGTCGAAGATGCCGGTCTGCTGGCCGAGGTAGCCGGGTTGGTCGAATGGCCGGTGGTGCTGTTGGGCAAGATCGGCGCCGATTTCCTCGATCTGCCGCCGGAAGTGCTGCAAACCTCGATGCGGACGCATCAGAAGTTCTTTTCGCTGCGCAAACCCGGCTCAGACCGGATCGAAGGCTTTGTCACTGTTGCCAATATCGAAACGACCGACCATGGTGCGACGATCATCGCGGGCAATGCCAAAGTGCTGGCCGCGCGGCTGTCGGATGCGAAATTCTTTTGGGAGAATGACCTGCGGGCGGCGAAAGCCGGGATGGATGAGTGGCGCGAGGGCCTGAAGGCGGTCACTTTCCACAACAAACTCGGGAGCCAGGCCGATCGGGTGGCGCGCATCGCCGCACTGGCGCGCGAGATTGCGCCGCTGGTCGGGGCCGACCCCGATCTGGCCGCACAGGCGGCGGAAGTGGCGAAGCTCGATCTGCGCTCTGCCATGGTGGGCGAGTTTCCGGAATTACAGGGGCTTATGGGCCGTTATTACAGCGCCGCGGCCGGTCTGCCCGCCGCCGTTGCCGCCGCCGCTCAGGAACACTGGCAACCGCTCGGCCCCTCCGACGCCGTGCCCATCGCCCCGGTCTCCGTCGCCGTGGCGCTGGCCGACAAGATCGACACGCTGACCGGGTTCTGGGCGATTGACGAGAAACCGACAGGCAGCAAAGACCCGTTCGCGCTGCGGCGGGCGGCGTTGGGGATGATTCGGCTGGTTTTGGGGAATAGCGTAAAGGCCCCGATCTTAAAGACCATTCAGGCTGGTGACATTCATCATTTGTCCGACCGCACTTACAATCGCCACTCAATTTTAGAAATGTTGCAAGAACTCGTGCGCCACGAAGATGAATTGAGCGACGAATTTAAGCTCAAGAAGGGAGTCAATTGGCAACGGATGTTCGCTGAGCCATACAGCATTCTGCCGACAGAGGTATGGCATCAAGAACTTGATCGTGGATTACTGAACATATTGATTTCAGAAGATGAAATTTTCCGTCGCCAGAGATCGCTCGACCTCCTCACCTTCTTCCACGACCGCCTCAAAGTCTTCCTCAAGGACGAGGGCATCCCCCACGACGTCATCGACGCTTCTCTCGCCATGCCCGGCAACGACGACCTCACCCTCCTGGTCAACCGCGCCCGCGCGCTGGCTGCATTCCTCAAGACCGACGACGGGGAAAACCTGCTGCAAGGGTTCAAACGGGCCAATAACATCCTGACCCAGGCCGAGGCCAAGGATGGTGTCGAATACTCCTACGGCGCGGACCCGAAATTTGCCGAACATGAGGCCGAGCGGGCGCTGTTTGCAGCACTCGACCATGCCGATGCCACGATCAAACCCGCGATGCAGGCTGAGGAATTTGGCGCTGCGATGACCGCGATGGCCGGATTGCGCGCGCCGATCGATGCGTTTTTCACCGCTGTGCAGGTGAATGACGCCAACCCGATCCTGCGGCGCAACCGGCTCAACCTGCTGTCGCGCATCCGCAGCATCTGTCTGTCGGTCGCGGACCTGACCCGGATCGACGGCTAGGCCCGCGCAAGCTTTCTGTTGCGGCACCCTGCCGACTGCCTATTGTGCAGTCAGCATAAGGAAATGCCGCAGTGCAGAATCGGCCCCAGATCATTCCGGAATACGCGCCCGTCACGCTGATCACCCCCAGCGCCGCGATGGCGGCAGAGGTGTTTGGCGGGCGGGCGAAGTGTTTGCAGCGGCTGATCCGGCTCGATATGCCGGTGCCGACCACGGTGGCGCTGTCTTTTGGTGCGGTCAAAGGCATTGCCAAGGGGCAAATGCCCGATATGGACCGGATTATGGCCCCGTTTGGCCCCGGTCCGCTGCTGTCGGTGCGCCCGTCGAGCCTTGATCCCGATTGGGGCGGGCCGGGGGCGATCCTGAATATCGGGATGAATGACGCGCGCTATGCGGCGATGTGCGGAAGCGTTGGCAAACCGGCGGCCACCGCACTTTATCTGCGGTTCATCCAGTCCTATGCGGTCCATGTGGCCCGGCTCGACCCCGAGGGGTTCGATCTGCCGTCCGAGCCGACCCGCGCGGCCTTGCGCGCAGCATTGGGCGCATATGTCGCAGAGACGGATGAGATGTTTCCGCAGGACCCGGCGGTGCAACTGGCCGAGGTGCTGCGGTCGATGGCGCGGGCATGGGAGGGGACATCGGCACGGCTGTTGCGCACCGCCAAGGGGGCACCGGCGGATGCGGGGCTGGGTCTGGTCGTGCAGGCGATGGCGCTGGGCGTGGGGGCGGGCGAATGCGGATCGGGCGTGATCCAGTTTGTCGATGCCGCGACCGGCACGCCCCGCATCACCGGACGCTATCTGGGCCAAAGTCAGGGGCGCGAGGCGCTGACGGCGCAAAGGGGTGCGATCTATCTGACCTGCGATCCGCGCGGCCCCTCGCTGGAGGAACTGTGTCCTGCGGCCTTTGCCGATCTGATCCGCTATGGCGCGCTGATCCGGGCCAGGCTGCGCGAAGAGATGCAGATCGAATTTACCCTTGAAAACGGCCAGTTGCGGATTCTGGATGGCGTGCGGGTGCAACGCTCCTCGCGCGCGGCGGTCCGGATTGCCGTGGCGCTGGCGGAGGAGGGGATCATTCCACCTGAGGATGCGGTGTTGCGGGTGGAGCCTTCGGCGCTGTCGGAACTGTTGCACCGGCAGGTCGATCCTGCGGCGACGCGGGACAGGATTGTCACCGGCATTGCCGCTTCGCCCGGTGCCGCGACGGGCAGAATCGTCTTTACCGCCGATGAGGCGCAGGCGAGTGCCGCGCGCGGCGAGGCTTGTATTCTGGTGCGGCGCGAGACAACGCCCGAGGATATCCGCGGCATGCATGCGGCGCAGGCCGTGCTGACCGTGCGCGGCGGTGTGACCAGTCATGCGGCGGTGATCGGGCGCGGCCTTGGCCTGCCTTGCGTGGTGGGCGCCTCTGACCTGACCATCGACCGCAAGCGCCGCCAGATCCATGGCCCCGATGGCCGCAGCTTTGCCGAAGGTGCTGTGATCACCGTCGATGGCACCTCTGGCGATGTGCTGGCGGGCGAGCCTGCGATGCTGGAGGCCGCACTCGACCCTGCGTTTCAGACCTTGCTCGGCTGGGCCGACCAGTTCCGCGATATCGGCGTGCGCGCCAATGCCGATACCCCCGCCGACGCCCGTACCGCGCGCAATTTTGCGGCGCAGGGGATCGGGCTGTGCCGGACCGAACATATGTTTTTTGAGGGCGACCGCATCGGCATGATGCGCGAGATGATCTTTGCCAAGGATGCGGATGACCGGCGCGCCGTGCTCGACCGGCTTTTGCCGATGCAGCGCGCCGATTTTGCCGCGATCTTCGAGATCATGCAGGGGCAGCCGGTCTGTATCCGCCTGTTTGACCCGCCGCTGCACGAATTCCTGCCCTCGGACAAGACCGGGATGCGCGATCTGGCCGAGGCGCTGGCGCTGCCCCTTTCGGATGTGGTCGCGCGGGTCGAGGCGCTGGCAGAATATAACCCGATGCTGGGCATGCGCGGCGTGCGTCTGGGTATTACCGTGCCCGAGATCTATGACATGCAGGTCCGCGCCATTTTCGAGGCGACAGTGGAGGCCTCCCGCAAGGGTGCGCCGGTGGTGCCAGAGGTGATGATCCCGCTGGTCAGCGCGATGCGCGAGGTCGAACTGGTCAAGGCGCGGATCGACGCGGTGGCAAGCCGGGTGCGCTCTGCCACCGGGATTGATTTTGCCTATCGCCTTGGTGTCATGGTCGAAACCCCGCGCGCAGCACTACGTGCCGCCGATATCGCGCTGCATGCGTCGTTCCTGTCATTTGGTACCAACGACCTGACCCAGATGACCTATGGCCTGTCGCGCGACGATGCCGGGCGGTTCATGTCGGCCTATGTGCGCCAAGGTGTCTATGAAGAGGACCCGTTCCATTCGCTCGACATCGAAGGGGTTGGTGAACTGCTGAAAATAGGCGCCGAACGCGGGCGCAAGGGCCGCCCGGAGGTGGTTCTGTCGATCTGCGGCGAACATGGCGGCAGCCGCAAGGCGATCGAATTTTGCCGGCAGCAGGGCTTTGACTATGTCTCATGCTCACCCTTTCGTGTGCCCATTGCGCGACTTTCCGCCGCTCAATTGGCAATTTCAGATCGCCGTGAAAAGCAGAAGTAGTGTTAAGATCGCATCGCAACCCTATGTATTGTGTTACTAATTCTTCTGGTTGAGTTGCAGGCTGACCTCTAGGGAAAGCGCGGGTAGACATCAGGATTTGTTTACCTTACCCAAACCCCTGCCTGTGCGGGGCTGGACCGTGCGGAACCTTGAGGCGGAAGAATGCGGATCATTTCCGGGCGTTGGCTTGTGCGTTTGTCTTTGTGTGGCCTGATGATTTTCGGAAGCGTTTCCGGGGTCTTGGCAGACGAAGTTCTTGCAAGTCGGCTCGGAGCGTTGCTGGAGCAGGAACGTGAGGCGCTCGATGTGGTGCCGCAGACCCGGCTTTCAGCGCTGGCCGCACCACCCGCTGCTGCCTTGGGTGTGGCTGCGCCCGTGGAAGCTGCCGAAGCCGTGGTCACAGCGGCCGCCGTCGCACCGCAGTCCGGCACACCGGAAGCGCTTTATTCACAGGCCCCGGCCTCTGGCGGCGGGTCCGACTGGGAATGTCTGGCCGAGGCGCTTTATTTCGAGGCGCGTGGCGAAACGCCCGATGGCATGTTTGCCGTGGCCGAAGTGATCCTGAACCGGGTCGAAAGCCGCGCCTATCCGGGGTCGGTCTGCGCTGTGGTCAATCAGGGCACCGGGCGGCTTTATGCCTGTCAGTTCACCTATACCTGCGACGGCATTTCGGATGCGATCACCGACCGTGGTTCCTATGCGGTCGTGGGCCGGGTGGCCAGTGCGATGCTTGGCGGTGCGCCGCGCACGCTGACCGGCGGCGCCACTCATTACCACACCCGCGCGGTCAGCCCGTCCTGGGCAGCGCGGTTTCCGCGCACTGCCGCCATCGGCGCGCATCTGTTCTATCGCCAGCCGGTCCTGACCGCCTCCAACTAAGGTCGGTTGCAGAGCCTGCTGCGCCGCGCCTGAACGCTTGCCCCGCGCGGACGGGGTTAGTATGTGCGCTTCATCTGACGCCATAGGCCGCACCATGATTGACGAGACCCGCCTCGCCTTTGCGCATCCCGCCGAACGGGCCGAGGCGCTGGCCGCCGCCCGCGCCGCCGCACCATTGGACCGGATTTCGCTGCGCGATCATGTCGTCGCGGTCGAGATTGGCGCCTTTCAGGCCGAACGCGGCACGACCCAGCGCATCCGTTTCAATGTCGTGGTCGAGGTCGGCCATGTCACCGGTCCCATCGACGACGATGTGGACCGCATCCTCAGCTATGATCGTCTGACCGAAGCTATTGCCGCCGAACTCGCCGCCGAACGGCTCAACCTGCTGGAAACGCTGGCCGCGCGGGTGGCTGAACGCATCCTGCGCGAACCGCAGGCGATGCGGGTGTTCGTGCGGATCGAGAAACTCGACCGGGGGCCGGGGCAACTCGGGGTCGAGATCATGCGCGAACGCGACGCCGCGCCCCGTGGCGGGCAGGCGGTGCAGGCGGCCCCGCATCCGCGCCTCCTCTATCTCTCAAACGCCGCTATCGCCGATGCGGGCCTGACAGCGCTGCTTGACCGGTTAGCCGGCATGCCGCTGCCGCTCATTATCTGCGTCGGCCCCGCCGATACCGCCGCACCCCGTTCTGCCGCCGCATTGGCGCAGCGCCGGATCGACCTGCTTGCCATCGAACAGAACGCCTGGGTGCTGGCCGGGCGCGACCGGCGCTGCATCGTGGTGGGCACCCGGACCGAGCTTGACTGGGCAATGAAGAATGGCCAGATTTCGGTCTGGGCCCCGTCAAAGATCGTGCTCGACGCGGTTGATGGCCCCGCCGCCGGGCCGGATGACGTGGGCGCGCTGGTCGCATGGTTCGCGGGCCAGATGCAGGCCGCCGAACTGATGGTGATCGGCGCCGATGCGCCCGAAACCGAGGTGCCGGTCCGGCAACTCCCTATCGGCGCGCTGCCGTGAGCCTGCGGTTCCGCGCTACTCCGCGCACCGGGCTGATCGACCGGGCCCACCCTTCTCATGACGCGGACGGGCCCCTGGCGGGCAGTGCAACCGTCTGGTTCGATTCGGTCGCCGTGCTGGATAATGGCCACATGACCGAGGGGCTGCCTTACAGCGAATTGACCGATTTGGTGCGTGCTCGATTGAGCGACCTGCGCCCAGATATCTGTGGCCTGACACTCGACCGGCCCCGGATCATGGGCATTCTCAACGTGACCCCCGACAGCTTTTCCGATGGCGGGCGGTTCGACAGGCTGGAGAATGCCGTAAAGCGGGCGATGGACATGGCGCAAACCGCCGACATCCTGGACATTGGCGGTGAAAGCACGCGGCCCGGCGCCGCCACCGTGCCCGAGGCCGAGGAGGTCCGCCGCATCGCCCCGGTGATCCGTGCCATTCGCGCGGCGGGCATTACCACGCCGATCAGCATCGATACCCGCAAAGCCGCCGTCGCCGCTGCCGCCCTCGACGCCGGGGCGGATATGGTCAATGATGTGTCAGGTATGACCCATGATCCGGCGATGGCGGCACTGGTGGCCTCTGCGCAAGTGCCGGTCTGCATCATGCATGCGCAGGGCAATCCGGCCACGATGCAGGACGCGCCCGCCTATGAAGATGTGGTCCGGGACGTGTTCACCTGGCTCGAAAACCGCATTCAGGCTGCGTCAGAGGCTGGAATCCGCCAAAAAAATATCATCATCGACCCCGGCATCGGCTTTGGTAAGACTCTGCAACATAACTTGAGTATCCTGCGGCAACTTTCGCTGTATCACGACCTTGGGCTGCCGATCCTGCTGGGTGCTTCGCGCAAGCGGTTTATCGGCACGATCGGTGGGGCCACGCAGGCCGGTGACCGGATGCCGGGATCGGTGGCGGTGGCATTGCACGGGGCCGCGCAGGGGGTGCAGATCCTGCGGGTGCATGATGTGGCGGAAACAAGACAGGCGTTGAGCCTGCAACAGGCATTGAACGGGACGACAGGGCATGACGCGTAAATTATTCGGAACCGACGGGGTGCGCGGCACCGCCAACACATGGCCGATGACCGCCGAAATGGCGTTGCGGATCGGGGCCGCGGCGGGGCGGTATTTCCGCAATGACGGATCGAACGGGCACCGGGTGGTGATCGGCAAGGATACGCGGCTTTCTGGCTATATGTTCGAGAATGCGCTGACCGCAGGCCTGACCAGCACCGGCATGAACGTCCTGCTGCTGGGCCCGGTGCCGACGCCGGCGGTGGGTCTGCTGACGTTGTCCATGCGCGCGGACATGGGCATCATGATTTCGGCCAGCCATAACCCGCATCATGATAACGGGATCAAGTTCTTTGGCCC
>Ga0105053_10010595_pt1 | contig 11453 bp, 7 predicted proteins | sample BON01_FD_78093 | JGI IMG/M metagenome (GOLD analysis project Ga0105053, IMG submission 78093) | Freshwater microbial communities from Lake Bonney liftoff mats and glacier meltwater in Antarctica - BON-01 | ecosystem: Environmental > Aquatic > Freshwater > Ice > Glacier meltwater | place: Lake...
ACACACACACACACACACACACACACACACACACACACACACACACACACACACACACACACACACACACACACACACGCACACACACACACGCATACACACACACACACACACACTCGCACACACACCTATTTACTCCTACACATGCAAATCAGGAAATCCGACCGCCATCGCTGTAGGAATGACTGCTGAAAACAAAGCGGTTGATGCTCTTGGAACGTCTGGATGGTTCTATTGCAACACTTACTTCACGCTCTCTTCCACCATTCTGGTAACATGTAAATATATGCACATAATACATATACTTATATATACGTATAGATATATACCATACTGGCATACAAGCTGGCGTATAATGACCTGAAGGAACTAACGTGTTTCATATCTCTCTTTCTTTCTCTTCCTCACACACAGGTGGTTGGAACGATGACACAATGTTTTTTGCATTACCCTGCATTATCCTTTCTCTGGATTCTCTTGGCGCTGACACGTGCAGCAGAAGAATACGTGAAAGAGAATCTGGTGTGGCAACGCCATCCAGGAGTCCCATCTGTCATCAATTGGTTTCCAAGGTAAGGAATTTATTCAGATACATTTGTTACCACCCGAAGGGCAAAAGCATTTGTGGAAGTCATTCAGAAATGTTCGGAAATATTCAATATGACCTGCAGGGCAAGAGCAATTTGTGTGTGGGTGAAAGCTTCTGCTGTTGTTTGCTAGTACATCAGCAGCATCTTCATTCTGAACGCACTACATCACAAACACTTTGAATCTGAAGTGTGTGACCATGTCTCCTGAAACTCATTGTCTGCAGGTGGCGAAGCATGAGTCGCCTGAACTGTTTGCCTTTTCTGTTGGCCTCTGTTTCGCTTGTTGGAGCGCTTGAAGTCTCAGTGAGCCCAGAAGACATGGGCTGGAAGTCATCTGTCGAGATGGCACTGCCTGGAACGACAATCAGTTTTCTACCTGGGCTCTACCAAAGTTGCAATGTCGCAGTTCCTGCAGGAGTGACTCTCATTTCAAAATACAATTCAACGGAAGCTAAAGTCATCATCGACTGTAATAATAACGCCAGGTGTGTACGAGAGCTTTTTGGTGTGGCCCTAGGTGTGCTGGTGTATATGTGTACGTACGACGCCAATGATAGAAGACGTGCACGTACGCGCGCACACACTTAAAGTCATCATCGACTGTAAAAATAACGCCAGGTGTGTATTAGAGCTTTTTGATGTGGCCCTAGGAGTGCTGGTGTATATGTGTACGTACGACGCCAATGATAAAAGACGTGCACGTACGCGCGACCATACTCATGAATATGTGCGTACGCGCGACCATACTCATGAATATGGGAGAAGGAGTGGCGACACCGCTGGAGACTTGCATTTTAAGCCGCAGCCAATCGATGTGTTGCAGACGATTCGGTTGATGAGCAATGTACATCCACACGCCTGCAGATCTCAACCCTGATCTGACTGAACTTTCTTCGATCAGGGACAGACACGTCACGAGGGCGCGCGGCGGCGAGGGGTTTCAGCCTCTTACTGCCACGCGCAACTCGAATTGCTCCTACTGTTTTTGAGAGTTCGCACAACATCCGCAGATCTCCCAAAAACACCCCCCCGTTGCCTCTCTTAATCTCCAAAATCAGAGGGGGAAAACTGTAGTAAATTGTCGTGCAGACAATTTATTACAATTTTCAAGGGATTGTTGGGCAAGTCACTGAATGAATGCAGACAATCCTGTTTCAAAAACAAAAAGTAGTGTGTGTACACACAAACAAAGAAGTCGAAACCTTGAAATAACAGAAAATTAATCTTTTTTTTTAAGTTCAAGATTTTGACTTTAATTTTTCAAGATTTTGACTTTTATTTTATCAGGCACTTTACGATAGCAGATCATGTCCACGACGTGCAGATTATAGGCCTTTCCCTGGTGCATGGACTCGCCCGTGACGGCCTCGGTAGTGATGCAGATGGAGGAGGCTGCGTGCTCATGGGCCAAGACGCCAGCCTGTCCCTGTCTGAGGTCACACTTCAACACTGCAACGCCCCACAGAACTCAGAGTCTGGAAGGGGAGGGGCTATATTTGTCGGCGCAAGGAGCACTCTTTCAGTCAAGGAATCTACCATTGCTGACTGCTCCAGCGGTCAGAACGGCGGCGGGATTTACTCAGACAAGCACAGTCATCTTGAAATGTTTGGCGTTGTGTTGGAAACTTTGTCAACTGGGACTTGTCCATGTGTCTCGACTTGTCCGTGTATCTCAAATGCCTGGGTAGACTCTTATGGCGATGATTGCAAAGCATATGCCAAACATCCCTCATGGTGCGGTTTTGGTGAATCTGATAGGAATTGTTGCGCCTGTGGTGGGGGTCGTCGCGCAACACAGTTCTGCGAGCCCACTGGTGCTGGTGGTGCGTACTTTGCAGCCAGTCACGTGTCAATAACAATGCAATCTGTCGAATTTCGGTTTTGCACAGCTGCTCTCATGGCTGGAGGTGCGTATCTTGAGCATAATGTCGTGGCCAACATTTCCGACAGCGCCTTTCTCGACTGCGTCTCTACAGACGGCGGTGCCATGATGCTGAATGGAAATGTGTCACTCCGCCTCACGAATATCAGCATGCACCGCAATCGTGCCAGTAGCAGCAACGGCCGCGGTCACGGAGGCGCGCTCAAGGCTGCAGTTGGGGGCAACACGATTTCGATTCACAACGGCACCGTGGTTGACAATTTTGCAGGTAAAGATGGGGCAGGCTTTCATTTGACGAGCAGTATCCTGGACGCAACCCACTTGTCTGTGAACGGTAACACAGCGGCAGAGTTTGGAGGTGCAGCGTATCTGGAAACCAGTAGTACTCTCACTGTATCGAGCAGCTCGATGGACGACAACATGGCTGGTGGAAATGGCGGCGGCGTTTGGGCCCATGAATCAAGTACCGTCATCCTTCAGGTAAATGATTAACACATTCCGTCGTAAGAATTTGGATCTTTATCAAGTACGCATTAAGAAAATCCAAGGCTTCAGATTTGGTTGTTTGGGCACAATATGAATGAGTAATGATACATAACAGGAGGCGATTGCAGAATCTCACATTCGAATGAGTCATGTCTCGCATATGACTGCTGGAGTGTACATCCAAGTTTGAAACGTGTACGCTGGTATAGTTCTTGGCCACAGTAAGAAATCCGAGATTTGTGCCATGGCTCAGTTTCTTGTGCCATGAACATCCAAAGCAAATAGAATTGCGAACATATTATAGCCGTGTATTGGCACAAGACTTTACTTCTTTTTTTCTTTCTTTGGGGTAGAAAATCATACTTTCTTTCTTTCATTAAAATAGAAACTCCTACCTAGTCACGTTTTGCCCAAAAAACTTCCCAAGACGAAATTTTGTAACACAAAATTTCAGCTTGGCGCGCACGATATTTAAGGTTGCACGACTTGCCATTCAACATTCAACCACACTTTGCAGACACTCATCTTGTGTTATGTCTCACACACTACTATGTCGTGTCTCAAATGCGAATGCGTCATGTCACGTTGCAAGAAACGATCGAAGGGCAGATAATCTTATTTGAATAAGTCATGTCTCAAATATGAATGCGTCATGTCTCACATGTGAATGCGTCATGTCACGTTGCAAGAGACGATCGAAGGAGACATGGTCTCTGATCATGTGAATGAGTCATGTCTCACATATGAATGCGTCATGTCTCACACGTGAATGCGTCATGTCACATTGCAGTCCCGTCACGTTGCAGGAGGCCATCGAAGAGCAGATGCTCACTTGCAAAAGATAGAAGGAGATAGCATTCCAAATGAGTCATGACGCACACGTCAATGCGTCATAGCACACACATGAATAGAGATGGGTTCTGATCATAGACTTGTCTCAAACCATGAACCACACTCCCCAGGGCTCGACCATCGACAGAAATACTGCCTTCAGAGGTGCTGGGATTTATGTGGTGTCGTCCTCCGTCTCCATCGGCCATGGCTCGTCTATCAGTGAGAACGTTGGTGCAGACCGTGCAGGTGGGGTATGGTTGTCATCAGGAAGTTCTCTTGCTGTATCCAACAGCGCTATAAATGGCAACGCGGCTGGCATGCATGGGGGGGGCATTTGTGCATTTTCTGGCGCGTCCATTGCTGTATTCAACAGCACTATAAATGGCAACACGGCTGTCGCCCGTGGAGGAGGGGTGGCTGCATTCTCAGCAAGTTCCATCGTACTGACTCAAACGTCTGTCAACAAAAATTTAGCGATAAGGGGTACTGGAGGCGGCATTTTCTTGCAGGCAACAAATTTTGTTGCATTTGCCAGCACTTTCGACAGCAACACAGCCATAAATGGAGGTGGGTTTGGTTCGATCGCCTTCTCCTCCATCATGCTGACTCAAGCGTCTGTCAACAGAAATTTAGCGACGATTGGAGATGGCGTTGGAGGTGGCATTTTCATCCAACAGTCGGCCCTTGTTACATCTGCCAGCACTTTCAACAGAAATTCAGCCGCATTTGGAGGTGGCGTCTACGCGGTCAGCTCATCCTCCATCTATCTCGGCAATGGTTCGTGTGCTAATTATAACTCTGCAGTTGCTGGAGGCGGGATGTTCTTATTATCATTTTCTTCTCTCACGTTATCCACTAGTGCTATAAATGGAAACACGGCAAGCGAAAAAGGAGCAGGTCTATATGTGTCAGCCTGTTCTGTCACGTTATCCATTAGTGCTATAAATGGAAACACGGCGACCGATAAGGGCGGAGGCATTTTTGCGTTGTTGGGGTCCATCAAGCTGACTCAAGTGTCGGTCAACAACAATTCCGCAGAGGCTGGAGCTGGCGTATTCCTGGATTTAAGCGCCCTTGTTGCATCTGTCAGCACTTTCGACAGCAACACAGCCAATATGCATGGAGGCGGCATTGGTGGAATCTTCGATTCGACCATCTTTCTGGACCAAGGCTCGTCTGCTAGTGATAACACAGCTACTGGGTCGGGGGGTGGGCTCTGGCTTCAGGAGAGCACCTGCATTGTGTCTGCCAGCGCCTTGGACAGAAATGCTGCCAGCAATGGTGCTGCAGTGTCTGCCTTTGTATCATCCTCGATATCACTCCTCCATGGCTCGTCCTCCAGTGGAAACTCAGCTGCGGATACGGGAGGGGGATTCTATTTGGATGACAGCGTCCTCGACGTGACTGGCAGCTGCATTAGCAGAAATACAGCACGCAACGATGGCGGAGGGGCGTATGGGCGCATGTCATTATTCACGTTAAGGCAGGGGGCTTCTGTCATAGGCAACGCTGCCAGCCGCGGAGGAGGAATCTTTATGGGGTTGTTGAGCACCTTGACCATAATTGAACGATCGAGTGTATGCAGTAACTCAGCGCGCAGTGATGGCGGTGGAATTGCCGCGTCAGCATCGACACTTCAACTTGGCTTGGGTGATCTCACACTCTGTAACAACACTGCCTCCATGGATGGTGGTGGAATTGCCCTTGTTGACGCTTCGAATATCCACGACGGCGGTAACCAGCCTACCTCCCGTAACAGCCTGACTGTGCGAGACAACATGGCTCGCAGCGGCGACGGAGGGGGGATCTCAGTCTCGGCAGACTCGACGGTCAACCTGGCAGCCACAGTTGTGACGATTTCTCACAATATTGCAGAGCATCGGGGTGGAGGTCTTTTCGTTGATGCCTCGCTGCAGCAGCAGTCAAACGCCACTTCCTGCGGCGTTGAAAAGGTCGTGTTTTGGCGCCTCGACCTTGTCGACAACACGGCGAGGAAGGGTGACGGTGGTGCAATTTTTAGCGCCAGCAACATCAATTTGCAGCAGGGGGGGCAGACCAACGCAACAGGCAACACGGCTAAACGTGGAGGTGCCATAGCGCTATCGGACGCTACAATCACAGTGCAGTCCAAGCACACACTAATCGCTCAACACAATGTTGCCAAGAAAGATGGAGGTGCCATAGCGCTGCTGTCGGGCGCGGTATGTGTATGTGTATGTATACTTGTGCGTGTGTGTGTGTGTTCTTCTCCGTCTCTCTCTTTCTTTCGCTCACGTGCTCGCACGCTCTCTACCTTTCACTCTTGCTTGCTAGCTCGCTCACTCGCGCTCTCGCTCTATTGGACTCATCTTAGATCGTCTTTGAAACCCATACCATGAAGATACATCTATATTTTATACTTTGATGTTGACGCATGTGCCTGACGTGCCGCGCTCGACAACAGCGCCTCTCGCTCCTGGAGGCGACGCTGTGCCCGTCATCATGCCCACAAACAGGCATAGGTATGAAAAAGTGTGATCAGGCGTGTATGAGCGCCGAGTGCAACTGGCAAGGAGGCACGTGTGTGCTGGGGAAAATGGATAGGGCGGGAGCTGACGCACTGCTTCCATGCAACCGCCAAGTGTGCCCACTCCATGCGCAGACAAATGCAATCATGACTGATACTGGGTGCTGGTCCTCTTGTCTGAGCGGCTCCTGCGACTGGAGTCGCAAGCTCTGCGTACAGCCCCGCGGCAATATTCTCGCGTGCCCACTCATGGACGCGGCGGCATTTGCAGCCATTAAAGACGCACATTCAGGACGGATCAGGGCAGCGGAGAACACGATTGCTCCCGTCTTTCTGACAGATGGCAACTCCCAAGGAGGATTTGGTCGTTGCAGTGGGCCGTGCCGCCAGCCCGCCGCGCCCCCAGACGCGTCTTTGCTCTTGGGTGCTGGGATGGTGGGCACGGGTGCGCTCCATCTCATTCCTGCAGGAAACGCTACAGATCCGGCTGGTTGGGTGCACGTTGGTATCAATGCGCACCACGTGGGAGACAAGCCCGGGCTGGGGTTCACAGTGGAGTCGTGGGTCAAGGTGCCAAGTACTTGTAGCAGTGTCGACAGGACGTTTTCGTTTGTGGTTGCTGGTGGCGACTACGCAGTGGCGCTTCGAGGAAGACGCGAGGAGGGCCGAACAAATGCATCACTTTCTTTCTTTCCACTCTTCTTTTGGACCGCTGCTCCATCAAGGCAGTGCTTGGCGGGACCGCAGGTCATGACTGCAAGTACCGGCTCGATTGGTGACGGCCCAGGATCACTCCAGAGAAATGGAAAAGACGGCCCCGTGTCGTGCTCGTGGATCTTGTTTCCAGGCGGGAGTGTGGGTGGCTTCAAGGAAGTGACATTGATTTTTACAGAGTTTCTCTTGACGGCATTCGACTCGCTTCATGTGTACTCGTGCTTTGACTCCAATTGCACATCAAAGTCATCAAAGTCACAGGCAACCACATTCAAGGGCAGTTCTGTGCCTCCTCCGTTCGTGTCAACGACCCCCGTAATGCTGGTGATTCTGACGCAGGATCAAGGATTTCTGCCATCAGGCCCAGGCTTTACGGCTTCGTTTGCTGGCACGCCAGACTTGACATCGAGTTTGCAGGCAAACTTCTGGCACCACATATCCTTGACAGTCAGCACAACAGGCCTTGCTGCGCTGTGGGTCAACGGGACACAGCAACATGCCCATCAGCTTCTTTGGGACCCTGTCCCCTCGCAGAATGCGATGTCAGTTGGTATACACTCTACCTCCATCGGCCGAGGCTCGCCGGCCTGGCAAAATGGAGGCGACTTTGGATATGCCTGCTTGGCGGTGGATGAATTACGATTCTGGACATCAGAGCGGTCAGCAACAAATATTTCGTCAAGCATGTACTCGCGGTGTGCTGCCATTGCGGATGGGCAGCTCGCAGCTTGCTACAATTTCGACGAGGTTTCAAGCGCTGCCGGACTGGATGACTTTTTTGCTGATTCCTCGCCAAACAAAATCTCTTCTGCGGTTGCTGCGCACGGCTCTCCATATCGACCGTGGTGCGTGAACATAGACGATGACGGCCAGCTGAAGCTCAACACGGAAGAGGTGGCAAGCCCAGGTACATCAATCTGCTTCTTCTTGCTCCATTCTTAAGTCCAAATATCTGCTAAAATGCCCTGAAATTCATACTTTTCCCTGCAAACAAAAATTATTTATGACTTTGTCGGCAAGTCGCTGACCACTCATACATCCGCAACAGAAATGTGGGGTTACTGTACGTTGAAACCCCGCCTGCCAGGCGCCGGCTATGACTACAGCGAAGCTTCAATGGAGACTGCCAATGCCCACCGTTTGGCAGGCACTGTGGCAGTGCTGGAACACTACCCCGGATGCGGAGACTTTCCGCTGCGGTTAAGTTTCAACACTGCCGAGCGGTACGGCGGTGCCATCTACTATGACAGCTCTGGCTGCTCCAGACTTGACATGGCTTGTTTTCTTCTGGGTGTTGGCCCTCTTTCGGGTAGCCGCGCTGTGGTTTTAGGTGCACACACATATACACACACGCACCTACACGCCTACACACACATGCACTCGCACGCACACATACACACACACACACACGCACACATGTTGCATCAAGTTCTAGTGCATCTGCATGTGTGACGCATTTCACGTCTTTCGTTGCTTCTTTTTCTCTAGGGCACAACACGGCAAGTGCGGGGGGAGCGATTTACGTCGAATGCCAAGACCTCGGCACCTGTGCTGTAGTTTTTGCCGGGAACAACACAAATGGAGTCTTGCCTCAGCTGCCCAAGGTGGAATTCACGGGTAGCAAGTCGTCTGCATACGGCAACTATATTGCAACAAAGCCAAGTCGCATGGAGTGGAATTACAAAGACGATTTGTCGATTCAAGACTCCATCATACTCATTCCAGGACAGCAGCCTCTTGCATTGTCGGTCAAGTTGTTCGACAGCGTGGGCCAGCCTGAGGGCAGCCTGGTTGTTGGATCGGAGGATGTTATAGAGCTGCTCATCTGCCCCATCACAGCTGATTCTGACGGGTGCACCTTTTCCTCTGCCAGCATCCCTGCGTTAAACAAAGGATTTGACCGCTTGACAGGAATCAGCAGTGTAAAACAAGATGTAGAGTGTGCCCTTGGCCAAACTGAAATGGCGTTTCAGGTTCGTGTCTCAGGCGCCGATCATCTGGGGAAGATGATTGGCGTATTTGTTTGCCAGCACTGTGACATAGGACAACGACGAGTTTTGAATGACGCGAAGAGGACGTGGAAATGTGAAGCTTGCGGCACAGACAAATATAGTGCCAACCCTAGCAATGTAGCAGAGTCTGGACTCTGCCTCGCGTGCCCCCCATCAGCTACATGCGTTCATGGAGCGCCTCCAATCTTTGGTGCGTCCAAGGTGAGAGGTGCGATTGAAATGGAGCTACTTGCTGGGATTACCGAAGACTATGCGATACGCCAAGCCGTTGCAGCGAAATTGGGAGTGGGCGCATCGAAAATCGTCCTCTTCGATCAGGTCCTGCAGCGGCGAAATATGAAAAAGATCTCCTTTGAGCTCGTGGCAGAAACAGGTCAGATGGCAGCGCTTACGTCACGCCTAGCCATTTGCTGTGGCGCGGTGTTCAGTTCTGACGTCAAGTCTGTGAGCCTGCAAACTGAAGGCGAGAAGTGGGAGCAGGTGTGCTTTTATTATATATTCGTATAGAAATAATGATATGTGATTGCGCTCTAGAAGGCACCATCACCCGACACGTCTCTATCCCCAGTCTCACTCTTGGACCCAATAATGTTGCTGGCCGATGTGCGTCGTGTGTGGCGTTTGCATACGGTCTTCCATGTCCTCCAGCGATAACTTTCCGAAATCCTTCACCTTTATATCATACCACCATACCCTTTGACCGTTATTGCTGTGTCTCGTTATGAGCGCCGCAAAAGGTACAGGACGCCTTAATAACATTTTGGAACATCACAGGTGGCCGGACAATTTATGCTGCGTGCGTGTCCACCGGGCCACCAGCTGATCAACACAGCAGATGGCAAGTTCAGCGTCAACGCACAGCGCTGCAATGTATGCCCAAGCGATACGTACAATACAGATCCTAACAATCCCGCCTACACGTGCTTAGAGTGCCCTGTACATGCAAGATGCGAGGATGGTGTTTTTTTGGGTGGTGCACCAGAAGCCACCTGGGAGGTTGATAGTAGGGGACAATTCAAGCTGATGCGTTGCATCGTGGGCTATTTCTTTTCCAACGTGACGGTTGCCGAACAAAAGTGTGAATTCTGTGAGGCGGGTAGCTACTGCAGTGCTGGCATGCAGCAACGGGCGCAGCTGTGCCCATCTGCAATGCACAGTGATCCTGGTGCCGGTTCGTCCTTGGATTGCTATGCGAGGATCGACGTGGTGTTTTCGGTGCTTCTATCAATGCAGACAAGTGAATTCAATCAGAAATCCCAGGCCCTGTTCCGCACGGCCGTAGCAGCTTCCGCAGGCACTCACGATTTTCGTGTTGAAATCACTGGAGTCATCCAGTCTGGGCGCAGGTGATCACTCTTTTTGGTCGAATCAGATGATCAAAGACAAATGAGTACGCCTATATGTGTATTTTTGTGACTGCAATATTGCCTTGTTTTCCCCTGCGACCCCCCCTATTCTGGCCTACCTTTGACACTCTCTTGTATCCTCGCCTGAACTTGCTGCATGTGCAGACAAAACAAAATTGAAGTTCAGACGAGTATAGCCACGAAAAGTGGAGCAGAAGCGGATGAAATCATTGCTCAACATTCTGACAAATCTCTCAAGAATGCGTTGCGTAATGTGGGGCTTCCGGAAGGACGTTTCCAGTTGCAGCCGCGCCTCGCCTCTCAATCTTTCACGACAGAGACTGTGTGGACCCCAGTAATTGTGTCCCTGGTGTGTCCATATATGTATGTATGTATTTTGCATACGTATATTTACGTATGCATATATGTGTTTTGCATACACATATGTATATATACACTTGTGTTTATACGTATATTTATATATCTGTATACATACATATGCATACATACATATGTACTTACACTTCAAAACTATCAAAGATAGATATACTCACAATCTGAATTGCCCAGATCGTGGGTTTCCTCGTAGCCTCCATCGCGTACATAAGGTACAGGTCGAGTATGACCATTGTCAGTCAGGATGAACAAGTGTTAAGCGACATCTTAGTCAAGGTACCATATCTCGCCTGTTTTCACAAGCAATTTCCCAACATCACGCTGCATTAACTAGCACGTCTATGATTGATTAGTAAGGGCAATTCAAAAAACAGAGATTTCAGTCAAGGCCCAGTGTTTTACACAATCAAGCCGTTCCGTTTCTTTAACGACGCACTTTGTAGTATCGAAATGGCGCGTATCGTCAATGTAGTATTGAAATAGCGCGTGCATCATCACAGGTGAGGAGCCAGCTGAATCTCACGCGCGCTCAAGGGTACATTCTGACAACGGAACGCCAAACGATGTGGCAACGCATCTGCTGGGCCAGGCCGCAAGTCATCGAATGGAAGTCATTATACGCCCTCGCCAAGATGTGAATATATATATATATATATATATATATATATATATACATATATATATATA
>Ga0105053_10010598_pt1 | contig 11450 bp, 7 predicted proteins | sample BON01_FD_78093 | JGI IMG/M metagenome (GOLD analysis project Ga0105053, IMG submission 78093) | Freshwater microbial communities from Lake Bonney liftoff mats and glacier meltwater in Antarctica - BON-01 | ecosystem: Environmental > Aquatic > Freshwater > Ice > Glacier meltwater | place: Lake...
GACAATGCGTCCTACTTCTCCCGCCCGGCTCAGATAGAGCGCACCGTTGTAATAGGTCATACCAGTGATGCGCGTAGATTCGTTGAAAATTTCGCCAAACCCACTATCGTTGTTGGTGTTGTAAGCAGCTATCGAACGGCTGGGGTGATAGGCATCATACAGAATCAGCGGATCGGCGTCTTCACCCAACGGTGTATCGAGCGCCATAAAGAGTGTGCCATCAGGCGCAAAGGCAAGCGCCGTGATACCACGATCCAATTTGGTGGCAAGGCGTTGTTCTACGCAAAAGCCGCCAGCGGGTGTCATCCAGCCATCATTATCCGATGGCGGCGGCACATTTAATGTACTGGCTTGCAGACCCGTGGCGGCGGCGTTGGCACCGCTGGCAAAGGGCGCCGGGACGGCGCCTGATGGCGCAACTGCTGCGGCTGCGCCAGGGGCAGCTTCGGTGTCACTGATCGGTTCGCGTGCCGCGGCTGTCGTGGTTATCGGCGCACCCGTCTGTGCTACCTGTACCGCCGGGATTGATGTCGCTGTGGGCAACGGAATTGAGTAGATTTTGAAAAGTGAGCTCAATTCTGCGGTGCGCGGTGCAATGCCGCAACTGATTGGTAAAAATAATTCACTGCTAATGAGTTGTTTGGGCGATGTTACATCCGTTTTGCAGGTTTCTGGCACCGCATTGATGTTATCGTCATCCACTGTCAACCAGAGTTGTGAATTTTCGGCGGGGTCTGCGTTTGGCGCCTCCGCAGTGGAAGCTATGGCTGGCTCTGCAACTGGACGTTGCTCGGGCGCGCCGGCGAGAATCCAATTGAGCACCAAGGCTCTTTCCGCGGCTGGCAACGCGCCTGTCAAGGGCATTTTTCCCGAACCCACTTGCTGCCAGAGCAGCGAGCCATCCGCATCGCCAGGAATGACTACAGGACCTTTGTTACTGCCCGCCATCAACGCAGCATACTCGGTTACCTGTAAGCCGGCACTCTTGACGACGCCGCTATGGCAGGCGCGACAACTGCGATTGAAAAGTGGCTGGATATCTTCAACGTAGCCCAGGGTTGGTTCTGGTGGATTGCTCGGCGTGGCACTGCGGCGGGTGGGAGTAGGGGTTGGCACAAGAATAGTGGGGTTGGTGGCCGTACTACCGGTAACGCGCACCAGGCTTCCTCGTGGGATACGGCCCACCCGGCATGCATCGACTTGCGGTGCGCTGCGTACGTTGGTGTTTTGCAGTGTGATGCCATAGACAACTTCACCACTCGCCAAGCAAGCTTGCAATTCTTCTGTCGTCACAACCGGGTGGTTGCTTGCGCCGATCTCGGCCAGAATGTTTGGGTCTTGAAATGGAATGTCTGGCCCTTCGTCGGCAACTGCTTTGGGTAGGGTTAGGACAGGAGGACGTGGAGGTGTTGTAGGTGTTGTGGTTCCGCAACTGGTTAGGGCGAACATCAAGATCAAAAAGATAAGCACACGAAAGATGGTACTCTGCATTGGGTTTTACCGTCCGGGTTAAGCTACAGGAACTCTGTAGTGCGAAAGCCAGGGGGATTGGCGAAGATTTGACGGGCCTGCTCGATGTCGGTTTGGATCTGGGCGACCAAGGCCGCTAGATTGGCAAACCGTTGTTCATCACGCAAGCGCGCTACGAATTCCACCCGCAACCGCTGACCGTAGAGGTCGCCGGTTTCTCCCGCCGGTGGAAAATCGAGCAGATGAGTTTCGATACGATGATGGATGCCGTCCACCGTTGGGCGCACCCCAAGATTAGTAACGCTCATATAGATATGCGCGCCAATCGGGGATCCCGCCACATCTACCGGTCGGGCATAGGTGGCATAGACGCCGTTGGCCGGTAATAGTTTACCTGGCCGCACACCTAGATTGGCTGTGGGGATACCAATTTGGCGCCCTCGTTGGTCACCCAGCTCTACATTGCCTTCCAGATGATAATAGCGACCCAGCAACTCGGCCGCTTCCGTCACGTTGCCTTGCTGTAATGTTTGGCGCACAATGCTACTGCGTACGGGGCTACCTTGCCAATCTACCGGCTCGACTATATGCAGGCTATAACCTAGCTCTTCACCAAGTGCTTGCAACGTATGGCGGTCACCACTGCGGTTGCGCCCCAAGGCAAAATCTGGCCCAACGACTAATGCGGTCATGCGCAGGTGCTGCTGGAGTAAACGCATAAATTCCCGCGCTTCCAGCTTGGCAATTTCTGGGGTAAAGGTTTGGAGGACGCCAAAGTCAATGCCGAGGTCTAAGGCTAGCGTCAAGCGTTCCTGGGGTGTCGTTAGTAGGTGCAGCGGCTGATCAGGACGCAGCACGGCCAATGGATGCGGATCAAAGGTAACCAGGCCTGTTCGCGGCTGGGGCCGACCTGGCTGTGCCATTGTTTTGGCCAGTTGCAACTGATAATCGAGCAACGCCTGATGGCCTATGTAAACCATCAAAATTGCCGATGGTTAAAACAGTCGGGCCATCCATGTGGATTGAGTCGATGTTCGTATAGATCAATTGTGTATAGACCGACTCTGTATAGATCGATTCTGTATAGATCGACATAGGTAACGGATAATTATCAATAAGTCATTTAAATGCTGCCACCCAAAAGAAAGATTTTACTGGGTAATCTCACTTTGTGCAAACCACTTCTCGGCTTTCCAGACAGTGCCGGCAGCTGGCACTGCTGCGTTACCCAGGCAGTGCAAGATCCCTACACAGCGGCCTTCCGCATCATAGGCACTGGCAAGTGGGGTTGAGTCTTCTGGATTCGGCTGCGCATCTGCCATCGACAAGCGTGGGCTTTGGGTAAGGCTAGGCGTAATATTCAATATAACTTTCTGCCCATGTCCAAAGCGTCGCACCTGCTCCTCATCTAATTGCAAGATGGGTAGACCCAGTCCAAAACCCAGCGGCAAGAGTAATTCATGCAAAACGCCTTGCCTGGCCGCTTGTTCGATCGTCGCTAGATCGTGAGCTTCGTCTAATGTAAAGCGGCCCACGGCTGCGCGGCGCAGCAGGGCAAGATGAGCTTGAGTTTGTAGCGCCAAGCCCAAATCGTAGGCCAGGCTGCGAATATAGGCCCCGGCCGAGCAAGTAATGCGCAAACAAACGCGATCGGGCGGCTGCCAGTTGACCAAATCAATCTGATAAAAGGTAATCGGACGCGGGGTGACCACGACCGTTTCCCCGCGCCGCGCCTTGCGATGCAAGCTTTCCCCGTCCTGTTTTAGCGCTGAATAGATCGGAGGTGACTGTAAAATCGGCCCGCGAAATTGTTGCAGCGCCGCCTCTAGCATAGCGTCACCCAGCACGGGAACCGCTGAAGTTGCGATTACTTCGCCCAACGCATCATAGGTGTCGGTAGCGCTGCCTAACACGACCTCGGCATAATATTGTTTGGGCTGGCCTTGATAATATTCCACCAATCGCGTGGCGTTGCCCAGACAAAGCATGAGCACGCCGCTTGCCATCGGATCGAGGGTGCCGGTGTGGCCAATTTGGCGCTGTCCACTCCAGCGGCGCACCATCTGCACAATGTCGTGGCTGGTCGGTAGGCGCGTAGGATCAAATGAATAAGGCTGAAAAGTGGGGGCAGATTCAACAGAGGAGGGGGCGCCGGCGTTGATGGATGGTTTGGCCGAATGTTGGCCCGGCTTGTCGACGACGAGCAAGCCATGCAGCGGGTGATCACGTTTTGGCACGCGCAGTGTCTACTCCGTAGAAAACTGATGAGCGAAATTAGTTAGCCTTGGCGGACCTGTTTTAACATCGGTACGACTGTAGCTGTCACTTCGGCCAAGGTGCCGGACAATGTGCAACCACTGGCGGCTGGATGGCCACCACCCCCTAATGCCAGCGCCACGCTGCCAACATTGAAGCCCGGTTTGGCGCGGAAACTACATTCTACCGTCGGACGGCCTTGTGGGTCTAATTTCTCGGTAAATGTAGCGCTGATATTAGCTTCAGCGGCTGTGATCAAGGTGCTGCTGAGTTGGCCCTCACTGGTTAGATCGCCCGCTGCCTTTAATTGCTGGCGGCTGACGGTCGTCCAAATGACACCCTCTTCTAGGCTCATTTGTGAGAGCGCCATTCCCCATAGGCGAAGAACAGCGGCAGAACGTTGATTTAAGGTGCGCTGGGTGATCGTCGCCAAATCGGCTCCGCCGCGGATCAGACGCATCGCCGCTTCGAGCACTTCGGCTGTCGTATTACTAGTGCGAAAACAGAGGGTGTCGGTCACAATGCCAGTAAGCAAACACTCGGCCAGCGGGCCGGTGAGCGGTGTCTCCAAGGCATCGGCCAACGCCACCAACATCTGACAGGTAGCAGCGCAAATCGGCTCAACCCAGTTGATGGTCCCAAAACGCGTATTGGTGATATGGTGGTCGATCACAAGGAGTGGAAGCTGGCGGTGGGCGTCGCGATAGATGGCTCCCATCCGATCCACACTGGATGCATCTAGACAGATAATTAAATCATAATGGTCCGCCACTGCCTTGGCGCCAATAATCGCACTCGCCCCTGGCAGGTACTGAAACTCCTTGGGGGTTGGATCATGCATCGCCAAGACGGGTGTTTTGCCCAAGTGACGTAGGATCCAGCCCATCCCCAACAGGCTGCCGTAGGCATCGCCATCTGGGCTAACGTGGCTGACGCAAAGAATGTGGTCACTGCTTTGGATGGCAGCTAGGACGGTTGGTTCAATCATTGTGGTGTGCGAGTGGTGATGTTGGCTGAATAGTGATGACTGCTCAGTCATCAGCTATCAATCGTCAGTAGCCTAGCGCCACTATTGACTGATAACTGATGACCGCTAGCTTTATTGTTCAGCGGATGGCTCGGTTTTGGCCGCGTTGCTTGTTGGCGCTTCCTGTTCGCGTTCTTGCGCCAGGCTACGCAGCAACTCATCGACGCGAGCAGCTTTGGCGGGAATGTCGTCATAGGCGAAGTTTAATTCCGGCACCATACGCATACTACACCGTACGGCGATCTGGCTGCGTAGATAGGGCATCGCGCGGCGTAGGTGCTTGAGCACCTCACGCGGCGTTACATCTTCCTGCTGATGGTTGACAAATACCTTAGCGTTGCGCAGGTCGCGGCTGATCTCAACACGTGTTACTATTACCAAGCTCAATTTGGGGTCATCAAGTTCATTGCTGACCATGATGCTCAACTCTTCGTAGAGCAACTCGGCCACACGTTGTTGACGGATCGTGTTCATGCTAATTTATCCAATCTCAGGCGTGGAGCGTAAGAATTAGGAAGTAGGCTAGCAATATCGTTGATTGTCCGGTGACTGCTTTCAAGTAGCCACCGGACAACGAACCTTGCTTACTTCCTACTCCCTACCGCACGCGCTGCTTTTCGTAAAATTCGATGATATCGCCTTCTTGTAGGTCGTGATCATGTTCCGCAAGCTTAATGCCGCACTCAAAACCAGTGCGCACTTCGCTGACATCTTCGGTAAAGCGACGTAGCGCTTCAATTTTGATGCCGGTGAATAGCTCCGTGTTGTCGCGCGTGATGCGTGCCAACGAGTTGCGCTTTACGATGCCATCGTTGACGGTACAGCCGGCGATCACACCCTTGCGCAACGGGAAGAGCTGCAATACCTGGGCATGGCCGATCGTGATGTCGGCGTACACAGGATCGAGCATGCCTTTAATCGCATCCTCGATATCTTCAATCATCTTGTAGATGATATTATACTGACGAATTTCGACGCCAGACTGCTCGGCGCGTGACTGCGCAGCTTTGTCGGCACTTACGCTAAAGCCAATAATCACTGCATCACTAGCTTCGGCCAACATCACATCAGATTCAGAGATATTGCCGATACTCGCCTGTAAGAGCTTGATCGAGACCTTCTCATTGTGAATCTCTTGCAAACTGCGCATCACCGGCTCGAGTGTACCTTGCATGTCCGCCCGCACGATCAGGTTGAGCACCTTGTTGTCGGTACCTTCCAGTCGGGCAAAGAGATCTTCCAACGACATGGCCGGGCGTTCGGGCGTGTGTACCAAAGCCGCGGCGCGTTCGCGACGCTCTTCGGAGATGCGGCGTGCCTCACGGTCATTTGCCACACGTTCAAAGTTATCACCGGCGGCTGGCGCGTCTTGTAAACCAAGAATCACAACTGGTGTGCTAGGGCTGGCCACTTTGAGCGGCTTGCCTTCATGGTCAAACATCGCCTTGATGCGACCCCAGGTTTGGCCGACCACAATCGTATCATTTTGGCGCAGGGTGCCATTTTGTACCAACATCGTTGCCGTGATGCCACGCTGCTTGTCAATTTGCGATTCGATTACAGTACCGACACATTTGCCATCTGGGTTGGCCCTAAATTGTTCCAACTCGGCCACGACCAAAATATTTTCCAACAAATCGTCAATGCCAATCTTGTTGAGCGCGCTGACTGGTACGACAATCGTATCGCCGCCCCACTCTTCGGGTTGTAAGCCATTGTTGGCCAGTTCCTCTTTTACCCGATCTGGATTGGAATTGGCCTTATCAATCTTGTTGAGCGCCACCATAATGATGACACCGGCTGCTTTGGCATGGCTAATTGCCTCTTTGGTTTGCGGCATTACACCATCATCGGCTGCAACCACCAGCACCACAATATCAGTGACTTGGGCGCCACGTGCGCGCATGGACGTAAAAGCTTCATGGCCCGGTGTGTCCAAGAAGGTGATTTTACGCCCATTGACCGTCACTTGATAAGCGCCAGTGCGCTGCGTAATCCCACCCGCTTCGCCGCCAGCCACATCAGTTTTGCGAATCCGATCGAGCAGCGTGGTTTTGCCATGGTCGACATGTCCAAGTACTGCCACTACCGGTGGCCGCTCCACGAGATTTTCTTCATGCTCGCCACGTACAACCTGGCGGATAGCCGTGCGTTTTGCCTGATGTTCAGGCACGAGGTCTGCTTCTGCAACCTCTTCAACGACGTTATCCCGCTCTGGCCATTTAACGGCCACATTGAGCTCTTCGCCCAAGATCACTGCCGTATCATGATCAATATTGTGTGTGATCGGAGCCATGATGCCATATTGCATCAAGACTTTGATCAGATCGATCGGGCTGCGTTCCATTAAAATTGCTAAATCACGTACTGTAATAAACTCACCAACCACTACCTCGGTAGGCAACTTGTGGGCTTTCGCCGCTGGCGCCTTAGCTTGTACAACAGGTGCATGATTCACCGGCGGTCGACCTGCTGGCGGTTGGTTGTTCGGTCTAGAGCGATTGGGCGTCCCATTTCGCTGTTGGTTGTTAGGCTGATTGTTGGATCGAGCCGGTTGCTGTCCACGCGGCTGCTGTTTGACACCGCCCTGCGGTGCTCTGCTTTTTGTCGTCATAAATCCAATCTCCCTGTCCTTCTAATATATAAAATAGCTAGTAAATCCTGATATAGCGTAGAACCTGTCTAGCCGTAGCCTGATCGTTCCACGCTGGGCATGATTCGTATCAGTACTTTCGTAATGGGCACACGTAGACGCAAAGAGAAGCATAAGCAACATCTTTTTATCAGCGCTTATTTCGTTGAATGGCTACAAACAGGCGAGATAGTAAAGCGACAGGCGAGGAGGAAGTAGACAAAGCGGTAAAAGAAGAGGTGGGCTAGGTGGACAAAAATTACATTTGTTTTTTGGGGACGAAGCTATAATTAATCTTTGTCCCTGCAAAAAACAACATCCATGAATCACCTGATCATGGCTGTCCTCCGTTGCGTTACCCCGTTGTTTGCCGAATAGTTTACCCGCTCGCGTAGCGGTTGCTCACTGTCTTGCCGGCCATACCCAATTTGGGTTAGATTACGCGTTGCCATAGCCGTGCGTACTGTGTGCCATTGTTAACCGTATCATTGTTAACCGTATCATTTGAGTCACCAAGAATCGTTGTCAAGAATCATCGTTTGTACTGAATAATTGGATTTGATAACACCCGTTTGTAAATTGACCTACTTATAGATAAAACCCTTAAAAGTCATACCGGGTCTTTCGTGTATATATGACCTGATATGGATGACTTTTAAATGGTTTGTCTATTCGCGGGCTAAGTACTGTTGGTTGCGTAGCTTGTACGTTTTATGCAGTACTCAGCACCTCTTCCTCATCTTCCTGTTCCGGCAGACCTGCCATGAAGGCAGTTAGTGTCTGGCGATTTTCTGCACTAAGTGGCGTGCGTAACGCTTGGCTCAGACGATTGCCCGTCAAAATAGCCTTCCAACATGCTTGATTCGGATGAAGATAGGCGCCCCGCCCCGCTTTTTTGCCGGTTGGGTCCATTTCTATACCCTGTTCTGTCCGCACAATCCGGATCAAGCTGCGCTTACCAGCCACTTTACGACAAGCAATGCAAGTGCGTTGTGGCACATGCTTGGGCTTTGGCCCTCGTTGCTGTTTAGATGGCATGACCAGCACCCTCTTCTCTACACTTGACAGTCAAGGATCGACGAATGCACCTTGATTGTCAAGCGATCAATAATAACCGCTGTAATCGTCGTCGTCCTGCACCGTGCGCCGCTTCTTCTTTTTGGCCGGTTTGGCGCCAGGCTTGACGCTGGCCATCGATGGTTTTTTGGCTTTGCCTTTGCCTTTGACCTTGTCTTTGTCCTCGATTTCTTCTTCCCAGTCCTCTGCAATGACTTCTTCTTCCAAGCCGATGAGCAATTCAGCCGGAACTTCGATATCGGCCGCCACCTTGTTGGCATTCTCTTTGCGTTGCGCCATGCGTTTGCGCAACATATCGGCCGTAATCACCTGTGGCAATCCAACTGCTTCGTTGCTCTCCTCAACCACTGGTTCTTCGACAATCTTCTCTGGGCGTGCTTGGGCTTTAACCACCTCTTTGGTGACGAACTTAACCTCTTCAACGTCTGGCAAAGGCGGCAATTCGGGTAAAGTTGTTTCGTCCGCGCTAAAGGCCGGCTCCAAGACTTCGGGTGTCAGCAATTCGGCTGGCCATTCCACCGGACCTGTTTCCACCGGCGCCGTTTCTTCGACCGGTCGTTTCTCACTTTCACCTCGGTCGACTGCTCGTTCTGTATCGCGCGGCTTGGCTCTTGTTTCTTTGCGTTGCGGAATCGGTGGCTCGATGGCTAGACCACCCAACACATCCAACGATTCGGCCGTGCGCGGGGCCATATCTTGCAACGACTGCATAGCCTGCCAGAGGCGATCGCCACCCGTAGGTGCTGGCGCCTCGTCTTCGTTGCGCAAAATTCGCTCGGCCATCGAGAGCAGATCTTCCGATGCCGAAGAACCGCGCCGCATGCGCTCACCTGCCAATTTGTCCAACCCTTCGGCTTGCGCTTCGCTTTCACTCTTAATGTCGATGCGCCAACCGGTTAGTTTGGCGGCTAAGCGAGCATTTTGGCCCTCTTTGCCAATCGCCAGGCTCAACTGCCGGTCTGGCACGACCACAATCGCCGTTTTGATCGACGAATTATTTTCGTCAAGTAGAACGTTGCTCACCTTGGCTGGGCTCAGAGCATTGGTGATGTAGCTACCGATATCGGTGCTCCACTCGATCACATCAATCTTTTCGCCAGCCAGCTCATTAACAATATTTTGAATGCGTAAGCCGCGCATGCCTACGCAGCTGCCTACGGGGTCGACGCCCGGCAAGGTGGCAACAACGGCGACTTTGCTGCGTGCCCCAGGTTCACGCGCAATCGCCTTGATTTCAACAACACCATCGCGCACTTCAGGAATTTCTTGTTCCATTAAGCGACGGAGCAGGTTACGATGGGTGCGGCTCAGCTTGATCACCGGGCCACGGTTACTTTTGTGGACATCGACGACGTAAACCTTGACGAAATCGCCACGGCGTAACTTCTCGCTGGCAATCAGGTCTTCGCGCATCAGCAGAACTTCATACTTTTCGCCAAGTAGCACAGTGACGGCGCCGGATTGGGCGTCGATGCTGCGCACTTGCGTGCTGACGATCTCGTTGACTTGGTGGGCAAAGTTTTCGTAAACCGTGTCGCGCTCAGCTTCACGAATGCGCTGCAAAATCACCTGCTTGGCGGTTTGCGCGGCAATACGGCCGAAATCATCCGGTGTGCTGGGCACCCGTACAACATCGCCTAGCTTGGCCGTCGGCTGGATCTTGCGCACATCTTGCTCGGTAATCTCTGTGCGCGGGTTCATCACATCTTCGACAACTTCGCGTTCGGCAAAGACGTGCATGTCACCACTGGTGCGGTCTACCTCGGCGGTTACATTGGCCACCGAACCATAATTGCGCCGGTAAGCCGAAACCAAAGCCGCTTCAATGGCTTGAAATATGACTTCGCGGTCAAGACCTTTGTCGGTGGCAACCTGATTAATGCCAGCAATCAAGGCTTTTGACATAATTGCTTTACCCCTTACAACAAGAAAAGTGGGGTTTCCCCACTTCGCTCAAACATGCTTGAATGGACCAACACACATACATCGCTATAGCTGTTTACATGATGACTAAAAATTAATCTGATCAAGATCGCAGCGTAGCAATGTATACTTCTATATTGTGGATTGTACCATAATATGGAGTGATTTGCAAGTTTTATGTGAACGTGTACGTTTTCATTACGAGTTCTAACAAAACAAGCTGGTAATGGCCTCTACCTCGGCTACCTCCACACTCGCTTATTTTCTTGGCATGGTCTCATCAAAGCGGTGGGTGCTACGCAAGCGCTTGCTGCTGGCATAAATCCAGACCTATTCAGCGGAGATGGCGCTCAATGTAAGACGCGCTGGCAACATTGGGCGAGCTGCTGGCTGATCAAGGTGATAGAGTTGTTGCTGGGCAGGTGCTCCATCACTTTGACCATTGCCCGCTAGCCTGCTGCGTTAGACGCAGTGCTCGCCCAAGTGCGTGGCTACGCCAACTGATAATTCTCTTCTGTCAACATGGGGCGTAAAAATTTCCCCGTGTAACTCTTCTCGATCGTGGCGACATGCTCGGGTGTGCCTTCGGCGATCACATAGCCACCCTTGTTGCCACCCTCGGGTCCCATATCGATCAGCCAGTCACAATTCTTGATCACGTCCAGATTGTGCTCGATCACCAACACGGTGTTGCCCATGTTGACCAATTCGTGCAACACTTCCAGCAGTTTGCGCACATCTTCAAAGTGCAGACCGGTGGTCGGCTCGTCCAAGATGTAGAACGTATTGCCCGTCGCCCGGCGACTCAATTCCTTGCTCAGCTTGATGCGTTGCGCCTCGCCACCGGAAAGCTGTGTTGCCGGCTGCCCCAGGCGGATATAGCTCAACCCGACCGAGTTTAGTGTCTCCAACTTGTTGCGGATGCGGGGGATATTCTGGAAAAAGTCCAGCCCTTCCTCCACTGTCATATCCAGCACATCAGAGATCGACTTGCCGCGGAACTTGATTTCTAACGTCTCGCGGTTGTAACGTTTGCCCTTACACTCATCGCACGGCACATAGACA
>Ga0105053_10010599_pt1 | contig 11450 bp, 16 predicted proteins | sample BON01_FD_78093 | JGI IMG/M metagenome (GOLD analysis project Ga0105053, IMG submission 78093) | Freshwater microbial communities from Lake Bonney liftoff mats and glacier meltwater in Antarctica - BON-01 | ecosystem: Environmental > Aquatic > Freshwater > Ice > Glacier meltwater | place: Lake...
AGGCATACGTCGATGCGTATTGTGTGAGTATTCAATGCAATCGATAGGCATACGGAGATGCCTAGTGTCTACTCACTTGCCATATCCGTATGCCACACACAAACATGCACATGTGCTTGTGTCAAATTCCGTATGGGCGTGAGGGGAAAATTCGGTATGAGCGCTAAGGTATCCAAATGCGCGCTGTCGCGCGCCTCATGGTGTATCTGAATGCAATATGTGATTGGAATGGCAGGCGGGGATGTCGGGCAAAGAGGACGAGCGCTTCAGTGGCGAGGCTGTCGACAGTCTGGAGCTGAAGTTGAGGAACAGAAAGAACAAGGCCGACGAGCAGCTGCAGGAGATGAAAGCCAAACGTGGCTCAAAGGAAGATCCCCAAGCCATCCCCAAGTTGAACCCCTTTGCAAGAGATTAGTTTGCCTCCGAGGCCAACTCTGTACAACAGTGCACTGTTGCTCTATCGGAGGGTTGCAGTGCCCTGACAAGGCGCATAAAGTGATTGACAAGGCGCATAAAGTGATTAGTGCTGTCAAGTCATCTATACACATGGTCCATCAACTCATCTATAGACATCCTCCATCATCCTGCAACCTACCTGCCTTTGCGCCAACCCAACTGTATGTGCATTCCTATACAACTATTTCCAAACCATGGTGTGGTTGTATCGGGACCCCGCAAGCTCCTTTTCATCTGAGAGGCGATTACCCACGGATTAGTCAAAACCCAATTTGTATATATGAGGCCGAGAAGCATTAGTCAAGACGCAACTAGTGTATCGGCCCGAGAACTGCACACACAAGTAAAGAAACAACTTGTATATCAGCCCGAGAATCCGTCACACATTTTTTACATTCCGGACAGATAAACGGGATTTCTCGGACAATCCTGCATGTCTTGCCTGCTCCCACGTTGGATTTTATGAGGCCGATATACGGAGATACACTTGCCCAACCAAACATGTGCCTGTATTTGGTTGACACGTGTATCTGTGTTTGTTGTAAGCAATCAAGATCAAGGTAGGAAAATAGCTTTTAATGCCCGTGCGTACAAGGACTTTGATGGAGTGGGGTGAAGGGTTTAAGAGGTGGCGTTGTTCATGTCGTTAAAAGGTGGAGTGATTTATATCGTAGGGCGATGCCATGCTCAGCGCCAAAACAGCATTTCTGAGGTCGGCGAGCCAAGCATCTTTTTCGGCAAGATTGTCTACCTGTATGACCACCTCCTGCTCACATGCAGTAGAAACCCATCGCATTAGACATGCATGCGCACGCGCCCCTATGCGCTTCGCTAGATGTGCGTGCTCCACTCCAACCACACGTACACTCGGCGTACGCCACCATCACTCAACGCACACGGGCAAAGACGAAGGAGATAGGTGGAAGAGAAGGTGGAAGAGAAGGTGGAAGAGAAGGTGGAAACCACCTGTCCCAGGCAATCGAGGAGGCGGATGGCATAGGGGCTGTGCACACCTCCCGTGCCCTCCAAGTTTGTCTGCTCCTCACTCACCCTGCCATCGAGTAGAGGCATCATCATGGCACCACGATACATCATGTCGCCGCCTGAGCCACCAGCTGCTCTTGCGCCCTGTACACCTCCAGCCGAAGCGTGCGTGCGTGCAGAGGCAGCGCTGGGCGCACGTCGCTTCATGGGCGTGACTGTTCCATCTGATTTGGTCTGCTCGCATCCACACGTAGACTCAGTCAATACACGTCGCAATGTCATACTACCAAAACAAAATAACAAAGCGCGTCGTGACATGGTCCGACTCATATGAGTCGGTCATTCATGACCGATCTCAGATCAGATGCATCAGACGTCCGATCTCTGATTTCTTTTTGTTTGAAAAAGTGAGATTCGAGCGGTTGGGCACGATATCTATCGGCAGGACCAAGCGTCGCAACTCCCTCAACTTGCATCAAGGTGCATCGGCAAGAAAAGACGCCTATAGTCACATCTTGTGGCAATCTAAATGATGCTTGTGTGGGGAAAGAGACATCTTGTCTTTGTCACTGCTCCACGCCCTGCTTCATGTTTGCAAGTGAATTAGAGTGTGTTGTATATGTCTCTTATAAGTTTGCACTGGCTCGTGCGTGCGTTAGAGAGGGTGCGCCATGTGTTGAGAAAGTGAGGCAAGTCTCCAGAATAGCCCGCCCAGGAGGACGTGTGTCAGAGAGCCCATCAAATACATTTTCGGGTCCACCTTTCCCTTTTGGCGGGAAACGCCCCCTCCCCCGTACTCCTCTTTTTAGGGGGCAAGGGGTTGAGGATACGGTCCCCTGATCCACCCGGGCGTGATGGTGGATGGAAAATTTCAGGAAAACCCCGAACTTTGACATTCGGTACATTGAGAGAGTGTGGCAAGGTTGAGCCCACTTTAGGCGTGCTCGGTGGGTTACCTGCGTCATGACCCTGGCTCCCACGAGCATATCATTGAAAAGGAAAAACAACCAGCTCTCAGGCCCTGACCAGCTGAATTGAGATGCGGCCTCATCCCTTGCGGCATGTGCAGTGCACAAGGATCGCAGCTTCTTCATCTGCCGTCAACACTCGCTCAGAAAGCATACACTACACAGCATCCTCATTCAAAGACTGTGACAAAAGAGAAACGAGGCAGCAAGACACCTTTTTGGAGCGGATGAGGCGGCGGTGAGACTTGACGAGCTCAAAGCCCATTTCACCGGTAAACTGAGAGGATAGATTGACGAGACGGAGGAGCGAATGACAGTCTCGCTTCCGGTACCGAAGCTGCCCTATCATTTCTATTCCCCTGCACCAATGCATGTGGCACTACTATCACCCTCCTCACAAAGGCAGCAGTCAAACATGAGCCATGTCTAGTCGAGATATGTGAGTCCTATCTATCACGTCTCATCAGGCTTTGCTTCAAGCTCCAAGTCGCTAGGCCTTCGGATATTTCCGTGTGTCTTACCAGGCGTTGGTGAAGCACCAAGTCGATAGGCATAGAGTAATTGGCGTATGTGTTATAAGGCATTGGGGTCATGTGTTATGAGGAGTTGCTGGCATATGTTATGAGGGATTGCTATCAAACTTGTCTTATCAGCCATTCCCATCAGACATGTCTCAGCGCATCTATGCCTCCAAAATCATTCTACACAATGCAAACTGATCTCAAGGGTGGAGAGGGAGGCAAGGGATTGACAAAGGAAAGGGATGCCAAGGAGAGGGGAGCGAAGAAGAGAAAGACTCAGGAGTGGGAGGCGTGAGGCAAAGGCGTAGATCAAGAGGCAGAGGCACGAACCTCTTTACAGCTGCCTGGAGCTGCACGTGTGCAGCAGGCAAAGTACACAGCTTGGCAGCATCGCGGAGGGCTGACAAGCTGGATACTGCACCATCCAAACGTTCGACGGGAGTCATCAATGCAGTGGCCACTGACTTTCCCAGCACCTCCTCAACCTGAGCCATTCAATAAAAGCAAACACTTTCAGCACACACTGACATATGGTGGCACAGCCACAAACAAAAGCTCACGTATCAAGCTGGAAACAAGAGATGCCGCATCATGCCACAAACAAGAGCAAAAATGAGGAAAGAGGGGTCACTCGTGACTGGTCATCGTCAAAACACACATAGAAGCCATGTCAAATACCGACCCTCGCGCACGTGGGACCTGTGAAAACCAGAGGGAGTGGGCCTTGTCTTGGCGCGCTGACACCAGCGCCTCCATTGCCTGGGGGAAGTTACACATGTAGCGGCACAGTCCTGCCAAGAGCACGTCAAACGTTGCCAGAATGTGCGACAGGTTAATGCGCGGCAGGTCATGGAGCGTGGCAAGCACACTGAGCACAAGCTCCGACGACATGTCGTTTAGATGTCGCAAGTTGCAGAAGATGACGGCCAAGTCTCGGGGTGTGAGGCAAGGTGCCTGCCGACTGTAGCCACTTGCCCCAAAGACGGCTTTGCTTGAGCAAGGCAGGGGAGTCAGCACGTCGTCGAGCAGCCCTCGCTTACAATTTGGTGCTGGTGTGTAGAGTGCTGAGGCCGTGCTAAAGCACCCAAGACCTACCACACCTCCTTGTCGGCTTTTCAAAAAACGGATTGGCGTCTTGAGCGGTGTGGTGCATGCTATGCTTGGCTTGGCTGCACTACCGAAACCTGCTGCTTCTCGCCGTGCCTGCCGCCGATGTGCTCTGCTTATTGAGAGGGTGCCAGAAGGCGAGGGCGCTAGAGCTGCCAGGCATGGTGATGCAGGATTGTGGAGCTGTGGTGCTGATTGCACCCCAAGCTGATTTTGCAGTGGGGCAAGCACATGTGCGATCATGGCCTGAGTTGTGCGTCCAAATTCTTTCTCTTGGCGAGCGAGGGCCAACAAGTTCTTGAGCAGACTGCCCATACGCTTCCAGCCTGACCTGCTGTATACAAGCCGCATAAATCGGAGCACAACCTTACCCGCTCGTCGACGCTCAAGAGCTAAACGCATCGACCACCTGTTTCATGACATCTGTTCGTGAGCACAAGCATGACATCGCATCATGACATCGCATCATGACATCGCTTCGTGAGCACAAGCAACCAAAGCGACAAGACGCTACCTACTAGCCTACGGAGCAGCCAGCTGTTAAATGCCAGATATTGCGTGTGGACAGCAACAGGGCACGTACGTGTTTCGATAATGAAATTCTGGCAAGGCACCGAAAATGCTCTTGCGCACACGCCAGCCTCGGTAACGCTGCTGCACACGCGTGACAAGCAGCTTCTGGTCATCTTCGACTATAGAATGGAGGCGCTTGAGCGCCAGAGTGGTCTGTGCCGTGGGGTTGCTATCGTCGCTCCCTACACCTCCGATGCGTTCAGCAATGTGAAAGGAGATGAAGTTTGACACGAAACACAAGCACACCGTGACATCGATAGGCGCCGACAAGTAAGGAACCGTGGAGGAAAGGTCTATGCACAGTGGATATGTGATGCGCTTGGCCGACCATGACAAGGCTAGCTTCCGCTTCAGGCCTGCTTGAGCATGCGCCGTCGTATAGCCTTGCACCGTACATGCAGAGACTTGAGACTGACGCGTTGCCGTTTGCAGCGAGTGTGTACCTTGACCATCTCTGCCGGCACATGTGCCATTAAGCAGAGTCTCATGGACTTGAGCAGGCATTGCGATGGGGGTGCAGTCGGGAGTGTCAGGAGGATGGGCCTGATGCACAAGCCGCTTCCGATGTCTCTCCACTATGCCACACACACGGTGAGCATGAAGAAGCAGAACAGGAAGTACGCGCCGAACCGCATAGCCTCTCCACCATGCCTGTGTACAAGAGCGGTGTGCCCATTGAATGTCAGCAACCACACCACCTTCAAAAAATGGCATGAGATGCCAAAACGAATGGGGCTGAGAGAGTACCTGTATGAGTGAGGCAGCCAGGTGAGGAGGGAGCGCCAAGCACAACCGAAGATAAACACGAGCACTTAAGGACAAGGTGCCGAGAGCAGCAACGCCCTTGCGCTGCCCGAGACCTGCGCGCGGCAACTTCTGGCTGCCTATACCTCTCATCCGGCTGGATGGCGAGTCGAAGTGAAGCGGCGCCGTGCTCTTTGTGCTGGAAGTCGCATGCAGATGATGACGCTCTCCGATTTTCTCTGTATTGGTGCCGCCATCCGGCGACGTCATGGGTGACAATGCATATGGCACATTGACTGCTCCAAACAATGGATTTGGCACATTGACTGCTCCAACAAACTTTGACTGCACATTCACTGCTCCAAACGACTGCCCCTCCTGCTCTTGTGTCTCGCTATGCACTGCTAGCGTAGTGCCATTCGGGAAGAGTGACGACGTTCCATACAAAGAGCTGGCCGCATTTGCTGCATAACTAGAGGTGAGCAGCGAATATCTAGACCCCAGCATCTCCTCTCGTCCTGATATCGCACAATGCCACCCAAAGCTTACTTGGTCAGTCATATCAACCCAGGGCCTCCAAAATGCACAGTAAACAAAGGACACACAGTGTGTTCGATGCAAAGATGGGTCTTCGGGGGCGCGCGACAGCGAAGCACTTAAGGCGCAACGACTGGATCTGAACTTTGCCTGAGTTCGCAGAATGTTGTAATGTCGTATCCAGTCCCAAATAGTGTAGATAGTGTAACATCCTACCCTATTTCGGGACATTACACTAACCTATTTTAGCAGAGGAAAGGCGAATTCAATTGTCCCTTCCAAAAACAACACATTTGCCTCAATGTGCACCCATTTTCACCAGAATTCTGCCTACACCCATTTTCACCAGAATTCTGTCGGCAGTCAAGAATTTTGTCAGTGCTGGCGGGCGGAAACCAGCAATGAAGAGAAATCCAGTAATGGCCTCAGCCGCCAACCTTCGGGAGCCTCCGGGTACAACAAGATGGCAACAGCATGTGCAAAACGCAAGCGGAAGGTGCGAAGAAATGGATTGGCAGGGAGAAGGAAAGAGGAGGAAGCAACAGGACCGGCTTCGAAGCGCGAGCTGACCAAGTGTGTTGAGCGTGGCCGCTGCGACCAGGAGGGCGTGCCGGTGGTACCTGAGGAGCCTGATCCAGCTGCATCGGCCGTCCGCTTATCGCGACTACCTCGTCCAGTGCTTCGCTCGCGCTCTGTATTGCTGGGCACAATTGTGCGCAGTGCCCGTGCTGTGCCGTCCGGTGCTTTGTCGCCACCCTGTGCAGCCTGTAGTCAGTAAAATCCTGAGATTCTGCTCTGGGCGCATGCGGATGAGTGGGGGGGGCACCATTTTGCTGATGAGCTGGCGCTTTCGCTCGCGCTCAGCATCGTAGCTATGTCGGCTGAAGAGCGAGGCAGGCCGCTCGCTGAGCGTGCTGCTGGACACTCCCGCACGCTGCAAGGCACTCTGCCCCCACAGAGTTTCGGCAGCCTTGTCGCGATCGCGACTGCGTTCTGCATTGCGCCCGGTCGGCATGAAGGTGGTATTTGTCAATTTCAAATGTTCTTTAAAGCCCTTGCTGCACGGGAATTTATTCCAGGAAGGGAGTGCACGAACTGCTTAATATTGTCACGCTCCACGGGTCTTGTTAGGAGAGATGCAGGACCCCTGGCGGGTGCATCGCGCAGACGAGGTGCAGGGTGGGTTCCCGCCACGGGTGCCTATGCGGATGCAGCAGCCCGTTATGATGGTGCGTGCAGATACGATGGACTACCCTCCACCTGTTTGTGTTTTGCCCTAGTGTGTACCTGTCCCCGTTGTGCGTGTGCGTGTGTTGCTGCGTGTTACTGTGCATTGCTGTGCGTTGCAGTGTAAATCTGTCCTCATTGCGAGTCGTTTTTCCGGTGAGTGTGTTCATCTTTGTCTGTGGGCCAGCGGCACTATCTTTGTATCGTTGTGGTGCATGAGTCTGCGTGTGTGTGCGCGCGCGTGCGTGTGTGCATGTGCATGTGCATGTGTGTGTGTGTGTGTGTGAAAGAGAGAGAAAGAGAGCGAGCGTGAGAGTGTGAGTGAGTGTGATCGTGAGCCCGAGTGTATGTGCAAATGTGAGCGTTATTGTGAGTGCGCATGTGATTGTGAGTGCGATTATGTGTGTGTGTGTATGCATGTGTTTGTGTCTGTCTGTCCATCTGTCTGTCTGTCTGTCTGTCTGTGTTTGCGAGTTTGTGTGTTTGTGTGTTTATGTGTGTTGTGTTGTGTGTGTATGTGTGTGTATGTGTGTTTGTGTGTGTAAGCGTGAGCGTGAGCGTGAGCGTGTGCTTGAGCGTGTGCGTGTGCGTGTGCGTGTTTGTGTGCATGTGCGTGTGCGTGTGCGTGTGCGTGTGCATGTGCGTGTGCGTGTGTGTGCGCGTGAGCGTGAGCGTGTGCGTGTACGTGAGTGAGCGTGTGCGTGGGTGCGTGCTGGTGTGTGCATGCGTGTGCGTATGCGTGTGCGTATGCGTGTGCGTATGCGTGTGCGTGTGCGTGAGTGTGAACGTGTGAGTTTGCTTGTGCGTGTGCATGTGTGTGCGTGTGTGTGTGTGGGTGGACGTGTAAATGTGTATGAATGTGTATGTGGGTGGGTGTGTGGGTGGGTGGAAGGATGGGTGGGTGTGTGCATGTGTTTGGGTTTGCGTGCGTGTGTTCCGTGTAAAAATACAGGTAGAGGGTTATGGGATCAGGGTATGGGCGTGGAGGTATATCGTATGGACGTCAATGACTCACCATTTGCTCATCCATGTGCTATGTTCGTCCATGAATATATATATATACACATATATATCACCAGAAGTTTGCTGCAATGTCTGCGACGGCCGGGCATTCGCAGCAGGCAGAGGCGGCACAAGGCGCGTCGGCGGCGGCACCTCAAGACGGCACTTCGGACGTGATGAAAAAACTTCTGGGCATTCCAAGTACGCCGTGTGAGGTGGCATTCCACAAGCTCAAGATGGATGTCGACACGCCCGCGCAGGGGTGCTTCGGGTCAAGGGGCAGCAAAACTGTGCTGCACGAGGTGAGCGGCATCTTTGAGGCGGGCAAATTCACGGCCATCATGGGATCAAGTGGAGCGGGCAAAACATCGCTACTCAACGCCGTGGGTGGCGAGGCGGCGGGTGGCAGGCTGGCCGGGCGCATCACCGTTAACGGACAGAGTATTTCTACAGAGACCATGCGCCGTCTGCGTGCCTTTGTGTTTCAGGATGATGTGATGATGGGCACCATGACGGTGCGAGAGGTCATCACCATGTCGGCTCGCCTGCGCCTTCCGGAAAGCGTGTCGCTGCAGCACAAGTTGGATCGCGTCGAGCAGGTATTGCAGATCCTGCACCTCGAGAAGTGCGCTGACACTATCATGGGCTACAGCGAGGCTTCCAACATTTCAGGAGGCGAGCGCAAACGCGTGGGCATCGCTATGGAGTTAGTCACGAATCCATCCATAATCTTTCTCGACGAGCCGACATCGGGGCTCGACACTTTCACAGCCTACACCGTGTGTCGCACGCTCAAGGACCTGGCGCTGGCGGGGCGCACGGTGGTGGCCACCATCCACCAGCCGTCTAGCGACGTGTTTCACATGTTCGACAACCTGCTGCTGCTAGCGAATGGTCAGATCATGTATCAAGACAAGGCAGCGCATGTGGTCAACTACTTTGGAGAGCGTGGCTTCCCTTGCCCGCACTTCTCCAATCCCGCCGACCACATTTTTATGCGCATTCTCAACGACCAGGATGCGATGAGTGTGGAGGCTCGCGCGACGTCGCAGCAGGGTGTGCAGAAGTTTATGGACGAATATTCTCGCAGCGAAGGCAAGGGGCTGATAGAAAGTAGATGCGCCGAGACCGGTATTGGGGTGGATATCACCCAAGTTCAGACTGTCGCTGGCCTCTCTACGCAGATTTCGGTGCTCTTTGCTCGCAGTAAGAACAATGTGATTCGCAACCGCATGATTTTGCGTGCCAAGATTGGCCAATGCTTTTTTTTTGGGCTGCTTGTGGGGTTAGTGTTCCGTGACTTGGCCACGAACCAGCGCGGCATCCAGGACCGCAACGGTGCCCTCTTTTTTATCTCCATCAATGTGGTGATGGCAGCCACGTTTGGTGTGCTGTCGGCCTTTGTGTCGGAGCGCAATGTCTTCGAACGCGAGCGGTCCATCGGTATGTACTCGACCCTTGCATACTTTCTCTCGAAATACGTCATTGAATTGCCACACAACCTCATCTTCCCCTTCATCCAAGCCAACATCGCCTTCTTCTTGATGGGGCTGCAGATGGAGGTCGCCAAGTGGATTGCTTTTTGCGTAACCTTCGTGGTGCTCAACAATTTGGGCAACTCGCTTGGCATTTCCTTGTCGTGCATCTTCGAAACCCTCGAAGTCGCCCTTCAGGTCTCTCAAGCCACTCCCACCACTTTCAAACAGTAACCCTAGCCCGAGCCCCGTATTTGTTGCCTGCAACGTTGGAAGCGATGGTGGTGTCAGTGGTCGTGTGCTAGCTACTGGCATAGCACCTCACGCTCAGTGCCTACTGCCATACCACCTCACACTCACTGGCTATGGCCTTGTGTTGGTCTTGTCGTGTCTTGCCAGTTACACCGCACGCACACCTGTGGTAACACCGCACGCACGCGCAGAGGTGTCACCACGTCTCTCAGAAGTAAAGCCCCCCTTACATGTCAAGGTCTTTGGCGACTGTGTACATGTGATGCAACAAGGTTTTGTCACGGGGTGCATTTGACACAAAAGACGCTGCCTGACACACAAGACGCTGCCTCTATTCACCAACTACATCCCGAATATCACCAACTACATCCTGAATATTGCGTTTCCCTGCCACAGACGTGATAGGTGTGGTGTGGACGAGACGTGATAGTTGCCTGACGTGATACTTGTCTGACGTCATACCTGTCTTGTGCTTGCTGTCTTCGGTGTGTAACGGTGTGCTTGGCTGCGCATGCTGCAGGGGGCGCCACTAATCATTCTGCCCTTGTTGCTCTTTTCGGGGTTTTTCATCAACTCAAATGGCATTCCTGTCTTCCTGGACTGGATTAAGTACATTTCGCCAATGAAATACAGGTGCAGTTGCATGTGCCTCTCCATGTCGTGCCTCTGTCCCTTGTTGCCCCTTGCTACTTGCCGTTGGCCCCCTACATGACCTGCACATGACCTACGCATGACGTGTGTCACATGACTTGACATGACATGGACAAGATGACGTGCGTCACGTGCCATGCGTGTCATGTCAGTTGCGCCGCGCGTGCACTGTTGTTTCTTGGAGAGGCGCATGTGTCAAGGATTGAGGATACTGTCTTGAAACCTCTCACATGGGGACATTGGTGGTGGGTGCAGTTACGAGGCCTTTATGAACATCGAGTACGAAGGACTGGTGCTGACATGCCTCGACAGCGAGTTGGTGTCGCGGCCCAACTGCCCTGCCATGCCGGGCAACTCTAACACCACCAAGCCCTGCTATTGCCCAACAGAAAAGGGCGAACAGGTAGCCATTTGTCTGCTTGCCCTATATCCATGATTATGCGTTGGCGTTCGCGTTAGCCGTGTGTGTGCGTGGCCTATGTGCACATACTATGCGTCGCTGCTCATGTACCTCTACCGTAGCACCCGTGCATGCATATGCCCGAGGAGTGAGAGCTTGACTCTTGAGAGTTTGCTCAGCGCCTCTGTGCGCGCAGCGACTGAGGGGGTTTAGCCACGACGCTGCCGCGCGCCATAGGGGTCGGACTGTCATTCGGGCGCGCGGCTAGCGGAGGGGCTGATGTCCGCCACCGCGCGCCCAGAGTTGTGGATTGGGAGCAGTGGCTTCAAAAGAGTGGGTTAGGCTGTTTGTGGTAGCGCACTCGGCTCGTCGGAAGGCATTGCAACGCCCTCTGATTGTTGTCTGTCGTGGCAGGTCTTGGAGAGTATGGGCATGAAAACGTCCGGCTTATCCATATGGGAAAATATTTTGATACTCCTGCTTCTCTGGGTGGGCTTGATTTTCGTTGCCTACTTCTTGCTTGAGCGCCGCTCATCCAGACGAGAACGGCAGA
>Ga0105053_10010602_pt1 | contig 11449 bp, 6 predicted proteins | sample BON01_FD_78093 | JGI IMG/M metagenome (GOLD analysis project Ga0105053, IMG submission 78093) | Freshwater microbial communities from Lake Bonney liftoff mats and glacier meltwater in Antarctica - BON-01 | ecosystem: Environmental > Aquatic > Freshwater > Ice > Glacier meltwater | place: Lake...
AATATATATATATACATATATATGTATATACATATATATATATATATGTATATATATATACATATATATATATATACATACATACATATATATATACATATATCGCAACAAGTAGATGACACGCTTATTTCCAACCCTAACAAGGGTTCTGAAAGCGGTTGCTAGGAGTCTGGTAGGGTCTGGAAGGGTTTGATAGTCAAGCTTTGTTATTGATGGGTTGTTAGTGAGTGTTTGAACAACATATTAGTCATTGTTTGTTTGAACAACACGCCCCTCACGTTAGTCAGTCTTTCTTTCAACAACACGCCCCTCACAAACACTAACAAACCCCTAACAAAGGCCAAAGAGACACTAACCCCCGGCGGGCCTTGTCCTGGCGGGCCCTGGTTGATCCATCCTGCCGGAGCTCCACCACCCTGCAACATCAACACATTACAGGTCGCTGCAACATCAACAACTTACCAGTCGCTGCACGTTTTTTACAAAAAAGAAAAATCTTTCTCGGTACACTTTCTTGAATTTTGAAAAAGGAATGCACCGGCCCTGCCACTCTGGTGCGCAGAGGTAACCCGAGTGACGCACAGCGAAGTCGGCCGACTTCGCTGTAGGAGTGCTTACGCCCTCCGCCGCCGCGCACCCTTTTTGCTCTCAGTTCAAAAAAGGTGACACTTTTCTAAAAAAAACAAAAACCACAGAGACACTAACCCCCGGCGGGCCTTGTCCTGGCAGGCTCTGGTTCATCCATCCTGCCGGTGCTCCACCACCCTGCGACAGCAAGTTTCAGGTCTTGCCACACAACACTACCTCACAACACAACACAAATACACACGCGAATCTCAAAAATACCCCGAATCCTTCAAAATTTACGCCCACAGGTTCTCAAACAGTGGACCGGACCTATATAAAGTGAATGGACACTTGCAAGGGACACGGATGCGTATGACGCGTGATGCGTGATGGGTGATGCGTCATGTATCATGCATGTTTCATGCGTCATCCATGTCCCTTGCACATGCGTCTCTAGACCTGCCGTCCGGTCCCTCCTGGAGAATCTGCATGCGTGCATTTAGATAGATTCGGGGTATTTTTGAGATTCTGAGCAAGAGAGAGAGAGGGAGACCGGTGGCGCATATCCAGGCGGGCCCATTTGAGGCATGTGTCCACCCATTTGAGGCATGTGTCCACCCATTGCGGATGCACCATGTCCAGGCGGACCCATGGATGCAGCGGCGTGTGCAGCGGCATGTGTAGGTGGGCCCATCGATGCAACGCCTGGTCCACCCATCGCGGGTGCGCCATGTGCAGGGTGGCCCATGGATAGAGCACCATGTCCAGGCGGGCCCATAAATGGGGCACTGTGTCCAGCAGCACCCATGGATGGAGGGGCGTGTGGACTGGAGGGTGGTGCGATTGGTGCAGGCATTGGAGGTCCAGGGGGGCCTGGGGCAGGGGCACCCATCGGGTATGTGCCTTGTTGACCCATCGGCAATGTGCCTTGCGCTGCCGACGGAGCAGCAAGCGCTTGTTGCTGCGTCGCATTGGCACTGTGCGAGGCGGCACCGGTTAGCGGCGTCTGAGGAGCAAGTGCGTTGAGCGGGTTGGTCAACGCACTTACTGCAGCACTAGCACCTCGCAGCGCTGCAACCTCAGCAGGCATCTCCCATGTTGTCTGGCCCGAGGGCTTGAAATAGTATGTTGCGCCATCAGCCAGCTTCGCCTCACTCCACCCCGTATCGCCACATGCTGTCGCTCCCACAGCTCGCCCTGCCTCTTGTGCTCCGGCCCCTTTGGGCACATCAGAGGAGGCAGCTGGAGGCGTTGCTGCCGTCTGGGCCGCGGGCGGCGCGGTTGGTACGGGTGCTGAGGCAATATATGCCGGCGGCTTCTCCCACGTCGTCTGGCCCGTGGTGGAATTGTGATAATAGATTGCTCCGTCCTCTGCCACACCGTAATCATCAGCGAGTCTCCTCATCAGCGAGTCTCCAGGCTACCCCCCCAATCAGATAGAGCCCTCCGCCCGCGCGCGCCACTCGGGCTACCTCTGCGCACCGGAGTGGCAGTGGCGGTGCATTTCTTTTTGAAAATTCGAAAAAGTGACACACTTAAATTTCACTGACTGATGTGCAAGTTTCGTCCATATTGGGGGGCGCGACGCTGGCGCGCGCGCCACATGTTTCCGACCAAACTCATGGCAGGTCGCAGACTCGATGATGACAAAAAAGAAAATTGAAAAGTGAAGAAAAATGGCGTGGGTGCTTAGAGGGGGGCTGGCCTATATATATATGTGTACATATTTATATATACATATATACACATCCATATCAATGCGAAGGTAACCGAATGGCGCAAGCGCCCGTCTAGGGCGTCCGTTCCGTTTTTGAGAGTCAAAAAAGGGTTGAAAAAAATTGTTGATTTCAAGAACGCACTTGGCCATTGATCAATACGGGCGTGAAAACCAGTGATTGAAGAATCAATTGAAATTTCAGAGGGAATGGGCATTTTTGAGATTCCAAGGTCTTGGACCAGTCAGACCTCATGGAATGTTAATGGTTAAGACCACATGGTGCACGCTGAATCATGACGACTTGATCGTCACCATACCAATGGATGGAATAGTCAAGATACACAGCGGGCGGCATACGCTGGTGCAGGCTGAATCATCACGACTTCATCGTCACGAATAGTCAAGATACACAGCGGGCGGGATACGCACGAACCTGCTTTGAAGGCGTTCCACTGCGATTGTTGAGGGTGCGGCATGCTTGAGGGTGCCTCTGCCTTTGTTGCGCCACCACTCGCAGATGCTGATGGAGGTGCGGCACCGGCAATCAAGTTGAGCCGAATCCCCTGTTGACGCCATATCATCGTAGTATGACACGCGATATCCTCTTAGTATCACACGGCACATCATCACACGCCATAGCATGACGCGCCATATCATGTCACACCCGAAACTGTACAAAATATCCCGAACATAGACCTCGGTCACACCGAGGTGTCCCTGAAGAATCTGGCACACCCAACAAAAAAACCTGGCACACTTCCTCACTTCCTCACTTCCTGCCAGGTTTTTTTTCAAAAAATGTGACCAGGTTTTTTTTGGAACAAATTTTTTTGTTTTTTTGTGTCCTCCAACTTTTCCCCAAATTTTCCTGAAATCCTCCACAACATTCGTTTTGTCACTTTCTAGATTTCCGGGTCTCGCCTGTTTCGACTATGAAAGTCTTGTGAGGGGAGTACACTCATGTCACTCCCCTCGCGCGACGATCCGCATGACTCTGGTCCGACTCCCTTGCTCTGGTCAGATCCAGTGGGCGCGCGGCGGCGTCGGGCTAAAGCCCTCTGCCGCCGCGCGCCCCGGGACTTTGGCTGAATGCGAGTGTCACGCGGCAGCTCCGGGGCTAAAGCCCCTCCGCTTGCCGCGCGCCCAAGCCCCTTGCCGCCGCGCGCCTGAGATAGAAAAGGCACCTCAGTCTCGCGGTCGCGGCCGTCGATGCGTATGACATAAGACGGCGGTATGATGGACCGGTCTACTGAAACTACCTCCACCTTTTTAGCTGATCCATCCGTGTCGCGGTACCAGCAAAGCGACCCCTTTTCAATCTGTGCCTTTGGCGTGTCCTGCTTTGGCGGTGCTGCGGCCTGCTGTGCCTGCACCGGCTGCGGCTGCTGTGCGTATTGCGGCGGGGGTCCTCCGTAGCCATGATTGTGCATTGCTGAACCACTAGGTGCCGCTGAAGGCGGCTGCTGTGATGGCCCCCCCAAATATGCATATCCCAGAGGCCCTCCCTGCCCATGATGTTGCTGTGATGCACCCGCCGCAGGGTAAGGCGGAGGAGCCTGCCCATACATAGGCGGCGGCCCGCGCCCGTGGTGGCCCTGATTCATGCCGCCATTCATGGCTCCATTCATTGGCGGGTTATTCGTAGGCGGATTATTTGTTGGCTGGTTATAGCCAGGAGGCGGGCCCTGGCCTTGCATGCCCTGGCCTTGCATGCTCATGCCGCCACCTACACAGAGAGTCGGCCAGGCAATCACCAACCCACTCCATCACACCCACGTGCCAGGGAGAAAAGGGGAGAGAAAGAGAGAGAAAGATAGAGAAAGAGGGAGAGAGAGATACAGAGAGAGACCTGGGCCGGCATATCCAGGAGGGGGTCCCGCCCGAAAAGCACTCTGACCAGGTGGTCCAGGAGGCCCAGGTGGTCCAGCACCGGCTGGGCCTCCTTGCGGTCCTGCACGCATCATTGACATGTTTGCACCAGGCATGTTTGCTCCAGACATGTGTGCACTAGACATTTGCGTGCCATAGGCCGGAGGAGGTCCACTGGGCCGCACTCCGTAGGGTGGCGGCCCTGGTGCTGATGCATACTGGGGTGGAGCACCAGGTGGCGGTGCCATTCCTGCTTGCCCGCCGGGGTATGGAGGTGGAGGAGCAGCCCCTTGCGCACCTTGCCCTCCAATCGCACCACCTGCAGGCGGCCCATCCGAAAAATTGGACCCGCCTCTGCGCCCTCCTTGGGGGTATGGAGGTGGGGCGCCAGCACTTGGATATGCCGGTGGAGGCAGAGCCGCAGGCACAGGCAACTTTCCGCCCTGCATATGCGCATCCTTCGTCATTGTATATATATACATGTACAAAAGATGTAGACGTAAAAATGAATATGCACATACATTTACACATGTATATATGTATATGTATACACATAAATATGTACACATATGCAGGCATACGCATACACTTATAAATGTACATATATATACAAATATATACGTGTATATGTACATGTGTATCTATGAAAGTATAATATATCTGTATGCGCATAGATATAACTGTATGGATGTATCTGTATGCATAGATATAACTGTATGGATGATACATACATATACATATACATATATATACAGATACATACATGTATATATATATTTAATTTTTTTACATATTCATATGCAAAGGAATATGCATATATATATATGTGTGTGTATTCGTCCAGCACGTGTGTATATATGTATTTGTGCATGTAATATGTACACACATGTCTTCTAATCTCAAAGGGTGCCGACCAGAGGATTTACACTGGGATACACAGCGCAGCCCACCTGGAGAGGCTGGCCATGCGGTGATGGCGGAGCATTCATAGGCCCCCCCGATGGCGACGGTTTTGAGATGGGACCGCCCACCCCTGATTCGTCCCAGGAACATGTTAGCAAGGGTTCGAGTCGATAGCGCACGCGGCAAACATTAGTCAGTAGATGAAGAGCTGATGCATGAGACGCGTGCAAAAAAGAACAGCGTCAAGTCACAAGCTGGGCAGTTACCATCGGCAGGCCCAGATTTTCGAGCAGAATCGCCCTGCACATTGGCACCAATCAGTCTCTGTATCAAGACCAGTAACCATGTCCACGCTCGACTCTTAAGAGCGCAGTCGCGGTCGGACTCAAAAGCGCAGAAAGCAGCGCACATCTCCCACACAAAATCCTGTCCGAATAGATGGGGGTCGCCCTGTGACCACCCGTCACATACAAGCATGCCATCACTTCTTCCTTCCCGCCACGCCCCCACTCACCATGATTTTGTCGCCGGACGAACCTGGAATCTTGGCCGGATGTTTGAATGATTAAGTCCACATAGAGACGAGAATGGCGACCCTCAGCGTCGCTCTGAGAACGTGAGAAGTGCAATGGTGGGACGACGCAGGCGCCTTGAAGAGAGTCAGATGATGAGCAGGAGGAGGGTCTGCTGGGCTGCACAGCGCTACAGCAGCACGTTTGTGCTCTCAGCGCTGCTCGCTGTTACATTCGCTGGCACGTTTGCTGTCCCGCAAACTGATGTAAGCCTCCTGCACCCGTCCCACTGCGGCTGCTGCTCGCCCATTGCAACGCCTACGTGCCAACTACTGTCATCTTACAGCTGCCTGGGTGTGCACCAGTTCTCAAGCTTGAGCTCTCAAGCTGGAGCTCTGGCTTAAGAAGCCCTCCACAACTGCGTTCTTTGCGCACAGACAGGGTAGATGCCACTGCAGACAGGGGTGTCCTTTTAGCAGTGCTGTATATGTGGGAGATTATGTTTGTACTGGTGTAACCTGCAGGGAGTCTCGGTGCACACGTCCCAAGAGGACGTGTGCACCGAAACTTTTTGAGGTCTGCGAACATTTTTGGTGTTACGAGACCCTCCTGGGGTACGGGACCCTGCCGTACCCCATGTTTTGGGTGTTTCAATGGGGCATGGGACCCTTCTGTAGCAGTGTCGGGAAGGACCCTCACCCTCATTTTTGGCCCCTACCGGGACCCTCCTCTCCACAGCTTTTAGAGCCTTTTTTCCGGGCCGTAGAGGAGGGTCCCGTAGTACAAAACAGTGGGAAAATGTGAACTCCGGCGACACACATCCTCATATGCGTGGAATTCTGGAGACTCAATGCACTCGCTGCCACAAAAGGACAGAATGTGTGAGCGATGACGAGAGAGTGGGGGTTGGGCATTTTGGATTGGGCAGGGGCAGGGGCGTCAAGAAGACAACGGTGCATCGAAACCGCCGGCTGGGGCATCAAAGGGTGGCAGCGATGAGGATGACTCGGAAAACAGCGAAGAGCCAACGCTGGCCTTCCCCAAATCTCTCAACGACTTTTACAAAGGGAAATGGTATTTACCCCTCGCCACCTTCCCTGCTTCCCCCGCGCCTAAGGCACGGCGGCAAGGGGCTTTAGGCCCGCAGCTGCCGTGCGCCACCCGAAGTTCGGAATTCTCACGGCGGCAAGGGGCTTTAGGCCCGCAGCTGCCGTGTGCCACCCGAAGTTCGGAATTCTCGCCGGCGCTGCGTCCTTCCCTGGTACTAAACGAATTTGCGGGAATCCCAGCCTTTTCGCAGGAATTGTGATGATTTTCTCGGTAATCCCTGGGAATCCGTCGGGAATAGAATTTTTGTACCAAGAAAAGGTGTTTGTGGCAGGGCGCGTGTCTGGAAATGAGCTGCTCGGCAGCAACAGCTGAGAAACGCGAGGTGAATGCAAGTGGATTACTGCTGCACATGCTCTGTTGTGCTGGTGTACAGCCGCGTCTGCTCTCAGCCATCTGCATTCACCTTGCGCCAGAGACACGACGTCATGACTCTCGCTCATTTCCCGACACGCGCCCTGCCACAAACACCTTTTCTTGGTACAAAATTTCTATTCCCGACGGATTCCCAGGGATTACCGAGAAAATCATCGCAATTCCTGCGGAAAAGCTGGGATTCACGCAAATTCGTTTAGTACCAGGGAAGGACGCAGCGCGGAGGATTTTTTGTCCTGTTTTGAATATTTTCACATATCTTCATCTTTTGGGTCGAAATTCACTTCTTTTTAAGATATTATTATTGGGGCGTCTATTCCCAAATGAGTGCATAAGACCCCAAAACTATCCCTCGGGGACCGCGCACGTCGGATGCACGCATTAGTAATGCCCGCACACGGCGGATCGACGCATTAGTAACAATGCTTGCGTTGATCCGCCGATTTTGCGAAAAACCGTGTATTTTGGGGTGAAAACAGGCATGATCCAGAACAAAGCAAGGACGTGGAAACACGGATTAAAACGCCCCGTGGAACCACCCAAAACACAAGTGCAAAAATTCTCCGACGGGAAATTCGATCTGGCGCGCGGCAGCGGTGGGGCTAACCGACTCTAACCAAACCTTAACCACCCCAAACAACCCGAGCCAACCCTAACCAAGCCTCCCCGTGTGTCGGGTGGGGGTCTGGGAGGGTTGGTTATGGCTGGTAACTCTATTGCTCCTTGCTGTGCTGGTGTCTGTGTGTGTGTTGGTCGCACGCGGTGCAGGAAGACGTGTGTGGGTGCGCCGACTGACAGACTAATCGTTGATGGACGGGCACGGTACTAATGTTGCACATTTTTATGTTGGACACGTGTTATGTTGGACACGCGTGATGTTGGACACATGTTGCACAGCTGCTATGCTCCTCCTAGCGGGTGCAACACTCAGGGCACCAATGCTGACATGTGTGTCCTCATCGACACTAATGTTGGCGACGCTAGTGGCTATGTTGATAGTCCGGCTAAAGCCCCTTGCTTCCGCGCGCCCTGCGGTTGACGCGGGGTGCCGCTCGGTGGTGCCGCGCAGCCTCACAAGTATCAAAAATTTCTCCGAATTTTCCGTAGCTGACTAAACGACTACAGGGTGATGGCAAACGCGACGGGAGCACCAAATTTCCATCACACGAGCGGCGACATTGTGTTTCAGATTGTGACTCGAGCACACGGGCGCGAACTCAAACACACACGCTTACCAAATAAGGGCGCTCCTGATGCGGACAAGGCCTCCACCACCACATCCAGTTTTGTCGTCGGCGATGGTCTGATGGCAGAAAAGGGAGTTAGTCTTGGCGACTCTGGTGCTGCGCCTTCTGGCACCCCCGCTATTGGGGCACACAGAGCGGGTATGGAGGCGCACGCTAAGCGCTTTGTCACGACGCCCTTGCCGTGGAATGCTTCGGATGGATCCAGTGAGCGCAGACACTTGCTGCATGCTCACCAAGTGACGCATGGCACATTCACGCCGGCAGCGCAAGGCATAAGCACTGATGCGCCTGTGGATAAAGTTGCAAGCACTGACGGTGCAGTAGACCACGACATGCAGCCAGGGCACCCAAAAGAGGCGCCCGATTCCAGCACCGCCTTGTCGCAGCAGCTTGACAAGACGAGGGCTGATGAAAGCCATCTTGCCGAGCCAATTGTAGCGCTGGAGGGTGATGGGGACGAGGACTCGGATGCGGACGATACCCTTGTTGCTGGGGGCAAAGTCGGTGCAGGGCAGGCGGGGCAAAAGGACAAGGGAGATAAGGACACGGATAAGACTGAGAAGATGGTGGTGGAGGAGGTGGATATGGTGCAAGTGGATCTGGTGATTCGCGACGGCGCATATAGCACAATTCGTGACATGCACACGTACATGCAGGGCTTGTATCGAAAGTCAAGTGGCCGCTTGCAGCTCTGGACTGTGTGCAATTCGCCCGAATGCGGCATGTATATGTTGGGCGGTTTCAAAGATGGAGCGATGCGCGGACCACGGGCCCCGGACTCGCTCATTACAGGCAATGAGGACTCGCTCATTACAGGCCCGTCCGCGCCGGCCGGCAACAAGACGACAGCCGATGAGGACACCATGCCCTATGGCTTTTTGGGCGGACAAGACCGGACGCACGCTACTGGCAATCCCTACCGCGCTTCCCCAACTGGTGCTGCCCCACAACGCTGCATCTTTCTGATGAACTTGCTAGTCGAAAAGCGCAACCCTTTTTCGGCTGAGAGCGCAGGCAGCAACTCTCTTGACGACTCGGGTGCTCAGATGGGTCTTGATGTGGGCGAGGTGCCGCGCGCTGCACACCGAATAGCTTTGACTGGCAATATTACCTCAGACAATTGTGGCTTTTCGCTGCACGTGAATGCTACAGCAATGAACTTCGAGGTTTACTACACCAAGGCTATGCATTATACGCTTATGGTCTCTTTCTTTGCATTCTATGCTTGCGGTCTCTTCCTTTATGCATTATACGCTTTGGTCTATTTGTTTCTTGCGCCCTCTCTCTTTCTCTCCCTCCTCCCTCTCTCTCGCTCTCCCCCCCTCCCTTCCTCCCTCCCTCCCCTCCTCCCTCCCTCCCTCGTGCGTGCGAGGCAGGCAGGAAGAACTCCATCTTTTTTTTTTGATGTAGACGCACACCAAAACACAAGCAAACTCACAAACATTAGCAGATATCTATGTGTTGACACATTCTATGTGCATGTGTATTTCTGCCATATTAAAACGGACGAGCAGGTAACGGCGGCATCATTCATGCAAGTGCTGCTCCTGGTGCGACAAATAGACTATTCCAACGCCCGCACCTCGGCCGTCAAAGTGTCGCTGCTCACCATTGGGCAGCAGGCAGTGATGGACTCATATCTGTGCCTCATGCATCTAACGACTGGCATCGTAGTAGAGGCGCTCTTCAACGCCTTTGCCACCGCCGCCTTCTTCAAATTCATGATTTTTTCGATTTTTGAAATGCGGTATCTGCTGATGATTTGGAAGGCTCGCAGGCCGCATGGCTTTCAAGAGGGCTGGAATTCAATGCGCCGCGAATTGAGTATGTTGTACTCGAGATTCTATGGGTGTCTGCTCGCAGGCATTGTCCTCATATATCAGCTCCAGCGGTTTTCTGGCGTGTTGGTGCTCCTCCTCTACAGCTTCTGGGTGCCACAGATTGTGCATAACATTCATCATGATCACCGCAAACCCCTCCTTATTCGGTACACGCCCACACACACCTCGGTGCACACCCACACACACCTCCGCCCACTCACCAACACGCGCGCGCACACACACCACATACTTGCACACACACACAACACATTCGCACACAAACACACTCTCTCTCTTTCACACACACACAAGCACACACACACACACTCTCTCTCTCACACACACAGTCTCTCTCTCTCTCTCTCTCACACACACACTCTCTCTCTCACACACACACACAAATAAGCGCACTCGCACACCCTGGCTCGCACATGTGGTGTTTGTGGAAGCACCAGTGTGCTCGTCTTTCAATGGCATGTCACCATTTGAGGATAGATTGTGAGATGGAGGAGTGAGTAATGTTGGAGACTGCAAGTAGATGGGTGCCTAAGTGGCCTACATGGGGGGTGCCTAAGTGCACTACATGGGCACACGGCAGCCGACGACGCGCGAGAGCTGACAGGTCCTGGCTCATAGACGCGCAAGAGCTGACAGGTCCTGGCTCATAGACGCGCAAGAGCTGATAGGCGATGCAACAGCTGATATATCATGGAGCATCTCATAGACCCTGCAAGACCTCATACCCAATACCGCATACACCAAACAGATATATGGTGGGCATGTCAGGCACGCGGCTGCTGATACCTTTGTACGCACTGGCATGCCCGAACAATTTTCTTCACTCGGAGCCTAACTACACGCTTGCGGTGACACTGGTAGGGTGGGTTGGTCTGCAACTCCTAGTCCTCATCCTCCAGGTCTCTCATCCCGCCTCCCACGTCTCCTCATTTGTGTCTCGTCACATGTCTGCGCCGCCTCACCAGAGACAATGCTTGGGGCGCGCGGCAAGCGGAGGGGCTTTAGCCCCGGAGCCGCCGCGCGCCACTCGCAGTCAGCCAGAGTCTAGGAGCGCGCGACGGCGGAGGGTTTTAGCCCGACGTCGCCGCGCGCCCACTGGATCGGACCAGAGTCATGAGGACGGTGCAAATAGGGGAGTGTCATGGAATCACGGACTGTTCCGAAACCTAATTTTTTTTTTTTGGGTTGAGCCAGAAAGCCACCTAAGAGAAAGAAGAACCCAAAAAAAAAAAAAAAGGAAAACACAACAAAAAAAAAAAAAACCTGAACCCCACCACACAACCTCTCCCTCCACCCCACCCTCCCCCCCCCCCC
>Ga0105053_10010609_pt1 | contig 11446 bp, 6 predicted proteins | sample BON01_FD_78093 | JGI IMG/M metagenome (GOLD analysis project Ga0105053, IMG submission 78093) | Freshwater microbial communities from Lake Bonney liftoff mats and glacier meltwater in Antarctica - BON-01 | ecosystem: Environmental > Aquatic > Freshwater > Ice > Glacier meltwater | place: Lake...
CGATCAAACAATTGGTGCTGACGATCAAACAATTGGTGCTGACGATCAAACAATTGGTGCTGACGATCAAACAATTGGTGCTGACGGTCGAATAATTGGTGCTGATGCTCAAACAATTGGTGCTGACGATCAAACAATTGGTGCTGACGGTCGAACAATTGGTGCTGACGGTCAAACAATTGGTGCTGACGGTCGAACAACTGCATCTTGCAGTGAAGGAATCGGTGCTGACAGTGAAGCATCTGAACTAGGGGATCTCTAATTGAAGACCTGCGAATAACCCATAATCTAGAGCCGCCTCGTTGCTCGGGGCGACAAACGGAGAAAGAGACAATAACAAATACCTTCGCGCCCCACTAACCGGCAGCCCAGCATGGAATACACAGGAAACCTCTTCAAAATGCCAGCCGAGTTCGGCTCTCCTATTCAATACAGACTTATTCTTGGCCAAGACCAAATTCCAATGAATGAACTCTTGGGAAAGAAGATCTCGCTGAATTTTGAAGGACAGATAAACTGTGTCTCTTGCGGAAGATTGACCAAGAAAGCATTCGGACAGGGTTTCTGTTATCCATGCTTTGCCAATTCGCCCGATAATGCCGAATGCATTCTACGGCCCGAACTGTGCGAAGGGCACTTGGGCGGTGGCCGCGACCCAGAATGGGAACAGAAACACCACGTGCAGCCACATTTCGTTTATCTGGCATTAAGCAGCGGACTGAAAGTCGGCATAACTCGCGGAACGCAAATTCCTACCCGATGGATAGATCAAGGCGCATCATCTGCAATCATTCTAGCCGAAGTTCCTTACAGAGAGCTTTCAGGAAGGATTGAGGTGGCTCTCAAAGCATATTATGCCGATAAGACCAACTGGCAACGGATGCTAAAGAACGAGATTGCACCCGATGACCTCCTCGTTAAAAAAGCAGAAGCAAAAGCGCATCTTCCGGAAGAACTGCAACAGTACGTGACAGACGATGAGCAGATATGGAACCTCGAATTCCCATCGTTAGATACGCCATCGAAGGTCAAAAGCATTCGATTGGAAAAGCAACCGACCCTAGAAGGCGTGCTAACTGGAATAAAAGGTCAATACCTGATTTTAGATAATGCGAACGTGATTAACATTAGGAATCATGCTGGATACTATGTTTCATTGACCTTCTAATGTTCCGTTTATCGGGTGTAAATTCGACCCTGTGTTTTGGAAACCGACATTCATCTATGTTTTCCTATTTTGCAGCCCTCAATTTAAGGTTCTACCTATTCTGAAATTGAATACATGAAAAGACTTTTACCTCTACTTGCCATAGCCGTTCTCTCTTTCCAAACACAGGAAGTAACTGCTCAAACAGCCACTTGCCAGGATCTTACTGTTCAGTTGGATGGAACTGGAAACTACAGCATGGCCATTGGAAGCACAACGCCACAGGCGGATGTTCTGCCTGTTGTGCAGTCCGGCACCTTTACCAACACAACTGCTTGGCAATCATTTACGGCTGGTGTAGATGGTGTACTTTATAGTGCAAGTTTCAACTTTGCTGCGGCCTATGCCCCTGCAACAATACTTACAGTCAATATCCGAGATGGAGAAGGCACAGGGGGAACACTCCTTGCTCAGAGAATTTATTCCAATCCGGTAACATTCAATTCCGGTACAGTTGAATTCATTCTCGATGAAACGCTCGATCTGGTTTCCGGAAATATCTATACGGTTGAAATAATCGATGGCAGTGGCGGGCCATTTCAGATTAGAAAAAATGATAGCGACCTCTACTCGGGTGGACGGAACAATACATCTGCGACCTCCGATTTCGTGTTCAGCACCAAAATGCTTCAACGACCTGATATTGACAATGGCTCAACTGCCACTGTTGGTCTTGCTTCTTTTGGAGTTGATGTTACCTCTTTCAACTGCTCAAACATTGGCGCAAATACGGTTACGCTTACCGTTACTGATAATAATTCAGCAACTGCAACCTGCACTTCTACTGTTACAGTGGAAGACAACCAAGCCCCGATTGCAATCTGTCAGAATATTACCGTTGCTCTTAACGGAACAGGCAATGCATCTATAACTGCTACAGCGGTCAATAATGGGAGTTCTGATAACTGCTCCATCACTATGTCGGCTGCTCCAACCGCATTCACTTGTGCAAATGTTGGGGCTAATACGGTAACGCTCACGGTAGAAGACGCAGCTGGAAATACAGATGCGTGTAATTCTACTGTAACAGTCACAGAGACGACTCCACCTACAGCCTTGTGCCAAAATGTGACACTCGTTCTGAACGGTAGCGGAAGTGCCACCCTAACCGTTCCCCAAGTGAACAACGGTTCAACCGACAACTGCGGAATTGCCACAAGGACCATCAGCAAAAGTGCATTCACCTGCGGTGATCTAGGGTCTAATACTGTAACTCTTACGGTCACCGATGTCAATTCAAATCAGTCCACCTGCACCTCAACCGTTACGGTTCAAGACAATCAGAATCCAGCAATTACTTGTCCTTCCGATATTGTGGTTTGCTCCGCTAGCAATAGTGGGTCAGTTGTTTCTTACGTTGAGCCGAATGGAACGGACAACTGTTCTTCAACCACCAATCAAACAGACGGAACTGGCCTTACCAACGGAAGCCTCTTCCCTATTGGAACCACTGTTCAGACTTGGACGGTGACAGACATTGCCAACAATTCAAGTTCATGTTCTTTCAATGTATCTGTAAATGCATCTCCAATCGCAGATTTCTCATCTGCAGCCGCCTGCCAAGGAGAAGCGGTTAATTTCTCAGACGAATCAACAATTGATGTTTCTTCAAGTATTGTAAGTTGGAGTTGGGACATGGGCGATGGCAGCGGACCGATAACATTGGTAGACCCAATTCATCAATATGCTGATACAGGTTTGTATTCTGTAACGCTAACGGTTCAATCGCTTGAAGGATGCACAGATGACACGACCATCACGATTCACGTGAGCCCTGTGCCAACAGCGCAATTTTCGTCTACCACTGTATGCGAAGGGGACCCAACCACATTCACCAATCTTTCTTCGGTTGATGGCAATGGAACGCTGGATTATTCTTGGCAGTTTGGAAATAACGCAACAAGCATAATAGCAAATCCAACACACACGTACCCGAATGCTGGAACCTATACCGCAACGCTTCAGACTGGCCATAACGGATGTTTCAGCACAATCAACCAAAGCGTAGCTGTTTCGGCTGCTCCAACTGCCTTGTTTACAGCTACCACGGTATGTGTAGGAACCAACACGTCATTCACCAATTTGAGTTCTGGAGGCGGAGTGCTATCTTATAGCTGGGATTTCGGTGATTCCAATTCATCCGCAGCCGCAAACCCAATGCACACGTACGCTTCTGCTGGTACATACACCGTAGTATTAACTGTAACCAACGCTAATCTTTGTGTTGACGTGTTCACTGTTGCGGTTACGGTTAGAGCACTTCCAACTGTTGGATTTACCTTCTCAGATGTCTGCGAAGGAACGCCAGCAAGCTTTGTGAATACCTCTTCTCCAGGAAATTCAAATTGGGATTTTAGTGATATGACCATTTCCACGCTAACCAATGTGACGCATACCTACTCCCCATTCGGTTTCTATGATGTGACCTTGACCATTACTGATGCTAATCAATGTGTAAACTCGCTTACGCAGCAGATTGAAATCTTTGATTTACCGAACTTCTCACTTACTCCAACAGACGTTCTCTGCTATGGAGAAGCAACTGGAGAGCTAGTAGCAGTGGCGGTTCCACCTGCAGCATCACCTTGGACATTGAGTATTGATGGTGGAACACCACAGAACAGCGTCACATTTGGTGGTCTTACAGCAGGAACCTATGACATTACTGCCTTTGATGCCAATGGATGTGAATTCACAGTAACAGAATCAATCACTCAACCCTCTGACACATTAGGAATTACACTCAACAGCACATTAAACATTCTGTGCCACGGAGCTAGCACGGGATCTATTGCGGTTGCAGCAACTGGTGGCACATCTCCTTATATGTATAGCGTTGATGGAAATGGGCCGCAAGCATTCGGAACCTTTAATGGTCTTGATGCCGGAACACACGACATTCAAATCACCGACTTCAACCTTTGTGTTTTTGACACAACGATTACATTGTCTCAACCAGATACACTTGTGTTGTCTTTGGCTGGGTCTAACAATTTGCTTTGCAATGGTGACAATTCGGGAAACTTGACCGTTGCCGCAACGGGTGGAGTTACTCCGTATGAATACAAGTTGAACAATGGCGTTTATGGTTCTTCCGCCACGTTCAACGGACTGGCGGCCGCAACCTATCTTATCAAGGTTCGTGATGCAAACGGTTGCACAGATACGCTGCACGTAACTTTGTCTCAGCCGGGCATTCTGATGCTTTCCCTTATCAATAGTGAAGATGCTTTGTGCAACGGTGCTGCTAACGCTTCGATTGAAACAAATGCTGCAGCCGGAACTGCTCCGTATCAATACAGCTTAGATGGAGTGAGTTTCCAAGGTTCAGGAACATTCCAAGGTCTTACCGCAGGAACATACACTGTAATCGTAAGAGATGCCAATGGATGTTTGGATGATCTGACTGAAACGGTTTTCGAACCATCTTTACTTACCATCGAAACCAACTCAACTCCAGTAACCTGTTTTGGCAATCAGGACGGAACCATTCAGATTCTTGCAGGTGGAGGAACCACCGCTTATCAATATTCCATTAATGGAGGCAACTCGTTCGGTGCATCTGGATTTTTCAGCAACCTGACAGGAGCCAATTACTTAGCTGTAGTAAGAGATGCCAACGGATGTACAGCTTCTGAAGGAGTCATCATCTCCGCACCATCTTCTGCCTTTAACGTTACAGCAAGCGTTGCCAACGTGCTGTGTTTGGGAGATTCATCTGGAATCGTAACACTCATCGGAACAGGAGGAACACCAACCTACACGTACTCTAGCGATAATATTGCATTTGTTGCTTCCAACGTATTCGGAGAATTTCATCAAGGAAGCTTCACCCTGTATGCACAAGACTTGAACGGTTGTTCTGATGATATTCAATTTTTCGTAGATCAACCAGCCAATGCGGTTAACATCACAAATATGATTCAGGCAAATCCGGCCTGTCCAAATCAAGCTTCAGGAGCTATTACGGTTCAAGCTTCTGGTGGTACACCCGGGTATATGTACTCATCTAATGGTGGATTGACATTCCAAACAAGTCCTATTCTCTCTAGCATTGGTGGCGGAAATCATCTAATAGTAGTTAAGGATGCCAATGGTTGTTTAGACACAAACATTGCCACGCTGGTCAGTCCTCCAATTTTTGATTTAGTTATTGATACGATTGTGAACATTGACTGTGAAGGTGATTTTGACGGAGAAATCCATCTAACTGCCACAGGTGGAACACCATCTTACAGTTACAGACTCAACCAAGGAAATCTTCAAACAAACGGAAACTGGACAAACCTGACGGATAATACCTACAACATCACAATCATGGATGTTAATGGTTGTACTTACGCTGAACAAGTTGATGTGCTCGCTACCGAATTGCAACCTATTGCAAGCTTTAGCTTCAACGTAAGCAACAATGCTGTTCTATTCCAGAATTCATCTTCATTTGGTGATACGTATCTATGGCAATTCGGAGACGGTTCTACTAGCACGGAAGAATCTCCAGTTCATATTTACAGCCAACTTGGCGTCTATCAAGTAACATTAACTGTTACCAACGATTGCGGAAGCAGAAGTGTAACAGTTACGGTGAATACCATTTTCACAGGAATTGCAACCGCTGAAACGAATGCGTTCAGCTTGTATCCAAATCCTGCTTCAAGCGAGCTTTACCTGCAAAGCAGCATTGCCATGGATGAAAAGATGCAGTTGGATATTGTATCTGTTTCTGGACAGCTTATCAGCTCCACCCAGATAACAGGGATTCAGGCCAATAATCGAACACAGATTAACGTGAATGGATTGGCCCAAGGAGTTTATTATTTACGTGTGGTTTCTGGACAGCAACAGTCCGTTCTACGCTTTGACATTATTAAATAAGATCAATTGAGGATGAAAACGATGAGAATCCTATTTTCAATACTTACGCTGATTGCGTTTCAGGCAAATGCCACAATCGTGTCGGTGGGTTTCACCAATACTGCTGTGTGCGTAGGCTCGCAAACCACGTTCACCAGCACATCGGTTGTTTCTGATGGAGCAACCATTACCAACTGGAACTGGGACCTTGATGGAGATGGACAGTTTGATGATGCCTTTGGCCCCAGTATCAATCATACGTTCAATGCTCCGTCTCCTCCACCGTTCAACGTTGGACTTCAGATTATTACAGATATGGATGCTCCGGTTTCTTCCTACCGACTCATTACGGTAAATCCTGTTCCGGTGGCAAACTTTTCGGCTGCGGATGTTTGCGAAGGAACTGCAAGTCTGGTTGTAGACCAATCAACTATCTCTGCAGGTTCAATTGTAAGTTGGGAGTGGGATTATGGTGATGGAAACACTCTTTATGACAATGCAACTGGCACCTCATTCTCTACCAATTTTGGAGCCGCTGGCAGTTACATGGTCGGACTTCAGGTAACAAGCAATCAGGGATGTCAATCTACCACGGCAGAAAACGTTACGGTTGACCCAATGCCAACGGTAGCCTTTTCGGTTGATGCTATTTGCCTGGGAGATCAGACGGAATTCACTGCTATCAGCACAGTAAGCTCCGGTCAAGTGACCACCTACCAATGGGAATTGAACGGAAATGGATTTTTTGATGATGCAACTGGAACTACAGCCTCCACGCAATTCGTATCAGCCGGAAATTATCAGATTGGATTGCGTGTAACTTCCGACCAAGGATGTGTGAACGATACGTTCCAATTGGTGACTATCGCTCCATTCCCTTACGTCAATTTCAGTTTTGACAATGCTTGTCAGAACACAGATGTACAGTTCACAAACCTTACGGGAAATGTGGTTGGAACCATTACCTACGCTTGGACTTTCGGATTGGAAGGAAACTCCACGCAACAGAATCCCTCGTTCTCTTTTAGCAGTGCTGGCCCAGCACAAGTACAACTTATTGGTCTTACATCGTTTGGATGTGCAGATACCTTGATACAAACGGTAAACGTAAGACCTGCGCCTCAAGCAGATTTCACATTCACGGAAGTATGTATTGGACAAACCACCAACTTCACAAACATTACCGATCCTAAAGGTTCAACCATAGAAAGTTATTTCTGGGATTTTGATGATTCGAACGTTTCAGTAGGCACCAATCCATTCCATCAATACATTGCTCCTGGTAGCTATGAAGTAACACTTATCGCTTACACCACAGACGGTTGCCGCGATACCATTCGGCATGATGTGAACGTATGGGAACTTCCAAATCCAATCATCACCGCAGGTGGTCCTGTTTTCTTTTGCGAAGGAGAAAGCGTAACGCTAACGGTAAATCCAATTGGAACACCAACACTTTGGAGCACAGGCGAAACAACTCAAATCATTACGGTTGATACAACTGGAGAATACAATGTGCTCATTACGGACGATAACGGTTGTAGAGGTGAGAACTTTATTCTAGTTTATTCGTGGCTATTACCAGAGCTAACCGCCAGCAACGATACAACCATCAGCTTAGGAGAAAATGTGCCATTATGGGTGGATGGAGCGTTGACCTACGAATGGCTACCATCAACCTATTTAGACAATCCAAGCATTGCAACGCCTACCAGCTTTGGTCCATTGCAGACCATTACCTACACAGTTATAGGCACTGATGGCAATGGTTGCCAATCGCAGGAAGACGTGGTTATTAAGGTAAACACAGATTACAATCTGAAGCCAGTAAATCTTTTTACTCCGAACGGTGATGGATCTAACGAGCGTTTCTATGTTGGTAACATCGATTTTTATTCCGATTGCCAATTGAGGGTTTACAACCGCTGGGGCTTGGAAGTTTTCGCTTCCAAGTCTTACCAAAACGATTGGAAAGGCACTTTCAATAACGACCCACTTCCTGATGGAACCTATTACTACACAATTGAATGCGATGGCAGAGAAGACCGTTTTGACGGAGCTGTTACCATACTGAAATAAGAACCAAAGCACAACACTCGAAATCCTACTCGAATGAGAAAGATATACGTTTCACTTTTCCTAATCGGGCTTATCGGCCTTATCTCGACAGCTTCAGCGCAGCAGACCAGGCTATCAAGTCTTTACAAGGAAAACCTATTCTTGATAAACCCCGCAAATGCCGGTTACAGCGAAGGACTTGTCGGTTACCTGAACTACCGAAACCAATGGGCCAATGTGCAAGGTTCTCCCACCACTGGAATACTTAGTTTGCACACTCCGCTTGGAAAAAACACCAACATAGGAGCAAACCTTGTCTACGACCAAACAGATATTGTAAGCACCGTAAATGCGAAATTTGCCTATGCGCACGACATCAAACTGGCCTCCGATCATCAGCTTACGCTCGGAGTCGGATTGGGCATAAATCACACACAATTGAACTTCAACGATGCCGTGGTAGAGAATCCGGACGACATCATTCTGCAAAACGGCAATATTGGAAGCACATCATTCGATCTTGATGCAGGACTACGTTACAGTTGGAAAGGACTTCTCGAAATCGGCATTGCGGCACCTCATGTTATAGAATCAATTGCGGTCATTCAGGCCAAAGGCAACGAAGACCAATTCACCTACGATTTATCTCGTCATTTCAACGCATACGTTGGCTACGACTTTTGGATAAAGGACAAATGGTTGGTTGCGCCTTCTGCCATGGTGCGTTGGTTACCTTACAAGACAAACATTTCTTATGATGGAACAGTGAAATTCGGCTACAAGGAGATTGTTTGGGCAGCATTTACTTGGAGAGCCGAAACAGGTCCCGTGGCAGGAATCGGATTTAAGATTGCAGATAAGTTTACGCTCGGTTATGCCTATGACTTCACCCTCAATGGCATTGACGGCAATCCTGGAGCGCCATGGTCAAACGAGATTATGCTAGGCTTTCACTTAGACGGATTCAAAAAGAGAATCAAGAAATTGGAGGATGATATGGCCGGAATGCAGCAAGACAATGAACTAATCAACTCCAAGATGGATTCGCTTCAATCTGCTCTCAACTCCAAAATGGATTCGTTGGGTAACGAGGTAAATGGTGTAAAGTCAGATGTGAACGGACTGAAACAAGCGCACGATGCTGACCTTGATAGACTTCAGAAAGAAATTGATGACCTAAACAAGGCTATTGAAGATGTGAACGGACGCATGATTGACACTAACAAGCTGAAAGGCATGTTGCAACAAATAAGACCGTACAAAAAGTCAGACGGCACCATCGGTATTGACAAGTCTAACCTCGAAAGCGGTTATTATGTCGTCATTGAATCTTTCAGAAGTGTTGAAAACGCTTGGAAAGGTGTAGATATATGGAAGGCAAAGAAACGCGATGCCATCATTGTGTATGATGAGGAGCGCAAGTGGTTCTACGTCTATTCTACCAAGTTCGAATCCTTTAAACCTGCGGTGAAAGAAATGAAGAAGACACGAAAAGACGATGTGCCTGATGCGTGGGTACACAAGTATCGCATTGATGCAAAAGACCTTGAAAAAGAATAACCCGCAGTCATGCTCAACTTGTTTCAGCATCTCCCTGCAAGTAGTATTGATTAGTAGATCCTGAAACAAGTTCAGGGTTACGAAATGTAAACCATATATGCTATCTCAAAAACAAAAGGCCAATCTGAATTTTATTCTGATTGGTCTTTTTAAAATTAGAATGATTGGTTTTGTACGCGCAAGACTGGTTGAATGCACGGAGGAAAAAACCGTTATCAAGATTCCGCTCAACCGCAGAACCAGCAATCACCTTGGTGGCATGTATATCGGTGCATTAGCAACGGGTGCAGACGTTACCGGAGCTTGGATTGCCTTTGACTACCTAGCACGAACCAAGAAAAATGTCTCCATCGTTTTCAAAGACATCTCAGCCGAATTCATGAAACGGGCAGATGGCGATGTCTATTTCACCTGCTTGGATGGCCCTGCCGTGCTGCAAGCATTTAACGATACCATTGCCGATGGCGAACGCAAAAACCTTGTATTGGAAGTGGTGGCAACCGTTCCTTCCAAGTATCAGAACGAACCAGTGGCTACGTTTAAGATGACGCTGAGTATGAGGTATAAGGGGAATCCGTGAAGGTCTATGTCTTCATTGGATCATGTGTACATCCAATTCCTAACCAGCAGCACCTAATCATCCATAGCCGAAACTTGAGTCCAACCTTCAGAAAGCAGATACGGAATGGCAAGTTTTCCCTTTCCTGTAAACTGCGTATCAAAATTGTCATCGAACAATACCAACGCACCATTGCTTAGTTTGGGCATGGCCGCTTTCACGAATTTCAGCTTCTCAAACCATTCCAGCGTTTTGGGGTCGGCATATTTTCTGAGTTTTTCGATAATGATCTCGTTTATTTGCCGCTGCACGGCATTGGTTAATTCCGTAAAAAGTTTATTGGGGTCTTCTTTGTCTTTGGGCGGGTTCATGCTGAATCCAGCTTCAACAAACTCATCATATATCTGCTTGTAAATGGCGTTGGGCAGGGTTTCGGCATCAAATTCGGCCCAGCTTTGGCAGTTCTGCACATATATTTCGTCTATGTGTTTATCGTAAATCGCCCAATTATCTTCTGTATTCTGAACCGCAAGGTAATATGGGGACTTGTTAAGAAAACCAATGCCTGTAAGTCGCTGTGGTTCGTCACCCACGGCTTGGCGAATTAAGAGTTCGTTACCCCGAATATGTCCCACCACCCGCACGGGCAGCATGTTCGCGCTTCCACCGTCAGGGTTTTTGGGACATACGTTGGAGTAGATGAATGAACGGAGATTGTTCACCTTCATCAGTTTCTCCAACCGTTGGCGGTAGTTTCCCTGAAAGGCGTTCTCTATTGGAATTCCCAAGGTGTTGAGGATGAACCCTATCATTCTGCTATGCTGTTAATACAAGGATTCCACGTCTTTCAGAATATGAACGGTAGCAGGTATTTTTTTTGTGAGGTCATTCCGATCGTACTCAAATGGGTAACCATTCTTAGCAGACTCGTTTTCTATCGTCCTGTAGACTTTGTCTACAAGGTTATCGAAATCATTTCGACCAGATAGTTTTGCAATGATCATTCTTCTTAAGTAGAAGTAGCCCAAATGAAATGGCTTTTTCCAATCGGTTTCCCACCAATTTTCTTCTTCACCATTTATCAATCGGTCAACCTCTCTCAGGTCTCCAAGTTTTTCTAAAAAAGGAAATGCTTCCTTCTCTGAAAAATCGATAATCAGCTTTACATTCTTTATCACATCTTCTTCTGTTCTCATGTATTCAAAACA
>Ga0105053_10010618_pt1 | contig 11443 bp, 4 predicted proteins | sample BON01_FD_78093 | JGI IMG/M metagenome (GOLD analysis project Ga0105053, IMG submission 78093) | Freshwater microbial communities from Lake Bonney liftoff mats and glacier meltwater in Antarctica - BON-01 | ecosystem: Environmental > Aquatic > Freshwater > Ice > Glacier meltwater | place: Lake...
CATTTTTGAAGGTTTATGGTTTACGAATCGAGGATTCGTTTTCTCCATAGGAGGGTTGTGGTGATGATATGGCATATTTTAGGGTTTACGAGTTATGACTGCAAATTGGCATGCGCCAGATATCAACGTTTGGGTTGTTCACGGAGGCTTACAATAACCGTTACCCTTTTCAAACTTGTAAAAGTTATTGTACCCCAACAGATCTTTGATGCTCTTGTGAACCTGCAATTCTAATGCGTATCTTTTATATGTTGTAGGTTTAGTAGCTATGTTGCACTTCACAGTTAATGTCAAGGATTGCATAATACCATCTGGAGAAGTTTGATTGATAACTGTGGTTCTAGTTGTGAGTTGGTTTTGGCATTCCTCAACATAAAAAAACTCGACCGCGTCGATGTAGATGTTGGTCATCCAAGTCGCTTGCTTCTTGTTTCCACGCCTAGCCCCTTGAACTCTAGCGGTAACTGTTTTGTCAAACTCGGGAGAATTGTAGATTGTCTGTATCTCGCCATTTCTTCCCTTCACATCTTCTATTTTTCTGTTGGCGCCTGCGAACGGAATTGCATGAGGATCGCCCCAGATTCTGCAACTTTCATCGCATTGACATGTTCGTTGGCCATTGCTAGTACCGATCAAAGCAATGAAGACAAGCCCTAGAGTTGTTGGCATATTCTGTAGTTTCATGATGAACGTGTTGTTCGATTGATGTTTTAGTACTCAAGATAATATGTTTCTGGTTTGCTTTCAATAGTTCTTGAAAATATTTCTGACAAAGCACCAAGTCCGGGACAATTTAAAGGAAATGATATTAACGCCTCATCGCCGGAAGGCCAGTATCCCTATTGTTTACAATAGCCATGTTGTGGTACATGCTAGAACTCTCGCTAACCAATTTTGTTTGCTATCCTATAGTATTTGGTAGATAGTAACTAGTCCGGGACATATTCTTAAATAAATTATAAATGCGCGTCATCTTCCAGGGTCGCTTCCATTTATTCATATATATATATATATAATTAGCGAATGCGGTTTACAACGTTCGCATCATAAATCAGACCGCTAGACGTCGTGAAATAAAATTTGAATCATTTATCTACCAGGTTTCCGGTTTCGAATAAATTCATGAATTTCAATTTTTTGCCATTCGATGGCTCTCGATGTACCACGGAATGGCGTCGAGAAATTGTTAAATACAGGCATTCTGCATTTAAAATTAATTGCAGAGGTCTAAGCGAATCGGATTCAAATTTACAGCGTTTCAAACCTGAGTCCTGAATTAGCAAGAACCAATTTAACCTCTAATCAAACCATGAACTGAATTTGCTTCTTTGTTGCTCTACTTGCAGTACCGTGCGCAAGTATCGCATCTACACTTGGCAACAACTCTGAACCTTACGTAATTTGTGATTGCGAAGCTAATTGCCGAGTATACGGAGATCCTCATATCAAAGCTTTTGGGGGAAATCTGATATCTCAAAAGGGAAAGCATAATACAAATTTCACAGCGTACGAATCCCCGGACTTCCCTCAAATCGTCCGATATCAAGTGGGATCCAGGTCAAAAAACCAGAAAAAATATGCAGTTACTTGGGTGAAAAAAGCGTTTGTTAATGATGATTTGCTATTCGATGTTAGGAATTGCACGAATGTTGGTCCAGTCGTAGCAAAAGTTTACTACAATGAAGCCGAGAACCAAATGCTATCGGTTTCCGTTAATTGCACAAAAGTACCGAAGAAAACTATGTTTAAAAACTGGAGGCTCGATGTTGGCGTGAAAAATTTGAACACCGATGTATATTCAAGCGATTTCTTTACTTTCGAAAAGGAATCAACAGGACTTTGTATGGCCAAACCATGGAATGGCGCCACACCTATATATAAAAACTTGCAAGCTATATACCCCAAGCACCAGCTATATGCACATGTCGTTTAAAAAAGAAACAAAGATGTTGGGCAGATTGCTTCACCAGAAAGGATCCTATTGTAAACAATTTCAATGGCTATGATCGGAAGGAGAACGGTGCTGGCAAAAGCATGTTGTACCAGTTTGGGGAATTTTCCGTAGAAGGGTATTTTTTTCAGGCCGAAATTGATAAAAATCAGTTGGTTTCATGGACTAATGAGGTGAAAATGAACGGACCAAACGGTAGCGAAATCGGCATTCAGGCAACAGAATGTATTAAGAACCACCAAAAGTTTCAAAATGCCTACAAGTCCACTGATGAAGAGATGACTGTGACAGTTACTTGCGTGACTAAAAAGTCAATTCTAACACCAAACAATTTTCGATTGGACGTTAGAGTGCTTAAAACGGACCACCATGTGCCAAGATGCGATAAGAAGAAGGAAAACTGCTTTTTGGTATTTGAAAAGGATGCTGTAGGTCTTTGCGTTCCACAATCAACACAGAGAAGACGAAGAAAATGAGCTCCGAAATGTAAATTCTATGCTACAGAAATCGTTGGGTAGCCATAAATTTAATTACCAGGTATAATGAAATCGACTGATAATTTTTTAACTAGTGAAAACGACAATAGACATAAAATCTCCGGGGACCGCTCCTCCTGCCTACTTTAGTTGAAGAAAACCGTTTTTACGACTTGGTGTTGATTGATGGGCTCTGTCTACTCTGTTTTAGATGTTATTGACAGTCGTGCGGATAAAAGGATTTTAAAATCTGAGCATCGTGAGCATATTATTGGTACCTTGAGTCAATGGACAATTGAAGATATTGCTTCCGTGCATGAGGCTTTGAAGAAGCAGCCTGATAAACAACTAAAAAAGAAATCTCTGTGTCGTTGGCAATACCTATTCTACGTTCTGGAAAAATGTGAAATGGCCAGAATGAAAAGAAATCTGTTTAGCCAAAGAAGTCACTTTCATCCAGCTTGCGTTTCATACGCGATGAATTCTAGGAGTATAATAGAAAACAATACCGACCCAAGCCAGCTGAAGGAGCATGAACAAGTAGAAACATCAACTAAAGATATGAAAGATGAAGTCACGATATCAGCTGGATACTCCAAGGAATTTTTAGGAGCCACTTCAAAACTGATAAAACAGTGGAACGTCTCAATAACTTCTCCCGTGTTCTTTGGTCACTCAGAAACAACTCAGGAAGCGGAAGATCTTCAAATTGAAGAAGATTTCGATTCATCATGGAAATCAATTCAAATAGAAGACAAGGAGGGAGATATGTTAGGTGATGAGGAAGCCAACATCAGAGATAAACATCAACATAAACTCAACAAACGGTCTCGTGAAAGAATCAGCGAAATAAAACCGATCAACTCTCATCGTGAGGAGATCAGAAAAAAGGCCAAGATAGAATTAGCAGCGGCTAAAAAGGTCATGTCATCCCAAGAATATTCTCACTATGAAAGAGACACCAACATGCAAATGGACAAAAACGAAGCTGAATGGGCACAAGAGGATCTTGCGAGGAATCAAAAGTACACACAGCAAGATGAAAAAGAAGAACTTTTTTATGTTACCGCACTGGAAGCCAACGCTACGAAGCTCGCTTTGTTCGTTCAGGAGAAGGACACACCGAAGGGTGAAAAAATGGTCGAGCAGAGCCTACAAATCATGATCCATCTCAAAAAAGATATGTATAGATTGAAAAATGAAGCTCGAGCGAAACAAGTGGAGCTTCAGGAAGCTGTCAATGCTTCTGGAAATAAAAAAGACAAAAATCGATCTTTAGTTTTGGTGGCCGAAAGTGAATTGAAAAAGGCCGCAGCTGCTTTCGACTATGCCGCAGAATGTGTTTTAGAACAGGAAATACAACTCCAGAAAGCCCAGCAGTTGCAACAACGTGAGCTGAAATTCCTTTCTATTTATCATGTTTTGGTTCGTGATGACTTGTTATTAGGATCAGATGCGTATACGGTTGATTGCAGGAATGTAGTCGCCCTGCTTCTGGTTTTTTGTGGTGTAAAACTAGAGAGTAAACTTCGGTATGTTTTTGAATTGGCTGTTTCTCGAGGTAAGGATACGTTGAGTGAAATGGAGGTTCTGGACTTGATGGAAAGATATGTACGGGTAATAGAAGACGTGGGAGGATGTTTGAAGGAATCTGCGACATTACTCAAAATTCCCCCAGATGAAGAAGGGTTTAACGCGGCTTTTAAAGATAGTAATGACAATAATATCAAGCCAAAGAAGAAGAAACGAAAACCAATCAGTAGATGCCCTCGTGAATACATGGAACATCTTGTTAAGCGACAATTTGACCTATCTCGAATTGATTCTTCCAAGAGATTGATGACCAATTTTGAATTCTGCGGTTGTTTTACAAGAATTATTTCTGTTTCGCAAGATCTTAGTAGTGTCTTCATGCATCCATGGAAGTATTCCAGAATGAGTCAATGGCAATTACACCGCATGTCGTATGTCAAAAAATACGAACTTGGATTACTATCAATGGACCAGTTAAACCATAGAATTGCTAGATTGTGGGTCACTTACCGTCATACTCTCAACTCTGAGAATAAGTTGGTGATACATGAGCGAGCTTTAACAATGGGGGCTGATGATCCGCTGAAGCCCACCTACGGTAAGTTTATGAAGAAACGGAAAAACAAGTTGCAAAGCGATGTAGTTCCATTGGAGCATCAAGGGCTTGGCAACATAGTTTACTACTGGACCAACCTCACTCGCAATGCAGCGATATCTATTCAAGCCTGTTGGCGTGCAAAAGTGGGTAGACTGAAAGCAGAATATGAGGCCAAACGCGCTGCTTTCTTTGCTGCCTGGGAAACCGCACTGGAAGAATCGACTGCGAAAGTGAGAGACGAATTCCGCAAACGAGATGAGCAGGAAGCAGGGGTGGCTAGAATGAAATGGGACGCTGCTGTTCGAATGAAACAAGTGAAATTGAAAGTCCAGCGTGAAAGCATATCCAGATCACAAGTTATTGAGTTAATGGTGAAAGAAGAAGCATCAGTGGCAATAGAACAAGTTAATGCCCATTTCACGGAAATGCAAATATCTAGAGGTTTCAAGACTGACGAGGAAATCGAGGTGGAAATCGAGGAGCAGAAACGATTGCAGTTTTTATCTGTTATTCATACACAACAGATCAACAAGCCGGAACCAACAGGGTCGGACATTTTAAAATCAGGGAAGAAGCGGGAACGCGAGTTGAAAACGAAAACGAGAAAGGAATTTCTTCAGCGCCGAGCGTTGTTGAATAAAGGATGGGATCCTGACGACCCGCTAAGCTATGAATTAGATGCAAAGCTTGAGGATGAAAACGACGAAGAAGAACTTCTGGATCTCAATGCCATCAACGAACTTTATTTACAAGAGGAAAACGAAGAGCTAGCAGGTCTACTCTCTTCACGCGATCAAAGTACTGACGAAGAGTCTAATTCTGACTCTGAAGACAATCAAGTTGACGATCAAGCTGTGATCTCTTCAAACATGAGACTCATTCGCACAGAATTGCTACCAATTACGCTGCCCAAATCAACACTGCGATACAATACTCGTGCACTTTTAATGGACTTTGGTGCTGATATAGATCTTCTATATTCTGTAGGCAAGACAGAGTTTGAAACCGAGTACTTGATCAAAATGCAATCGCCTCATCCCAGTAGAGAAGAATTGTCTCGCAGGCTTCGTAGTATTGGAAGTACAATGACTCTGAGGAAAACTGAAGAGCTACTTCAAGAACTGCCTTCAAAAGAACTTCTTCTCAAGTTCCTAGCAAGGTTCGATGGCTGTACAATTGAACGTCTCTGCGATGAATTAGTGAACCATTTTGGACTGGTGAAGCGAGAAGTGCCGTTAATAGCTGCTGGCATGAGAGCCATTTTGTCTCAGGATGCATCGATGGGTATTGCTCGAAAACTAGCTGGTGCTCTTGCTGGCTCATATCAAGCAGAGGTCAGCACTGTAGCAGAAGAAGATCTAAAAACCGCGCTTGACGAGATCAAAATAAGAGAAAAAAGATCTGCTAAAGCTGCGTTAACGAGGATTCAGGCTGCTACATTACAGACACAAATGAAAAAAGAGAATTCTTCTGATAGTAGCAGCAGCAATGATGACGATGATGAAATGGTAGAAAATGAACCGAAAGTGAAGAAAAAGAAACAAGGTGAGGCCATAGTGATCAAAGAACAGGAGGAACTTTCCCCATCTGAAATGGCTGAGCAAGAACTTAGCAGTCGAGTTGAAAAATTAGAAGAACTTCAACTTCACGCGAAAAAAGCGTTGCAAGATTTACAAAAAGCTCAAGCCGAACTAGCATATGCATCTAGACGTGTAACCGGATATAAAAAACGACACAATGAAAACCTGGAGCAGGTTACTCAAGTACCAGTTGCCAGAATGAACTCTGTATCGCGATCCTCTGTCTTGAATCGAGCTCGCAAAAGTATTTCTACCGTCGATGAAGTCTTAGGGCTCAATAGCTTCCCACCTCCTGCAGCTCCTAATGTTAGTGTATCGTCCAATGGAAGTAGAATTGGCTGGAAGAATCTTAAATCAGGTACTGGTCTCCATTCTCTTGGACCTGGATCTTGTGGTAACCATGTTGCAGGAGATTGGTTCAACGGTTTAGATCGACTTTCGCTGCAGGTTGGTAATCAAGATCATCGAACACGATGGTTGGCTAGGTGGAAAATAATCGAAGGTTTAAACGAAGTGACTTCAGAGGCGAAAATTGAAAAATATTCACAGATGCATTTACTCTTCACAGATTTCTTGGAAACTGCTGAAGCTTTTGGAAAAGTGATTTTATTGGAGAGATATCTTCCAATGGAACAGAAATCTATAATGCCTGTTAGAGAAAAAGCTGCTGATGTAGGGCGTGGAGACCGGCGGTACTATTGGCAAGTGGCAAATATTCATTTTAAGCTGTGTATTGATGATGATGGTATTTGTAATGGATCAGATGAGTTTGCAGCTAAGTATCATGGTCACAACATTCGCAACTCCATTGCATTTTCCAAGGTCAAAGGCTCTAGGTTATATGTACCATTGGAAGCGATGATCGAATATAACGGATGTAGAGTGCTGGCTTCAGCTCATGCGCCAATTGAACAACAAGTGTTCAATGCAAAGGGTGATCTCAAGAAGATCGAGTCTGATTTAGTTCTTGGGTCTGTCGATAGAGGATTGACTATCCATAATACAGACACCTCCATTGACAAGCTCGTAGGTGAGTGTTGTGAGTCTCTTGGCCTTGCTCGCCATGGAGTCAAGGGTGAACGTGATCTGTTGCCAAAGTACTTGCACACTCCTGCTGATTTGCGAGGTTACAAAGACCCCAATACAACTGATGTTTATTTGATGAACTTCAGAAGACTGTTTCCTCCAGAATCTCCTTCTGAAACCCCTCATATACAAGAAGCATCCAGAGGGCATTCGATATTCTGGAGGCAACTTCGACCTGAATGGGTTAAATTGCAAAAGCATCAAAGTAGCGATGCATTATCAATGTTTACTTTAGATACACCTGATTGGATGAAGTTCAATGCTAGTGCTACTAGTGCCACAAAGAAACTCATTAAGGAGCAAATTCCAAACTACGCGGAAAGTCTTTCACTGCGACCTAAGGAAGATGTTATGAAGATTGATTTACGGCAAGAAATGCACATGAGAGGGATTAACATGAGACATATTGGCTACCTTCGTTCTTTTTTCTGGTTTCAGGTGCGAGGAACAGTACAAATAACCTTTAAGGAGCGGCACATTGTCGGTTCACATGACATCACAAAGGAAGTCGTTCGCGGAAGGTTAATTAAGTTGAGAGACAAGAAGCTCACTTTGTCTGAAGATCCAACGGATATATTCGATCATAGGACCATATGGGTCCAGAAGAAAGAAATTGATCAAGAGTACTTGTTGGATGAGTCAAAAGCGGTCCCACTTTTTTCCTCCCATGATGAAGAAATGTTTACAGGAATTGTAGAATGCGATAAAAACTCTGCGCTAGTGAGAGCACGCCTTCTTCAAGAAATGCTTTTCCGTGTGATAAAGAACATTACTAGAGAGCTACTGCGGCTTCTCTGTGGGATTCTTGTGGCGCCTTCCGATATATCCACTCGGCACGTTCTCATTCATGTCTTAAATCTGTTTATTGGGAATTCTGACGGTTCTGATGAATTCTGGAGTTTGAATATTGTTTCGGGTATACAAAATAGGTTCGGAATATGTTCATTGGGAGAACTGGAGAAACTTAATCTTCGGCTTGAGGTTGAAGATCATAAATTGATGTCAGCAGTAGTTAGGCAAGTACTCGCGCATTTCGAAGTTGAAATGCGAGATTCATCCATATCACAACTGGATTCTCTATGCGAGGGAAAAGCTTCCAGTTCCTTTGTTTTTGTGCCTAGTGACTTTGTGCGAATTGGTTGCAAGGTTAAACACAACATGTACTTGAAGGAATACTGTGCCGGAATAGCTTTATCGAAAGTGGTGAACCAAGCGATTGAAACATCGTATGAATCGGTAGCTTTAGCTGATGAACCTACCGCATATTGGCCTCTTACTGAAAGGCCTGGGGCTAGAGTGGCAGCGAATCGCGGCTCCACTGGTTTGCGCTTATGTGGAAAATTTACGAATTGCCAGTTGGGGTATGCAGGATTCGTTAAAAATCAATGGCCAAATAGAGCGGTGCACTTTCCTATGATACGAGACTCGGTCAATCAATCTGTTGACGAAACCGAACTACAGATGAAGACAAAGTGGAGAAGCAATCAGGATCTTCAGGATGACTCCGATGAAGAAAAGACAGTGGCGACTCTAGCAGACAAGGTTAAAGAGAGAAAAGGAACTAAAAAGACAAAAGGGCGTGGAATTCCTGCGAAGGCCCATATCGAAACACCACATCACCCTGATGTTGTTCCGAATTCCCGGTTGACTCCCTTCTCAGTCGAATGCTGGGTGAAACTAACTTCCGGAGAAACGAAAGAAAGGTTTATTTTTTGCAGTGGCAGGTAAGTTGGAGTGATATATGAAATGAATGTGCTTAATACATTGTTTAGGTACTCACTTCGAATTGGAAGAAATCAGCAGTTTATGTTTACTTTATTCGATGCCAAGTATGCTGCTGATATAGCATTGCAATCGAAGCCGTTTTCTGTAACATGTAACTGGACCCATCTTACAGGCACCTTCGACGGCACTGTGGCAAAGTTCTATGTAAACACGATGTTGGTAGAATGTCTCAACTATGACGATGTCACTAGGGAGCAGACTAGAGCGTACGCTATGGACCAAGCATCTCAAGAACGAAATCGAAGAGAGCAAGAAAGAGAAGAAAGACAAAATGCTGTTAACATAGCCACTCTTGAAATTGATGGGTTTCTAAAAACAAAAGGAGGCCAAATTCAATTATCCAGTATGACAAAAAAACTGATTTCGAGGTCTGAATCAAAATTGAAAATGAACAAGGATAAAGTGAAGATTCTGGGCATCAAACCACTAAATGTACAAGGAGCCCAGAAAGAAGCTCGAACAAAACTTATTAAGAGCAAAACGATCGAGCTACTGGAAAACATAACCGTGAAACACAGGGCGCTCATTGGAAAACAGAAGGAACTTAATATTCGGCGAATAAGCGTAGCCCAGGAAAAGAGTCAATGGCCAATGCGAATTGGTTCTGGCTACGCAAACAATTTGGCAGCTAAATCCTGTTTCTTCGGGGAAATGCAACATGTCGCGGTTTACAATCGATGCTTGTCTCGTGATAGAATTAATAGACATTTTACGGCTGGGACTCGAGACGCCAAGGTGGATATCAAAAACCACTTGGAGCAAATGAATGATCGTTTTAGCAGTGCATTGGAGGTATGCTATGACCAAGAAGAGGTACTTACTGCTTACGCAAAATCTCTAACGCAACTAGTACTTTTTTCAGGAGCCGCTAACAACGATCAATTGGTGGTGATTCGAACTAGCATTCGTATGTTTGAAAACAAAAACAATGCAACTGCGATAGCCTCTTTCTTGTGGGCACTTCCCGATACTGTGCAATATGCTGCTGTGGCTACTGAGTGTTGGTATGCATTGATGCGAATCGACAACGAGTTTCTTATCAAAGGAAGCAGCAATGAACGGCAACGGATGCTAAAATTAGTTGAAAAATGTCCCGATAGATTTCAGATGTGTGGTTTTGCATTGCGTGATTCACCCGGTTTAATGACCGTTGCAGCAGCTATGTTCAGATATGTATTGAATTACTGGCCGGACTTTTATGGCCCTTTGATTGGAAATATAGGATGGATAAGCCAGTTGAATTCATCTGGATTAGTAACGTTACTGATCAATAAACTTAAGATCACGGTGGAGAGCAAATTGAAGAAGGATCATTTCAGAGACTACGTGAAGCAAACTGTAGCAGTGAATTCTCTCCTGGACGGGATGAAAGCTCAGGAAGAAGAAGAGGAAGAGGATGACGAGGAAATTAAAAATATTCAACGCTGTTTGCGTACTTTGGATTTATCGCTGATTAGCGATTTGGAAGTCGAGGATGTTTTACTAGTTTCAAAATTCGTTCCGAGTTTGACCAATATCCAATTTCCAGCAGCACCGGTTAATCTCACCTCCTCTTGTATTTGCGATATGATTAACAATTGCCGGTTCCTCGATACTCTCAACCTTGCTAATTGCGGTACATTTGTAGACGATGCAGCTTTGGAAGCTATATCCACCTATGCCAAGGTGCTGAAGACCATTGTGTTACATTCGTGCCACGATATCACTGACATTGGGTTTATTTCGGTGGCTCGCAATTGCTCCTTCTTACGACATGTAGATGTCAGTAAATGCGAGCAGATAACCGACCTCTCGTTAGGAGAGGGAGCAGAATATCTGAAAAGACTCGAATCATTGAACCTTTCTTGGTGCGTTCTTGTTTCCAATGCTGGACTTTACAAGTTTCTTTCAAAGCATCAACAACTAGTTCAACTGAATGTTTCTTGCTGTCGACGTCTAGACGATAACGGTCTCATGGAGTTTTCTAGATTCTTAAGCAATGTATCCTGGTTGGATATTTCATATTGCAATAACGTCACAGATGCTGGTATCCTGGCGATAACACACAATATGCTCAAAATCGAGTATCTAAACCTGACCGATATATATAGAGTAACGGACAAACCCTTTTATTTTGATGCTCAAGGTGATGGTCGGGCATTTGTTGACAATCAGATGTTGTCGTGCTTGCACGAGATTGTTGTTGACGATTGCAATCTGCTCACCAACTACAGTATTGCTGAGATTTCAAGAAGGGCGCCGGGTATTTCAAGTATATCATGCAGAGGTTGCGAGCTTTTGGATGATGAGGCTATTCAAGTACTCACAAAATGTCCAATCACCAACAATCTACGCGGTGAAAACATCTTCTACTTGAATTTCAACTTTTGTGCATCTATTACCGGTGACAGTCTTAATATTCTAGGAGAGCATTGTCCTTTGCTCAATTCGCTTC
>Ga0105053_10010619_pt1 | contig 11442 bp, 5 predicted proteins | sample BON01_FD_78093 | JGI IMG/M metagenome (GOLD analysis project Ga0105053, IMG submission 78093) | Freshwater microbial communities from Lake Bonney liftoff mats and glacier meltwater in Antarctica - BON-01 | ecosystem: Environmental > Aquatic > Freshwater > Ice > Glacier meltwater | place: Lake...
TAGTTATATTGTAGTTCTATTGTAGTTCTATTGTAGTTCTATTGTAGTTCTATTGTAGTTCTATTGTAGTTCGAGTACATTTCGAGTACATTTCGAATACATTTCGAGTACATTTCGAGTACACATTTCTGCAATATATTTTCTATCATTTCTACAACATTAATATTCAGGCCTCCGGCTCTATTATATTAATATAATAGAAATGAACTACAAATATGTATGTGAAATGCAACAGAAATGTATGTGAAATGCAACAGAAATGTATGTGAAATGCAACAGAAATGTGCTGACCTACTGGAACTATGCAAGATTTGTTAATATTTATTAATAATGTAAGAATGGTCGATCAGTAATCATTAGATTGTGTTAGTAATCATTAGATTGTGCTAGTAATCATTAGATTGTGTTAGTAAACATTCGATTGTAATAGTAAATATTCGATTGTAATAGTATTAAGTATTATTTTATAGTTTTTTTAAAATAATAATAATATATTCAATGAGTAAATATTGTTGATACCTATTGTATATAACTATTGTCTGTAACTATTACTAGTATTTATTGTCGATAACTATTAATAATTTGAAGAAATAATACTATTATTGTTTTTATTACAATTCTAACTAAATCATGGATGTCTTACAGCAAAATAACACGTCATTTTCTATTAAAATGATGCAGAAATTAAAGAAATTATATGAGCAGTTTATACAGTATACCAAAGACACGGCCGGGGATCAAACTGAAAGTAATGATGCAAATGATGTTAACAGTGATATGTATGCAAAAATTCTTCGCTATTACCAATACATATCGTTTAATGTTATGACCGATGAATCATTTGGGATTGGTAAAGATGATAATTCACGCGGTATGTTAATATATCATCAAATGGCTATGGGAAAAACACGATTAGCGGTTGCTATATTAATTGTTCTTATGAAAGCAGGTTATACGCCATATATTATGATGCCTAAGAGTTTAATGCCTAATTTCAATCATAATATCGAAGTGGTACTTAAGCTTATTAATCGTGTGGGTCAATCAGGACCAAACATGACCGAATCAGAGTATGAGCAATATCGTAAAACCATATTCGAAAACATATCGTACGTATCAATGGATGCATTTAATGCATCTAAACAATTGGAAAAAATGGAATCAACTAAGAGACCTATACTTATTGTCGATGAAGCACATAATTTATTTAAAGCAATTATAAACTCCAAAGGTAACGATACAAATGCAAAACGTATTTATGATCAAATAATGAGTACAAAACACATTCGTATACTGTTTTTAAGTGGTAGTCCCGTAACAAAACATCCATTCGAAATGGTGCCGTGTTTTAATATGCTTGCCGGTAAAGATGTGTTACCAACACAATATGAAAAATTTGTTGACTTGTATATAGATAAAAAAAATAATGTAATGAAGAACATTCCCTTTCTTAAAAACAGATTGACTGGTATGATATCTCATGTGTCTAGTGATAAGAAAAATTCACTTGAGTCTGAAGAAGTAGTAATGCAACGAAGTACAAGAGAACTAGGTGGTATGCCGGAAGAATTGCCGACCGTAATTGAACGATTACCAATGAGCGAACATCAGTATGGTGTATACATACAAGCAAGAGCTGATGAAGAAATGGAGAATCGTAGGTCAAATGTATTTAAGGCGCGACAAAAAATACCTCGAGCTTTAACATTGCCTGGTAGCGATCGTCAAACAACAAGTACATACTATGTAAAGAGTCGATGCGCAGGTAACTATGCACCGCATTTAGAATATCGTTACAAAGATATTTCACAAATGCCTGATACCGAATTTGATAACGAAACATCGCCGAAAATGGCATTAATTGCAAAACGTATTCATGAATTAAAAGGTGTTCATATTGTACATTCTCAATTTGTAAACGTAAGTGGATTAAAAGTGCTTGAACGTTATTTGCAAATAGCTGGGTATGCATCATTTTTACCAAATATGACAACACCAAATGACATAGGTGATATAGATAACTTGAAAGATGCAACCGAAGCTGATATAACTGCAATATTAGAAGAAAAGATTGAACCCGCCGATCCGAAATCGACAGTTAGTAACAACCAAGACTTAAAGAATTATCGAAATAAAAGTGTCAAAAAAGAAGATAAAACGGAAGCGAAAAAGGAAAAGAAATATGATGGGGATGAAGAGGAAGAGGAAGAAGAGGAAGAAGAGGAAGAAGAGGAGGAAGAGGAGGAAGAGGAGGAAGAGGAAGACTTGATTGTTGAACCAACATTACTCGATGAATTTGTGGAATCGGGTGAAACACTTGAAGATGATAATAAAGGTAAATGGGGGGAAGCTGGAGAAGAACCTCATTTGGAACAGGGTGGCGCTGCTGAGATTATTAATGCCGACTCTAGTAAGATTTATGTGCATTTTAATGATAACATATATAACTTTAACTATTTAGCAGACTATGTGAATAATCGTGACGGACAAATCGGACATAATGAACAAACCGGGCATAATGAACAAAATAATATCATTGCTTCTGAAAGTCACAATGCTGAAATCAATAAAAGCAATAAAATCAATAATTATACTATAATAGAAGAAAAAAATTTAAGTACTGATCGCTATATTGATAACATTGTGACAGATGTGAACACGCTACAGATGAATCCGTTTGTTGTATTAGTGTATGAATCTGCAAAACTAGCACTGAGTGGTTTATATGTGTTGACAAACTATAAAAAACATATAGGTCGGGATAAAGACTCTGATAAATTAATTAAATTTCCTATTAAAGTTCATGAAGTTACAGTTGAAGAGTTGGAACAGTTTAATATTGGATTAGGGGAAAAAACATATATCGATCCCTACTTTCCATATTATAAAAACATTAATCCACTTACTGCTCAAACACTTTCTACATTTATTGATACCGCTGACAACATTCAACAATATTGCGTTAAACCTATTAACCCTAGGTCCTGTTTGTCCCCTAGGTCCTGTTTGTCCCCTAGTTCGACTGTGTTTGACTTTGTAATAAACTCGAAATATCCAAAAGAGATTGATATGTTATCGATTTTATTTACCGAACACATAAGTTCCAGAATTTCTGCATATGATGTCTTTACAAAAATTAAAACTGATACACCTGAGATACTTGATGATGCACCACCATTTGAATTTCGCGAGGTCATATATAATACGACTATAGATGAGAGATCTGACAAATATACAGAATCTACAGGTCAAAGCACATTTAGCCCAATGATTGCACTTGCTGCAATTAAGAGATATAAAATTAAAAGCATACTTGATCCATCTGCTGCATGGGGTGATTGTCTATTGGCAGCGTATGCGGCAAAAGACGTTAAGATTTATCTTGGATGGGAATCACATGCTGAATTACAAAATTGTTACAATGAAATTGGTACTGCAATGACGAATTATTTCTATCCAGCCTTGCGAACGTATCCAACATTGTTTTGGCAAATCTATCAGCAATCGTTTACATCATCTAGTCATCACTTTGAACCATCTGGTAAATATAATCAATTGTTTGACTGTGTACTTACATCGCTACCACTGGTTGAATTACCCGACGACTCACATGAAACCGAGTCAGTATCGGAAATACTTAAGCACAGTTACAATGCAGTTAGAGCAAATGGTTATATTATGTTATATCTTACAAATACAATGTATCAAATTGTAAAATCGATATTAGAAGAAGACGACAAGTGCAAAGAACTACCATCAATTAGTTTAAGTGATGTTATCGAAACAGGTGGCGTCCGTAAACGAAAACAAACAAAAAAACGTGGCGGTAACAATACAAACGGCAATATGTGTGACAATACAAACGACAATACAAACGGCAATACAAACGACAATACAAACGACAATACGAACGACAATACAAACGACAATACGAACGGCAATACGAACGGCAATAAAACCACATATAAAATTCTTTATGTATGGCAAGTAAATAAAATAAATACACTAGACAATACACGTAATTTAGATAATGCACTCCCTGAAATTAAATATTCATTCTTTGCTAAAAATAAATTCGATTATAAAACTAACTATTCATCGATAAAAGTTCCTACCTATAATAACAGTAAATTCCGTCATACATTTACAAAGATACAATATATCGATCCAAATAAGTGCGACTATGATAATTTATATTACGATCCATCATATTATCCAGAAGAACGCGAGTATATTAAATCCTTTCTCCAAACAGATATAACAAAACAACGTGTTCAAAGTTGGATGGTCGGTCGTAAATGCGGCTATTATCCCGAATGGATGAAATATCATGATCGTGAATCAAGAATTGGTGAAAATAAGTCTTCGTTTTTATTCGATATATTTAATTTACATCATGGTCAGCGTAAGCTCTTTATCGGCGAGTTGCAATTTCTAACTTATATTGCTAATATGTTGGGACTTATGAGTGATATGAAAATGATTGTTGTATATGCCGGTAGTGCATGTGGTGTACACTTACCATATATATCTGAGTTATTTCCGAATATTGATTGGCATTTGTATGATCCCGCTGAATTTAAATTTAGGGGAATGGGTACAAATCCTCGCTTGCACACCTATAATGAATATTTTACCGAAGAAGTCTCGTCACGATGGACTGACAAATGTGATTTATTCATTAGTGACATTCGTATAGCATGGGAAGGAGAAACGGAAGACGAATTTGAAGCACAAGTGGGTAAGGATATGATTATGCAAGAAACATGGGTAAAAATAATCCGACCAAAACATGGAGCAATGTTAAAGTTCCGCCCACCATATATTAATTCTGGTGATACGACAACAATTAAAACATTTAAGGGTAAAGTTCTAATGCAGACATGGGCGAGTAAATCATCCACGGAAGGAAGATTAATTGTACCGCCCGCACCAGTAAATAAACGCGATGACTATGAATATGCAGATTTAGATGTCGACGACTATCAAGATTATTTTACTTGGCATAATCGTTATGAACGTAACTGGTTAACATATCCAGCAGTCGACGATTCTGTTGCATATGTTGCTGGATTCGATAGATGTTACGATTGCACAAATGAATCAGTCGCATGGAAAGATTATATTAAAATTACGAATTGTAGATCAGATGTTCGTCGCCATTCAGTTAACTTTAATGAGAAAAAAGGACGACTTTTTAATATCGGTCACTATATGAATAAACTTACACTCGAATTACATCAACGATTAGATACACCTCGTGGTTCTTTGCATGGTATGTATCCAGAAATGCCTATGTGTATGAAACGAGAACGACTATGGACGCAGAGATTGTCCCAATTCGGCAATCCGGAAGCCCAGTATGGAGGTAACAAGGATGGCGGTTCGACAATAACAAAAGAACCAGTAGGCTATTATGCTATATTATCTGGTGACGTACATGAGAACTTACGAAAAGAAATATTTGAGGCTATGAGAAATAAAGGCAACATACATGGAAAAATAATTAAAGTACTACTTGTTTCAGAAACAGGTAAAGAAGGTTTAGATTTACCATTTTTCCGTTATGGCCATATGTTGGAAACACCTTGGGATTTCGCATCAATTGAGCAATTTAAATTTCGCGGATTACGACCAGGTGCATTAGATTTGTTGTCACGTGAAGAACGTGAGTTTCAATTCTATATGTATATGGCAGATAAAAATGAAAAACTATGGTCTGGACTTACAAAAGACGCACAAGAGAAAAATACTATTGACATTCAGCTATATGAAAAACTTTTATTCAGTCACAAACTTAACAGTGCAGCACAGAACATTATGCAATCGGCATCGATCGAATGTAATTTATTTAACTACAACGATTGTCAGATATGCATTCCCGATAATACGCCTTTGTTTAGTGAACATCCAGCAATAGATGTGTTAAATCCAAATCCATGCCATCCACCAGAAGAGAAATTAAAGGAAGTAAAAAAAATAACATACGAAGGCCGCGATTACTACTATGAAGAAGACAAAGAGTCACCTTTAGGATTTAATTTATATGAATTACGTGAGGACATTAATAATTACACAAAAGTAGATATTTCAAATAAACGTTATAATAATCTTATAGAATCGCTCATCGCATAAATGCAACATCGATAGCACTGCCACCGGTAATAAAATCATCAATAACATTTCCACCATTGTATTGGTCATCTTGGTAATCATCCTGATAATCCTGATAATCATCTTCCTGATCGTCTTGATCATCTTGATCGTCTTGATCGTCTTGATCGTCTTGGTAATCTTGATCGTCTTGGTAATCGTCTTGGTCGTCTTGGTAATCATCATCACCACCTCTGTAACCACCTTGATACTCGTCATCATTGTAAACATCATCAGCATCGCGCATTTCAACATATGCAGGTGGCGATCTACCACCGAGAGTATACTCATTATTACTGTATTTAGCTGTATTATATCCTCCGTCCATACCAGAAACAGTTGATGATGTATTCGGTTGAGATTTTTTAGAACATCCACACCCGCCACGTTTTCCACCAGATGATCTTGGCGAAAATGGATGTTGATATCTATACATGTTTGGCTTACTCAAAAGAATAATCATATATACAATCAATACTAAAAATACAATTGCTACAATTATTAGTTGTGTACGTGTGACTGACTCGAACATTTTTAACTAAACTTGGTATCAAATATATTTTGGTAATATACAATAGTACAATATTTTATTAATTACAATAAAATAATAAAATTAATTAAATTAGGACACCAAAATTAGGACACCAAAATTAGGACACCAAAATTAGGACACCAAAATTAGGACACCAATCCGCGTTGCGTCTCGGTTTCCTAAGACCTTCTTTAGGACACCAATCCACTTTGTGTCTCGGTTCCCTAAGACCTTCCGAATACTTCTTTTTCTTTTTTTATTCTCAACTCTATCGAGTTATCGTACTTTACACATATTTACACTACACATCATAACATATTTACTATTATGTTTAACCCATTTCTGTAGTATTAATATTTCAGGCCTTCGGCTCGTTTGTAATAATGTAGTAGAAATACTGTAAACATAATAGTAAATATGTTGTGATGTGAAGAACAAATATGTTGTGTTACGAAGAACAAATATGTTGTGATGTGAAGAACAAATATGTTGTGATACGAAGAACAAATATGTTGTGATACGAAGAACAAATATGTTGTGATATAATATGTATTGAAGAACAAATATGATGATTGATTGATCAATAACAGTCAGTTGTGCAAGTAAACAAGTAAAATGCTACAAATCAAAACTATTTATAGGAATGTAACATCTTTTCCCTCAAAAGTAGTAGAGTTCTCTTTAATACCGCCAATAAACATTACTGCGCCTGGGCCGAATGCAGTTGTATACTTATCTACTTGACGTTGCAATGATTCTCGATTGAGTTCGGAATCTGTCAGAATGTATCCTTTTACATCTATCCAATGTATTTCTTTACCGTTGAGTGTTGTGGGTGTTTCAAATAAAACATCTGGTGTAAATGGCGACTTGCGAGCCATTAATTCTGCTTCACTTGTGTATTTTATCCCAAGATCATCAAGTTTTTTATATAAATTTTTTTCACATTCTTGCGAGTTAATTCTTATTAGTGTTGATATTTTTGGAGATGATATGTCGTAATTTTCTATCGCCTTTAAGATTTTTTCTTTGGTTGATTGATCATTATTAATAATATGATCATCTATTAAAACGCGATAAATAATCATTGGTGGTATACGATATGTTTGCGATAACTCAATAATCGATTTATTGTTAAATTGATAATCGCTTATTACTTTCATTTTGTTGTGTTTTATCTTAAAGGCATTTTGCCTACTTAATAACCCACTATGCATATTTTTCATAGATTTAAGTGATTCGAGCGATATATTAGTACCATATTTTAAATTAATGTTTTTTAAATCTTCCAGAATGCCATCATCGACGTACAATGGTGCAAAATAATCTTGCTTATTGCCATTAATGATTTTCATACAATCGTCAATAGCATTCTCTGATATAAATACAGGCTTAGGCCAATTAGTTATTTCTTGTTTTTCATTATGTGTTACCTTAATATTTGATGTATCGATATTGCCAGTATTATTGATATCGCCAGTATTATTGATATCGCCAGTATTATTGATATCGCCAGTATTATTGTTATCGCCAGTATTATTTGTTATATCGCCAGTATTATTGATATCGGTAGTATCAGTTTTTATTGCTTTGACGTTATCAACAATATCGATTTTTATATCTTTTGTGTGAGTATTACTAGTATTATATGTATTATGCGTATTACGATTAACATGATTACTATGTTTACGTCTTTTACCACCTCTGATGTTTGTCTGTAACCTATGAATTTTTGTATCTGTTCGTGTATTATAAACAGTCTTATATACAAAAATACACACAACCATAAGTATAATTAATAATATAAATGTCAATACATATGACAATGACATTTTTATAAACGATTCTATAATCGATTCTATAAACAAATATATTTAGCTATACATATTGAGTTAACAAATTAAATATACGTAATTATTGCAAAAGTGTAAAATGGAAAAGAAGGCCATTTAAATACAATATAACTCAGCATGTAAACGTCTATGCGCCCATTAAATAGTCTTTCGACTATTTACTGCGCTTATGACCTATACATACTGAGTTTGGACATTCTTTTTTTCTCTTTCTTACGCTTTCGCGTAAAACATATAAATATCAGCATCGTACAGTTAATACAAATAGTTTTTCTTTGCTTATTGTTGTTTTACAAATAATTTATTAATTGTCTATAATAATTGTTTCATGTTGAGTCTATTGTGTTTTACGCGAAAGCGTAAGAAATAGAAAGAGAGGGAAAAAAGAATGAATAAACTCAGTATGTATAGGTCATAAGCGCAGTAAATAGTCGGAAGACTAGTTAATGGGCGCATAGACGTTTACATACTGAGTTTACATACTGAGTTTACATACTGAGTTTACATACTGAGTTTACATACTGAGTTTACATACTGAGTTTATATATAGGTTTTTTTACCTACTAATCTTCGTATACAAATAGGCACACGAATACGACGTTTAGCAATATATACAGTAACAGACGATGAAAAATTCATATTCTCAAATGTGTCAGCTGCAACAAATATATTCGGATCAAACCAAATATAATCAACTGACGAAGCTGCCAATAATACACCTGTATTATATACCTCAGCACCTGCAGCTACAACACCACTTCCTGGATTACCACCAATAACATGACCTTCAACGCGATTTATATAGTTATTTAATTCAGATCCTAATGTTTTTATTGGAGCTGTTGTATTTTGTATATTGCATCCAGTTATAAAAATTCTATCACCTTGCGCAAGACCGTGAGATGGTATATTTAAACGTATATGTTTAGCTCCATTATCTTGATTAAGCTCTACATGAGTGTATATTGTACTAAGAGTAACATTATAATAGACATCTGGAGCAAACACAATAGGTCTATCAACTGCCCTAATAATGAAATGGATATTTTGTATTTCATTTATTGGTGATGCAAATTTAACACACCAATTCATAGGTATAGCTTGATAGCTATTAATTGAATATTTATCATGATTGTAATCAAGAAAGTATTCAACGTGATAATCTGTTCCTTTACGTGATGAAAATGTCATAGGTAGTCCTTTCATTTGTATAGTTATGCGACTAGAAAATGGTATTTGTGAATATGGATTGTCTTTCCAACTAACAGGTGGAATATATGCAGTACTCTTACCTGCAAGTACAAGACTAGGTCCAACTTCGGGTGCATATAACCCATCTGCTTCGACTGGTGTTGTATTTACAGCAGTAGCACTATCCTGAAGCAATTCAGGTGGATAGCGACTAACATTTAATATTGGTCTAGCAGTTGCTGTAGCTGAATTGTTATTTTTAAATAAAGTAAACTTTGAACTCGGACTTGTAGTACTGTATGCAATATCACTTACTAGTGGAAAAGCAAATTCCATAAATTGAATTTCAATAACCGATGTTACTGAATCTTTTATACCCATACCATAGCTCTCGTCAGTACCTCTATCTGGACTTAAGTTCCATATAAACTCGCCATTTGCTGTATTAGATGTGCGATTTTTACAAAAACTATCTAAACACACATACATTTCATCATAATACGCCTGCTTGCTAGGAACAAATTCATACCCATCCGTAGATGCAAGTTGTTTTTGCATACTTTCATTAATATAATCTCTTCGTGTCCCCATGTTATATGTCAAAAAAATTAATGTAATATGTTAGTATATATTTTTCTAAATTAGTTTAAAATATTGTTTAAAATAAAACATTAACGATCGAAAATTCTTAAATAACAAATATGGTTTAGTATTATGATTCATCCTCATCCATCCAATGTTCTTTTACAAAATCACTATCATCGAGGTCTAGTCCAGATCTAATAAATCTCGCTTCTTTTGATGTTGCATGTTGTGATCGTTTTAGTATTTTGTCATTAAGTGATAAGTCTGTTGTCGATGGTTTAAAACCTGATATTGAACCTTCATATGAACTACCAGATGTAAATTTACTTACATTACTACCATTACTTACATTAACAATATTACTGATATTACTATCGCAGCTATCATTACTGTCACTGCTGTCACGACTATCATTACTATCATCACTATCATCACTACCATCACTACTATCATTACTATTATTACCATCGGTATCGTCAGGTCCAGTTAGTTTCTCACTCACTACTATATGTTTTTTAGGACAGTATTTGGATGTACTAGATGTTTTTGGTATTTTAATTGATGTTTGAATTGATGTTTGAGCACCATTATACAAAATTATATCATCATCATTGTAAATATCATTGGATGTGAGTAATGGTGTTTTAAATGATGTTTTAAATGATGATTGCTGCAACGGTCGACCTAGCGATTGTGGTGTCAATTGTGGTGGTAATTGTGTAGTTAATGATTGTGAAATTGACTTTTGTGTATTTGGTGTTTGTGCTGTTTGACCAAAAAGTGATTGACATATTTGCATTCTGTTGTATGAATAAAGTAAGAAAACTACACCTGTAAATGTTAACATCGCTAGATATAATTGACCAAAGATTATGAATATCATAAAGATTACAAGCAAAATACATACATCAAGTTTTTGACATTTGTTCATTTTTGTTGCGTTATGTTACCCGAATAAAAGTTGCTTAAACAAAAAAGTTACCTGAATAAAAAAAGTTTCTAAATATATATGAATTATTTTTATATTCTAATAAATAAATTTTATAGCATTTTGTCTGATTTATAGCATTTTGTCTGATTTTTATAGCATTTTGTCTGATTTTTATAGAGGTAACTGATTTTTATAGA
>Ga0105053_10010625_pt1:0-10000 | contig 11437 bp, 6 predicted proteins | sample BON01_FD_78093 | JGI IMG/M metagenome (GOLD analysis project Ga0105053, IMG submission 78093) | Freshwater microbial communities from Lake Bonney liftoff mats and glacier meltwater in Antarctica - BON-01 | ecosystem: Environmental > Aquatic > Freshwater > Ice > Glacier meltwater | place...
ACACGCCTATTTCATGCACGTGTCTCGCCTCATCTTGAGAGACCGCGCAAGTGAAGTCATGATGTGCACGATGCGGCGCTCAGTGGCGCGCGCTGCATACAGCAAGCATTTAGGAGCTTCAACACTACAGGCAGCCATGCGGCGTCAAGCCTGCAGGCTAAAGCTCCAAGTGTATCTTGCCAGCGATACTCTAGTGGCTACTGTCCGTCGTGTCTTTATGCGCAACAAATGTCGCCGCAAGCTGGCCGCCCGCAATCTCACTGCCGCTGCGCTTTCCGCACTCATTCGTCAGAGCTATGCCAGCAAACTGGCCGCAGACACTATATCAGCCACTGCTGCCACTTTTTTCGCACGCCGCCGTGGCCAAGCAGAGGGTACTGCTGGGCAACACCTCGCCACAGCTGCAAAACGCTGTGTTGCTCGGCAGGAGTACCGCAAGCATCACGCTTGTGTCCGCGTGCAGTCTGTGGTGCGTGGCCACATGGATCGAGAATGGATACGCGCGTATGGGGACGAGCTTAGACAACACCGTCATTTGCTATCGTGTATCGTCAAGATTCAGGCCACACAGCGCGGCCACTTAGCGCGGCTTGCCGTTGGTGCCATCCAAGAACTGGCAGGAAGGATTGAGGCTTGTCGTCAATTGCAGATTCGCTGTCGACGTGCGCTCGCTTCTGATGCCTACAACCAGCATCTGCTGGAGCTCCACCGCAGCAAGTGGGCCACAATTTTGCAGCGCTATTGGCGAGGCGCTCTAGCGCGTCACCGCCGCAAACTTCTTACAAAGCTCAAGCTTCAAACAAGAGCTACTTGTCTGCTTCAACGTATTCTGTGTGGCCACAACGGCAGGGTGCTGAGGAACAAACGCATTATCGAAATCAAGCGGACAGACTGCGCCGTCGTTCTACAGGCCTGGTTCCGCGGCTTCCTCGGCAAGGCTAGGGCAGATGACATTCGAGATCTAAATTTTATGATTGCTGCTGCCACAATCATTCAGGCGGGGGCTCGCGGCATGAAAGGACGCAGTCGTGCGCGATATCTTCGTGATCTGCGCATTATGGAACACAGTGCTGTCAAGATCCAGGCGCGTGCAAGGGGAATGTTTGGCAGGGCAAAAGCCGAACTGCGGCGGGAGGAGATTGTGTGGGAGGCAGAGATCAAGAACCAGATGGCCATTAAAATTCAGACAGGCTACAGGCAGCATCTGGCTAGGCAAGCCTATTTGACGGCAACAGATGAACGTGGGGAGCTTGACTTCTATCGTTCTTATTGTGCTGATATCTTGCAGTGCAATGCACGATGCTTCAACGCTCGTAGTAGGATGCGCAAGCGTTTGCGTGCTGCAGTGCTCATCACGGCGCTCGGCCGGGGATTTCAGGCTCGCCGCAAGGTTCGCAAGAGAAGGGAAGTTCTGGAGAAACAACCATTATACGTGTCGCCACACAAGTTGCGTCCCGAGCGCTACGTGGTACCACCTGGCCAAGACCTTAGACGTCCTCTGAAACTGCCAAGGGCAAAACAGTTCAGGTGCGAGGTTTCAGAGCCCAGCTTGCTCCACCGCCAGCCATCCCTGCTGCCATGGCACGTGCGAGAAAAGCAAGCAGTGCAGAAATTTCAATCGAATCCAAAGATCAAGGCCTTCTTCTCTGGTTTGCAAAAGCGCGAGCATGGCAAAGGCAAAAGCTCGAAGAAGTCTCCTACTAGCAAGCCTCCTTTCAAAGCTTCTACACCTCCTCATGTCAATCATGTGCCGGAGAAGATGGTTGCACGCCCGGCGTCTGCCATGTCGCGCCCTCCACCTTTGGCTGATGTGGTGGCACGACCGAAGTCAGCCATGCCAGCCATGACGACCAAGGGTCGCGTGCCGCCTCGCTTCCAAAAAGTGCGGCAGGCCAAAGCAGCCGGCGGCGACAGCGGCGCAGAAAGCGCAAGCTCTCTCAAGAAACCTAAGCCTCGCAACCAGCGCCCACGTGCCAGAGGCAGTGATAGCGAGAGGAACTCGGACGACGAAGTTGCATCGCGATCAACACATGCGCCCATCGCAGCAGCAGTGCCTGAACCCAATCTGCAGCCAGCCATATCAATACAGGCACCGCCACGCGCCTTATACAATAAGGATGAAATCAGCTCGGATCCGCCCAGTGACGAGCAGCGAAAGAAAAGGAGCAAAAGCAAGGACAAGGAAAAAAGGAAAGAGCGCTCAGTGACTCCACCGCCCAAGCAGCCGTCCAAGGCAGCGTCACCACCGCCCAAGCCGGCTTCTAGTACTGACCCTAAAATAGAGGCTGCCTTCAGTCACTGCCGCCTGGGCAAGTATCGTGACGTGGAGAAGGCACTCGAGGAGGGTGTATCTGTCGAGGCACGGTGGGGCCCCGACAATAACACAATGTTGCTACAATGTGCACAGAACGGGCAAAAGCGCATAGCCAAGCTCCTGCTGCGTAACTTCGCCAGTATGAATGCACAAAACGACAAGGGTGACACTGCGATGCACTACTGTTTCAAATTCAAGTACATTGAGCTGGGGGAATATTTAAAATCCAAAGGCGCCGACGACACTCTCCGCAATTCTAAGGGCCAGACCTGTTATGAGTGCCAGAAATAGCCCCAACACTACTCACCTTTTTATAATATGTTGGCTCGAACGAGCCATGTTTTTTGAATTTTAAAAATCATGTCTTAACTTTAAACAAGCGGCTAGTTTATTTGGGCCACGCTTAGTTTCCTAAAGCTGCACGTCTCAATTGGCCATGGTGCAGGGTGTACGTATCCTCTTCGCCTGGGCTTGAAGCTTGAAAAATGAGAGTGTGTCTTTCGTAATCCCATGGGCTAAAAAGAGTGGCGAATCTCAAAAATGCCCAGTCCCTATTCATCTGTTGTGTCGTCATTCGAGGAATCTCCAAAATGTCTTTTTCCTACAAGAGATTTGTCGTGTTGTTTTCCGAATCTCCAATATTGTATGTTTCTAGTCCCCACCTTGTTACATTCATTTTCATTTTTCCTGACATATATGTGATTCTCAAAATTGGCACGGAAGCTCTATGTTGAATCTCGAAAATGTTCAAGTCCTTACAAATGATCATTGAAGAGCTTTTGTGAGTTGCTTGTCCTTTTCTGACCATTTCTTTTTCATGACATTTTTCGATTCTCAACAACAGGAACGGACGCTCTCCAACGTCCGTTCATGTTTTGAGAGTCGTTTTCTTTTTTTTGGAAAAAATTGTTGGAAAATGTGACGGAAATTTGCCCAAAAATTAGTACATAAAACTCGACGTATTTGAGAGTCGAACAGACATATGTATGAGGATAATTAAAAAAGGAACGGGGTATTTTTGAATCACGTGACGGCTACTTCTGCAACATGTGTGTGTGTCTGTTTATGCTACAATCTTCAGAATACCCCGCCCCCGAGGAAGTGTGAAACTATCGTGTCGATCTTTTTTGGTCGTTTTTTATGTCTGTAGAGTCTTGTCTGTAGAGTCCACAGGGCGAACCGATCGTCCTCTAGTCGGGTGCAAGGCTAGAGAAGGGATGTGCATGAGTATGTGTGTACGTGCATATCCATAACAATGGAATATACGTATCGCGTCTGTGTGTCTGTCAGGAAGTTAAATGTAGCAAAGGAGCGAGGGAGCAAGAGAGAGAGAGAGCCGCGTGAAAAAAAAGCGAGATACAGCAAGACTTTTGTCTTTTTTCAGAGAGGGGAGAAGGGGGTTAGGGTGCCTTTTCGATTTTAAATTTTAGTTGGCTGTAACTGTGGCCGAAACATCGTGAAACGGGGGAAAATACTTGTGAAAGTGGTTGCAGCCGTACCTCTGGTATTATTGGTGCCAAGTTATAAATGGAACGAATAAACTTAGACGTAGACGATGGTACTGCCGTCATTAGAATATGCACTTGAATGAAGCTCATTGATCTGCATTTCCCGGAAAACTGCAACACTGACACACGAACGATGAAAATTGGAGAGATTACGGCTCTAGATTGCTTGAGCCAGTTGTCTGTACATCTATTGAGACCTGTACGTACTCAGCGATCCGCCTGCAATAAACACGCACAGAGGGCCGCAATGTCCGCAAAACACACCCGTGTAAAGTTAGCCACAAAAATGCACCCAAAACCATACAAAAAAAGAAATGAAGCCAGATCATAAAAAAAAGAGACATACAATTCTTCGTCTGCAGCCCGATGTAAAAAAAGAAAAAGAGAACATTGAAATGAAGCCAGATGAAAAACAAGGAGATGATCAGGACCCAGTTGAGCAGTTGACTGCTCAACGCGGACATGACACAGACTCACCTTTCCAGAACTGCCAAACCAAACTTGGAATAGATGCCGACAAAGAAAGCAAGAAGTAGCATGAAACATCCACACACGGCGCTGAGCATGAGGTAGCCACGACAAGGTAGCCAGCCCAAACTCTTAACCATGTCGTCAATACAGATGTTCGCCCCATTACAACCGCGCAGCAGATCTGCAAACTCGGATGACGTCAAAACATTGAGACACACATCGCTGCCATCCATCGCTGTCACAGTCTCATTCGTGCCTGGCGTATACACGCCAGGCTCATTCGCGGTGGAAGCATTCTGCACATCCAGCTGAATGACAAGCGCGGGGTCAAAGACAAATGCTTTGAAACGCAAGACTGGTTTGCCTCCTACAAAAAGACCCGAGGGATCGGCCGCCTCGATCGCGGTTGCCCGCTCAGTTGCTAACGAGGCACTGTCAGCCAGGATACCTATGTTGATGGAAAGCGACTCTTGGCGACGCATTGACACAGTGCTCAATGTGGGCGTCGTCATTTGCCACAGCTCGAGCCCCTCCAGACCCTCCAGCTTTTTGAAATCCTTCTTAAAAGTATCGAGGTCCACATTCTCAGCTGATACTGTATCAGCAAGATTGACTTTTACGTTAACCACGGGTCCAGGAATGATATTGAAGGTTTCAACGACTATTTCTGAATTTGAGGCCCCAGCGCTGCATGATCGAAATCTCACCACTTTTGACTGCTGAAGGTATCCCAAGACTAAATTCAACTTCACAGACTGCTGGTCACAAATTGGTTGGGATTCATCGGTTGTGAGGGCTAAGAAGCCATCTTCCGAATGCACCGTGAATGTTACGTAATTCAAAAAGTCACCTCCACTCGGTTGTATCATCGGGTTCGACGCTGATTTTGAATTTGGTGTTGTCGGTGACGAGACTTGTGATGGTGGTGGCGACTCACGAGTTCCCGGGATGTCTTGTCCTTCGGTAACTTGCGATCCCATGGAATTGGTATTGGGAGGAGGTGGAGGCGAGTCGTTGACGGACATGTCGTCAGATTCTTCTTGTGTTGTCACACTTTGCACAGTTTTGACGGGCAAGCTCGTGTATCTCAAACCAGTTGGACTGCTATTGGGTATTGTTGCTCTCTTGCTGTCATCACGTAGCGGATCCTGGCAGAGGGGTGAATATCGAGTGTTTGCAGCACATGCCGGGGTGCCCATCAGATCTAGTAGTGTGTAGAAGCTGTAGCCAAATGAAAGGCACGCAATTAGGAGCGCAAGTATAAGCACACAGCTTGCTGGCCATATCAAAAAGGGCGCATCTGGCATCTTCACGTCGTCCACCCGTCCATCTCGCTCCTCGTCCTGTTCCACCATGTCTTCCCTCTTCAACTCTGACTGCTTGGGTAAACTGGACGCGTATCGTATTTGGTAGATGCCGAGCAGTAAAAAGAAAAGCCCAGGCACTGCAGGTAGAGTGAATGGGGCGACGACACCCGACAGCAAGACCAAAACTGCGAAAAAAATGTAGAGCCTTCCCGCAAAGAAAAAACGTGTCACTGAAACCTGCAAATGGTCATAGGCATCGATTAGAGACTTTGCTGCTTCGGGCTGTATATCAAGTAGAGAATCTCTATTGGCAGTGCACGAGTCCGACTCAATACCATCGGCAGCTAAGACCTTCGATTGTCTTTGCAGTGTAGAATTCGTTGAAGATGGCAGTTGCGCTAAATCATTACTGTCAAAAAAGACTGCTAATTGCGCCTTACTTTCTTCTATTTCATGTTTAATCTGAGCAAGTTTTTTCTGTGCTTCGTGCGTGAACTCAGTATCGGAGTCCGGGGCCTGTCGGAAAAAGAATTCAATTTTGCGTTGAAGCTCATTCTTTTGACCCAGGTCAATCAGCAGCTGCTCTTGAACTGAGCTGTCCGGAGCAGGCGACAAAGACGCCAACTTAGAGGCAATGGCCTGGTCCAAGTTTTCGTGGTCCTTTCTCAAACCTCGCACGCGCAAGTCCTGCTCAAATGCCTCTGACTCCTGCGATCCGCAGGACGTTGCTGAATGCTCAGACCAGGTTCGGCGGAGGATCGCTGGGGCTATTTTGTCGTTCACGTCTTCCGCAAGGCTTCGTGTTCGAGACACCTGCTTGTCTCCCAGCGTGGCTGTTTTGCGCAGCATCACTGACGATTCCGATCGAGGTGTCAGATCTGACGTATCTGTTTTACTCTTGACCTGTCTTTCTCGCAGGACCTCAGCTAGCTTGTGATCAAGCTGGACAAAAAAGGGATCAGAAGATTTTTTTGGCGTCACGACAGCCTGGCGCTCAAGATCTGGCTCTGCAAAACTGCGAGTTCGAATTGCAGCTTCGAGTTCGCAGTTTTCCAGAGCCAGATCTTGCTTCATTTTTTCGAGGTCCAAAAGTGAACCTGATTCTCCTGAACCAATGTTTGTGCATTTGCCAACGGTGCATAATATTTGTTCTTGCAAACTTTTGAGCTCGTGTCGGATTTTTTCGCTGTCGGCAATCTTCATCGGATTCTTCTGTGCGGTCGCGATCGACTCTGGATTGACACCTGCGCTTTTGTGTGGGGTCCATGGAGGCATTGAAAATGCAGGTGATTGCTCTGTTTTCAACGCGGCAGACTCCAAATATATATCAGGAGTAGGTGGGCTGCTCTTTCCTTTATACAGGACGTCAGACACTTGAGCACGTAGCTTGTCTAGCTCATCACGAAGATTGTCAAAGTCTGCATCTGGCATTATTGGCGTGTGGGTGTGCATGTCTGGCTTGCTGGACACTTCGAGATGTGTTTCGCTGGCCACTTTCTTCGCTTCGGCCTGCACCAATTTAACTTCGGCATTGTCTGCGTACGCCTGTGCATCCACCTCAACCCCCCTTTGAATCAATTTTCTTTCTGGAACGCTGGGCCTGTCCATACACGAGCCCCTGCTATCAAATTGAGCCCAACCTGCATCATTCTGAGGCTCCTCAGGATGATGTGGGCTGAGCTCGCCCGTCTCGGGCGGCAAGGCGACCTCCCTTTTCCGTTCGGCATGCTCAGCAAGAAACCTCTGATAGCCATCGATGGCTGGCGTGGCAGGTCCCCCATTGTCGCTAGAGGATTGAGCCCGTGGCGAGGGTGTGCCACTCGCGCTGTCGTATGCTTCGATTCCTTCGATTCCTTCAAATTCTCGCGGTAGTCCCTCCTCGCCCGACCGAGGCGAAAACCCTCCAAAGTTTTCCTGGGCTGCCCGCGCTGCCTCTACCTGTGAGCTCGATGGTCCGAAGCTCCGTTTCTTTTTCATCCGCGACATACGTGCGAAGAACCCAAGACCTCAAAAGCCGACGTTCCGTACGTTGTCGAGTGTGGAGCCCGGGATACTCACCGCGAAAAAAATAACAAGCTGTTTTGAAATTACTTGCTTTACTAGTAAGACGCATGACTAGAGTTTCATCCCAAAACTCTTATTGAGATATGGTTTAATGCCTAGACCCGGGATTCAGTTTTGAGTTTGTCAATACTAATATATGACGACTAGAATTAGTATAATAAACAATTCGCGCCAAAACAAAGAGATGAAATCGAGTCGATTCGTCACATAGGGGATCGGTATAACCACTTGTGAGTTCCTGCTGTAATTGGCGCGCTGGCTGTGTTAATTCAAAACCATTTAAAAATAAAAATACTGGGTCGCCAAAGGTGCATTGCCGAAAAGCATCTCAGTCACAGTTTTGACGAGCACTGCTTGAAGGACACTAGGCCTGCTTGGTGCCTTTCCTGGGAGCGAAGGTATTGTGCAGGTTTGAAAAGATCACGGCGCTGGAGGTCGTCACGGGCAATGTGAATGTAGGAAGCCTTCCTACAATTATTGTGGGGCAGGTGCAGAGGGGCTAGGTTGAGAAGTTCCATGCGCCAAAGGGTGCTAATAGTAGTGCGTAGTATGTTGCGGTAGGCACGTTCGCCGCATTTCTGTAGCAAGGTGATCATGTGAGGGAGAGGGTCGACGAGGGGGTCAATGTGGAATTGGTGAAGTGAGTTCTTTCATGGGTTTCGAAACCCTTTTTTAAACCTTAAAACAGAAGATATCCTCTTCTTGAAGAGGATAGCGGCGATTCTCGATTGTGGGTGCGTGCCCCTTGGCTCTTTAGGCTGCCTCGCGAGGCAGCCCCGGGACCGTAACGATTTCCCACTGTCGGTTTAATAAAACAAAGCAACGCACACACTTTGCGCTCCAGGCAACGTCCATGCGTTCCTAACATCCAGTGAGGGTTAGCGGTGTGGTGGCTTAACCAACCAAAACTGAAACCAAAACCCTCAAGATTCGAATCTTGACGAGCACTGCTTGCAGAACACCGGGATAATCTGGTGCCTTTCCTACCCGGGCGCGTGGCGGCGAAGTGGCTTTAGCCCGGAGCTGCCGTGCGCCACAAGGTCACGAACGAACCAGGGAGAAATTTCAAAAAAAAAAAATCGACCTGCGGTAGACGCAGCTTAATTCTTCCTACCTGCGACAACACTTCCGTGGCAGGTGGGATAATCATCGACTTGCGGCTGCTGCAGGTCGAAATTTCGAAAAGAATTGAATAAGCGCAAAATCTACTAGGGTTTGGTCGTGACCTTGTGGCTCGCGGCAGCTCGGGGCTAAAGCCTGGCGCGAGGCAGCTCTTGGCTCTCTTCGCCGCCGCGCGCCCACACGTTAGCTCGGGGCTAAGGCCTCCTCGCCGCCGCGCACCTGTGGGAGGACACAATTTCTTGGGCGCTACGTTCCTTGGGAGTTAAGGAGACTTGATTGCTGGGACCTGTTAGCCCAAGGATGCATGCCAGCCCTCATATATTTTAACCTTTTTTAACCAACTCTGGGTAAAACCCCCAGCGAGAGTGGCCTCAAACTAGGCTTGCAACGGTCCGGGACAGTTTCCTGGATCGTACATGATTAATCGAGTGCGCACCACCCGCTTAGTCCAGTGATTAAGTTGGGTCTTTAAAACTCAACAAAGAAGAGACACAATTTGGCTGTAAAGTAGATTCTCGTACCCTGTTTTTTTGAACATGTGTACCAGATGATTAAAAACCGGCGTACAAGAATCCAAACTCGGCACTTTTGGAAACCCCCCTCCGTTTCCTACGATCAATATTTTCCTCGGTAGATGATCACAGAAACGTCCCCCCCACGAGGGGGGTTTTCTTTTTGGGTGCTTCCAAAAAGGAAGAAGACCCCCATGAAAAACAACCCTGATTTGTCCAAACACTTGAGTTGGGTTTTCATGCCGGTCGCAGGACTAAATTTGCTCCGGTAAAAAGTCTCGATTCCTCAGAATTCTCCTCAGAATTCTCAGATCTTAAAAAATTTGCAAATACGGAAAGTTAGTAGATAACTTCAGTCCCGAATCAGACGTCACGTCACTACAAGACCCCTTCACGTCACGTCCCTACAAGACCCCTTTCTGATTTTTCTATTGTGTTCCCCGTAAAATCCGAAGAGGCATTCCTCCAAAAACAATGAATGCCCTGCGTCTTCCTTTCCCGACCTTATAGCGTCCTGCCGTGCAGTTCTCGTCATGCGTATCCAGCTCAGGCTTTCCCTCAAATAATGTCAAGGTAAACCCAATAATCTCGTGGAATGGACACAACTCATTTCATAGGATCACTCATGATTTTTCCTTCGAATTCTCAGGATTTTACTACACCTCAAATTTCGAAACAGCTTTCTGATAATATATATATATA
>Ga0105053_10010626_pt1 | contig 11437 bp, 10 predicted proteins | sample BON01_FD_78093 | JGI IMG/M metagenome (GOLD analysis project Ga0105053, IMG submission 78093) | Freshwater microbial communities from Lake Bonney liftoff mats and glacier meltwater in Antarctica - BON-01 | ecosystem: Environmental > Aquatic > Freshwater > Ice > Glacier meltwater | place: Lake...
CAAGTGGTGTCGTCACAAGAGGATCTAAACGAATGGCTTTGGATGCCGAGGAAGAAACTAAGAAAAGAAAAACAAAATTAGATGTGGAATGCTCTGATTCATCAACAGGTAAACTTAGAACCCCAATTAGAGAAAACCAGAATAGAAAGCTGCTCACAACACCTAGGAGGTCACGACCTCCTCCTATTGAAAAGTCGTTCACATCGCCAAGAAGACGTCGGAAAACATTATTGGATTCATCAGAAGAAGAAGAAGAGAAACCCAAGTCAGAAGAGGAGGAGAAACCAAATTTGAAGAACCTCCGAAACTATGCTACGAGGAGTCGAACAAACGATGATTTACTTTCCATTAGTAGCGATGATGAAAAGAACAAGAGCTCAAGATTTCGTCACACCAAGATTCGATCAGAGTCAAGCTCATCGGGATCAAGTCGTGAAGCTGAATTGTTTCTGAATGAAAATAAACCGAAAGAAAATACGTTAGAAGAGTGTGACCAGGAATCAGAATCCTCCGTTTCAGTTATTCAAACGACTAAAATTTCCAAAAGTCAATGCAATATATACAATAAATCGATTGTGGATTCTTTCAAGTTATTCGACGGGGACTTCACGCGTAGCAACCAAATGCATCGTAGAGCCGCGAAGCAATTGATGGATCTACGGCGGTATAGAAAGTCAGCCATGTCAGAACACTTCATGTCGGAGCATGACTGTGAGGGTACTGATGCAATCACCAGCGAACCACTGGACGAAGATCATGTTGTGTGGAGGAAAGGAACGACGTATTGCTATAATGCTTGCACCCTTGCACAAATTGCAAGAATCAAAGGAGAATACAGAGAGCCGCCTACCTTTCTTGCACCTATGGCAGAATGCACTCGTGAAGCCAACGAGAAGATTCTACCTAAGCATGCCGTCCATGATAACCATGTTGAGGATTCGGCCTTTATGAAATGCCTTTCAGACTATTACTTTAAAAATATGCCTCCAACCAATGTTGATATGTTCGTGTGTCCCCTTTGCTATTATATGTGCCAGACGGATCTTGGAGTAGGACATGGGGAACTCGAAGATCCTTTATCGATCATCACCAAGCGTCATACTGATTTTGAAGGTGCGGCTGATATGTGCTTTCGGTATCAAACTGATATTGTTGAACACATTAGAGTCATTCATAATATAACCATTAAAACGAGAACTGCAGGGTTTAGTGAGTGGCTACAACGATACAAGATTCGAAGTGCCGATGGAATGGCACAAAAGTTTGCCAGTGCTGCATATGGCTCGGCAGAAAAGAGCAACTTTAGTTATGTATACTGGTCAAAAAATGCGAACGTTCCAGTGTTTTGTCATCTTCTCGATCTTGTAACAGATGGCACTCGTTTGTTATCGACCACTTTCCCTATTCAACGGACCCGAGATGAATCTCAGAATATTTGGGAGACAGTTGCGTCTATGTTTTGTACAGATGGATTCAGTGACAATGGGAGTTTTCTCGTAAGCGAAGGGGAAGTGGAATCTTATCCATCGGATTCAAATTCAAACAGCAAGAAAAAGAAAAAGAAAAATGGTACCAGAAAAAAGAAAGCGCTGGCACGAGAACTCGAAGAACTCAAAAAACAGCAAAAATATTTGAATAATGAGTATGAGAGTGTGCCATCTGACAGTGATGACGATGAAATCATTCAAGTAAGTACACCCTCTGGCAGTGACGACGATGAAATCATTCAAGTGAATTCATCCTCTGACAGTGACGACGATGAAAATATAAGAGTTGAATCATCTGTCGAGGACAGTTGACAATTGTATGTATGAACGATTAACGAATAAGAAAAAAACTAAATTAGTCATCCCGGTAGTCTTCATTAGCAGCATCTTCAATGACATTTTTCAAGGACAGAGAAAGGACAGTTTTGGTATCTCCTTGAAGAGCATCTGAAATAACCGTCGACTCAACATTAAGAGACACCGATTCCAAAGCTCCTCTTAATACTCCGCATAACATATTGCTGTACTTGAGACCGGCGCACGAATCAGGTAATTCAACAAACATCTCTAAAGGGTTGTCAGTAAATTCAAGACTACAACTGCTCCCTTTTTCATTCCAATCCTTGACCACAGGAGTAAGATTCAAAAACATCTTAAATCCAACTCGAGACACAGCTTCTGCAGTCTCCTTGAAACTCCCACATCTTGCTAAACCAGATTTCGCTAAAAAGTCATCGATTAACCTTAGTCCAATATTGTACCCCATCTGTTCTAGTTTCTCATTCACCTGCTCCAACGTAGTAGTCTCAAACCTATTATCCTCATCTACATACACTTACCTTGTCAACATCCTCGTAATCTTGAACCAGTTGGGCCACCAGTGCCCCGTAAGTCAAAGCAAAGACTTCCGCGTTTATCTTATCCATCCTAGTGTAGCATGTATCACCAATCTTGGCGAAGTAGCCAGAAGAGGAAGTTGACATCTTGAATTGTAGACAATATATTAAAGCGATTATGTCTAAGCGGGGTAGTCGTACGAAGCCGCCTCCAGGTTTTCAATACGGTAAGTGGTTGGATGGGTACTGTGACGCATAGATCCTTACAGCTTATTCAGTGGAACCAACTCTGGACGCTCTTGATGATGAACTGCGTGATAGGATGAATGATCCAACTGATGGTCAGAAGAAAAATGGTAAGTGCCTCTCTAAGTGAAATTGTTCAATAGTCTGATGGGGTTTATAGAATCACTTTGGCCTGTTCATCAAATAAACTGGCAGAAATCGAGATATATTTATGACTTATATTACAAACACAAACGAATCGCTAAACCTGTTTATGACTATTGTTTAAAGCAGAAGCTTGTCGATGCTGCACTTATTGCTAAATGGAAAAAGCCTGGTAGGTTGTTTACATGTTTGAATTTGCTTTAGTTTCTGATCCATTTCTTTTATAAAAGGATATGATAAATTGTGCTCGACTTACGTGATCAATACCAAGAACTTCCCGTTTGGAACTGTTAGCATATGTAGAGTAAGTTTGTTGTCGTTGTTTTGTGTTTTTGGATTCATTTTTATTTAAAGGTCCCGAGATCAGCCATGCAACAAGACACCAATATTAAGGATGCGAATACGGGTACGTTTTGCCACAGTAAATGATTGCTGCTTGATATTCATTTGATTTGTAGGTTGTCGAGGATGTGCGTCGGGTACTGATGGGTATGACAACATATTTGGGAATAAATACGGCCAAGATCTTGCTAAGCTTCAAATAGTTCGAGAAGACAAGGAGAAGTCCTTAGTAGAGAACACAGAAGCGAAAGAACCGAGACTTGAAGAAGATAAAGAATCAACTGACCATTCAAACATTCCAAAAAAGCGATCATTATCGGAGGAATCAGACGAGTCCGTAAAAGATCCGAAAAAGCAGCACGTGGAGTTGAATCATTAAAATAATAATAGTTATAAAAAGATCAGTTATGAACCTCGACAATAAATTCGCCCCATCTTCGAAGCGCAATCTTCGATGCCTGTTTAATCGATTGAGTCGCTTTGAATAAACAGTAATATATTCCAACCCCAATTGCAGATTTCGAAAATGATGTTCCGGAATGCGTGGCTAATGATGCCCCCATCAAAAGTAAATTGGGATTTTCGAAAAAAGCGCCAACGATATCTCCATCATCTGGTACAACAGATCGAATTATATTGAAAACCTGAACTGCACCTCCAACAAGCCCCACAGCAAATACACCCAAAAGATACTTTTCTGGCAAGTACTGCAGTATCCATAGTGGAAGAACTTGCTTGTGAAAATCTTGAAATCCGTAACTAGTCATAAATAATGAAAGTGGTTGTAAAGAAAGAAATTCGCTGATGAGGATAATAAGGATACTGACAAATAAAAAAGAAATGGTATAGCATCCGACATCAGAGCCCAGAACATATATCACTTTGGCAGCTTCAGTTCGGATCAAATTATACCGGTATTGACATTGTCCACAAGAGTAGTACGACTGTGAGCTCGTGGCATGTAATCTCCAAGCATCCAAGCACTTGACATGAACAAATTTCATCGAACCCTTACAAAGACACGGCGAAAACAACTTATTATCAGGAAACGATCCACCTTCAAAACAAATCCTGCAAATGGATTCTTCCTCAGTTGATTCCTCAACCGTTCTTTCTCCTTCGTCGATTTTTTCTTCAACAACCTCTTGACGATGAAAAGATCTTCTTGGTACCACATAAAATACATTGCTGCCATTGGGCTCCTATCAAATCGTCAATATACCGATGGCTCCAACGAAACTACCTACTAGTGTGATCAATTCACCTTCATAAATCTCTCTACCGCTTTTCAGCACCCTTGCAAGCCTCCATCCCCATTCACCCAAGATGTAGCATTGCAATGAATTCAAATCCACCACTTCGTCCTTTAACTGAAGCTCTGCAACTGCACCACTCACTGTCTTAAAGGTGATCTCATACATGTTCTAGTGCGAAAAGCCCCCCCGGTGTTCAATCCTATCGACATGCAAGTGCAACTTTGCGTAGAACGAAATCGAACATTGTGCACTGATGGTCCACTTCAGGCTTTTCAAGCATACAGCATCATTTCTGATCGATATGGTATCCCTCTGGAGCACCTGGAGTTGTACGAGATGTGTGGAGGCGTGCGTCATCCTTTGAACGGTAGTTGCTATTTGACTGGTTTAGTGCAATGTAGGGTTTCACAAGGTCTGATTGGCGGTAAAGGCGGATTTGGTGCCGCGCTTAAAGCTCAAGGCAAGTCAAAGGGAGGAAAAACCACCACTGATTTCTCTGCTTGTCGTGATCTGAATGGACGTCGATTGAGGAATGTCAACAACGAAGTTCGACTCCAAAAGCAGCGCGAACAGGATGAATTGCGCAGCAAAGGAGCTTCAGAAGAGGATATTTTAAAGGTTGGATCCACGACATCTGGTTTGAAGGATTGGTTTCTTGCGCTCCCTCGTTGGGCTGATAGAGTGAGAAAGCAGCGGGTTGTCAAACGCAAGTTAATGATTTGCCGAGAGTGGGAAGCTGCTAGAGCTGGCGGGTACCCTCCAATTGGTTCGCCACCTTGGTGGGGCTGTCCTCGAGGAATAAGCTGTGGATACGCTCATGGCTTTGATGATCTGAATGAAGAGAGTCAACTGGATGCGAAGAAGAAAAAATTTGAACAGAAGAAAGCCACAGAAGCCACAGCGATGCGAAGTTACGTAAGCCATTTGCAAGAAATTGGAGATAATGTTGCATCAGCGGTTCATGAAGGAATGATGGCATCTAGAAAGTTAGAAGCATCCCGCAAGCTTGAGAAGCTTGATGAACTTGATAGGTTGACTGTCGAGGGTTCTCCCATTCGATGTATAGCCGGTATTTTAAGTATCGGATCAACAGGGGAAGTTTTTGCCACGAGTTTATTTCCTGCTATTGCGCTTCCTAGCTTGGCTGTTACAATTGGAACAGCTGCACATTTGTACTTTGAGGTTGAACTATTGTCTGTGATTGGCTCTTTACAGATAGGAGTTGCTACTGAAGAGTTTCAGGTAGATGAAGATAGTTCTGATGGGGTCGGGGATTCTCCTCATTCTTGGGCCTATGATCCTATTCGCAATGCATGTTTCAACCAAGGCATTCAGGAGGAGCTGATTGAGGGTGGTGAAGTAAGTGTCGGTTCCATTGTGGGTGTTCGTGTTGAAAACAGATCAGTGACTTACACTTTGAATGGAAACATCGTAGCTGCAACCAATTTGAATACTTTTGGATATCTTTTTCCGGCGTTGTCGTTAGAAGACCAACAAATGGTCCGTATTCAATATTCTGAGAGCAGTTTCAAATATTTTAAGAAAGAAGATATCACGGATATATTAAGTCTAGACCATTCGGATAATACAGTAGAGAAAGCAGTAGAGAAAGCAGATACCTGTAGTCTAGATCGCTTTGACAGTGCCATGGAATTGGAAAGTCTTGGTATGGATACTTTAAAAATCCTATTGCAAAAACGGGGTCTCAAATGCGGCGGAACGCTGACGGAGCGATCCAAGAGATTATTTAGCATTAAAGGTCTAAAACCAGAAGAATTTGAGCCATCCATAAAAGTGAAAAAGAAAGTAAAATAATAATGTAATAGATCATGTTGCTACGTCGGTTTCCACCACGGTTAATTTCAAATACCCCAAAAAAACAGCAATGGCCCACCATACTCCCCAGAATGTCAAGCATAACAGCAGTTCTGAGTCAAAGGTCTTGCCCTTCATCGCAGGTGGGGCCACCGAAAACTTTCTTGCTCGATTTGTCGGCGAGATGATGCTTCTCGCCACGGGTATATCATGAACATCAAGTAGTTGCAGTGAATTTCCAACAGATTCTCTAAAACTGGAATCGCTGCTGCTCTGACAACTCTCCAGCTCCAACTCATCCTCCCTCGTCATCTTCAACGGATAGAAGTATTTTTTAAAAACATTTTTATTTAGAAAACACCCTCACCACAACATCTTTTTTCGGCCACTTGTTTGATAGGTTCTAACGTTTATGGTAGTGACCGTAAGGCCGCGACTCTTCAAAAGAAGTTTAATGGTACTACGGGTTTATTAGATGAAACCATAAGGGAGCCGTTTTGTAGTACTTTTATTGCAGAATTCCTTTTCCATTCCTCCCAACAAACATTCAACCTCATGTCAACAGCAGACAACACGACCCAAGGCCCTCAGAGCTGCGCCAACGCAGACTGTAGCTTTCATGGTCATCCTAGGTATGGTAATTTCTGCTCCATGTGCTACAAGGCCAAAGGGTCTGCAGGGGAATTGATCACACCTGTCAAAGAGATGAAGGAAGAACAACCGAAGGAAGAAGAAAAGTACTGCTGTGAAGAGAGTGCGGTGAAGGAGGGAGAAGAAGAAGATGAAAAGAACTCAGAACCAGTTCAGAAGAATAGAAAACGATGCTTTGAATGCCGTAAGAAAGTCGGACTGTTAGGAATTGAATGTAGGTGCGGCTATGTATATTGTGGAAACCATCGATATCCTGATTCCCATCGATGCTCCTTTGATTTTAAGGAATTTGATCGTTCTAAACTAATGAAAGCAAATCAAAAAGTGGTTGCGGACAAAGTCGAGATGTTTTGAAAAGGTCTTGGCCTTTTGAACACGTTTGTAAATATTTTTCGAATAGTGCTGCAATTAATTAATAAAACTATAAAAACGAATGGAATGTTTTGAAGCATATAATGTTATAACTCAACATGCTCGTCGTTTTGCATGTCTTCCTCCATGGCCTTTAACTTGCTTTTCAGCGCCTCTTGCTTCTTCTTCAGTTCCGCAGGAGTTGTAACTGTTGCTTTATCTCCCAGGATTTTCTGAAGCGCTTCAATCCCACCTTCCTCGACAATTTTTTGCATGGTCTCTTGGTCCATTCCCCCAATACCCTTGGTTGACTTGGATGGATACTTGTACCCTTTTGAACTCCCAATTCCTTTTGCGCATCGTACACCTGTATTCGAACTTGCACTCTCGGCAGTATTAGACATTCGAACATTGATATCTACAGGGTGATTGAAAGATCCATCAATACTATCCAAAAACGAACCACCTCTCAAAACAAATTGTTCCTGTTCATCTTTTTTCTTTGGAGCCGAATCAACGTATTTTGTAGAAGTCCATTCCCAAACGTTACCTAAGGTGTCATAAATTCCATAATTGTTTGGCTCGTAATGCATTTCAGGATTGGTTCGATGAAAACCATCGAGAATCAAGTTTTCTTTCGGAAATTTCCCTTGCCAGATATTCATAGGCCAATAATCACCTTCTGGACGTCGATCTCCCCACGGATATCGTGTTTTTTTTAATCCTCCTCGTGCAGCAAATTCCCATTCAGTCTCAGTCGCTAGGCGCATTCCTCGCCATTTACAAAAGGCGGCAGCATCGTTTCGACTGATATGCCCAGCAGTGTCTAATGGTTTCGCAAATGAACCAGGGCCATCTGGTTTCAGCCATAATGCACCAGGGACAGCAATCCAATGACTAGCGTCAGTAACTCTTTGATCGCTCATGGCTTTTGCTTTCTCAGTTGCATGATTCTCAACCACAAACGACCAGCCAAATTTCTCGGAATCTGTTTTGTATCTTGTTTCTGCCACAAAGTCTTGAAACATCGTCACCGTTGCAGGAATCTTATCAATACTGAAGGCATCGACTTGTACTTGTTGACCTGGAAGATGCTGTGGATGCAGTCGGGTATCTAACGAATTGCCCATGGTGAAAGTTCCTCCAGGTAGATCCACCACTAAATATTCAAAAGGATCTATTTTAGATGCAGTTCCAGCATTCAAAACTGCCAATATGAAGACGCCGATCAACATCCTAAGCGAATAAAAAAATCCAAACTAGTTTTTGTTGAAATGGACTCGACAGGATATTATCAACAGCAGAATTACTATCCCCAACAGCAACAACAACAGGAAAGCGGAGAATGGTTCCAGAATAGCAATGACTACCAAGCCCCTAGTACTGAAACCAACTCCGGGTTTTATTACCCTGAACAATCGGCACCACAGTACACTTCCCAAGGATTTGCTCCTCCTCCTCCTTCAGCACCCGAAACATTTAGCTTGGGGGAGACATCCATTAACGGAGGCGAAGGTTTCGGCTCATTTGCTGATGAGCCTCCGCTGTTAGACGAACTAGGGGTGAATTTTTCCCACATTGTGTCTAAAACTGCGGCTGTTTTAATGCCCACTCGCAAAATAAACGAGGATTTTCTAGAAGATACCGATATGGCTGGTCCATTAGTGTTCTGCGTGGCTCAAGCGTTCATTCTGACTCTTAAGTTACAAATACAGCTGATCGGATATGTATTCGGGTTTGGCTTGATAGGGAGCGTCATGTTATATATGGTCATTAATTTGATGAATCACGCAAGTGCTGTGACGATAGACATTTACCGTGTAGTCTCGATTCTGGGATATAATTTGCTTCCGATGATAGGACTCTCTGCGATCACTGTTCTCATTAACTTGAATAAGTTGAGTCTCTTGTTTCCCCTTACCTTGTTAGCTGTGGCTTGGAGCACGTTGACAGCTACACGCTTCTTTGAGGCAGCCACTCGCATGACAGAGCAACGATATCTTATATCATATCCAGTGTTTTTGTTCTACTCCATTTTCGCACTAATATCAGTTTTCTAAAATCGATTTCTCTTATATATACTAGTATATTTATACAACGTTCAAATCCGTCCATATCGGCTGATGAGACATTGCGGGTTTTTCAAATGGAAAATCATCATGAAATATATCCGCCAGATTTCCTAAAGAATGATTGCTGGATCCAATTCCTCCGAGTGAGCCAAAGGAATCAAGATGCTTTTGATCAGTTTTTATTTCATCTGGCGAATTCATCTTGCAGGGAACTCGTGAATGAGAAAACCCAGAAGGTTCAATTTGTGGGGGAACAATATAGCTGCTATATTGATTCGGAGCTGGATGATACTCCTCATAGTCACCATGAGGGGAATTTGTCTCATAATCATAGTGAGGGGAATTTGTCTCGTACTCATCACCATGAGGAGAACTTATCTCGTAATCATATTTTGTATTAGTCGAGTGCTTCTGTACATACAAAATATCGGCCAGGATCTTGTTTGTCGCCTGATCGTACTCGTCGGAGGCATGAACCTGCAGATAGTTCACTTGTTGTTCAGGGTACCACTCATGAGCTTCAACTCCTGTACTTAGCGAAACTTCTCTGGTATTAAGATGCTTCCATCGTAATCGAATCGCGTTCTTCGATCGTCCCGGTAAACGTGATGCAATAGCAGCCCATCTCTCTTGCCCTGTTTCCTCCGCTTCTAAAACTTCTCTGTCTTCTTCAATGGTCCACTGTTTCTGCTGGGCTCTTAACAATGATTTGTATCTCGTTTTCACCGCGTTTTCAGTGCGCCCTTCCATGAATTTGGCTAGGTCTGCCCATCGACTGCCGAAACGGGAATGCAACTCTAAAAGTTGTGCATCTTCTAGTGGACTCCACGGCCCCTTCTTGATGGAGGGATCCAAATTCAAACTCCATCTTTCTCTGCATTGTTTTGCTGTCCTTCCAGGTATATGTGCAGCGATGGCCACCCATGAGTTCACTCCCATTCCAGGACGAGTCACGAGCGACATCAAAAGTTCATCTTCATCATCCGTCCAATGACCTTTCACCAAACCAGGCTGAAGGACTTTCTTCCAGCGTTGAAGGCACTGTACATGGGTTCTTCCAGGTATCGCTTCTGCAATCGCCTTCCAATTCTTGCCGTCGTGTAGCTCCACAGCTGCTCGTAAGGCCTCGTCTTGCGCAGGTGTCCAGTTCTTACTTACATACAACGCCACCGGTTTCTGAGCTTGTTCGCGATCATGGGTTTCAGTGCTGTTCTCCATTACTCGCTGCTTGCGACTCTCGCTATGTTGCTTTGGGTTAGAAACTTTGAGGGTGTAGCCTGAAACTCTAGTTGGTGTCTCGCATTGTGGCTTCATGTCCAGCTGCTTCATCTGATCAGCAAGACCGAGCACATCATCACTCAAGCTCTGTTTAAGGATAGCTTTTCCATTTCCAGCTAAGTCGCCTTGAGGGGATGACTTCACGTTGCCCATCGATTAATGACTCTTGTAGCTTACTGGTGTTGCACTTCGTTACTACCGGAAATAATAGTAGTCGAATAATCCATGAAAAGGAGTGAATCATTCACTGAAATCTCTAACCTGGCTTTTTCATCGGATTACAATCCCCAACATCAGTTTTTTTTTTAACACAAAAGTCTATATTTAAATTTTAGGCCCTTTCTTCCCGTTTCTATTATAAAACACACGTTTGGATTTTAAGATTATTTATTTTTGTGCAGGTACACTGATTTGATTGACTTGGTAAAATTAGAAACAACTCCGGAAAGACAGATCTGAAAAGTTATCAATTAAGAATATGAACAATTGCCATTACAGGCGGATGATCGCTGCAACAGTGATTATTTGGATAAAGGTTATTAAGAACAGCCTTTACAGTACCTGTATCACATTGAAGAACTTGATCCATTCCACTCGTGTCATTCTCTGACATCTTGAGTCCCCACTTTCGGTTTACAGCAAAAGATTTAAATATCTGTCGTTTCTCTTTACTATTCCTCCAATCCAATGCTATGGCGCGATGTTCACCAGTCAAAGTTCGAAAAACTTCCGGTTGTATATGAATAGGCTCTCCTTCCGTTGAATCCCGAACCAGTATTTTATCTATTGGGTCCACCATCAACTCTGCTCGTTTGTCGACTTGAGAACAAAGTCCATCTCGCATTTTAAAACATTCGAACCCGGAACAACCAGCCAGGACATTTTTGAATCCGTAGTTTGAAATACAGGAACTCACCAGCAAGCTGCTATCAAACGCCATGTCGCTCTTAAAGCTTTCC
>Ga0105053_10010636_pt1 | contig 11431 bp, 8 predicted proteins | sample BON01_FD_78093 | JGI IMG/M metagenome (GOLD analysis project Ga0105053, IMG submission 78093) | Freshwater microbial communities from Lake Bonney liftoff mats and glacier meltwater in Antarctica - BON-01 | ecosystem: Environmental > Aquatic > Freshwater > Ice > Glacier meltwater | place: Lake...
GACGATTTGCTGAGGCAATTTATCCCAACTACACGCTTGAGTGCTGAAACTATTCGGCGGCCCGACTGAAATTTGTTTCAGTGTCAATTTATACTTTACTGGACACTGGGTCAGCCGCGTTGTTAGTTTACATCCCGGTCTAAGGTAGGATATTTGAATCGTGAATTCAAATGTTTTCTTACTTTTGTTCTAGAAACACTGGAGATTTAAAACACATTGAATCCTTCATTCCTCGTGATGATATCTGCAATTATTAATTTATAAGAAATTAGCATTTGATGGCTTAAGTTGTACATGTTTGTGAGAATAGTGTCATGTTGTAGAGTCGTTCACAGTATCGACTACGAACACCTGACCTTCTCATTCCTTCGTAGCAACAGCACATGTCAACGCCTTTGAAATCGCAAGCCCCTATATCGTCCATGGAGTATACAGTGCCGTTGACACAAGCAGCAGTCATCCAGCAAGCCAAAACCAAACTGAGGAAATAATCTCGTTTATGAACCCTTCTAACGTATTCAATGAAGGAGTAGTGCGAGTATGCCTCAACAACGCAGCATATCAAGTCTGTAATGAATTCACAAACAAACTGAGCTCCAAAATTGTAATAAAGGATACTCGAATCGAATTTTGCGAGAATGGCATATCAAGATTCATATAAAATGGTAACGGGAGAAGCATTTTCATGTCACCGAAAAGCCATAACGCCAAACTGATTACCACTATTGCCGAATATTCACAAATCATTTCGCCAACGATGAAACCACAATGAAAATCGTGAACAGATATAGCTTCGCCCTGGTTACTTGGCGTATTTTGATATCCACTAAATATACTACTTGCAGCTTGTTGAACAAATTTGTTCAACTTTCTATTTTGCTGCTGGTTATTCTTGTCTCCGAAATACTTTTCAAGGAAGGCATCAATTTTCTTCTGACGCCAATCCATGGTGGTTCTGAAAAATATCTCTTCGGCTCCTTGCGTCAGTAGAACCATTGCTAACGTAGTAGTATTGCTAATGTTAGACATAAAAGTTCTTTTTAATAAGGCCCAATACGCCTGGACCCAAAGATGAAAGAATGGAGTCATGGATTTTCGCAATCGCCCTCCTCTCCTTTTGACTTCAAAAGCAATAGTCGAGTCAGTAGCCAACAGAAAAGCACTGGTTCTGCTAAATGTATACGTGACTTCCTTCAGTATGCTAAAAATGAAAAACAGCAGAAGAACAAGTCGCCAACTATCAGTCGCAGGTATATGAGATAGTGCTTGTGCCAAGATAAAGCCAGAGGCAATTATGCTCCATTGCTTTGTCAGCTGAGTACTACATCTAGTCTTGAAACCGGAAAACATAAAGCACTTAATAACAACCACAGATATCAATCCGAATACCACTCCAGCAGCTTGAGTTTGAATTCCGGCACCATTGAAATAGAGACTCGCCCCAATAATTGTGAATCCAAGTACACAACCGGCAATCACATAGAGAGTATTCTTTTTTGAAAGTCGTAATGTAATAACAAAGCAAAAAGGGAGCATTCCGAGCATCGGCACCACCGTCGGTGTATAAAAGTAGACCCATGGACCTACACCCACTTGATCTATAGTTTCTAAAATAACGCTTTCATTATTAAGAGTGTCAACATTCCATATTCTTTGAGAAACGCTTGAATACTTCAAAGGCGCCCACACAGTTGCAGCTGATGTCATCCCGCTAAGAAATCCACACACCGCCAAAAGAGGAACCACTAAGATTGCATGCTTCATAGCATCACGCATCAAAATAGGCTCTTGATTAATATCTTCACAATGTTCATCTGAGTTCGTCTTTCCTCCCATTTCACCCATGGTTTCAAAGGGCGTCACCATTTGGTTTTCTATCCATTGTTGACGAATGAGTAGCAAAGTCCCCGCAACATATTTTTGAAAATACTCAAGGTCGATTGAGTAGGTAGTAAGGAGAATGGCAAGCGAACTTGATTTGGACCAGGAGTTGGTAAACGACTTCACCGATTTCCTGAAAGATTCTGTAAGTGCGTGTTCTATGACATGTATTGTTGTTGCAGTTGATTGATTGATATTTTGTAGGATGCGCGTCAAGAATACAAAGAGAGGGTGGAACACATGGTGGAGCGAGGTGTTTACCGACTGCTGGTAAATATGGGTGATCTTCGAAATCATTTCCCGCCTGAAAAAATGTCTGATCTGATCAGATCTCCTCTCAAGTATATTATTGCGTTTCAACAAGCTCTCAAGCAATTTACATTGGAGGAACACACGAACCCTGAATTACGGGATGAAAAATCGGAGTTCCATATTGGATTCACCGGAAGTTTTGGTGATCATCATTTCTCGCCGCGGGGACTGAGGTCTCATCTTCTGGGACATATGGTCTGCTTGGAAGGCATCGTAACCAAAATGTCGATCGTGCGACCCAAACTAGTGACGAGTATGCAATATTGTCCCAAAACCAACAAGCACTCTAAGCGTAGTTATAGAGATGCCACGTCACTGGACGGGATGCCTACTCCATCTGCGCCGCCAAAAGTGGATGCTGATAATAATCCACTCGAGATGGACTTCGGTCATTGCGTGTTCAAGGATTACCAATCAGTAACCATACAAGAAATGCCAGAAAGAGCTCCATTAGGCCAGTTGCCTAGATCTACAGATGTGCTCCTCAACTATGACTTGGTGGATACTTGTAAACCAGGCGATCGCGTGCAGATTGCAGGCGTGTTCCGCGCCATGTCAAGAGGAGGGTCACAATATTCTTCCGCTTTGATAGCCAACAGTGTTCAAACTATTGGTAAGGAAGTTCAAGGGTTAGTTATCACCCCGAATGATCTCAGAAATATCAAGGAGCTAGGTAAGGGGACAAATGTCTTCGAAATTATCAGCAAGTCGCTAGCTCCTTCTATCTACGGTCATGAATATATCAAGAAAGCGATGCTATTAATGCTTCTTGGAGGTGTGGAAAAGAATCTGGCAAATGGAACTCATTTGAGAGGTGATATCAATATTTTGATGGTAGGAGATCCTTCAACAGCCAAGTCACAGATGCTTCGTTTTGTGCTTGGAATTGCCCCGCTTGCTGTTTCTACTACTGGAAGAGGATCCACCGGAGTTGGATTAACGGCAGCTGTGACGTCAGATCCTGATACTGGTGAACGTAGATTGGAAGCTGGAGCTATGGTCCTTGCCGATCGTGGCGTAGTCTGTATCGATGAATTCGATAAAATGGGTGACAACGACAGGGTGGCTATTCATGAAGTAATGGAGCAACAAACAGTTACAATCGCAAAAGCAGGAATTCATGCATCTTTAAATGCAAGATGTTCTGTGGTAGCGGCTGCTAATCCTGTCTATGGGCAGTATGACAAGGATTCATCGCCACAGAAAAATGTAAATCTTCCTGATTCACTTCTTTCTAGGTTTGATCTTCTTTTTATCGTGTTGGATAATTTGAATCCTGAGAATGACAGAGCTATTAGTTCTCATATCCTTCGCTTACACAGGTACCAACGGCCCGGTATGGAAGGTCTCCCAGTGTCCTTGACTGCCACTTCGTTCAATTCCCTAGCCGAAGAAGACGACGAGCGAGAAGATATGACAGCCCCAGTATTTCAGAAATTCAATCCGTTGCTTCATGGCGGATTTGAATCATCGAATGGTAAGCGTAACGAACTCCTCAATACTGAATTCATTCGCAAATACATATTGTACGCTAAATCACGCATACAACCGTCACTGTCTGACGACGCAAGGGAATTCGTCAACCAAGAATACGCGAAATTACGTCAGGAACAGGAAATGAAGACATTACCAGTAACTGCTCGACAATTGGAGTCGTTTATTAGGTTGTCTACGGCTCATGCTAAGGCTCGTCTTTCACCAGTGGTGGAGGTTGAAGACTCAAAGCAAGCGTTAAAGATTATGCGTTATGCACTGTATCATGACACTGAAGTTAGAATGGCTGGAGTTGATAGCGATGACGAAGAAGAGGTGGCAGAAGAAAACACGGAGAAACCAAAACGGAAACAAGCAGCTAGCGGAGGCGATATGAAACGCAAAAAAGCGGCTACACTCGAATCCGATTCTGAAGATGAGAACGTGAATACTTTAAATCAAGATCGTCCCGAGGAAGATAGTTCAGAAGATGAGTACACTGCGGTGGATGAATCATCTGATAGATACAAAGTTGTGTTGATGACAGTCTCACAACTATTCCGACAGACCAGAAAGGAGGAGATCACTTTGGAAGAAATCACAAAAGCGATGCTGGTTTATGCTAAACAAACCAAGACGAAAGTGTACTCGTCCAAGGAATTGGTGTCTATACTGGACAGACTTGATCAAAGAAACAAAATCATGTTCAGAGATGGTGTAGCATATAAAATTTAAAGGGAGCAAGTTTATTATTTTTTCTTTTGAACTGAGGCAGTTAGCTGATCGAAACTATCGCCGTCTATTCCGTGTACTTCCACTGTGTGAGACACTTCACGGATTGAAGAATATATTCGTTCGAGCGCCAGCGAAACATTCTTAAATTCAGGTCTTTTTTGGGCATCTTGATCCCAGCACTTTTCAATCAACTTGCAACATAATTTAGGGCAATCTTCATATGGAAGTTTCAGTCGATTTCCTTGTATGACAAATTCGCGAATATCGGCAATGCCCCAACTCTGAAAAGGAACTGTATTTGTGAACATTTCCCAGAAAAGAATAGCAAACGCATATACGTCGACTTTGCGAGAAAAATGACCATTTTCAAGCAACTCTGGAGCCATATAGGATGGAGTGCCGGCAGTAGTAATTTTAGATTCAACCAAGCCAAAATCACAAAGCTTCACTTGACCGTCTTTGGAAACCAGAACATTTTGAGATTTAATATCTCGGTGTATTACAGACGGATTTCTTCCATGCAAGTATTCCAATGCAGATGCTAGTTGACACTGAAAAAATCATTTAGTTTCCTCCTTTCAAACTAGTTTTGGATACGTACCATCATCTTCACTATTACTTTAGCAGACAGTTGTTGCCGTTCACAATGTACAATACTAAATAGTGAATCATCGCATAGCTCCATTACCATGCAAAAATTGGGGGCTCGGACGCAAGCCCCATACAATGTTACGATATGTGGATGATCTATTTGACTCATCACAAAAAGTTCCTTCATGAATTCATCTTTGAGATCTTCGTCAACTCGAGGATCAAACTATTAACGGGTGTTAATACTTTTAATCAATTTTCAAAGACACTTACCAACGTTTTCAAAGCTACTTTCCGTTTCTTCCAAATTCCATCATACACGATCGCAAATCCCCCACCACCGATTTCATCTCCTACCTGAATACTCTTCATTGAAATCTCTTCCCAATTGCATCCGATGTTAATATCCTTGGACTCCATACGAACAATATCCGTTCAAATATATAAATATTGTGTTTAAATATCCGTTGATATTTTGAAACAGCCAGAATAAAAATAAAAAAAATTCGTCGTTAGGTAGTTATGTCCCGTAGTAGAGACTCTCAGTACTAGTATAGTAGTTGAAAATTCAAATATTTAAAATCTGAACAAAATTGCAACTACAGTAAGTATGGAGGGAGAAGAAACAGGAGAGTTGACGTATGGCGACATAATTGTTCTGGAGAAGGACGGCAGCCTTGGCCCTCGCTTTCCTTTTACAGGCACCGCAGTATTTGGTCGTGGCGAGCAATGTGACGTGCGTATCAAGCTGCCTTACATTTCAAGGACGCATGCTATGCTGTCTACTGACGAGAATGGGGAAGTAATGCTGGAGAACCTGACCAAGAAGTCAGAAAGTACGTTGATCAATGGGGAACCACTAGATACCCGAATAGCGTTGAAGAACAAAGACGTTTTCACATGTGGCGACAGGCGTTTTCAGTTTGAATACTCTGATATTTGCTTGAAGAAAACATCCGACTGCCTATCTGGAAAGAAAGTTAAAAAGGCGAATAAGAAAACCGCGACCCCCAAAGCTGCCCTTGGTGTCAACAACACTGTCACGAACACTGCCATCGATGAAATATTCAAGGTGGTTCCTCAAAAGAGTCTTGCAACTCCAATTCGAAAGGAGATCCAGCGACGCAACCAAATGAACGCTGCTCAAAAATCCTTACCGGTTGGCGAGGTTGGCAATAGTGGGTCTAACAAGGATCAGATTCCACTCAAGAAGGAAGTTGTAGTGAGCCAATTCGCTGCAAAGAAAACAAGTATCAATACCCCCCTACGAAAATCGATTGAAGCTAGAAAGATGGATATTTGTGACAAACCTGCTGCTGCTTTGTCCACACCCATTCGTAAGGAGATCCAGTCTCGAAAGGTGGCTACAAGCAAGAATGTGTCGACATTGGAGAAAGGTATTAAGAAAACGTTGCCTACTCCACTCAGGAATGATATCACGCAGCGCACCACCAGTGTAGTTAAGCAGAAGCACTCAATGCCGACACCTCTCAAAAAATCTATCGCAGCTGCTGATACCGGTGCATTGAATCGTCTTTTGAAGAAACCGATCAACACTCCAACGCGTCACGGAATCAATAGCCACACTGCATCTAGTTTAAATCATGTTGCTACTCCAGATGCAAAGACGAAGCCAACGGCTGATTTCTCCAAGTTACCAAAATCAGCTGCCAAATTCTTTGCAAAACAGGCTCGAAATACTGAAGATTCAGCTGGTAAGAAGTTTGTTGAAGATGAAAGAACCTTACTCGAAAGGGAGATGCAGCACAGTGGGTTGAATCCCGAGCGATACCAAGACTGGTCCATTGACGAATTGGAGCAACGTGTGAGATCGATTTGCATGAAAGACGACCTAGTGGAAGCATTGGACGATGAAGAACAATGTATTGACTACGATGAACATGAAGTAGACAGTGAAGACACATTTCTCAGTCGTCTAGAAGCCGCAGCAACACCATTGATGGAAAAGTACAAAGGCACCCATTTAGAGTTCCAGACACCTGGTACTACTCCTGAGCGAAATTACGAAGACTACCACGTGCATTGGAGCTATGATGAGTATGGCAACCGAGAAGTAGCGAACTACGAAGACCATCTTTGCGCTCATTTTAAGAATGCTGCAGAGATAGAAGAAGAAGCACTAACGGAAGAAGAATCGCCCATAGAAAAAATGGATGAACCTGTTGAACAACAAATAGATAATGAATCTATGGAAAATGAAGTAGATGAGGAAGCTATCGATGTTGAGCAATCCATCCAAGAAATCGCGATTCCAGAAGAAGTTGAGGAAGCTATTGATGTTGAGCTATCCATCAAAGAAATCGCTACTCCAGATGAAGTTGAGGAAGCTATTGATGTTGAGCTATCCATCAAAGAAATCGCTACTCCAGATGAAGTTGAGGAAGCTATTGATGTTGAGCTATCCATCGAAGAAATCGCTACTCCAGATGAAGAAGAAGTTATGGATGCTGACGAAGAATATGTATCTATAACTCCCGGACCTGCGCGACGGAAATCTCTTCGCATCGCCACCATCTCAAAGAGCACTGCAAAATCTGCCGGTAAAAAGAGTGTCAAAAAAGCAGCTCGCGAGGAAATGTTAAATGATGAGGTTTCTTTCCTAGAAATGAAAGTTACAGATTTACGTGAACTTCTGGCAGATGCTGGTCTCGAAACAAAAGGAAAGAAAGCTGAATTGGTTGAGCGTCTTCATGAAGCCCCGGCAACTCATGAAGAAGAAGAGGATGATGAAAGTTCCCAACATGAAAATGCCACTTACTCTGCTATGAAAGTTGCCGAATTGCGATCGTTACTAAGTGCAGCAGGTGCAGATACCAAAGGCAAGAAATGTGAATTGATCGAAAGATTGATTAAAATCGATTCAAATACGAAAAGAAAAGCAATCATTCCAGAGCTACTGAAGGTCAATGACTTGAAGAATGAGCTATCATCAAGAGGCATTGTGTGTTCTGGTCGTAAAAATGAACTGGTGGATTTGTTGAATGCCGCCATCGTAGATGAAGAGATGCAATTTCAAGAAATCTCTGCTGATGGAGAGACATTTTTGAAACAAGGAAATGAGCTACTGTGGAAAAGAGTGTCCCGACAAGCGGACGATATTTCCTTCGATGCGGTAGTTGTAGGGTTCCTTCCTGCTACTGAAGAAGAACCTTCAGAGTTGTTCAGAATTAGGTATGTGGATGATGGACAATGTGAAGACCTCGAGGTCAACGAACTGGAAGTCGGAATCGAACTATACGAATCCACCCATTGAATAAATTTCAGATCAACTACATATTATTTTTTTAATCTACTTAACGCCCAATCTCGGATTTTAAACTTTTGTACCTTGCCTGATAAGGTGAGGAACTCGTCAAACTTGGGAAGAAACAGAACATAGGAGGGTACTTTTTGATGCGAAACATGCGACTTGCAGTAACTGATGATTTCGCTTTCATCCATGGGGTGTTTACATACTATGATAGCACAAACTTTTTCTCCGTATTTCTGGTCTGGTATCCCTACCACTTGAGCTCCAATAACTCCAGGAATCTCAGCTATAAGTTCTTCAAGTTCTTTCCAAAATTTAAACATATATGAATCTACACATCTGAGTGAAAACGTACCTCTTGGGTAAATATTTTCACCGCCTCTGATAATGACATCTTTAATTCTTCCAACTACTTTGAGGTAGCCTTGATCGTCCATAGTAGTAAGATCGCCTGTTTTCATCCAACCATCGTGCGTTTTACTATCATTTGTTGCAGCTTCGTCATTAAAATAGCCGTTCATTACCAGATACCCACGAGTGTGTAATTCTCCAGGTTGACCGATGTCGACTGTTTCATTTTCCTCGTTCACTATTTTACATTCGGTATTTGGCATGATTCGTCCAACAGTTTCACAGCGTTGTTGCACAGACTATCGAGAATCATTTATTAAACCAAATCCTTTACAAAAGCCTCACTACTTACATCTGTTGTACGACACATGAAACTAACTGGAGCAGTTTCAGTCATTCCTGCTGCATGGTTATTACATGTATTTCAAATCAAATATTGACGTACCATAAGCGATGGTCATTTCTGACAAGTTCATCTTTCGTACCACCTGATTCATGAGTTCCACTGGGCAATTTGTGCCTGCCATAATTCCCGTTCTTAGCGACGACAGGTCAAAAGAATCAAAACGAGGATCATGAAGCTCCGCAGCAAACATGGTAGGCACTCCATATAACGCAGTGCATTTCTGCGATTCTACCACCTGTAGCGTTTTCACGGGATTAAATATCTGCGAAGGATATACCATCGTACTTCCATGCGTAACACAAGCGAGATTCCCGAGTACCATGCCAAAACAATGAAATAGTGGAACACATATGTTAACTCTATCTTTGTTGGTCAGTTCCAGACACTCGCCAATATAATTTCCATTGTTGAGAATGGACAGCGAACTCAGCAAACAACCTTTTGCAACGCCAGTGGTTCCACTAGTGAATTGAATGTTGATGGGATCTGAGGGATCTATATCAACTACCGGCGAACTTCCATCCTTTTCCAATAGATCATGAAATGCCAAAAACCTACCTGGATCTTTAGATACTACAATTACATGTTTCATTGACGGAAACACGGCATTATTTAATGGGGTTCGCGGACACTTTAATGTAGCAAGCGTGGGGAATAACTCTTGCAAGATACCCAAGTAGTCTGATGAGCCCAACGAAGGCATTGTAATCATAGATTTCATCTCCGTCAATTTCATAGCATGAATAAGCTCTCGCTTCTTGTAAGCAGGATTCAAACTGACCAGTATTGCCCCGAGTTTCGCCGTTGCAAATTGCGCGATCACCCACTCTTCGTTGTTGGGCATCCAAACTCCAATCCGATCCCCTTTACGGATTCCCAATCGATTGAGTCCTCTTGTGAATTCTTCCACCTTGCAACCGAGAGTGCCATAGGTATTTTCCACCAAAACATCGTTTCCGTCGCAGACAATCAGTGCAGGGTTGGTTGCGTGGTCGATGCACACCTTTTCAAAATATCGCCCCAGACTCGATTCAATTATTGAAGGCATCTTGGGCCCTAAAACATGGCTTTTCCCCGGGTTCAAGATGTATGAAACACCAGCATCTCGTGGAAATAATCTTCGAGCAGATTGCTGCATTTTTGCGCAGTTCTATTTTGTATGGTCTTGGCACCACGCTTTCTTTTCCGAACGTCAACTTTCAAACGATTTCACAGTTATCTCACGGCAATGAATCCCAATGAAGAGAGTACTAAATCAGAATTAGCAGCAACAGAGCAAGCTAAGGGTGATAAAGCTAAAAGAGAGGAAGCTGATGAGAGCACGAAACCAAACAAGAGAAAGAAAAACAATGTATTGTTTCCCAGCTCGCGAGCTACAGAAGGAAATACGTCATTGATTACGAAAGCTATGAATGAGGCATTTGGTCCATTGGAACTAGACAAGGAAAGCACGGTAGCTGAAGTAGGCAAGAAAGTACACACTCGAAACCATGTCAATCCATTGAGCGCCAAGTGGAATGCACCGATAGCTGCACCTGAATGGTCTTCTGTCTTCAAGAATCCGTCTCTTCCATTGTTTATAGACATAGGATGTGCCGCTGGTAGATTTGGCCTTGCAGCAGCTGCTTCGGAAAATTGGAAAGAGTTCAACCACCTTGGTTTGGAAATTCGTGAACTTCATGTAAATCGAGCCAACGCCTGGGCGGCTGCTAAAAAGTATGAAAATCTTCATTATATCACCTGCAGTGCAAACACGTCATTGAAGGGCTTTCTCGAAACGTATCCGGGTACGATCTCCTGGGTTGCTGTTCAGTTCCCTGACCCTCATTTCAAAAAGAAACACCATAAGCGTCGAGTAGTGACTCCTGATATTCTAGACATTCTGGGAAAGTTTATGCCTGAAGAATCTGTTTTGTTTTTACAAAGTGATGTGGAAGAGACTTCATCCCAAATGCGAGACAGAACGGCTGCATCCAAGTACTTCTCCAGACATGGGGATTATTCTGATGCTGATCCTTTGCTAGATCCAGAAGTTAATTGTAGTGGTAATGAGGCATTGTGGACAGGAGATGGGAAACGTGCGTTAGAGGGACATAGTGACTACGGTGGATGGCTCACGGGTCCTAATCCAGTCGGCATTCCAACGGAAAGAGAAGTCCAAAATAACGCGCTTGGCTTACCAATATATCGCGCCACTTTCAAGAGGAACAGTCAAGCATTCGAATGAATAATTAGTACATACATACTTTTAAAACTCAACTTTTAAAATTCAAGTTGTTGAGCTGTGGATGTTTTTTGACGGTTTAAACGTAACCTAGGAATTGTAAGAAAAGTAAGTTTTATTTGAAATAGTGTGTAATTGGGTTTCAAATCTTGTTCCATTTACATTTGGTGCGTAAAAATGGAAACTC
>Ga0105053_10010637_pt1 | contig 11427 bp, 12 predicted proteins | sample BON01_FD_78093 | JGI IMG/M metagenome (GOLD analysis project Ga0105053, IMG submission 78093) | Freshwater microbial communities from Lake Bonney liftoff mats and glacier meltwater in Antarctica - BON-01 | ecosystem: Environmental > Aquatic > Freshwater > Ice > Glacier meltwater | place: Lake...
GTATTCGGGCTTCAGTTCCCAGCGCAGGTCTTCGCAGGTGACGAACTGCCCCAAGCCGGGGTGAAACGGGCCGACGTGGTAGTCCTCCAGATAGACCTCGATGAAGGTCTTCCAGTTGTAGTGGCAGGTGTGCAGCTCAACGTGGTCGAGCACCATGCCGTCAAAATTGAGCGCGTTGCGCGGGCCCAGGCCCGCCAAGTCGCCTTTGATGTCGCGCCCGTTGTCTTCGAACAACAAACCGTTCCACATGCGCAGCGGGTAATTGTTGAGATTCAGGCACGGGTCATGCGAAAAATGGGGTGCGCCGATCAGGTCGCCGGCGGGTTGCGGGCCTTGTCCACCGCTGTAGGTCCAGCGGTGCAGTGGGCAGACAATATTGCCGCCTGCGCTGCCCGGCTGCGTCTGACCCAGGTTGCCACGGCCTTTTAGCATGATGGCCTGGCGGTGCCGACACACGTTGGATATCAACTCGACACCGCGCCCGGTGTTGACCAGCGCCCGTCCGCCCGCTTCCTGGGGCAGCGTGTGGTAATCGCCGGGGTTGGGCACTGCAAGCTGGTGCCCAACATAGCGGGGTCCTTGCTGGAACAGACTCTGCACTTCGCGCTGGAACAGCGCCGGGTCGAAATAGCTGTAAACCGGAAGTTGGCTTCTGGCCTGCTGGAGTTGAAGACTTAAATCAGACATCGGGTCCTGACCCAGCTCCCCCTATAAAGGGGCAGGGTTAAGCGCTGGTCGAAAAACGAAGCCGCGCGGGATGGGTGGGGGGTGCTTCCCTCCGGGCAGCGAAGACCCGTCAGTAAAGAAAAGAGCAATAGAAGTGTACCGTGTAGGGGGTTTTGCGCCTTCTGGCTGGGGGCGTTTGCGCTGGCATGGCGCTGCCCAAGGCGGGGATGTCGCCGACCTCGGGGGGGTGCACGGCTAGAATCGTGGTCGCTTGTCGACCAGCGGTTTGACGTCGACCAATCGGCTCCCCGACCCTGCCGGCCGTCTGTCAACACCCCATTTGCTCCCACCCATGACCCCTCCCGTCAGCCGCACCGCAAAGAGCGCTTCTTCTGTTGGCGCTTCACAAGAAGTCATGCCCAACTACGAGGCCGCGCTGGAGGAGCTGGAGCAATTGGTCGCGCAGCTAGACGCAGGCCAGTTACCGCTGGACCAGCTGCTCTCGCGCTACCAGCGCGGAGCGGCGCTGCTGGCCTTTTGTCGTGCCAAGCTGGATGCGGTGGAAAACCAGATTCAGGTGCTCGAAGGCGGTGAGCTCAAGACCTGGACTGCCGATTGAGCGCTGCCATCCAGACCCCTTTTGATCTGGCTGCCTGGCGCCAAGGCCAGCAGGCGGCGGTGGAGCGAGCGCTGTCTGACTGGGTGGCTGCCGACGCGCCGGCCGGTCTGAGCGATGCCATGCGCTACGCGGTGCTCAATGGTGGCAAGCGGCTGCGCCCGCTGCTGGTGCTGGCCACCAGCGAGGCAGTGGCCGGTGCGCCTGAGGCGGCGATGCGCGCAGCCTGTGCGGTTGAGCTGGTTCACGCTTACTCGCTGGTACACGACGACATGCCGTGCATGGACAACGATGTGCTGCGCCGGGGCAAGCCCACGGTGCATGTGCAGTTTGGCGAGGCCCAGGCGCTGCTGGTGGGCGACGCCCTGCAAGCGCTGGCGTTTGAGCTGCTCACGCCAGCGCTCGGCGTTGACCCCGCCATGGGAAGCGCGCTGTGCCGCTTGCTGGCGCGCGCCGCTGGCGCTCACGGCATGGCCGGGGGCCAGGCGGTCGACCTCGCCAGCGTCGGGCGGGTGCTGGACCTGCCGGCGCTGGAACGCATGCACCGCCTGAAAACCGGCGCGTTGCTGCAAGCCAGCGTGTTGATGGGCGCTGCCTGTGGCGCGCCCGATGCCCATGCGGTGGCGCAGCTGCAGCGCTTTGGCGCCAGCCTGGGGCTGGCGTTTCAGGTGATGGACGACATCCTCGACGTCACCGCCGACTCCACCACCCTGGGCAAGACCGCCGGCAAAGACGCAGCGGCCGACAAGCCCACCTTTGTGGCCCTGCTGGGTTTGGTCCCGGCCCAGGCCTACGCTGACCAGCTGCTCTCGACGGCCCACGAAGTTCTGAGCGGTGCGGGCCTGGCGCGTGTGGCTCCTCTGCACGCGCTGGCCGACTGGGTCGGTCGCCGCAACCACTGAAACGTTGGATCAACACCCATGCGCTACTTGCTTCCCACCATTCACTCGCCCGCAGACCTGCGCAAGCTCTCTCGCCCGCAGTTGGCGCCGCTGGCCGCCGAGTTGCGCAGTTTTTTGCTGGAGAGCGTGGCGCGTACCGGTGGCCACCTCAGCTCGAACCTGGGAACGGTCGAGCTCACCGTGGCGCTGCACTATGTGTTCAACACGCCCCGCGACCGCCTGGTCTGGGACGTGGGCCACCAAACCTACCCGCACAAAATTCTCACCGGGCGACGTGACCGCATGGACAGTCTGCGCCAGTTCGGCGGTATCAGCGGCTTTCCGCGTCGCGAAGAGAGCGAATACGACACTTTCGGCACTGCCCACTCGTCCACCAGCATTTCGGCCGCGCTCGGCATGGCTTTGGCGTCCAAGATCCAGGGCGACCCGCGCAACGCGGTGGCCATCATTGGCGACGGCGCCATGACCGCTGGCATGGCGTTTGAGGCGTTGAACAATGCCGGTATTGCTGACGGCCGTTTGCTGGTGGTACTCAACGACAACGACATGTCGATCTCGCCGCCGGTGGGCGCGCTCAACCGCTACCTGGCGCAGCTGATGAGTGGGCAGTTCTACGCCACCGCCAAGCAGGTTGGCAAGCAGGTGCTCAAGAACGCGCCGCCGCTGTTTGAGCTGGCAAAACGGCTGGAAGAGCAGGCCAAGGGCATGGTGGTGCCAGCAACCCTGTTTGAGAAGTTTGGTTTCAACTACATCGGCCCAATCGACGGGCACGACCTCGATTCGCTGATCCCCACGCTGGAGAACATCCGCTGCTTGCTGGAAACCGACAGCGGCCCGCAATTTCTGCATGTTGTGACCAAAAAAGGCCAGGGCTACAAGCTGGCCGAGGCCGATCCGGTGGCCTATCACGGCCCAGGCAAGTTCGATCCGGCAATTGGTCTGGTCAAGCCCGCCAACGCGCCCAAGACCACCTTTACCCAGGTCTTTGGGCAGTGGTTGTGCGACATGGCCGCGGCCGACAAACGTCTGGTGGGCATTACACCCGCGATGCGCGAGGGCTCGGGCATGGTCGAATTCGAGCGGCGTTTTCCAACGCGCTATTTCGATGTGGGCATCGCCGAACAGCACGCGGTCACCTTTGCGGCTGGCATGGCCTGCGAAGGACTCAAGCCGGTGGTCGCCATCTACTCCACCTTTTTGCAACGTGGTTACGACCAGTTCATCCATGACGTGGCGCTGCAAAACCTGCCGGTGGTGTTTGCACTGGATCGCGCCGGCATCGTCGGTGCCGATGGCGCCACCCACGCCGGCGCATACGACATCGCCTACCTGCGCTGTATCCCGAATATGGCGGTGGCTTGCCCGGCCGACGAGGCCGAGTGCCGGCAATTGCTCAGCAGTGCTTTCGCACAAGATCACCCAGTCGCTGTGCGCTATCCGCGTGGTGCCGGAGTGGGGACCACGCAGCCGGTCGGACTGGAGCCCTTGCCGTTTGGCCGTGGCGAGTGGACGCGCAAGGGCAAGGGCGTGGCCATCCTGGCCTTTGGTACCTTGCTGTACCCGGCCCTGGCCGCCGCCGAGCGCCTGGGTGCGAGCGTGGCGAACATGCGCTGGGCCAAACCGCTCGATCTGGACTTGCTGCGCGAGCTTGCCGACACACACGACGCATTGGTGACGCTGGAAGAGGGCTGCGTGATGGGCGGCGCCGGCTCCGCTGTGCTGGAAGCGCTGCAAGCCGAGGGTTTGCAGCTGCCGGTGCTGCAGCTGGGTCTGCCCGACCAGTTCATTGAGCATGGCGACCCGGCCAAGCTGCTGGCCATGCTGGGGCTGGATGCGGCGGGCATCGAGCGCTCTGTGCGCGTGCGGTTTGCTTCGCTCGTCAATCTCACAGCCGGATTGAAGGTGGTCGGTTGAGTCAAAGCTCGGTGCTTTCGGTGGTCTTTGGGCGGTGCACCAAGTACGTACGCTTGGAACCGCAGGACAAAAAAGACACTGCGAATACCACCAAGGCGCTCAAATAAGCCGTGGGCGCTGCCGCAAAATGAAACGGGACACAGTCGATGCGCATTGATGTCAAGGTGCTGGACTCGCGTTTGGCCGATCGGTTTCCTGCTTACGCCACGACCGGCAGCGCCGGTCTGGACTTGCGTGCCTGTCTGGACGCGCCGCTCACTTTGGAGCCCAACGCTTGGCAGCTCGTGCCCACCGGGTTGGCCATCCACCTGGCCGACCCCGGCTTTGCCGCGCTGATCCTCCCGCGCTCTGGCCTGGGGCACAAGCATGGCATCGTGCTGGGCAACTTGGTGGGTCTGATCGACAGCGATTACCAGGGCCAGCTCATGGTCAGCGCCTGGAACCGCAGCACGACTTCTTTCACCATCGAACCGCTGGAGCGGATTGCGCAGCTGGTGATCGTGCCAGTGGTGCAGGCGCAATTCAACCTGGTGACCGAGTTCGGTCATGCCAGCGAGCGCGGGGCGGGCGGCTACGGCTCAACCGGGCGCAGCTGATCTGAAGTTGGCAAACGCTTGCCAGCCAATCGCTTCTGCCAGCGATGGTCATGCAACCCGAGTCAACCTCTTTCCGGCTGTTGAAGCCAGTGAATCGAGCGCAAAGCCAGACTGAGCGCCACTTTCAATGGATCTGCAGAAGTCACCAAATGGGTGAAGCAAAAAGACGGCAATCGGCCCTGCTGACGCAGGCCGCTCAGGCCATGGCAGTGGACACGCCCAGGGGCCGCATCCATGTGCAGGGGGACCACCAGGCCCGTGCCACTCCCAACGCGCAGCTGGCTTTTTTTGCCGCGTTTTGCGCGCCACGGGCGTCTACGAGTCGTGGGTCAAGATTTGCCCGCTGACGTACACCAGCTCCAACGCGCCCACCAAACAAGATGTGCTTAGCACTTGGTTGCTGGCTGATGCCCCCAGCCCATGGGCAGCGTGCGAGCCGCGCTGAACACGCCCTGGATACGGGACATCGACACCACCATCCAAGCCCCTGCACGGCAAACAAGCCGGCGCGCAGGTCAGCTCCAACCCCCACAAGCCCAGTCGTCCCAGTCACGCCCTGCATAGCTACTGGGTGGCCAATTTGCGCCTGGTGCTCGATGTTGTCGTCTCTCCCGGCAAATTGCATAGCGCGGGCAAGGCGCGCCCGGGCTTCAGGAAAATCCTGGACAAGCTGCCAGAGCTGCAGCGCCCCGCGCTGGTGAAGGGCGACTGTGGCTTTGGCAATGACCTCCTCATCATCGAGCTGGAAAGCCGCAGACAGCCCTACCTGTTCAAGTTCAAACAGACCCTGGGGGTCAAAAAGCTGCTCGCATGCCAACTTGAACGCAAAGACTGGAGCACACCGGTGCCAGCCGATCCAGGCTGGAGCGCGGTAGAGGACACGCTGAAGCTCTCAGGCTGCGACAAGGCCAGGCGGGTCACCGTTTTGCGCTGGGCAGCAAAGACCGATCTGGCGCTCAGCCGCAAAGTCAAGCGTGTGCAAGGGTCACTCCCGCAACTGGGCGAACAGATTGAGCTGCTGATGCCGGACAAAGACCTGCAGGTCTGGGCATATGCGGTGCTGGTGACCAACAGCGCCCACCCGCAGGCGGCCTTCGGGCAGCTGTCCCGCGACCGCGCAGATTGCGAGGACTTGGGGTTTTGCGGGAACGGCTTTGATGAGTTGAACAACCAGTGAGGCTGGGGTGGCTTTACGACCCAGGCCATTGAGCGATACCAAAGCAGCGCGGGCCGTGGCGCTGGTCTACAGCTGGTGGCGCTGTATTGCTGTGCGGCCAAACCCGGCGCGCGCATGGAGGCCATCACAAGCCGCGCGCTGCTGCTCGCGGGCGTGGGGCGTGCGGTCAAGCGTGGGGGCCAGACGACTTTGCATCTCACGCCCATGCACGCGGCAAAGGACAAGGTGCTGGCCCTCATCGCCGATATGCATGTCGCACTGAGTCATGTCAAAGCTGTTGCGCAGCAATTGCCTGGCTGCGACAGATGGAAGCCTGTTGTGGACCACGTGGTCGCCAAAATCACCCGCACGCTGCCTCCTTGGCAGACCCAAAATCGGTTCCCTCTGGGTTCGTAACTGCGGGATTTAGGGTCAGTGCAGGATGGGTGGATCGCCTGAATCGCCCGAATCGCTTGGCTCGCTGCCGATTTCGCCGACCTGCATGCTGAAGAATCCTGTGCCCAGGCTGCCCAAGCCGATTTCGTCTTCTTCGGCCTCGCGTACCGCGTGTACCTTCAAAAGAATGCGCAGCGCGATGCCCGCCAGCGGATGGTTGGCGTCCATGACCACGTGATCTGGGTAGATGTCGCTTACAAAGAAAAGGCGGTCTTTCGGCGCGGCTGGATTGCAGCCCGCTGGCAGACCTTCAAAGCCCATGCCTTCTTCAAGCTGCTCGGGAAACAGGTGGCGCGGCTCCAGGAAGAGCAGACCATCGTCGTAGTCGCCAAACGCGTCTTGCGGTTCCAGGTGCAGATCCACCTCGTCGCCAGGCTCGTAGCCCTGCAAGGCTTCCTCGATCTTGGCCAGCAAGTCGGAGCCGCCCAGCAGGAATTCGACGGGTTCTTCCAGGGTGTCCAGGCCTTCGCCCAGGGTGTCTTTAAGCGTCCAGGTCAAAGAGACCACGCATTGCTCGGTGATTTTCATCCGACAATTGTCCCATGACATCCGCACGCTCCCCTCGCACAGCGCCCTCGCGCGCACCCCGTTCAGCCACCCGTCTCGTCGCGTCAGCCCGGGCCATTGAAACCCCGACCGAGATGCTCGGTGGCCTGTCACCCTCGCGGTTCATGCAGCGCCACTGGCAGAAAAAACCGCTGTTGATTCGAAACGCTTTCCCGAGCCAGGCGCCTTTGTTGCCCTTATTGAGCCGCCAGGCGCTGTTCGCCCTGGCCGCAGACGAAGCAGTCGAGTCGCGTTTGATCGTTCAAAAAGATTCGGGCTGGGCGCTCAAGCATGGCCCCTTCACGCGCCACGCCCTGCCGCCGATCAAGCAGCCGGGCTGGACTTTGCTGGTGCAAGGGCTGGACCTGCATCTGGAGGCTGCCCACGATTTGCTTGAGCGTTTCCGGTTTGTACCCGATGCACGGCTGGACGATGTGATGGTTTCCTGGGCCAGCGACGGCGGTGGTGTGGGTCCGCATTTCGACAGCTACGACGTGTTTTTGCTGCAGGCCACCGGCCATAGGCGCTGGCGCATTGGGCGACAAAAAGACCTGTCGCTGCAGCCCGATGTGCCACTTAAAGTCCTCAGTCAATTTGAGCCCGAAGAAGAGTTTCTGCTCGGCCCGGGCGACATGCTCTACCTGCCGCCACGCTGGGCGCATGACGGTGTGGCCGAAGGCGGTGACTGCATGACGGTTTCGATTGGCTTTCGTTCGCCGCAAAGCGGTGGCTTGGCAGCCGAGCTTCTGCAGCGCATGGCAGACGACAGCGAGGACGACACGCTCTACCGAGACCCTGGTCAAAGCGCCACCGCCAACCCAGGAGCCATACCCGAGGGCATGCGCGAATTTGCGCGCCATGCTTTGGCGCGTTTGCTGTCGGAAAGAGGTTCAATGGAGTGCGCCTTGGGCGAGGTGATGACCGAGCCCAAACCCAGGGTCTGGTTCGAAGAATCCACCGACAACTGGCAGGCAGGTGCCATTCGGCTGGACCGGCGCACCTGCATGATGTACGACAAGCGCCATGTGTTTATCAATGGCGAGAGCTTTCGCGCTGGTGGTACCGATGCCCGGCTGATGCGTCGGCTCGCCGACCTGCGTGCGTTGTCTGCCAACCAAGTCCGCCGAGCCAGTGACGATGCGCAGGCGCTGCTGTGCGACTGGTTTGAAGCCGGTTGGCTGCATCTGCTGCCAGTCGAGGCCTGAATGCACAGAAGGAGAAGCCCGTGACCGGTAGCAGGTCTGAGCCCAAGCCTGAGCTCACGCGATGGCAGCCTTTGCCCACCGGTCGCTCGGAAGGGCGTGAAGTGTTTGTCGGTCTGGTGCGCCAAGCGCTCGCGGTGGCGGCGCAGGAAGGTTGGCCGCAACTGGTGCTCAGCGATACCGATTTCAGCGATTGGCCGCTGGGCGAACGTGCGGTGATCGGGTCATTGCAGGCGCGGGCCAGACAGGGCTGGGAGATTCGTTTTCTGGCGCGCAATTTTGGGCCGTTGCGCTTGGCCCACCCACGCTTGGTTGCCTGGCGCACCACTTGGTCACACCGCGTGCAGGCCCATGCCGTGCCAAGCGCTTCAGGCAGCGAGCTCCCGAGCGCGATCTGGTCGCCAGGCTGGGCGCTTGAGCGGCTGGATCCCGTGCGCTGCAACCTGATCGCCAGCAGCGATGCGCGCCAGCGCACCGGGTTGCGCGAGCGGCTCGATGCCTGCTGGCAAAAGGGATCGCCGTCTTTCGCGGCAAGCACCCTCGGACTGTGATCATTTGCAGTGGTGACTTACATCCTTGAAAAAACGTTCGAAAAAAATTAAATATACATGAGGGGAAATACGGATGCGCTTTTCTGGATATGATCAACTCTCAGTCTGACGCTGCAGTTTTTGCGGTTACCCGACTGGGCCAATTCAGCGCGGAGATTGCATCCGGATCGGTTGTGTTGGTGCCCTCGAAAAGCCTTATCTGTTCTCACTCATTCTTCGGAAAATTCGCCATGAAAAAAACCCTTTTGCTTGCCTCCCTGCTTGCCGCTTTCGCCTTGACCGCTTGCGGCAAGAAAGAAGAAATGCCCGTGGCGCCCGTTGAGCCAGCTGCTGCTGTTGTCGCTCCTGCTGAGCCAGCTGCTGCTCCCGCCGATGCGGCTGCTCCTGCCGATGCAGCCGCTGCTGCCCCAGCTGTTGTGGAAGCCGGCGTTGCTGCCGACGCTGCCACAGCCGCCGCTGATGCTGCAAAAGCAGAAGCAGACAAAGCTGCTGCCGGCACCGCCAAGCAATAATCGGGAGTGGGTAGGCACCTGATGCAAGGTGCCTCTGGCACAAAAAAAGCCGCCTGAGGGCGGCTTTTTCTCTGGTGCCAGCGGGAAGCGCGCGGGATGCTGCATCCCACAGCGAAACATCACTTCAGATCGTCCACCAGCAGTTGTGCGATGCGTGCTGCGTTGCCCGATGCATCGGTTTTCCCTTGCGCATCAAGTACCGACACAGTGCTGCTGTTGTCTTGGCTGCTAACCAGAACCCGGTAGCGGGTCGGCGTGGCAGCGGGCTCGGCGTTGCTGAACAGGCGGCTGAAAAATCCAGCCTCCTTGTCGCCTGTAATGCTTGGCGCTACATAGCGAACAAAGTAGACACCCTGGCTGCGGTCGCGGTCTTCAACTGTGAAACCACTGCGGTCAAGCGACAAGCCCACCCGGCGCCAGGCGCGGTCAAAGCCGTCCCCGAGCTCGATGACAGGCTGGCCGTTGACCGTGGCGAGGCGGGCGGTGCTTTGCGCCGGTGCGCTGGCCACAGCAGCTTGTGCCTGCGTCTCACTGACCCCCAGCTTGACCATCAACCGGGTGAGGAACTCGACCTCAAGCTCGGGGTCGGCATCGCGCGGCTGCCAGACCGTCTGGTCTTTCTGCGCGCTGGAATAGACCTCAACCATGCCGCGGTGGCTGATGAAAATTTCTGTTTTTCCCTCACCGCTGCGCTCCAGCCGGGTGCGGAATTTGTCGCGCTCGCCGGTGGAATACAGACTCTCTAACACCCGGCCGATGGTGCGGCGAAAGAGATCTTGCGGCAGCTTGGCGCGGTTTTCGGCCCAGTCGGTCTCCATGATGCCCAGCTTCTCCTGATCGAGTGCCAGCACAAAGCCGCTCTCTTGCCAGAAGTCGCGGATCGGGCTCCAAAGTTTGTCGGCTGAGCGGTCCACCACCAGCCAGCGCTGGCTGCCCGAGCGTTCGATGCGCACATCGGCAACCGCGTTGACCGCTGTCGAGGCACCCGCCGCTGCGATGGGCTGGGTGGTCTGGTAGCCGCTGGCTGTGACCACCGAGCCGGGCACCTGGTAGCGCACGTCGCGGTTGAGCTGGGTGAGGTCGGGTGGCACGTCGAGCGTGCTGCCTTTCTTTGCGCTCTGGTAGTCGATCTTGTCTTCCTGCAGCACGCTGCAACCAGCAGCCAGCGAAGCGGCCAGCACGATCGTGGTCCAGCGGGTCAGGGAGAACGGAAGGCGCAGGATGGTTTTTGGCATGGAGCGGTTCGGAATTCAGATGCGTGATGGGATGCGGGCTGGGGTTGCGTTTGGGGGTCAGTCGATCAGGCCACTGTCTCTGAGTGCCGCCTCCAGCACGGGTTCCAGGTGAGCGGACATGGGCGTCAGTGGCAGGCGCAGGGTTCCGCTGCACAAACCCATGCGGGCCATCGCCCATTTCAACGGGATCGGATTGCCTTCAAGAAACAGATTTTTGTGCACCGGCATTAACCGCAGCTGAATGTCCATGGCGCGCCTGGTATCGCCCGCGATTGCCGCCACACACAGCTCGTGCATCAGGCGTGGCGCGATGTTGGCGGTCACGCTGATGTTGCCCTGGCCGCCACACAGCATCAAGGCCACAGCGGTCGGGTCATCGCCTGAATACACGGCGAAACCGTCAGGTGCTTCCTTGATAAGCCACTGCGCTCGTTCGATATTACCCGTGGCTTCTTTGATGCCAACGATGCCGGGCACTTGGGCCAGGCGTAGCACGGTGGCGTGCGCCATATCGGCCACAGTGCGGCCGGGCACGTTGTAAAGCACGCAGGGCAAGTCGCCCGTGGCCTCGGCAATCGCTTTGAAGTGTTGGTACTGGCCTTCTTGCGTGGGTTTGTTGTAGTAAGGCACGACTTGTAACTGGCAATCAGCACCGACCTGGCGCGCAAATTTGGCCAGCTCAATCGCCTCAGCGGTTGAATTGGCGCCGCAGCCCGCCATGATGGGCACGCGCTTGTTGGCTTGCTCAACCGATACGCGAATGATTTCGCAATGCTCTTCGACGTTGACGGTGGGCGACTCGCCCGTGGTGCCCACCACACTGATGCAGTCCGTGCCTTCAGCTACATGCCAGTCCACCAGCTTGCGCAGGGTGGGGTAATCCACACTGCCGTCTGGATGTAAAGGCGTTGCTAGTGCAACGATGCTGCCTGTGATGGGGTTCATGGGTTGATGTCGAGGTCGGTTCGGGTCTAAATTTTGTCTTGAGGCAAACTGATATTCTACCCAGTCAGGAGGGCGCTATGACGGCAACGGATAGCGTGCTGGCAGTTGATTGACGCCCGCTTCTCGCACA
>Ga0105053_10010645_pt1 | contig 11417 bp, 3 predicted proteins | sample BON01_FD_78093 | JGI IMG/M metagenome (GOLD analysis project Ga0105053, IMG submission 78093) | Freshwater microbial communities from Lake Bonney liftoff mats and glacier meltwater in Antarctica - BON-01 | ecosystem: Environmental > Aquatic > Freshwater > Ice > Glacier meltwater | place: Lake...
CGTGGCACAGCGGGGGCGTGGCTCGTTCGTGGCACACCGGGGGCGTGGCTCGGTCGTGGCACACCTGGGTCGTGGCACCCCTGGGCACACCTTGGTCATGGCTCGGTCGTGGCACACCTCGGTCGGCTCGGTCAATGCTCGGTCGTGGCACACACCTCGGCCGTGGCTCGGTCGTGGCACACCTCGGTCGTGGCTCGGTTGTGGCTCGGTTGTGGTACACCTCGGTCGTGGCACACCTGAGTCGTGGCACACCTGAGTTGTGGCACACCTCGGTTGTGGCACACCTTGGTCATGGCACACCTCGGTCGTGGCACACCTCGGTCGTGGCACACCTCGGTCGTGGCACACCTCGGTCGTGGCACACCTCGGTCGTGGCACGCCTCGGTCGTGGCACACCTGGGTTGTGGCACGCCTCGGTCATGGCACACATGGTGGCACACCTCGGTCGTGGCACACCTCGATCGTGGCACGCCTCGGTCGTGTCACACCTGGGTCGTGGCTCGGTCGTGGCAAACCTCGGTCATGGCATGCATCGGTCGTGGCACACTTGGGTCGTGGCTCGGTCATGGCTCGGTCATGGCACACCTGGGTCGTGGAACGCATCGGTCGTGGCACGCCTCGGTCGTGGCACGCCGCTGTCGTGGCACGCCTCGTCGTGGAACACCTCGGTCATGGCACACCTAGGTTGTTGCACGCCTTGGTCGTGGCACACCTGGGTTGTGGAACGCATCGGTCGTGGCACGCCTCGGTCGTGGCACGCCGCTGCCGTGGCACGCCTCGTCATCGAACACCTCGGTCATGGCACACCTAGGTCGTGGCACGCCTCGGTCCGCACGCCTCGGTTGGCACGCCTCGGTCGTGGCGCACCTAGGTCGTGGCACGCCTCGGTCGGCACGCCTCGGTCGGCACGCCTCGGTCGTGGCACACCTCGGTCGTGGCGCGTGCATCTCGGTCTTGGCACACCTCGGTCGTGGCTCGGTCGTGGCACACCTCGGTCGTGGCGCGTGCATCTCGGTCATGGCACGCCTCGGTCGTGGCTCGGTCGTGGCACACCTCGGTCGTGGCGCGTGCATCTCGGTCGTGGCACACCTCGGTCGTGGCGCGTGCATCTCGGTCGTGGCACGCCTCGGTCGTGGCTCGGTCGTGGCACACCTCGGTCATGGCGCGTGCATCTTGGTCATGGCACGCCTCGGTCATGGCTTGGTCGTGGCACACCTCGGTTGTGGCGCGTGCATCTCGGTCGTGGCACGCATCGGTCGTGGGTCGGTCGTGGCACACCTCGGTCGTGGCTCGGTCGTGGCACACCTCGGTCGTGGCACACCTCGGTCGTGGACACCTCGGGGTCGTGGCGCGTGCAGCTCGGTCGTGGCACACCTCGGTCGTGGCGCGTGCACCTCGGTCGTGGCACACCTCGGTTATGGCACAACTCGGTCGTGGCACGCCTCGGTCACGGCACAACTCGGTCGTGGCTCGGTCGTGGCTCTGTCGTGGCTCAGTCGTGGCACACCTCGGTCGTGGCGCGTGCACCTCGGTCGTGGCACGCCTTTGTTGTGGCACACCTTGGGGTCGTGGCGCGTGCAGCTCGGTCGTGGCACACCTCGGTCGTGGCGCGTGCACCTCGGTCGTGGCTCACTCAGTCATGGCACAACTCGGTCGTGGCACACCTCGGTCATGGCACAACTCGGTCATGGCACACCTCGGTCATGGCACAACTTGGTCGTGGCTCGGTCGTGGCTCGGTTGTGGCACACCTCGGTCGTGGCGCGTGCACCTCGGTTGTGGCGCGTGCACCTCGGTCGTGGCACTCCTCGGTCGTGGCGCGTGCACCTCGGTCGTGGCACCCCTCGGTCATGGCACAACTTGGTCGTGGCTCGGTCGTGGCTCGGTTGTGGCACACCTCGGTCGTGGCGCGTGCACCTCGGTCGTGGCACTCCTCGGTCATGGCGCGTGCACCTCGGTAGTGGCACCCCTCGGTCATGGCACAACTCGGTTGTGGCACGGCACGCCTCGGTCATGGCACAACTCGGTCGTGGCTCGGTCGTGGCTCGGTCGTAGCTTGGTCGTGGCTCGGTCGTGGCTCGGTCGTGGCTCGGTCGTGGCTCGGTCGTGGCTCGGCCGTGGCTCGGTCGTGGCTCGGTCGTGGCTCGGTCGTGGCTCGGTCGTGGCTCGGTCGTGGCTCGGTCATGGCTCGGTCGAGGCTCGGTCGTGGCACACCTCGGTCGTGGCGCGTGCACCTCGGTCGTGGCACGCCTTTGTCGTGGCACGCCTTTGTTGTGGCACGCCTTTGTCGTGGCACACCTCGGGGTTGTGGCGCGTGCACCTCGGTCGTGGCACACTTCGGTCGCGGCGCGTGCACCTCGGTCGTGGCACACCTCGGTCATGGCACAACTCGGTCGTGGCCCGCCTCGGTCATGGCACAACTCGGTCGCGGCTCGGTCGTGGCGCGTGCATCTCGGTCGTGGCTCGGTCATGGCTCGGTCGTGGCACACCTTGGTCGTGGTTCGGTCGTGGCACCCCTGGGTCGTGGCACACCTCGGTCGTGGCGCGTGCATCTCGGTCGTGGTAGCATCGGTCGTGGGTCGGTCGTAGCACACCTTGGTTGTGGCTCGGTCGTGGCACACCTCGGTCGTAGCACACCTCGGTCGTGGCGCGTGCATCTCGGTCGTGGCACGCCTCGGTCGTGGCTCGGTCGTGACACAACTCGGTCGTGGCGCGTGCACCTCGGTCGTGGCACGCCGTTGCACGCTGTTGTCGTGGCACACCTCGGGGTCGTGGCGCGTGCACCTCAGTCATGGCACACCTCGGTTGAGGCACGCCTCGGTCGTGGCACAAGTCGGTCGTGGCTCGGTCGTGGCTTGGTCGCGGCTCGGTCGTAGCACACCTTGGCCGTGGCACTCCTCGGTCGTGGCACACCTCGGGCTTGGCGCGTGCACCTCGGTCGTGGCACACCTCGGGCTTGGCGCGTGCACCTCGGTCGTGGCACGGCTCGGTCGTGTCACACCTCGGCCGTGGCTCGTGCACCTGTCAACAAACACATGGGAAACTTCGGCCAAGATGTGCACGCCGACCAAGGTCCGCATGCGCGCATCGAGTGCGGGTAGAGCGACGTAGAGCGCGGGGGCCACCGTTGCACTCGCCCGCCTCTTCGGCCCAGTCAAGCCTTGCACCGAGCGGGCGGCTGGGCCCAAAAGAAACCGCACACGGGCCGACCGGCGCACTTCTGTGGCTCGAGGTCCACGTACACAGCGGAACCCCCCAGGCGAAGGGCCGCTCAGACGTCGCCAGCTGTGGCGAACCCCGGCGCCGCCTCGGGGTTGGGAGCCCAAGCCGAATTGGGCATCGGTGCAGGGCCGCGCTTCCCCTCGGCCAGCGGGTCGAAGCGCGAGAAGCGGAAGGCAGTCGCAAACGGCGACGCCATGCGGTAGTCGTCGGCAACCCCTTCAATGGCGCCTTCGGCCTGTGCTGTGGTCCAGACCACGGGGGTGCTGTAGTCGTCCTGCTTGCCCTGGCGCGGGCGCGCGTCGCCGTCGAACGACTGGCCGATCAGGCCGTGCGGCCACTCGGCGAGCAGCCCCTCGGGCAGCAGCGGGCGCAGCGAGAGGTCCAGGCGGTGCTTGGGGCCCTCGATCCGGTCAAACACGGGGCGCGACTGCACGCTCACCTCCCACTCGGGCAGCGCAAAGACGGCCGACGAGTGCGTCGTCGTGGCGCCGCTCGCGCCGCACGCGCGCGTCGAGTGCGGGTGGAGCGGGAACGACTGGGCGCCGCACGAGCCGTTGACCGCCCCCCATCCCCAGTTGCCCTCGCCCACCTCTTCGGCCCAGTAGGAAACCTTGAACCAGGTGCCAGTGGCGCGGTCGAGCGTCGCCACGTGCACCTCGGTCACAAACGTGCCGTGCACCTCGCTGCCTTGCAGCGCAAACGTCGACTCGCGCAGCTGCGCGTTGACCGTCACGTCGCGCGTGCTCAGAAAGTTGAACAGGCAGCCGTCGCAGCCACGGAAGTCGGCGTGGCCGCCGTGCGCCAGCCCAAGGTGCGGGTCGCCCTGCAGCGCGCCGCCGGCCAGGTAGGGCGTGCACAGCGACCGCTCGAGCTCGGCCGCGTCGGCCACGAGCCCAGCAAACACCGGGTTCCACCCGGCGTTTTGCTCCTTCCACGAGTGGTGGATGCGGCAGGCGCGACCAAACCCCGGGCCACCCGACACCGCCTCGGCGCTCATGCGCGAGGCTGTGAACATTACCCCAAAGCCGGCCACGTTGCGCACATCCCACATGTCGAGCTCCTGGGCAAAGGCAGCGGCATTTTGGAACATTCTGCTCATGGTAGTCACACGCGAAATGTCCCATTGGTCCAGCGGCTGGTTGAACCGATCGGTAAACCCGAACGCCTGGTACATGTTGGTCACCTGCGACGTGTTCCAGTCGTTGAGTGGCTGATCAAAGGAACGGGTATTACTAAACGTGGCCTGCGCATTCACCAGGCTGGAAGTGTCCCATCCTCCGATGGGCTGGTTGAAGTCGGTGGTATGCCAAAACATGTTTTGCATCGTGGTAACCTTGGAAGTGTCCCATCCTCCGATGGGCTGGTTGAAGGCGCCGGCCTTTATAAACATGTTATACATCGTTGTCACACTGGAAGTGTCCCATCCCCCGATGGGCTGGTTGAAGTCTTGCGTATAACCAAACATATTCTCGAGGGTCGTGGCGCTACGGGTGTCAAATGGCACCGGCTGGTTGAACTCCGAAGCACCATTGAACATGCCGCCGAAGTCGGTGACGAGCCCCGTGTCAAAGTACGCCACCGGTTGGTTGAAGGAGATGGCGTTGACGAACATCTTTTGCAGGCTCTGGGCGCTGGCCGTGTTGAGAGTCGTCACTGGCTGGTTGAACATGGCCGCGCTGGAAAACATGCCCATGAAGTCCGACACCGACGACGAGTCGCCCAAGTCGAGAGGCTGGTTGAAGGACCGGGCCCCTGCGAACATCCAGGTCGCTGCCGTCCACTGGGAGCTCAGGCCCAGCGACAGGGGCGAGTTGAAGCTCGCCGCTCGGCTGAACATGAGATGGGTAGTCGTCACACGCCCCAAGTCGAGCAAAATGGCCTGGTCGATGGCCGAGTCTTGGAACATGGACTCGGCACTGGTCGCGCGTCCCGCATCGAACTGAACGGGCCCGTCAAACGGCCCCGAGGCTACGAACGCAATGCCGATGGTAGTCACCATCGTGGTGTTCAAGCAGACGCCGTCGCCGACGGCACCTCGCCAGATGATGTCAATGTCCGGGTAAAGCTCGGCGCGCTGGGGCGGGCAGAGCAGGCGCGGGTCGTAGCCCCCGATGGGCGCGGGCGGCGCGGCCGGCGGCGGCGGCGGCGACGCCAACTCGCACGACGCCGCGTCGAAGCCGACGAGCCCGGCGGTCACCGGGTCCCACGCCGGGTTGGCCTTCCACGCGAGGTGCGTTTGGAAGACGCGGTCGTAGGTCGCCGACCCGCGGCGGGCGGCGGATGCGGCGAGGCGCGAGTCCTTGAACATGTCGACAAAGTTGCTCACCGCCGCCACATCCCATGCGGCGAGCTCCTGGTCTAAGGCTTGGTTCAACTGGAACATGCGGTACATATTGGTGACGCGCGACGTGTCCCACGAGTCGAGCGGCTGGTTGAACCGCCCGGCGTACGGGCCAGTGCTGGACCCAAACATGCTGTTCATGTCGGTCACCTTGGACGTGTCCCAGCCGTTGAGAGGCTGGTCAAAGGAGGGCGCGAACCAGAACATGTAGTCCATTGCCGTGGCGCTCGACGTGTCCCATCCGCCCACGGGCTGGTTGAAGTCAAGGGCGTGCCAGAACATCTGGGAGAAGTCCACAACATTCGTCGTGACAAAGTGGGCGACGGGTTGGTTGAACTGAAAGGCGCCTCGGAACATTCCCCTCAGGTTGGTGGCGCTCGCCGTGTTGAGCACCGTCACCGGCTGGTTGAAGACCGCTGCCACGTAGAACATGTTCTGAAAGTTGGTGACGGCCAACGTATTGCCAATGTTGTCGATCGGCTGGTTGAAGGCTCGGGCCTGATAGAACATGTTAGTCGCAGAAACCCACTTGCCTGTGGAGCCGAGGCCTTGGAACGAGACGGGCGAGTTGAAGCGCGGGGTTCGCAAGAACAGGCCGCTGGCAAGCTGCACATTGCGGAGCCCGGTGAGCGCCACGCGCTGGTTAAAGTCGCCATCGCCAAACATGCCAGAGAGGTCGGTGGCACCGGCCAACTCGAAGTCGACCGCCGCGGGTGGCACTTGGTACCGGAAGAGGCCAGTGATTCCGTCGCCGGCCACAAAGCTGGCTACATTGCTCACATCCCAACACGGCCCCGCCGGGGTGGCGCCGCGCGCCAGCATCTCGGCGTATTCGAGGTTGAGGTGCAGGGTGTTGGGCGGGCAAAGCAGCCTGACGTCGTAGCCGCCCGTTGGCAGGGGCGGGTAGGGCGGCGGCGGCGGCCCGGCCACAGCGGGTTCGTTCGGAACCCGTGGGGCGAAGGAAATGCCCGGGTCGTACGAGTCCGGGTCGTACGAGTCCGGGTAGGACGAGTACGGGTTGTACGGGTCCGTGCCGTACGGGTCCGGGTAGGACGAGGCGGCGTCGTTCAGCCGGCGAGGGGCAACCAAGAGGCTGGCCGTCTGGGGGGCCGGGGCGGCCGCCGCCTGGGCGACCCAGGCGAGAAGCAGGCTGGTGAGCATTGTGGGCCAGGGGTGCCGAGAGGGGTGGGCCTACCTCGCTCGGGTGAAGAAAAAGGCGCAGTGACGAGACGGTGGACCCGGTGATGGGGACCTAGGGTGGCACTGAGGCACACCCATGTGTGCCCCCCCGAGCCGCGGCCGGACGGTGGACACTTGACCGATTCCTAGTTTCTACGAACGGTGCGGGGATTCAAACCCGAGTCCGAGGGGTGTCGGTGGTCGGTGTGTGGCCAATTCGGGAGGTGTCCCGTGTGCTTGGTGACCGATGGCCGATGTGCATTGGCCCCTATAGGAAGCGTCCCGTGTGTTTGGTGACCGAGTCCCCTCCAGGAGGTGTGTCGGTCGCTGCGGCCGGTGTGTGCTCCCTTCGGGAGTTGTCCCGTGTGCTTGGTGACCGGTGGCCGATGTGTGGCCCCTTCGGGAGTTGTCCCGTGTGCGTGGTGACCGGTGGCCGATGTGTGGCCCCTTCGGGAGTTGTCCTGTGTGCTTGGTGACCGGTGGCCGATGTGTGGCCCCTTCGGGAGTTGTCCCGTGTGCTTGGTGACCGGTGGCCGATGTGTGGCCCCTTTCGGGAGTTGTCCCGTGTGCTTGGTGACCGGTGGCCGATGTGTCTTGGCCGAAGCGCCCCGTGTGTTTGGTGACCGATGGCCGATGTGTCTTGGCCGAAGTGTCCGGTGTGTTTGGTGACCGAGTCCCCTTCGGGAGGTGTGTCGGTAGCCGAGGTGTGGCCCCTTCGGGAGGTGTCCCGTGTGCTTGGTGACCGATGGCCGGTGTGCCTTGGCCGAGGTGTCCCGTGTGTTTGGTGACCGAGTCCCCTTCAGGAGGTGTGTCGGTGGGCAATGTGTGGCCGAGATGCCCCGTGTGCCTTGGCCGAGGTGTCCCGTGTGTTTGTTGACCGAGTCCCCTTCAGGAGGTGTGTCGGTCGCTGCGGCCGGTGTGTGGCCGAGATGTCCCGTGTGTTTGGTGACCGATGGCCGATGTGTCTTGGCGGAAGCGTCCCGTGTGTTTGGTGGCACACCTCGGTCATGAAGGGACATCTCGGTCACGACACACCTCCTGAAGGGACACCTCGGTCACGACACACCCTCTGAAGGGACACCTCGGTCACGACACACCCCAGACAGCTCGGTCACAGTCACAGCACAGCTCGGACAACTCGGCCACACATCGGTCACACACTCCCTGAATGGGTACCTCGTTCACGGCACACCTCCCGAACCACACCTCGGTCACGATACACCCCCTGAAGGGGGGCACACCTCGGTCGTGACACGCATCCTGAAGGGGAGACTTCGGTCACACCTCGGTCACACCTCGGTCACACCGCAGCTCGGACACCTCCTGAAGGGGCCACCCATTGGTCACGACACACCTCGGTCAGGGCACATTTCGGCCAAGCACCTCCTGAAGGGGGCACACATCGGTCACGACACAGCTCCTGGGGGGGTGCACACATCGGTCACGACGCACCTTCTGAAGGAGGCACACATCGGCACATTTTGGCGGACGTGGGCGGGAGTGGTTGGGGGGGGGTGAACCCGATCACACCCAGCCCCTCCCCCCCAAGGGGGGGGGGGGCTCGGATTTGTCAAAAGCTCGGTCCCGAAAGGCTACCGCACCATGGAGCTCGGCCCGTTCGATGACCTGTGGTCCGAGTTTGTCGCCGGCGTTCCGGCTCCTTTGGGTTGGGCATCGGCAGGAGCGAGCCCAACGCTAGCGCGACCCGCCCCGGCCGGCGTTGCCTCGGTGCCGTCGGCCGCCGCCCTGGCGGTGCCAGTTGGCTCGGCCTCGGCCGCGGCGACAGTCTGGGGCTGGCCGTCTGGCCCTGGGCCGACCGACCCGCACTCGGACCTGGCATCCGTGGCCGCACACGCCTTGGCACCCCGCCCGGCTTGCACCCCTCTACCGGCGCGACCAACGTCGCCCCGGGCCCTACGCACGAAATGGTCCCTCGCTGAAGACGAGGTGCTTGAGCGCAGCGTGGTCGAGTTGCGCCAGAACTGGGTGGCGGTGAGCGCGCGGATCCCGGGTCGCAGCGAAGACGCCATCCGGAACCGATTGGTCCGGCTGGAGACGCGGTGGCAGCGCGTGAACCCTAGCACCGGCTCCAGGTGGAGGACGGTCCACCTTCGCCTCGCCGGGTGGGCCAAGCCGCGCGCCCCCGCTCCGCGCGCGCTGCCAATCAACCGGTGGAAGCAGGCCGAGGACGACATGGCCGAGCAGGGGCACCGGGACTGGGTCGCCATTGGGATCCGGCTTGGGCGCACCGCGCACGCCGTGCGCAACCGCGTGCGCCGGCTCTCGTATGCGCGACGGGGGAGGGGCGATCCCCCGCCCCCGCTGCCACCGGGGGCGGCGTTGCGGCTGTGCTGGACCACCAAGGGTGCAACCGAGGTGTCGCCGGGGTGTGTGCTGGGGCCGATGTGATCCAGGTGTATTGCGACCGCTTCACGGGGTGGGTCCGCTTGAGGAGGTGTGCCCCGAGCGCTTCAGGGGGGCGTGACCGACGTGTCCGGAGGCGTGCCGACGTCCGAGTGGGGTTGTGGCCACCACTGGCCACGGTGCCGCATCCGATGCGTGTCCCATCCGAGGTGTGTCGTGACCGGGGTATGGCCGAGGTGTCCAAGGTGTTCCGCCTCCGATGTGTGTCATGTCTGTGCGTGGCATCCGAGGTGTGTCGTGACCGGTGTATGGCCGAGGTGTCCAAGGTGTTCCACCTCCGACATGTGTCACGTCTGTGCGTGGCATCCAAGGTGTGTCGTGACCGGTGTATGGCCGAGGTGTCCAAGGTGTTCCACTTCCGACGGGTGTCACGTCTGTGCGTGGCATCCGAGGTGTGTCGCGTCCGAGGTGGTTCGCGTCCGAGGTGTGGCATGACCGAGGTGTCCCGTGGAGGAGGTGTGCCGCGCCCGGTGTGACCGAGGTGTGCCACCTCCGAGATGCGCCATGTCGGCTTCAGAAGCCGAGGTGTGCCACCTCCGAGATGTTGGGCCCGAGGTGGTCCACCCCGCTGGACGCGCAATTTTTTACATTGCAACTGTAAGACCACTCCCCATTCCCACGTCAACAAGCAGTGCACACCTCGAATGCACCGCCTCGTCTTGGGCCTCATCTTGGTGGGGTGGCCCGGGGGACACGCGTGGACCGCCGTGCAGCGACGGCCCTCGCGGGTCGCCCTGCCAACGCCCGACGCCACGCGCACACTGGCGCGTGGCCGGGCGCTCAGCGAGGCGAGCGAGGTTGCCTACACCACGCTGGTGCACGCGAACGCGACGCGCGCCCTCGACCCCGAGGGCGCCCGCGTGGCGCTCAGCCTGACGCACACGCCGCGGTTGGCCGACGCGCCCACGGCGCAGTGCCCCGCCGGCACCGGCGAGCCGCCGCTGCACCAGTGTCGCGAGCTGGCACGCGCGGCCGGGCTGCCGTTCCTCTACACGGGCGCCGCCGCGGGCGGGCCCGCCTGGACCGGCTGCGCCGTGTTTCTGCTGGCCGACCCGGAGGGCGGCGCCGACGAGCTCACCGTCTGGTTCACGCCGCGGCCCTTCCCCGGCGACGCGCTGGGCTGCGCGGACAAGGCCGAGTACTGCCTCTGCATCCGCGACGGCTTCACTCCACCGGCGCCGCCACCGGCGCCGGGGCAGCCGCCGCGCGCGCCGCCGCCGCCGCCGAGCCCGCCGCTGGCGCCCGCGCCACCCTCGCGCCCGCCGGGCGGCCTGGCGCTGGTGGCGCCGCCGCAGACGCCCGCGCTGGGGGTGCCCACCGCGCTGGCGCTGCCGCCGCCGCCGCGGCCGCCGCCGCCGCCCTACTACCCGGCGCCGAGCGCCGCCTTGCAGTGCCACGGCGACTTCAACCCGGCCGCCGACTGCAGCGTGCGCGTCTTCCTCGGCCCGTGCCCGGCCATCTACTGCCCTGGCTTCCAGAACGACCGCGAGTCGCCGCAGTTCATCTTCAACAGCCAGTGCCTCCACATCAGCCGCGGCTTCCACATGGCCTTCCTCACCGCCACCTGCACCGACACGCACCACGCCGAGCGGCGCAACATCGGCCAGTGCCTCCACATCCAGGACGGGCTGGGCATGGGCGCCTACCTCGAGACCTACTCGTCCTACGCCGGCGTCATCCTGTCGTCCGTGCTCAAGCCACACTACGACCCGCGGCTGCCCTACGGCAACGCGCCCGCGACGGGCGACTCCTGCTGCCGCATCATCCCCGTGCGGCGCGGCTTCCAGCTGGACATTGACTACGTCTCCAAGAGCACGCAGGTCTACGGCTCGCCCACCGACTACTATGTGATGGTCGAGCAGACGCTGCCGCCGCCGTCGCCGCCGCCGCCGTCGCCGCCGCCATCGCCGCCGCCGCCGTCGCCGCCGCCGCCGTCGCCGCCGCCCTCGCCGCCGCCGCCGCCGCCGCCGCCGCCGTCGCCGCAGCCGCCGTCGCCGCCGCCGCCGTCGCCGCCGCCGCCATCGCCGCCGCCGCCGTCGCCGCCGCCGCCGCCGCCGCCGCCGTCGCCGCCGCCGCCGTCGCCGCCTCCGCCCTCGCCGCCGCCGCCGTCGCCGCCGCCACCGTCGCCGCCGCCGCCGTCGCCGCCGCCGCCCTCGCCTCCGCCGCCGTCGCCGCCGCCGCCGTCGCCACCGCCGTCGCCGCCGCCGCCCTCGCCGCCGCCGCCCTCGCCGCCTCCCTCGCCGCCGCCGCCC
>Ga0105053_10010647_pt1 | contig 11414 bp, 13 predicted proteins | sample BON01_FD_78093 | JGI IMG/M metagenome (GOLD analysis project Ga0105053, IMG submission 78093) | Freshwater microbial communities from Lake Bonney liftoff mats and glacier meltwater in Antarctica - BON-01 | ecosystem: Environmental > Aquatic > Freshwater > Ice > Glacier meltwater | place: Lake...
GCCACTTTATGGCATGCCGTCAGCCGCCCGTGCGTGGCATACGACGATGAGCGCTTTTCTGGAAAGAGAAGGCTGCGAAACCGTGGGTTTCGAAAAGAGTATGTGGCGAGTCGTCATTGACGGCCACCGTGACCGGATTCTACTTAGTGCGCACATCGATGATTTCGTAATTGCTTGTGCCAATCGGCCAGTCCTTGACGCGTTCCGAAAGCGTCGTTTGGAGGCATTTGAGGGGTCATATGAAGGCCCCTTAGAACACTACCTTGGATGCGAAATTGCCCGTGACCCCGTCGCCGGCACCACTACTCTCTCTCAAAAGCATTACGCCAAAGAGATTTTGCGATCGCATGGATTTTGGGATATTCAACCGCGCAACACACCTATGAAACCAAACACTCGCCTTTCAAAAGATGATTGCGACCCCAACCCCATTGATTGATGTTGCTTTTATTACTTCGTAAGAAATAGTCTAGTAGCTTTGCTGGAAGCTCTATGTGCTCGAATCTTCTTCTTTAGATTCGTGAATATCAGTCAAACAGGACTGCCACCGTCGCTACCGTGGCATTGCAGGAAGTCTTGGCTACCTCGTCACTATGACCCGCCCCGATTTTGCTTGGTCTTACTCTGAGCACAGCAAGTATGTCCAATTTTCTGGCATCGCACACATAGAGGCGGCTGAACACGTTCTACGAAATCTCCGTGACACTTGGAATGAGTCCATCACTTACATCCGTGGCTCTTGAAACCCAAATGAGCTGTGGGAATGGGTGGATGCAGATTGGCATTGGGCCAGCGACACTGATACTTGCCGCTTACACACCGGTTACATTCTCATGATGAACGGCGGCCCTATTTCTTGGAAGAGCCGCCGTCAAGACAACGTATCTTTGTCTACTTCCGAAGCCAAATTCGTTGCTGCAAGCCAAGCCGGGCAAGAGGCCCTTCATCTTCGTGAGACCCTCACGGATTTTGGCTACCAACAAAACACCGCCACTGAAATCTATGAAGACATTCTAGCATGTGTAGCTATGAGTGAAAATCCAGTGCGACGCAAATTTTCGGGCCACATCGACATCCGCCGCTATTTTGTGCGCGAACTAGTCAAGGTTGGGTTTGTCAAACTCATCCCTTTGCGCACACATAAAATGGTCACCGACGCCCTCACCAAATCCGAACAAAACATTAATCCGAACAAAACAGGCATTTTGGATTAGTACCAGAACACGCCCCAGGTCCTAGCAGCCAAATCTCTCCTGGTTGTCGGGTGTGACACCCGCTGGGTTCCAAGAAGATTCTAGTGCGGTACGCATGTCTCAGTGTGATATGGTTGTCGAAAAGAATAAGTCCATTTTACTGATAGGGGTGTGATATCTCTGTGGAGATACATTCATGTATGGTATGTCTCTGTTGTATCTGTAGAGACGCATGCATATGTTTGGCAGAGCAGATGCATATGTCTCTGCATGGACGCATTCATATGTTTGATACATCAGGTACATATTTCTCTGTGGTCTATGTATGTATCCGAGGCTGTGGTCTGTGTGGATAGAAGACAAGTTCCTTTCGATGAACTAAAGTATTCACAACACAGATCTCTTTTGATATAACAAAACAATCAATCCCTTATTTGCCCTATAAGGTATCATCGAGTCACGTCACACATTTAAAAAAGGCACGCCTCGTGTGAATGAGTCATATTTTCCCCGGGAAAATCCGGGCAAAGATACAGGACGCCACTTGAAGAGTTTGAAATGTGCAGCCATGGTCGCAGGTGTTCTGGGACGCACCTACGGTAGGGTGCACTGCCCGTGTGAAGCCGTAGCATACTTTGCTCCCGCGTTGCCACCCTTCCCCTCACCTCTCGCGCTCGTCGGAGTGTGTGTGCTGTTTGCTAATCTCCGGGTCCTCTGTGCCCCGGTTTTGTGGAATATGGTCACACAGTGAATATGGAAACACCAGTTTTCAGTTACATTTGTACCAGTGGAGGGGGTGTCTAAAAGCGTTTGCGTACAACGACGCCGCACTGGGCGTACCACCCCAGGTATTTGTAGGGCCAGGTTTTGGGCTGCTGTAGTCTCGAGTTTGGATCCCGTTACGACGGGCATTGGGCTGGTGCCTAACCCTACGTTTGAAATAAGTCCATGTGTGATACCGTAGTAATGAATAAAAGCCAGCGAAATTTACAATACCCTCGAACTCCGAATTTTGAATTACCACGCTAAAAAAAATCTTCTTTTTAGGTGGTAAATAGAAGTTTACCACGGCTGAGGGTGCACTGAACACAGGTGGTTGGGGGCGTGCGTGTGTCTGTGCGGAGACACCAGAGCACCCCAGGCCGCAGAGCTCTGCCAGAACTGGCCGGGTGCACCTTGCACCTGCAGTCCGCCGCAACCCAGCTGCTGCCAGCGTCAGCTTGCTCTCTCAATTGCCTCTGCCTTGCAGGGCACACATCAGGAAATTAAGTTGGTATACATATGTCGTTTAATATTAAACGACATACAAACACACATGATACATTTTTATACGACATATAAACACTTTATAAATTAAATGACATACATATGCATAATAAGTGAGAATATGTGTCCTTTAATTTTTAAAGGACATATTTATACATCTTATATCTCATTTGTACCCACCACATCACATCACACATTAAAGGGTTTCCATCCCACACACGTGATGAAGCAATCATCATCATGCAGAACTTTTCGAACTTTGAACCAATCTACGTGATGTTATATGTATGTTCATTTCATATTGCCTTACTGTTCTGATACGTTAACTTGTGTGACCTACTCCAAGTCTGAAAGTCTCAATGGTCCAGGTGTACCGGGTCACTAGACTCCCAAACAGGTTGGTGACGAGCCTTTGTGGGGACACACAAATTTATATTTATGTGTATTTTATTTTTCTCATCACACTCTTTAGTGATTTGTTTCTTGTCGTGGGTCACCCTTCAACTGTTGTTGCAAAGTTTCGGCGTTGCTGTTTGCTCAAGTCTTTCATGAGGTCTGGCGACATGGCGAGAAGCTGTAGAGGAAGACTGTCAATCGGCAATTTACAAGGCCACACGCCCTGTGTATTGCATTGCGTCCCATCACAAGCCACGTCCAGACCAACTGCATAATACAAAATCATCACATCAGCGACAGTCACCTATTTTTGGTCTGCTCCAGTAGGCGATCATGTTTGTTTGAGGCGGCACACAATTTTTCGATCCATCGTCTTTCAACTCATTTGCTGCTGTGTCAAACCGCTTGTCATACTGTGTGTTGAAGGCAGCACCATTCTCCATGCAATACATGGTAGCGTCAAGATACTGTGTTTTTGTGACTCCCACTCCTCAGTTCTGATGCTGATGGGCATCTCTCGTTTGCTGCCAGAGACCCTGCGAGGACCAAGTGATCTTCTTCAACATTGCCCACGCAGCTATAAAGTTCAACTTTGAGTTGGAGGAAGAATTCACCTTCTGTGCGGCTGACACGGAAGACAAAAGGCAACAATGCGAACCGTGCAACACGCTGTGTATGGAGAAATTGAAAGAGGTAGTGCCCTCAGCGAGGACGACTTTCAATTGGCAGTCATTGAAGGAGGGAGAGAGCCTCCAAGACGGCCCCTTCAGAGGATGGCTGTCTTGCAGGCCTCTGGCACTGAGACCAATTTACTGGGAAATCAGCAGTGACGCCTACACCAGCTTCAAAATGTGGTGTGAGAAGGAGTTGGGAAAAGAAATATTTGGAGTGCGCCGTTACGTACCAGCGAATTAGTTCGCCAGAGGTGACAGGGGAGCCCTGAGTCAAATTGAACACAGTCCGCCGAGGGTAGTGAATCTGATGAGATTCTTAGAAAGCGTTTGACTCAAGAAGAGAAAATTGGTAGTCACCCTATACAAGCCGGGCTGTAGACACATACACAAACATTCAAACATGCAAACATTTCAGAAAAGGCACACCACCACCCACGGGCCTTTAGCAGCCCTAGATCTCAAGACGTGTTATCTCACAAGAAAAGGGAAGAACCTGCGGCTCTCCTCAAATAGAGTATAGAGGCTCTATAGCGAAGCCACGCTTAAGGAAGAGAACATTGCTGAGGTGTAAACGGAACACACTGACACCCGATAGGCCCTCGTGTACCAAACCTGGTACTGCCTTTAATCAAGAATCAATAAAAGACCTAGGCAACTGCACAAAGCAGATCCCGCTCAAAGCACAGATACGCCATGGTCTCGTAGTCCTTCGTTTGTCCGCTTTGTTCTCCAACCGTTCGCTGATTTTCTGTCACGAACCTGAACTTGATTCTTGAACCTTAACATCACGGTCAAGGTATAGACGAGGGGGAAGTGTACTTCTCAAAGAACTTCCAGTTCCGCATACAATCCTGTACATGAAACCCCAATATACCTCTCAAGGCATAGATCACACACAGGGGACACTAGATAGAATGTAGCGTCTGCATAATACTCTCTTAGGCTCAAGTATCACACATGCCAGTGTCACGGTATGACTTTGACAACCCCCCTCTCTCATAGCATCATTATTCAATGTTAGATGTATCAGCGAAAAGCATGTATAGATAATAAACTCACAACAGATAATCACAATGCCGCAGCTATTTATGCCACAGCAAACAGCAATGCACATTGCGCCCCCTTGCTCACAAGTCACCAAGACCGATAGAGAGCAAGTATGCAGACGCAACGCAAAACAAGAACATGTAGATAAAGCATCGTACCAACACAAACCAAGTGACAAAAAAACTTGAAGGCCGACACACGTGGCTTAGGAAGGGCCGAATGAGTAATCATTTGTCACCAACGTGCTTGTCGCCAAAGAGTTGATTTGTAAAGTTTTCCAAAAGGTATGAGAGGCAAAGTCGTGTCCCTATGTCTGCAGTCTGCACCATGGTGGGGCATTGCTTGACGTTTAAGATTCCATATTGAATGAATCTCTGAATTCAGCACACATGCAGAGCAATGTGCTTGCTGCATCCATGCAAGTGCATGTTGTTTGCCAAAGCGATGCAGCCAGTGTTATCTTCGTAAACATGAGTGGGTTCAATTTGAGCTGTGAGAAGCCCAGTTCGATTGCCAATTTACAAGCCCACACGATTTCACAGCAACAACTAGCAAGCGTCAAGAGGCCTGTCTCTGCAGTGCTCAACGCAATGATTTGGGAAAGAGTAGCACGCCAAGACAAGGTAACATTTTTGAGAAATAAGCGGTCAGCCATACAGCTTCGCCTGTTGTTTTTGTCATCAGCCCAGCTGAAATAGACCAAGGCTAGAATTTTACCGAGTACATGAGGCAAGAGACCCGGCTACCAACCATATGAGCTGTCTCCCTTTGACACCAATTAGATATCTGAGCACCGTCTAGGCATAGGCAAGATGTGCTGGCGTCGCCTTTGACATGTATCGAGTCAAACTGTTCATCGAGTAGCGAAATTGAGGCACTGTGTTGACATCAATGTAGAGAAGCTCAACATTCAGAGAAGCGTAGACATACATGACAACCTTGTCGAGCACGTCTGGGGTAGGCAACGAGTCAATGCCGGAGCCTGGATTCAACGGCAGCTTGCACGCATTTGCATTAGTCATGCCATACTTGACGAAGAGGCGATCGATGTAAGCTTCCTGATTACAGCCTATCGCACCGGTAACCTTGTCATAAGTATAGCGCACCGAAAGCAACCAGTCAAGCCCGCCTTCACGTTGCAAAGTAATCCGCCCATTCTGCTTGACCACCTTCTCAAACTCATGCATCAAGACTTCACAGTCATGCCTAATACCGTTGTTGTCGACATACATCACTAGGATCATAGCAGCCACCAGATGACAGCACGACTTGTAGACGCGCAATTTCCTCAGGAACCACATCCATGTTGAAAATCTTGCCGATGATGAGCAAGTCTTCGTTGGTGAGCTCTTGTTGCCCAATGATATTTGAGACGTAACGAATAAACACACACTCATCAGTTTGAAGATGCTCCAAGCCAGCCTTCTGGTAAACTTCACGACATAGTAGGTAATATTGACGAGGTTTTTGCACGTGGCCGTACATGCACTTAAGCATGTACATGCAATTACCCTTACCAATATTGTAACCAGCCGGACCTCAGTTCATATGGACACGCTCTCCCGGAGCAAGGTCAATTGCAATGAAAGCGCACACGGCATCCAAATCCAACGATTACCAACCAGGAACGGCTGTGAGTGCAAGCACGAGACGAATGGTAGAGTGTGAGCAGGTGGGCGAAAAACTTTCAATATGATCACGTCCTTTTTCCTTGTTGATAGCGACTAGACAAGCATGATGACGCTCGTAGAGGCCATTTCGAAATTTTAGTTTGTAAACCCAGCGGCAATTGATAAGTTTGGGTCAGGGGGCAAAGACGTGACTTTGACGATCTTCGAGTAGCCTATCTTTTTCAGCTCTTTGATCACTATCTGAGACGATGTAAAACTAGCTCAGTTGGTCAGAGCGCGGGATTGTCAATCCCGAGGTCGTCGGTTCGATTCCGGCAAAAACTCCAAAACCCGAGAAGTCAAATTTACATGGATTTGAGCTACATAGACCCTCAAGCAGGGGTACTAAATTGCTGTTTCACGTAATAAAAGCAACAATCAATCAATCCTTGATCATAACCTCAAGCCATTGTTCATAGTCTGGCGCCTTGCAGCACGTAGCGTAATCACCCTTCTCCAAACGACTTGCATAAGCAGGATTTCCGTCCTTGTCACTAACGCCTTCGTCACTATCTCCATCATAGGCATCAGTATGTATACCGTCAGAATCACTCGCAAAGCCACCAGGCTCCCAGGCCAGCAGGCGGAGGAGATCTAGCTGAAGGAGTCACAGACTTGAATGTCTTGATGTTAGCAGGAACAGCAGGAGCGCAGTTCTACGGCACAACAGGTTTCGACGAGCCTGATTGCTTCTTCTCAGATTCTTGCAAAGGATCTGAAAGCCGCAATTTCCATTTCCTTGCATTTCCTCTGTATCCTCAGTCGTTTTAATGAATCCGTCTTCAATCTCTGAATCTTGCGCCTTGCATGATCAAAGTTGGCCGACGGTGCATCTTTAAGGCATCTGCCACAACAAGCCACTTGTCGCGGTTCAGAAGGATTCAGATACGTAGGTGTCTTTTTAAAGGTAGCAAACTGAAGAAAAGACTCCAGCTTCATTCTAGAGCGAAAGCTTGAAATCTTGCGATCCAGCTTGCCAACATAATTGATACCAAAACATCTCAATGTGGCATCTTGTCGGGGTCAGAAATCACACCCGATTCTGCCTCGTAGATCGTAATGCTGCTGTCAGTTGGGTAGCTCTGCGTCACAGCATTGATCATAGTACAATATTTCTCGAAGTAAACGCTCCTCATAGGCACGGTAGACAAATGGACATTGCTCCTCTTCCTGAAATAGACCAGCTCTGTTGGGATGACGTGTCCATGAACGTCCTTGAGCGGCCAGCGCTCTACACTATGCTTTGAATCAAAGCTATTTGCAGAAGGCATCAGTCACTTGGACTTCTCCGAATTGCTACCGTGATATAGCACGTTTGCCCTTGAGCGCTCGTGCACTCAACACCAATGGGGTCTTTCCCCCCTTGATGACAGCAGACAACACATGCAGCAAATGACATAGAGACATTACACGTCGTCATAAGACGAGCTCGAAGAAATTTCAAGGAGAGGTCAGAGCATAGGCACTGTCATCATCCTAACAGGCAGCGCTGCTAGCCTAACTGAGAATCAGCAGCATAGCAGTAGACTCACACAGACTTGACGTATCATATAGTCCAAATATCTGTGGTGCATAGAATCATTTGCGACGCATATATTGTTTGCGACATATCTAGGCGCATTAACGTATTGTACTCATATATCATATTTGAATGTAACCATATAATCTCGCATAACTCAACGTACTTATACATCCAGGTGCATACCCCTAATGTACTCATATTTGAATGTACCTGAATGTACTTATATAATCTCGCCTAAACTTAAGGGTGGACCTGAACCCTCGAATTTCGAAGATGTGTGCCTCGTGAATGTCAATGTGAAATATTTCAGCAAAAACTATGTTTTGGTACCATTAAAATTCAACCTGAACTGAAATGTTTGAAAACCATTCTTGAAGTCTTCACCTCTTGATTTCAGCGGGCAAAGGCTTTGGAAAACGAGTTTGGTCGTGTTCCTTTGATTTCATTCATTTTCACTGGTAGTAAAATGGCCAGAATTCTCAAGAGTATATATCACAAATATTTTGAGGTTTTACAATGTCAATTTAGCTCAATTGTCAGAGCATCCTCTCCATCTTCAGGAATTCCTGGGTTCACATCCGGTCGGGAACTTTTTGTTCTGACATGTAATGTACGCAACGTAATACATTTTATGAAGCAAAACCAACAATTTTGGAAAAGACTGTCATTTAAAAATGCACTTCCACCGTTTTTGTCTCGCGCTTTGGGCGCGAATCGAGTACAGCACCTTCGACGTAAAAGTCGAACGTGGAGACCACTTGACTATCCGGTACTCGACAAATTTTATGTTAGACATCAGAAACAAGAATTAATATATGAAGTTTGAGGGGCTTTCTACCCCGGTAATATCTTTTTGGCTGATTTGTACCACGAGATGTTGGGACCGGGGGTCAGTATGGGGTCATACCCTTTTTCCTTTCGAAATTAAAATTTTTTTAGCATCCATGCGAAAACCCATTTTTTTAGTCGCTGGAGACCAAGCTTCGATTCCCGGTGTGAACCGTGTATTGTCCCCCAAAAAATTGTGAATGTTTTTTGTTTGCCAATAAAAATTCTCTAAGAAATACACCTTTTTTTTTGATCGTTTAAAACGGTTATTAGTAGTACAAATTCTGGAAGTCACTGTTTATCAAGAAAATGCAGAACATATAAGTTTAATAACTTTTCAATGGCAAAGTGAAAAAGTCGAAATGGAGGGGACTTGTTTGGGAGAGCAAGAATCGATACAGCAAAAAGTTGTATTCAACTCTTGCAAATTGTGCTACTATACAGAGGACACCTTTACAAGGAATTGTGCCCAGGGATTTTCCGATATTCGAAGGAATGAAAAAGTTTTACTATAGACACAGTGCCAAAAAGTGCATACAATACTCATTTGACAGCAGAGCCCATCTAAAAACAGAGCGCCGATTATGTTTCCCAACCTCCGATCGCCTCGAAACCTGGCTCCTCCCCTCCAGACCGACCTGGTCTACACAATACCACGAGTCAACCATGGTCTGACGCAAATTGCCATCGTAGAACCTCTGATAGTGCTTACTTCTTCTTTGTCACGCTGTTTTAGTCGAAAACAACAAGACAAAGTACAAAAAGCGGTGGCACGGGGGCAAGTTGGGTCAGATCATGGTTGACTCGTGATATTGTCTAGACCGGGTCGTTCCGGAGAGGATGAGCCAGGTTTGGAAGCGATCAGAGGCCAGGAACCATAAACGGCGCTCACTCAACACCCGGCTATCTTCTGGCACTTCTGCAAACACTTCATGCAGGTCACGAAATGCACCTGGTAGGATGATACGGTCGGATTTATTTTGGTACGGGAATAATCTAAAAATGAAACCGACCTATCGGGAAAAGAACCTTCTGGATTATTTGTTTGGAGGGTTCAGGTCCACCCTTAATGTACCCATATATCTAGGCGTACATTCAAATTGTACATCCAAATATGCATAAACTTCAAATTAATGTATTTATGTATCTAGGAGGCACATAGACTGTATGTACATATGTTTCAAAGTATCTTAGAATCTCGCATAGACTGAATGCACTCCTATATCTAGGCGTACATCCAAATCTGAAGCCTAAAGATGGTGTGGTTTCTCCGCGTGCCTTACTGACTGAATGTATTCATATATCTAGGCGTACATCCGAATTTGAAGATTTGGTCTGGATGGTTTTTTTCTTAGTGTGCCGTACTGACTGAACGTACTCATATATTCAAGCACACATCCAAATTTGAAGGGTTGGTCTCTGCATGGTGTGGTTTCTTACTGTGCCTTACCGGCTGATCCTACAGGGTGGCGAAGATGCATAGGATGCCTTATCTTGATACGCCATTTCCCGCCAAAGAGCCCTATCCGCCAAAGAGCCCTATAATTAGTGGCTCTTTGGCGAAATGAGACCTGCAACTCAAGGCATCCTATGCATCTTCGCCACGCTGTACATGGCGTAACACATTCTCTATGATACGTGAAATAATCGATTCATATTTGGAATGACTTATTCGTGTGTGACATGACTCCTTCATATGTGACATGGCTCATTTATATGTAACGTCACAGTGCCGCATTCATATCTGGCATAACTCATTCATATATGGTATGACTAGTGAGTACATGAAATAACTTTTCCATATGTGAAATGACTCCCCCATGTGTGAAATGAATCTTTCATATGCAAAATGAATAATTCATAATTGACTTTGCACATTCTTGCGTGCCTTACTAACTGACTCTACGGCCTGGTGCAACGCTCACTTACTGACTGAATGCACTTATATATCTAGGTGTACATCCATATCTGAAGCTTTGGTCTCTGTATGGTGTGGGTTCTCAACGTGCCTCACTGACACACAGATCGACCTCACTGACACACACACACAATCGACTTTTCAAAATGACCATAGATTCTCACATTGGGTACGCTGCTCAGTTGACTAAAGCACCCATTGAAGCTAGGTAAGAAAAGACGAGAGAGTTCCAAACGCAATTACTACATCATTTCTCCAAGAGTGATAATAAAAGCAATCATCATCATCATTCTCACATTCGGTACGCTGCTCAGTTGACTAAAGAAAATGACTATAGAGCTGACTTTTCCAGAATTTCAAAGTCTCAATGTGCCTTACTGACTGACTCTACGTCAGGGTGCCGTGGAGTTAGTCACGGTATGGCAGTAAGACAGGGTGCCGTAGAATCAGTCAGTACGGCTACGGCAGGGTGCCGTAGCTTCTGTCAGCAAGGCTACGGTGGGGTGCCGTAGAGTCAGTCAGTAAAGCAGATAGACAGGGTGCCGTAGAGTCATTCAGTACGGCTACGGCAGGGTGCCGTAGCGTCAAACAGTAAGGCTACGACAGTAAGACAGTAAGGAAGGGTTCCGTAGACACAGTCAGTACGGGCAGCACTGCCTGCGTGCACCTGCAGTGCACTTGCCCTCTTGTTGCCACCCCTCACCTCTCGCACTCGTCAGAGTGTCTGTGCCGTTTGCAAATTCCTCTGTGCCCCGCCGTTCAAAAATGCCCGGAGGGTCTTTTCCGTACGAGTGTGGTTCAGGAAACATCAATTTTCATTGACATTTGTACTTGTGAAAGGGGCGTCTAAATGTTTTGGCGTACAACGACGCCGCAATTGGCGAACTGACCCTCACGCAC
>Ga0105053_10010650_pt1 | contig 11411 bp, 10 predicted proteins | sample BON01_FD_78093 | JGI IMG/M metagenome (GOLD analysis project Ga0105053, IMG submission 78093) | Freshwater microbial communities from Lake Bonney liftoff mats and glacier meltwater in Antarctica - BON-01 | ecosystem: Environmental > Aquatic > Freshwater > Ice > Glacier meltwater | place: Lake...
TGCACCAATGGGAATAAAGGTTTTTGGTCCGGATTTGGAGAGTATTGAAAAGGTCGGTTATGACCTTGAACGGGTGCTTAAAGAAGTGCCAACGGTTGAAGCTTCAGCCGTTTTTGCCGACCGAGTTGTGGGTAAACCCTACCTCGAAATAGAGATAGACCGAAAAGCCATTGCTCGATACGGTTTGACCATTGAGGATATGCAACGCACCATTGGCGTGGCAATCGGTGGAATGAAGTTGACCACAACTGTGGAAGGCCGCGAACGATTTCCAGTTCGGGTTCGCTACGCAAGGGAGTATCGAGATAACCCCGAAGACCTCAAAAATGTGCTTATTCCGACTCCTGATGGCGTTCAGGTGCCGCTGGGAGAGCTTGCCTCCATAAACTATGTGCGAGGTCCTCAGATGATAAAAAGCGAAGACACTTTCCTTGTCGGTTACGTGATCTTTGATATGAAGGAAGGAAACGCTGAAGTGGATGTGGTAGAAGATGCTCAACGAGCTATCGAAGCCAAACTGGAAACAGGAGAATTGGTGATGCCAGCAGGAGTGAGTTATCGCTTTACGGGCAACTACGAAAACCAAGTTCGGGCTACCAAGCGGTTGATGCTCGTTGTGCCCATTTCACTGTTTATCATATTCCTCATTCTGTATTTCCAGTTCCGATCGGTGGTAACCACCAGCATGATTTTCACAGGAATTTTGGTGGCGTTTTCAGGAGGATTTATCATGCTTTGGCTGTATGCTCAAACGTGGTTTTTGAACGGCACAATTGCAGGTATTGACCTTCAAGATTTGTTTCAGGTCGATACGGTCAATTTGAGTGTGGCCGTTTGGGTCGGGTTCATTGCGCTATTTGGGGTTGCAACGGATGATGGTGTTTTGATGGCCACCTACATGCAGCAAACGTTTGAAAAAGACCTCCCAACTACGATTGAAAAAGTGAGGGCATCGGTCTTGTTCGCTGCTTCCAAAAGAGTGCGCCCTGCAACGCTTACAACTGCTACAACCTTGATTGCACTTGTGCCTGTTATCACCTCGCAAGGCAAGGGCTCGGACATCATGGGGCCAATGGCCATTCCATTGTTCGGTGGCATGTTCATCCAAACCATGACGATGTTCATTGTGCCAGTGCTTTACAGCATGTGGCAAGAAAGAAATGTGAAACGAAACGGAAAAGCTACGCTATGAAGCAGAAAATATATGGCACGCAGATAACGCGGATTACGTAGATGCTATTGCAAACAGACATCCGCGAAATCTGCGACATCCGCGCGAAACAGAAATGACAGAATAATGAAAGCACCAATCATCATATTAAACTTTATCCTTCTGTTGACTTCCGTCTCCGTCTTCGCGCAGGAAGAGCTGAATACTTACCTCGTTACGGCCTCCAACAACAACCCCGGATTGAAAGCCAAGTTCAATGAGTATCTGGCCGCACTGGAAAAGGTGCCTCAGGTTGGGGCATTGCCCGACCCAACCGTCATGTTCGGCTATTTCATTCTGCCTGTTGAAACCCGTGTTGGGCCGCAACGTGCCATGTTTTCTGCGGCACAGATGTTCCCGTGGTTCGGGACACTTGGCGCAAAAAAGGATGTAGCCACAGAAATGGCCAAGCAGAAATATGAGGTGTTTGAAGATGAGAAGTCGCGATTGTATTACGATGTCAGTTCCGCCTATTTCAACATCTATTTCGTTCAAAAAGCGATTGATATTACGTACGAGAACATCAGCATTCTCAACACGCTAAATCGGCTTGCGCTTGTTCGTTTTGAAGCAGGAACGGGTTCTGCGGTGGATGAACTGCGCGTGAGTATGGAAGTGGCCGACCTCGAAAACCAACTGGCTTACCTGCGGGATAGCAAAGAAGTTTTGGAGATGCAGTTCAATAACATGTTGGATGTAGCGGATGAGGCCGTAATCCTTGTTCCCGATACGCTTTGGGATAATCCATTAAGCATTCCGAAAATATCGGTCATGGATAGCATCACCGCGCAGAACCATCAACTCAAACGGCTTGAACATAAGCTATTGACCTTTGATAAGGAGCAAAAGGTGGCTCGTAAAATGGGACTTCCGTCCTTCTCCGTTGCGGTGGATTACGTGATTGTGGACAAAAATCCCAACCAAGCTATGGCTGGTAGTGAGAACGGACGCGACATTCTCATGTTTCCAAAGGTGGGCATCACCATTCCCATTTACAGAAGTAAGTACAAGGCCATGGTGAAAGAAGCATCCTTGAACATGGAGGCCGCGCGATACGAACAGACCGAAAAAGTTAATCAGCTTAGTTCCTTATTTGAGGCTACTTATCGCGATTACAGCGATGCCGACAGACGCATCAACTTGTATCGGGTGCAATTGAACCGGGCTCAAAAATCACTCAACATCCTTATGACAGAATATTCCAATGAGGGGACAAATTTTGAAGAGGTTTTACGCATGGAGCAGAAGGTGCTGAAATACGCACTCGAATTGGATAAAGCGCGGTCGGACAAGAATGCCGCAACCGCTTTCGTAGAATATTTAACTGGTAAATAAACAGACATGAAACTCAATATCAATAAACGACAACTGGCTTACAGCGGGGCAATGCTGGTAGTAGGATTGCTTCTTGGCTGGCTCATTTTCGGTGGCAACGGAGGAACGGAGCAAACCACCGAAAAAACAGAAGATCATTCTGGACATCAGGAAATTTGGACATGCTCCATGCATCCCCAAATACAAATAGATAAACCAGGGCAATGCCCGATATGTGGCATGGATCTCATTCCATTGAACAATTCGATGGATAGCGAAAGTGCGCTTCCTGATGAAGTGCCGATGTCTGCTTCGGCCATGAAATTGGCGGAGATACAGACAATGGTGGTTACAAAACAAGACCCCGAGAAAGAGATCAGACTTCTTGGTAAGGTCAAGCCTGATGAAAGGCTCAAACTATCTCAAACCGTTCACATACCAGGAAGGATTGAGAAACTCTACGTCAATTTCACAGGCGAGAAAGTGGCTAAAGGACAGAAGATTGCTTCCATCTATTCTCCGCAACTCGTAATCGCTCAGAAGGAGTTTTTTGAGGTGCTGAAAGACGAGGAAACAAACCCAGCGTTTGTGAATGCGGCACGAGCCAAACTCAAACAATGGAAACTTTCGGACAAGCAAATTGCAGAACTCGAAAGCACAAAGGAGATTAGGACAGAATTTGATGTGCTGTCCAATCACAACGGGTATGTAATGCAATTGAATGTGGCCGAAGGCGACTATGTAAAAGAAGGCCAGCAGATGTTTATGGTTGTTGACCTCAGTACGGTTTGGGTGCTGTTTGAAGCTTATGAGAGCGATTTGCCGTGGATAAAGGTTGGAGACAGAATTAACATTGAAGTACAATCAGTTCCTGGTCGAACTTTCAAGGGAAAAATCACATTCATCGACCCATTTATTGACCCGAAAACACGGGTAGCTTATGTGAGGGTTGAACTACCCAACACCAACGCATTACTAAAACCAGACATGTTTGCTGATGGAATTCTCACTTCCAAGCTCAATATGTCCAAAGCTGAACTGCTGGTTCCAAAATCTGCGGTACTGTGGACAGGGAAACGGGCTGTGGTTTACGTGAAACTGCCAGAGCGCGAGCACAATTCATTCATCTATCGAGAGATTATTCTTGGCGAGGATGCTGGAGATTTTTACGTGGTAAAAACAGGGCTTGAGGCAGGTGAGGAGATTGCCGTAAACGGTGTCTTCAAGATTGATGCAGCGGCTCAACTGGCTGGAAAGAAAAGCATGATGAACCCTACTGGTGGCAAGGTTGCAACAGGTCATAATCATGGTGAAGATGGCGATGAGAAAATGAAGGATATGCCTGACATGAAAGAGCAAGTGATGGTGGACAAAAGCAAAATCCCAGAGGCTTTTAAAGTGCAGTTAGGAGATGTGGTGGCTGCCTATCTGCCCATCAAGGACAAATTGGCAAGCGATGGTAAAGACCTGAAAAAGGAAATTTCGCAGTTCAAAAAATCGTTGAAAGCGGTAGATATGGGTTTGGTAATGGGAGATGCGCACAATGCTTGGATGAAAAACCTGAAATCCATGAATAAGGACTTGGATCTGCTCGATGGCGTTATCAGTATTGATGAGCAACGCAGCATTTTCCAAAGAATAAGCAATTCACTGATGAATGTTGTATCCACGCTTGGTGTCACGCCACAAAATAAATCACCCCTTTTCTTGCAGTTCTGCCCAATGGTCAACGACAACGCGGGAGGGTATTGGTTCAGCAAAGACGAGGAAATCAGGAACCCCTATTTCGGAGCTAAAATGCTCAAATGCGGATCAACCAAAGAGACTTACAAATGAAAATCAACTAATAATTCAAAAATCAGAAACAATGAAAAAGCAAGTATTGAGAGCAACAACAGTAATTTCTATGATGATAGCAACCGCTTCGTTTGTCGGGTGCGGAGGCTCTGATTATCATCAAGATGGAGAACATCATGGAATGGACGGAGAGCATCATCAGATGGACGCGGATAGTACGGCACATCATATGGAACACACTTACGCTTGTCCGATGCACCCAGCGGAAACTGGACATGAAGGAGACAAATGTGGCAAGTGCGGAATGGATCTAGAAGAGGTGAAAGAATGAATTAAGGTGAATAAGTACAGAGGTTGTAGGGCGAGCAATTCAAAAAGTAAAACATGTGAAACATGTAACTTATTTATCTTAAAATGTAATCCTCTATATGCAGCTATGCGGTTATTTAAATGCTCGTAAAAATCAAATATCTAACCATAAAATATCAGATGATGAACACAATTAACGTTAAGCGATTAGGATTGGCCTTCGGAGCAACAGGAGCACTGCTGTATTTCGGCTGTGCTATGTTGATGTTCATTGTCGGGCATGATGGCACAGTAATGTTTTTCAACTTCTTACTTCATGGCATTGATGTTTCAAGTATTGTCAGGATGGACATTCCACCAGTTGAAGAGCTAATAGGCCTCGTGCTAACATTCATTTTGGCAGGGCTTACGGGGGTATGTGTTGCGGTATTTTACAATTTATCACTAAAAAAATAAGAGTCATGTTAAAGATAAGAGTTGCAGTAAACGGATACGGAGTAATTGGCAAGCGCGTTGCAGATGCCGTCACCTTACAGGACGACATGGAGTTGGCAGGCGTGTGCGATGTAAGTTCAGACTGGCGAATAAAAATGGCGGTAGAAAAGAACTACCCCGTCTTTGCCTTTGATGATCCAAGCAAGGATCAAATGCTTGAAGCGGGCATTCCCGTTCAAGGAATCCTTGATGAATTGATTGCCGATGCTGATATAATAGTGGATTGCACACCAAAGAGCATCGCTGCTGGAAACATCAAAAAATACAAAGTTGCAAACCTCAAGTTTATCGTTCACGGAGGAGAAAAGCACGAGGTAACAGGTCATTCATTCAGTGCGGAGAACAATTACGAAACCGCCATCGGGCTGGATTGCACGCGGGTGGTTTCTTGCAACACCACCTCTATTCTTCGCACACTTACGTCCTTAAAGAAAGCAGGGCTTTTGATAAAAGCAAGAGGAACGCTCCTGCGCAGGGCCACCGACCCGTGGGAAAGCCATTTGGGTGGCATCATGAATACGCTGGTTCCAGAGAAAGACATACCTAGCCATCAAGGGCCAGATGCCAAAACCGTTGATCCTGAGTTGGATGTGATAACAGTAGCAGTCAAAGTTCCCGAGACATTGAGCCACCTGCATTACTGGAACGTGCAGTTGACAAAAAAGGCAACCAAAGAAGAAGTACTGGACGCGCTCCGACTCTCTTCAAGAACCCTTCTCATCAATTATGAAGATGGGCTGACGGCCAACAATGTCATTAAAGAATGGATGCTGGCCAAAGGAAGGCCCTATGGCGATATGTATGAAGTAGCGCTGTGGCAAGACATGCTGAAAGTGGTGGATGATGAACTGTTTTACGCTTATGTGGTGGACAATCAGGCCATAGTAATACCAGAAACTATTGATGCTATCAGGGCACTGACAGGCATTGAGAAAAGCGCGGAAAATTCCATCAAAAAGACAAACAAAAGTTTGGGTATAAACCAAGAAACAGGCAGATAAAACCATCAAGGTTCACGGAATAAGCGGAGTGTAGAATTACGCTGTTGAAGCCAAAACAAATGAGCGATTACAATAAAAACAGTTTGACATTGATAGGAGCCGTTTCATTGGGAACCGGTGTGATGATTGGAGCTGGAATTTTTGCCCTGCTCGGTCAGGTGGCGGAGCTTGCTGGAGAACTTTTCCCTTTTGCCTTTCTTGTGGGAGCCATCATCTCTGGTTTCAGTGCCTATACATATATTAAAATGTCGAATGCTTATCCATCAGCAGGCGGCATTGCCATGTATCTGAAAGAAGCTTATGGCAAAGGTGCGATAACTGCATCCGCTGCTCTTCTGATGGCTTTTTCAATGGTGATTAATGAAAGCCTTGTTGCTCGCACATTTGGCACCTATACCCTTCAATTATTTGATATTGGAGACAACACTTTTTTGATTCCATTGCTGGGTGTTCTGCTCATTATTGCAGCTTTCCTCATCAATATTTCTGGAAATAATTTTATTGAAAAGTCATCATTGACAATGGCAATCATTAAAATTGGAGGCATCTCCGTTTTCGCCATTGCAGGTCTGTGGGCTGCCGATTTTTCCTTCGGAGAAGCAATACCATCCACCATCCCAGATTATTCTATTGCAAGTTATTTGGGTGCTTTGGCACTCACCATTCTTGCGTTCAAAGGCTTTACTACCATTACTAACAGCGGGGGTGAAGTAGTTGATCCCCATAAGAATGTAGGTCGGGCCATTATCATCTCTTTGATCATCTGTACGGTCGTTTATCTACTTGTGGCGTTCGCTGTTTCCACAAACCTGTCCATTGATGAAATAATTAACGCGAAAGATTATTCTCTTGCAGAAGCCGCCAAACCTGCTTTTGGGAAATATGGGCTATGGCTTACGGTAGGTATTGCAATCGTAGCAACCTTTTCAGGTATCGTTGCCAGCATTTTTGCGGTTTCCCGAATGACAGCCATGCTCACCAAAATGGAACTGATTCCCCATAGTCATTTCGGAATGTCTGGATCTATTCAAAAACACATGCTGGTCTATACGGCTGTAATCGCCATCGTACTTACGGTGCTTTTTGACCTCAGCAGAATTGCCTCATTGGGAGCAATCCTCTATTTGGTTATGGATATGATGATCCATTGGGGTGTGCTCAGACACATACGGAAAGAGGTCAAAGCAAAGGCATGGATCATCATCACAGCTCTTGTTCTTGATGCTACGGTGTTGGGAGCTTTTTTATGGGTAAAAGGATCAACGGACATTTTAGTGGTGATTGTAGCAGCGGTAATGATCGTACTAATCTATGCTGGAGAAAAATGGTTTCTAAGACCAAAGAAAAACGAGCCAAATGCAGACGTACCATCCTAATTTATATCGCAGCCAAAACAAGAAGCAATGAAACACACATATAAAGTAACAGGAATGACCTGCGTGGGATGCCAAACGAGCGTGGAAAATGCTCTTGGCAACTTGGAAGAAATCACCAATGTTTCCATTGACCTCAAAAAGGCGGAGGCCGTTTTGGAAATGACCACGCACGTTCCGTTAGAGAAGTTGCAGCAAACGCTGTTGAATGCAGGGCTTCATTACACCATCGAAATGCCCTCAGATCATGCTGACGAACACGGGTATAAGGAAAATGTTAAACAGCAGGTTTCCCCCCTTGGGGGGGATAAAAGGGGGGCAGGTGTTTTCTATTGCCCAATGCACTGCGAAGGCGACAAGACTTATGACAAGATGGGAGACTGTCCCGTCTGCGGAATGGATTTGATTGAGCAGCCCAGCGCGGTTGTTGAGACGGAATACACCTGCCCCATGCATCCCGAAGTTGTGAAGGATGGCCCTGGAGCATGCCCCATTTGCGGAATGGATTTGGTGCCCAAAGAGCCATCGCAAAGTGCTGAGGATAAGACGTACAAGGAACTGCTTCGGAAGATGAAAATCTCAATCGGTTTTGCCGTGTCTGTCTTCGTCATTTCCATGAGCGAAATGCTGCCAAACAATCCCCTTTTCAAACTCATGGACCAGAATTACTGGAACTGGGTGCAGTTCGTTCTTACGCTTCCCATCGTTTTCTATACCTGTTGGATGTTCTTTGAGCGTGCTTGGAAATCCATCATCACATGGAATTTAAACATGTTCACGTTGGTTGGCATGGGCACGGGTGTCGCGTTTGTGTTCAGCGTTTTCGCACTCATCTTTCCTGATGTGTTCCCTGCCGAATTCAAAACCGAAAGCGGAACGGTGCACCTTTATTTCGAGGCAACGGCTGTCATTCTCACACTCGTTCTTTTGGGTCAGTTGCTGGAAGCAAGAGCGCACAGCCAGACCAGCGGAGCAATCAAAGCCTTGCTAAAACTGGCACCCTCAGAAGCGATTCTTGTTGAAGATGGCAAGGAAGACAAGGTCATATCCATACATGCTATTAAGAAGGGTGACCTCTTGCGCGTAAAACCTGGTGACAAAATTCCTGTGGACGGAAAGGTGGTCGAGGGCTCAAGTAATGTTGATGAATCCATGATTTCGGGAGAACCAATTCCTGTCGATAAATCTGTTGATGATCAGGTTAGTTCTGGAACCGTAAACGGAACAAAGTCTTTTGTAATGATTGCCGAGAAAGTGGGTTCGGAAACCTTGCTCGCGCAGATCATTCAGATGGTAAATGATGCAAGCAGGTCGCGCGCACCCATTCAGAAATTGGCAGATACCATTTCCAAATATTTCGTTCCGATTGTAATTATAGTCGCCATTGCAACTTTCGCTGCATGGGCAATTTTCTACCAAGGAGAGGATGCCATGGTGTATGGATTTGTCAATGCCATTGCCGTGCTCATCATTGCCTGTCCGTGTGCATTGGGGCTTGCCACGCCAATGTCGGTTATGGTAGGTGTTGGAAAAGGAGCTCAATCGGGCGTGCTGATAAAAAACGCAGAGGCGCTGGAAGCAATGAATAAGGTTGATGTGCTAATCACCGACAAAACAGGCACCATTACCGAAGGGAAACCATCGGTAGAGACGTTGCATGCAACGTCTGTACCGCATGCAACGTCTGCACCGCATGCAACGTCTGTACAGCACGCAACGTCTGCACCTCACGCAACGTCTGTACCGCACGCCACGTCTCTCCTGCAGCAAATCGCATCATTAAACCAATACAGCGAGCATCCTTTGGCCGAAGCCGTGGTTAAATACGCCAAGGAGCAGAAAACAACGTTAGTAAGCGTTGCAGATTTTGAAGCGGTTACTGGCAAAGGAGTGGTCGGTACGGTTGACGGGAAACGTATTTTGCTTGGAAACGATAAGTTGATGGAACAAGAAAAGGCTTCTATTTCGGACGACTTGAAAGCCAAAGTGGTTGCAGAGCAGAAACTCGGAAAGACCGTTTCCTACATTTCGGTGGACGGTGTGGCGCAAGGTTATGTAGTCATTTCGGATGCCATAAAATCCACAAGTAAAACCGCCATATCCCAATTGATAGAAATGGGTGTGGAAGTGATTATGCTTACAGGTGATAACGGCAATACGGCCAAGGCTGTGGCTGATGAATTGGGCCTAACGGATTACAAAGCGGAATGCCTGCCAGAGGATAAACTCAATTTCATCAAAGAACTTCAGGCAAAAGGGAAAGTGGTTGCCATGGCTGGAGATGGCATCAACGATTCGCCCGCATTGGCGCAGGCCGATGTAGGAATTGCCATGGGAACAGGAACGGATGTGGCGATGGAAAGCGCCAAAATCACCCTCGTAAAAGGAGATCTTCTGGGAATAGTAAAGGCCAAAAATCTGAGCCATGAAGTGATGAAGAACATCAAACAGAACCTGTTCTTCGCCTTCATTTACAACACGCTTGGAGTGCCGATAGCGGCTGGCGTACTGTTCCCTGTTTTTGGGCTTTTGCTCTCACCTATGATTGCGGCAACCGCCATGAGTTTTAGTTCGGTTTCGGTCATTTTAAACGCTCTGCGATTGAAAGGTGTGAAGATTTGAAGCGACTTATCATAAATTGAAAATAAACAACTAAATCAAATACCATGAAAAAAGTACCCTTAGTAATTCTAATGGCCGCCTTTGTCGGCCTTGTCTCCTGCAACAAAAAGGAAGATAAATCTCCTCAGTTAACGCAGCAAGATATTGATGCTACAGCTTCTTTAGAGAGTGAATTGGCTCTGGTGAAATCGTATGTCGATTCGCTGGTTCACACGCCTCATGTGAGCCAGCAACACCATTACGATAGCCTAATTCATCACCATGATTCGCTGTTCTGGCATCATCACGAAAGTTATAGTCACGCGAATGAGCATGACGACCATCATCATAATGGAAGTGGCAACCACGATGGCCACATGAACAACGACCATGGAACACACCATCATAATGATCATTCTGTTCATCAGCATGATTCGACCCACGTCAACATGAATCATGGTAACCATCATCACAGCGATCATGGTGGTAATCACCATGATAATTCAGACGGACACCATACTGGACATCAAATTGAGCATCATGACCAGCTTGATTCACTGATACATGTGCAACACAATCATCATCCGTAATTCAATCATAAACAACTAAAATCAAGAACAATGAAAAAGCAAATATTGAGAACAACCACAGTAATTTCTATGATGATAGCAACCATTTCGTTTGTCGGATGCGGAGGTTCCGATCATCAAGAGGGAGAACATCATGGAATGGACGGAGAGCATCATCAAATGGAAGCGGATAGTACAGCTCATCATATGGAACACAATTATACCTGTCCGATGCACCCAGAAGTAACTGGAAAAGAAGGTGATAAATGTTCCAAGTGCGGAATGGAGCTTGAAATGGTCGAACACGAACACTAAAATTCAAACAGTAACAGATCTTAAATCAAATAATCATGAAAATCAGATTCATTTTAACAGTACTAACCGTTGCCGTTTTTGGCGCAGCCAACTTACAGGCACAGGACCAAAATCATCTGGACCACGACCACGGTAAAATGGAAGCTACGGAAGCAACTTTCGATTGCCCTATGAAATGCGAAGGAGACAAGGTTTATCACGAAGCGGGAGAATGTCCGGAATGTGGAATGGCCCTCACCAAACATGAGGTAAAAGCAGAAGCCAAAACCTACTACTGCCCTATGAAGTGTGAAGGAGACAAAACCTACGAAGAGAAAGGGAAGTGCCCAAAATGCGGAATGGCACTTGTGAAAACCAAGGATGAGAAACCGAAAGATGATCACAAAGGTCATAGCCATTGATTAAATCTAAGCTGACCGAAGGTGCA
>Ga0105053_10010663_pt1 | contig 11404 bp, 7 predicted proteins | sample BON01_FD_78093 | JGI IMG/M metagenome (GOLD analysis project Ga0105053, IMG submission 78093) | Freshwater microbial communities from Lake Bonney liftoff mats and glacier meltwater in Antarctica - BON-01 | ecosystem: Environmental > Aquatic > Freshwater > Ice > Glacier meltwater | place: Lake...
CAACTCAAACATATAGCATCATGAAAGTTCTCTCTTTGGTTACCGTTGCAGCCTGCGCTACTTCATCGTTTGGCGAAAAGTCCTTCCAACAATTGGGGAAAGAACTAAACACTGCTGCTGGTGATAGTGGACCAGAGTTACTCAATTCATTTGCAGCATACTCTTCTCCAGTGGCCAAGCTGGCAGGCTTGGATGCTTCCTTAGCGAGTCAAGCTCAAATCAATCCAATGGAAATTCTAACCATTCTAGGATCTTTGAACAATGCAGGAGCTGGTTTCCATGCTGCTGTAGATGCATATCCAAGTGTTGATGCATTTAAATACCAGGCAAACATGATCATTGCATCCTTTACCAATGGCTTTATTGGCCATTTGAATGCAGATGGCGTCGTTGGACCTAAAATCGGAAATGTAACAATTGACCTGGAAAATCTGGTTAACACCACCACTGATTTACTGTATACTGATTTGTTCCAGATCATTAACAATGACACCATTGGTATGATTCCTCTTCTATTTCCAGTTATTACTCCTTTAATGAGTGTGATCAAAGATATTAAGAATATCACTGGCGAGATTAAAGAAATGATGCAAGGAGATTCTAGAAGATTGGTGGAGCAAGTTGAGAACGTTGCAGACGAGATGCATAAATTTTTAGTTGAAGCTCCTGGTTTGACTGGCGAGAACTTTTTGTGCAAACTTGAGCCACTGCTAGTGAAAGTGAACAACCTTTTAGTAATTGTTGCTGACCCCGCAATCACTACTATTTTAAATGACATTGTAGTTGTGCTCAAGGATTTAGATTCCAAAAATGCCATTATCGGGATCTTACTTAGTGTATGCGAGTTTTTAGACGGATTTTTGGTTGAATACGGACCAATGATTGCCACAGATGTACTTCCTATTCTGAAAATAGCTGTTTCATACTTGGAGAACATTTGCAGTAAATCAACTAGACGATTAGGAGGCCAGGTGGCTTTGACTTTTAATCCAGCTGAGATTGTTGCCAAGATTTTCGATTTCATTGAATCACTTCTTGCGAAACTATCTGAATTCCTTGCTAAAATTCCACAGCCATTGACTGATGATATGGTCAAGCTAATTGAAGATTTAGTCGCACAGTTCTTGCCAAAATACAATGGACACCTTCACAACATTTTTGAGAGTCTGAAGGATCTGCTTACAAATCTCCCTGCTTTAATTACTGGGTTAACACCTGTTATTCCAGCACTAGAAACCCTCGTTCTAGATGTATTGGTCGCATTAGGACACGCAAAGACTCTTGTTCAGGAGATCATCAAACTCGTGAAAGATATCGTATAAACTTCTATTCTGATAATTTTAATTTTAATTCGTCAACTGATTTGAGATCGTATTTGGCAAACCGATTGACTACTATGTATTACTCCTACGAAAATTCACGGTAGTATTTGGGAAAATATCAGAGGGACATCATCAATAACAATATGGAGGAAAAGCGGGTGGCTAAAAGCTACCACCAACCACGCACATTGGAGGACTACAGTGATCTAGTAGTTGGCTCGAAGACTGGCCTACTGCGCATGAAGATCGTGAAGAATGACGGAACCCTATCCAACTGGTTCAACTGCTTCGCTCGATTGAAGGAAGGTGTGTTGTCAGTCGAGAACAGAGAGGACGGCAGCGACGAGGAATACGATTCTATCAATCTCAAAGATATCAGTAATGTTAAAACAGCTCGATCTCTAGGAAGCACCACGATCATTTGCCTGCAATCGAGAAAAAACTGTTTTTTTTATATTGATGCAGGCTGCCCGTTGGAAATGAAAGAATGGCTGTTGGCTTTCCACAAAGCTTTTGTATATGTGTTAGTTGAAAAGTTCAAAGTTGATACTCCAAACAGACATTTGCTTTCTGGTAGATCCCAAAGTGGTGATGTTGATAACAACGAGACAGGTTGGGATGTTTACGGACATCCTAATATATATAGTCGCTCCTCCTCTCCTCTTTCTGGAAAATACAATCCTCGACGGGAAAGTGCTTTTTTAAATCGAAAGCAGAATTCCTTCGATAGCAATGATAGTGAAAGCAACGTGCTTGGCGCGTTCGAATTGGACAACGATGAATACGATAATGCGGACCTTTCTCGCATGGGGACTCGGGACTTCAGCCAATCACTTCATCTTTCGCCCACATTTATATCACCTCGTAGTGAAGGCAATGGTAAATATTCAAAGTCGTTTAGTGATGATTCTAGTGACGACTGTGAGATGCCAGGGACGGAATCCACAAAACGATCTAAAGACCCATTTGAAACAGAGTTATGCAGTTCGATAAAACCAGCAGCAAAGTATGTACCGCCTCATATGCGTGAAGGGTATGTAGCTGATGATTGTTTCTACGAGGAAGAGGAACACAGTAAACCTACTGGTGGCATATTTCATATGGATTCATCTCGTTCACTAACTGGAGGAAGACCTAGTTTAAGAGAGCGATTTGGAAGTATGTCCGTTGTTGAGGACTTGGATAAGAAATTCTGTGTTTATGGGCGTTCAGCTCGCCAAGGTGCTAGGAGAACAATGGAGGACTTTGACACTACACAACCGCGTCTGGGAGACCAACCACTAGGTTTCTATGCAGTGTACGACGGTCATTGTGGTATTAGAGTTGCCGAACTAGCAAGCAAGAAGCTTCATTCCTATTGCACTGCCTTCGACAATGGATCTATTTTCAGTGAATGGCCAACGAATGCTGAAGCGGCTTTGCTACATGGATTTGAATGTGTGGAGGAGGAATTCAAACAGATGGCTAATCAGCATAGAACCGAAGACTATGCAGATGGGTCATGCGCGCTAGTTGCACTTGTCCACCATAGTTCACAGGATGCTGCAGCAGATAGTTTGATGATAGCCAATTTAGGCGATTCCCGGGCGGTGTTACATCATAATAGCAAAGTGGAAGTGCTTACCACCGAACATTCTCCTATACTTGAAAAAGAGCGCCAACGAATAGAAGCCATGGATGGTTGGGTGACTGTTGAGAATGAAATGGGATTAGAGAGATTCAATAGAATCGATAGAAATGATATTTTTGCGTTCGAAAGGGCGTTGGAGGAGGTAGAATATAAACATATTGGTAGAGTAAATGGAGAGTTGGCGGTTTCGCGAGCACTTGGAGATCTTGACTATAAAGATCCATTTCATAACGACTATGCTTGGCATTTCCCTCAAGGGCATGGGCATGCCACTGATGTTCATTTTAAATTTAAAGGCAATCTAGTAGACCCCACACCTGATATTTCGTTAGTGCACCTTGAGCCTTTAGAAGATTCAGGATCTAAATCGTTTTTGATTATTGCATGTGATGGGTTATGGGATGTAATGACTTCGGAAGAGGCTGTGGAAATATGTTTGGAATGCAATTCAGCGCAAATGGCTAGTGAGAACCTCGTGGAAGCTGCACTTGCCCTGGCTACGAGTGACAATGTCACTGTTTTGGTAATATCTCTGAAGAGTAATAAAGAATCTATTTTCTAGAATGTTATTGTTTAAGTTTTAACTAAAATGGTTCCCAGATTTCGTTGTTAGAAAGGCATGAAATTCATGAGAACGTTACGAGTTTGAGGAGTTTCTCGAAAACTTTTTTTTAATGGGGTGTGTACTTTCCCAAGTATTTGGTAGAAGTCTCCTAGTTAAAATCCTATGTCTGCTTTTCTGTGCATACGTCCTGTTTTGGGCATATTAACAATATGGAGCAACCGCGATACTTTCTCAATGCTGAACCAGCTCGACAGCCTACAACATCGAGCATTCGAGACAGATACCGTGCCAAGTACAGTATCCGAAACCAACCGACGGCGGCATTCCAAGAATTAAGTTTGTCTCACCAACCAGTTGACGGAGGAGGGCCTTGGGGTAGTCATCCAAGAATATCTGAACAAACACATTCTTCCATGTCTCCAAATAGAACTACAGGAAACAAATACGTCACGAGCGATAAAGTAAATATGATACATATGTCGCTCCAGAAAGGAGTTCCTGGCAAGGTTTCCAAAGCCAACCCGTTACTATACCAACCACCAACTGTAAACTACCAGCAACAACCCAATGAATATCCACGATCAAGAATCAGTTTTGAATGGATTGGCTCTATCATTGCATCCATCGGTGCAGTGGCGAAAGGTCGGAAGAAGAGCTCCAAAAACGGCACGAATGGCTCCTATGCAGAATCGTATGAAAGCAGACGATCATCAATAAACTCAAATGATTCTTCTCAATTCTCTCAGAATCTGGAAATTCTTGGACTGAAAAGTTTCAGGGCAAAGGCAACCTCCTTTCGAAACACTGTGAGTTCTATTAAAGAAGTGACTGGCATAAAAGCAAACTCTTTCAGAAATAAAATGACGCTGAAATCCAAAAGAAATGATATTCCTCAACCTGAACCGCTTCAAAGAAATAAAGTTCCGACTGCGACATCAAATCCAAACGATAGACCCAGCACATTGCAGCGTAATATGAAAAGAATGATGGGTGGATTATATGCAAGAGAAACTGACCCTGCTGACCACAATATGATTCGAAAAACTGTAGAAGCTTCAACTCCAAAGAAATCGAGAAAATTGAGATCTAACAGAAAACCTCAAGAAGAAGAACGTCCGAAATCTAGTTACCAAGATTTTTTGCAAAATACTCGAGGAAGGCTTAAGAAAACACGCCCAGCAAAACCAACACCTCCGAAAGGAATGCAAGAAATGACAAAAGAAACCAAGAAAGAAATTTTGAATCCCTCAAAAGAGATGCGCAAAGAAAGCAAGAAAGAAATAGTGAAACCAGCTGCCGTTATTTCTAACCGAGAGCAATCTATGCGCATGGAAGAAGAAGTCAAAAAACTCGACAAGAATCAAAAGCTGACCCAGCTCACTCTCATTTTAGAAAAACCTTCTCTTGAAGCTGCGTTTCAAAAGTTCGCAGGTTCTAAAACGAACGCCTATTTATTTTGCAAGAGTGTCAAACAATTCAGCTCGTTCCACTACAGAACTTCAAATGAACAGCTCCAAGATCTCCTTTCAACAGAAGAGGTTTTTGCTGGAAAAAGTGAATCTAGCAATGTTGGCCAGGTTGCCATTCTCTCGGACGCATTTAAAATATATGAGACTTTTCTCCAAGACGGAGCTCGATGCAAAGTAAATTTTAAATCTGGGGACATCCTGAAAAAGATCACTCATAGACTTTTCGTCCGACCAGAAACAGTGGATGTTTTGGTATTCAAAAAGGCCGAGCATTACATCTTGAAACAACTGGCCCATCTGTATTTGGACCCATTTGTAAAAGAATGTATCGCCGATCCTGCACTAAACATTGATATTGAACGATCAATTAAAATATCACAAGATCCGTTGAACCTCGATCTCTTGGAAACTCGTTTAGACAGGATAAACGCAAAGATCGCAAGACTTGCGGAAGCAAATTAAAAAGTAGTAGTATTTATTATGTTAAAAAGTTTCAAAATCATGAACGGTAGCGTGTTGGAGCTTTTCTCCAGGTTTCAATATGATAGACGGGAACTTAGATTGATGAATTGAATCGGGATAATGCTGTGTCTCGAATGCAATTGCAGTATGTTTCGATGGTAGCCAATTGCCAGTGTAAATCTGGCATCCAGGTTGCGTAGTCGCAATAGTCATTCGAATATCATTGCATGTTAAAATCGCAGCAATATTCATGTCAAACGGATGTTCATCTATTGTTGTTAAACCGTATTCATTTGTGTCAATACAAAAGCAGTGGTCGTAACCGTGATGCTCGCCGTGTTCATTTCCCACGTTTCCCAACACAGTTTCGAGGGTGATTGGAGATTTTCGAAGATCAAACACAGAATTCTCAACGGAGGCAATTTCATTATGTGGAATACAATCGATATCTACAGGAATGTATGAACTGCAGTTGACTTGCAAATGATGCTTACCAATATGTTCACCTTTCTTACCACTCAGATTCCAGTAAGTGTGGTTCACGACATTGACTATAGTTTCTTTCGTCTCGTTTTCCTCAAGCTCACAAGAATACACGTAGGCAAATTGATTGGTGGCTTTACTCAACAAATACTTGGCTGATACGACAACGGAACCTGGAAAACCTTCTTCGCCGTCGGGACTATGATACACTAGTTCGATACCCGCGTGATTCGCATCATCAATAACACGCTCAACCTGCCAAACCTTTGCATGAAACCCATCAGTACCACCGTGCAACAAATTTTCATTTTGGTTCGGTTTTAATTTGTAGTTGACGCCGTTAAGTTCAAATGCAGCTCCCGCTATTCTATTAGCTACTCTGCCACAAGTTGCACCAGAGTAAGCGGGACAAGGAAGATTATTCACGGCTGAGGTCACTTCCACCTGATGGTATTTCACTGACATGACGGTGGCACCGAGATTACAAATTTCAATACCTAAACCAATTCCGTTGGAAATTGAAATTCGCTCACATTGAACATCTTCCTTGTCACTGGGTCTCGTTTCCTTTCTTCTGGTCACAAAATCCATGCAATGATGAAAACAACACTCAAAAAAAATTGCAGCTCAAGATTTACAATTAAAATACATCAGATGCGACACAATGTGATACTAGCGATTTTTCATATCGTTGCTGCTTCTGATTAACTTAAGGATAATCGTCAACCTATATTCTTTGAACGAGATACTCGTTCTTTTGTTTTCGAACTAGAAACGAAATTAAACTAAATTAAACACAACATGCTGAAAGTTATTAGTAGCGGGTATTTCTGTTTCGTGTCTTATCAGCAAGAATCTAATCTTTTATTTTTTGAAGCAAAAACAATTGCAGTGAGGAATTTGGCATTGCAGAAGGCAATATGGAATGTTCTTCACATATAAGCTGATATCCTCTTTCTTCGGTCCAGAATTCATTCACAACCATATCAGCATCAATGTGAAATGGAGGGCCTGCTAACCTGTCTTTATCCTCTCGGTACCGACACAATAATGCAACATACCCTCCAACTTTCAACAACCGATGCATTAACTTCAAATATTCACTCCTATCAGCTATTTCAAGTGCGCCAAATGCATCTTTATCATAAATAAGATCGAAAGTCCCGGCGGGTATATCAAGATCGAACACGCTACATTCATGAATCGTCAGATGTTCCGTCGAATGTTTCTTTGAACCGAGTTTCACGTGCTCGACTTCCCAAACATGGCTTTCCCCACAAAGACTCTTGAGCGTCTCCACAGCTAAAGGAACCATTTCATTGGCAGCTACAGCGTGGCCTTTACTCCACAGATGAGGAACGAAGTGAGAATCACCAGCTAATGGAACCAATATTTTCATTCCATCCGAAATAACTCCTTGTTTTTCAATGTAATCATAAACGATAGTTTCTTGCTCTCCTGATTTCCACCTTTGGTTTCCTCCATTGGTTATATCGGTCCAAATGTCTTCCCATGCCATGATATAGTTTAATTTTGGAAATTGGGACACTTTGTCCGAAACCAATCTCCGAAAACGGTACGGTCCCCACTATTTCTTCGTTTGCACCAGTCAATGGCTACTGCTTTGATCGTCCAGAAGAAAACCCTACAGAAGTTGTCTACCTTTACAAATGAAAGAGCTGCAGCTAAACCTTCTATTTTTGCAAGCCAGTATCTTGAAAAGCTAGGTTGGAAGGAAGGAGATGGCCTCGGTCGAGAGCGTCAAGGCATGAAAACCCACATTCGTGTTGAAAAGAAAGACAACAATAAAGGTATAGGGTGCAACGGAGACAAAGACTCTGAATTTTCAAATCAATGGTGGAAGAATGGCTTTGATGCTGCTTTGAAGAATGTCAATATTACTTGTGGAAACAACAATGAGAGCAGCGATTCTAGTAGCGATGACTCGGATATCGGTGAAGAAGAAAAATTATCATTGCAAAGAGACATGTCAACATACTCTGAAGAAGATAGGAAATTATTTCTAGCATGCGGGGGTCGCAGGTGTGGAAAACGTTCTGGTAGGCTACAGACCGGGAAGATGAAACGCGAGATGGAAGCAGATTCCACATTTAAGACTTTCAAGACTGTAATTATGGAGACCGATGAGAATGTTGATATCAAATCTTCGTTTCATCAAGTTGCGAAGCAAACAATTGTAGCGATAGTAGAAACCGGAAAGAAACGAAAACATAGTGAAGTGGAGAAGTCAAAGAAATCGAAGAAGAAGAAAAGCAAAAAGGAAGCAAAATGATTTTTTAATTAATTATAATAGGATTGCCATCAGGCTCTTTTCTTTCAACAAAATACTCTTGTTTATTAAGAAATTAGCATTTGATGGCATTTATCCACTACTAGTAGTGCTTTAAAAGAATTTCGATTTTTTGTTGTGTTTATTAATAACACAAGCAAAATCAATTCTTTTTGAAGTACGACGAATTTGGATAGAACACATCAATCGCCATGTATTAAAAACCAAAGAGTATATTGTTGAATGAAAATGACAATTTTCGTGAGGAAATCAGAAACAGCAACAAAATTAAAATTTATAATTAGAGATTCGATAATTATGTGGATAATAAAAAGTGCTTTATTCCGTTTCCATTGCTGTGACCTTCTTCTTTTTCGTTTTTTTATCCTTCAGTGCAGATGATGCTAAAATAGCTTGGATTTCGTCACTAACCACTTTATCACTTTGAAAATCATTCTCATTCATTGGGACACCAGTCACCTTGACTGTACCCGAGGTCAATAGCAAAACCGTGTATTTAAAATGAGCAACCAGAGCTCCAGGTTTTTCAAATAAGACTGGAAAAGGCACAACCAAATCATGCTTGGCACATTCAACAATTCCAAATCGGCCTTGTTTCTCATCAAGATTTCGCAAAGTAAAAGGCAATGCTGGATATTTCTTATTAATTTCCGAGAGAACGTACTTTGAAGCTTTCATTTTCAGCATGTAATTTTGGTCAACGGCTCGCTTGAAAACAGTGGTACGTGCGTCACCCTGAGTAGGTTTACCTTCTCCAGTAGACATAAACACATCTACTGTATAAACTTGGAAGTCTTCAAACTCAAAGCTCTCAACCTTGTGTTCAACATCTTCGCGATTAATGATGACATCATTTCCATCAATAACGTATCGCTTCATTTGATGCATGAGCACACCTTGAACAGGTTTTACGTCAAAGTCTTTCGCAACAGCATCAATAACAGAAGTTACTGCGCCGTTTGAAACTCCTGATTTGATGGTTTTCACGCAGGCCTCAGCTGCTAGGTAGGCTGCCTTGATAACATCAGCAACTCTTCCAGTAACTGGTCCAGTATCTCCTTCTGCGCGAATGACAAAGGTATGGGCAGCCACAACGATGTATCCATCGATATGTACTCCAAGATCCACCTTTACCATGTCGCCGGCCTTAAAGACAGGCGATGCGTTTGACTCGGAGGCCAAAGGAGAAAAGTGACACACAATTTCATTGACCGAGACACAAGTAGGAAACGCAATACCCTTCTCGATCTTCTTCGACTTGAAGATAGCTCCACATTGTTGAGTAATCAGAGTATCCCCAAACACACAGAGATCGATAGGCCGTTGCCCTTCCTTGGCGTAGCTTAAAATGCCGCCAAGAGTTTTATTTGCAATGTCACTTGCCGTTCTATACTTGGTGGTAACGTCAGAGTTTGTCAAGTCTTGTACCTCCAGCTCTTCTTCACTCACATCCATGTCTGACATTATAATGTTGGATCGATGTGTGGACGCGAAATGTTTATATTTTTTAAGACCCGCTTTGAAATGGAACTTCAAAATGCGTCTCTATAAATTGGCATATTTTCAAAAATGAGGTTTTGAATTCTGGTGCACCAGGAAGCAATGGATAATTATGAACTCCGTATTCAGACTCTTCGAAGGCAACTTCAATGTTTTGTTGTTTTGCTTTTTTGACAAGATTCCTGCCGTCATCAGACAACCTCTCATGTTTCGACCAGCAAACATACATTGGCGGAAGATGATCCATCGACAAAAATAAAGATGACATTTCCGGATCTTTGTAATCTGTTTTCTTCGATATTAAAAGAATTTCTTCACGGCATGAATCCATAGTGAACCTGCTTGGGAATGTGATATCATTGTTAACGTCATGAGATTCAGAAGAATTTGAAATATCAACCCAAGGACATATCAACACCAATGACGATGGATTCGCATTCAAACGCTTCTTGATCATGTGTGCCAGATGAAGCACGAGACCACCTCCTGCGCTGTCACCTACTAGACATATTTGTTCCGATTGAATGCCTTGATCTTGCACCAGCCATTCCCATCCGACAAGTAAATCTTCGGTTGCATCTATGATAGAGTACTTGGGGACTTTTCTGTAATCCACAATAAGCACATGAGTGTTGCCACTAAGGTTTTTTACCAGACATTCCCCAACATGTCTGTATGCAGTACTTGTACCAGAACAATACCCTCCTCCGTGACAAAACAAAATCACTCTTGAATGATTTGAATTTAGCTTTTCTCCTGGTTTTGAAAACAACATGCCAGCAGATTTCTTTTGAAAATGTATTTTCTTGACTGAAGTTTCATTCTCTTCACCCAGCACACTGAATCCATAAAACATATTAAAACCATTAACAACCGACTTAAAATCTTTCTGGCGACCAGATATTACAGAAGAAAGTTCGAATATTTTCCACCATGCAACGACTTCCGTGGATGGTTTGGTATTCTTATTCAATGGAAGCACATTTGAAGGAGTAATCCATTTGCAACGTAACAACCAAGCCAACAAACGATGAATGCCCAGCATGGATCTTCTTGGTAAACTCTTTCTGTTCATCACTATCCATGAAAGACATATACAGCTGACAAGAGTGAGCAGCTTATTCATTTCTAATACCAGTACAGTTGTATTACCACTGCGAATCCACCGAAAGCGCGGACTGAAACTTGGTACGCGTTACTTTTGTTTGAGGCTTGTTGCTTGCGGCGAAAGAAACTTTTCTGATTATTCCGATGTCACTACGCTGAATCATGTTGCATGCATTCTAAGTTGTAGACGTTTCCCTAAAAGAGTATACCTGAACCCAGTAGCGAGGTTGGTAGATATTCAGTATCTCGCTTTCCTGCCATGGAATATTCAGGCTTCAAGTTACCCAAATTCTTTTCCTTAATTGGTATAAGTAATTTATTATTAGTAATTTCAAAATCACAATCTCACTTGATGAGTCTTCTTTTCTCTTTTGCACTCCTGTCGAATAACGAGTTAGCAAGTTGTGTTGAACGGCTCAGTTTTCAATTGTTTTAATTAATATTTTGATTCTACCCTCGAAAATGGGTCTCGATAAATTGGCATATTTTCAAAAATGAGGTTTTGAATTCTGGTGCACCAGGAAGCAATGGATAATTATGAACTCCGTATTCAGA
>Ga0105053_10010678_pt1 | contig 11396 bp, 18 predicted proteins | sample BON01_FD_78093 | JGI IMG/M metagenome (GOLD analysis project Ga0105053, IMG submission 78093) | Freshwater microbial communities from Lake Bonney liftoff mats and glacier meltwater in Antarctica - BON-01 | ecosystem: Environmental > Aquatic > Freshwater > Ice > Glacier meltwater | place: Lake...
ACAAGCTTTTTGAAGTGATATAAGGAATTGAATGGACAGACACGTAATTCATGCCAGAGAAAGCATCCAAGAATGTACAAAACCCAATACCAATCAAACAAGACATGCATGCATAAGAACGCGTAAATGAGTCCACGGCGAAGCTCTTCCTGCCCATTTTCAAAGCATACCGTACCTGCCGCGCAACGGCTGGCGTGAAGTTGCTGTTTTGCGCAAGTTGACCCATGACTTCACGTTCACCCATTCTCACCCGGCAAGCAACCCCTCACCCGGCAACCCTCACCGGGCACGCAAGCATCCATTGTTGCCTTTATCTGTAGTTTACTTCGCAACCTGTCTACAGCACAAGACGTCTTGCACGCTGCCTTGCGTTGCTTCACTTTTCCCGCAATGCCCACACACAGGCAGGCAGCCGTCGGGCTCAATACTCTCATCACCACACCACCATTACCGCCACGGCACGCTGGAAAGGCCACCGTACACGTCCAAGGAAGCTCTACTAGTCGTGGCCGATGATGCTTGCCTCGACACAGCAGCACACACCAAGCCATCAAACGCAGCGGCCCTCCGTCATCTCGATGCCAGAGCCACGCACAAGTTCTCATATTTAATGTCGCCACAACACCCCAACCCACAGGCTCTGACCATCAGGGGCCTGCCTGCTTGCGGTGGCCATGGTCGTCGTCGTGTATACCTTCGACAAAGGCGTCAAGGTATGTTGTGGGTGTGATTGTGTGTGTGCTCTCGCTGTTTGGGTATTGCCAGGCGTTGATAACAGCCCTGAGGGAGGGAAGGGGGGAGGAGGATAGATTGATGCCATGGTAGTGTGGATGCTGCAGCAGAGGGCAAGTTCTCGGTGGTCTTCCGCTCCGAAAGGAGAGGCAAGAGAGCACGCCACAGCAACAGTCATCAAGCGTTGCACTTATCAATCCCTAACCCATCCTACCCAGGCACACGTCATTGAGGCCTGGCTATCCTACTACATTCCCTCTGCCGAGCTCAAGCAACTCCTTGTCTCCGAGCGCCCGTCGTCCACAGCCCCCCGTCACAATCACCGGTATGCCCTGTTGCGACGACTCTTGCCCGCGCGGTTGACCTCTCTGCCCGTCCAACCTCAGCATCACCCATCTACTGCGGATGGTGCCGCGCACCCCTCCTCCTCGTCGTCATCGGCCTTTTTGGCCTCCACCACCGGTGCGGCAGGCATGCCTCCTCCACCATCCTCCTCCTCGTCACGACGATCCTCCAGCCCGTCCTCCTCCTTGTCGTCCTCCTCGTTATTCGAGCCGAGCACATCAACCCCATGACCTGCCTGCTTGTCGTCCTCCTCCTCCTCCTCACAACCACTCCGCCCCTCTGCACCACCACCAGTAATACCACCACCACCACCACTTCCATCAGGCTCATCCCTTCCCTGGTCCGTCGAGAAGCGAATGCCGCCACGGCCACCAGACCTGCCCCCGCTGCCATCGTATTTACACAGCAGCTCCCTGGGAAGTGGAGGGGCAAGCGCAGTCATCACTATGGTGGACTTGGGCAGGTCCGACTCGCTAGATCGTTTGGGTGGCATTAAATGCTTCGATGGGAATTTGACCGCCCTCTCCTTCTCCACCTCTCCCGAAGGCCAGGAGATTGCTCGGCAGCTCATTTTTCTCGAGGCCTTTCGGGATAGTGCGCGGCGATGTGATGACATTTTTGCTGTCGAGAGCGATCGTTTGTGCCGGGAGTACTACAATGCGCTGCACCAGCTTAAGGCGGCTGAGCGGGCGTAGGCCAGTATCTCCAAGCACAAGCAATCCCTGGCTCATTTCCAGGCTGGCAAGGTCTGGGGGGACATAAAAGCGGTCTACAAAAATCTGCACAAGGAGATCAAGGACCTGCGTTCTTTCTCACGGACGAACTTTGATTTGTGCATCCGCCATGTCAAGGCATACCGAAAGGCCGTGGGTCGATCGAGTCGGGTGGCTGCGGGCATGTGGCAGCATTTGCGGAAGCGGGAGTTTGCTGATGATGCGCGATTGCTGGCGTTGACCCAGGAGTTGGAACGGCAATGGAACGGCAATATGCGGACGCTTTTGGCTTTGGCTTCATTCCGTTTGCGCACAAGGAGCTCTATGCGGCTGCCAAGGGCGAATGGCACGTGTTTCGTGTCGGAGCGCTTTGGGGCTTGCGTGGTTTTGTTGATCTGGCTTTTGTGGGATTCGCTGTTTGACGACTCGCAGGGCATTGACCTCTTCCAGCACCCGATTGTGCACGTCTACGCGGCCATTGGCGGGGGTTTGTTGTTGCTTTGGGCCTAGGCGCTGAACCTCGTTGTCTGGGAGCGGGCAGGTGTGGACCATATGGCCATTTTTGCCTTTGCCTCGCCTTCGACTTCGGTTCAAGACGTGTATAGCGCCACCTCTCTCGCCACCACCCTCTACCTCTGCAACCTCTTGCTTTACTACAAGCTATTGCGCGGCGTGGCCGGGCCGTTGCAGGCGCTGCCGCCGCACCTGCTCCCTGTCGTGCTCCTCGCCTACTCCCTCTACCGGCTCGTCTTTCCGTGGGCGCAGCGCCAGGAAATGTGGCGCATTATCGCTCAGATTGTTGTGGCCCCGTTGGGCGCCGTGGGTTTCAAGGAGTTGTTTTTCGCCGATATGATGACCAGTTTCAATAAAGTGTCGTACGAAGCTGTGCTTGGGGGCTGTTACCTGTTTCGGGGAGGCTTTATCGCCGACCACGCGGACAAAGGCAGCGCTGCTGCCTCGTCGTCGCTTTATCATGGGGTGTGCGGTCCGACCAGTGTCGCGCAAAAGTACATTGCGCCCCTCGTCATTGCCTTCCCGCTTTGGCTTCGCCTCTTGCTGTGTCTGAAGCGGTACTACTTGACGGCTCGTCGCGTTCCGCCGTTACCGAACGCTTGCAAATACGGAATCTCTCTATCGGTAAGATTGTGCGCTGACCCCAGATATCCCAGACAAGCGTCGATGCTCGCAGCATTATTCAAAGCCCTAGTCATGAACTCGTGATTTGAATTTTGACAGTCTTGCATCTCATATTGCCTCTTTGTCACTCCCCATCACAGGTCATGCTCTTCGCCGTATTCAACCCCGAGTGTTCCCGCGGCGTGCTCAACAACAGCGACCAAAAAGGGATAAGCTTTTCGGTGTACGAATTCTTTTGGCTCTTGTCCCAGACCACCACCCCCTTGGGCACCTGGCTCTGGGACGTAATCATGGACTGGGGTTTGTTCCAGAACCGCAAGGGCCTGCGAAGCCACCTTCTCTTTCGACGGCATGTCTGGGTGTATTATTCGGCCATTATTTTGGACTTGGTGCTGCGCTTTTTGTGGACGGTCTCGCTCCTTGCCCAAGCCACGGCTGGGCCGCTGTACAAGTTCCAATTTCGGGTGCGCTTCTTCACACCCCTGTTGGAGCTTTTACGCCCTTCCGTGTGGGCGTGGCTTCGGCTGGAGCATGAACAGAGCTTGCGGGACATGCGGGAGGGTGCGACAGTAGTTAGGGACGACACATTAAGGGAAAAGCGAGCAAACAAGAGCAAGGCGGAGCGCACACAGCGCCTAGAAGGGATTGCTTGCGAGGTGACGCGCCTTTGCAAGGCTGTCCAGTCTATCAGCACCAGCACCAAGACAAAGACCGTGGTTACCAGCAGTGCCAGCCGGGGGACAACAGCAACAGCAAGGGTCAGCGCCGCTCAGGCCGACCTCGGCACCGCCGGTGCGCTGGACGGGAGCACCAGCACCTCCAACCCCGGTATGAGTTACAATTATTGAGACGAGGACCATGCAGGCGAGGCTGAGGACGACGAGGACGAGGACGAGGACGCACTCGTTGACGCGCAGAAGAACTTGCAAAAGGATCTGGTCAGCCATCGGAGCGTCGTCCTGGAGGTATGCGTGGTACTTTGCTCCTTTGTAGGACTGGCAATCTGGGCCGTGGGCGATCATTAATTCAAGATAATTGTGGTGTGTGTGAGGCAGCGTGTATAAATGGATGGAAAGAGAAAGTACTTTTCAAGTTAAAACAGATGCAAGTAAAGAGAAATGTAAAGATTCAAGGATACATCTTATAGACTCCGTCGTTTTGTTTGTTGCTGTCCCCATTTTCTCGTGTCTCGAATCGTTGGTGTCCTCTTCTTCGCTGTCCTCACCATCTTCCTTATTCCTCCATCACTTTCTTCGGTGCGCCTTCCCTTTTTCGATCTTTGCCTGGCCTGCCGCCTTAAAATTCGTTTAATTTGTCTTGCCGCTGTTGCACGTCCTCTTCAATTCTTCGTCCGTTGATGCTGTCCCCTGACGTGCCTCTCTCTTGAGCTTGTCGTAGAATTCCTTCAGCTCTGGCGTCTGCCGAGTCGTGTTGTCATTGTCCGTCGCTTGTCAGAGGAAGATGGCGATGGCTGTAGAAAGGGTAGGGCAAAAGACGTTGGTGAGAATATCAGCTTGGTTATCCGGTTTCAGAAAAGAAAGAAGCAGGCGGGATGCAACATGCACAAAGTAAAGCTGGCACATTCGACTAACCTTTACGGTAGGCCAGCTGCTCGACCTCCTGGGGATTTTCGATAGTTTGTCCGCGGAGTCCGCCCGCGTCACCAATGGGACCGACGTCTAAGGCAAAGTATATTTGGGGGAGGAGGAAAAGAGTGAGCTGGCATGAAATTGAAAGAGAGATGGTATCAAATGGACCGAGGAATTCCTTTAAGCATGAGACGCGTACCTCTATTCCCCTCGTCAAGGATTGCCGCCCCCTCGTTATGCAGCTTCTCGAATGCATCTTTGAGAGACTTCAGATGTTCAGAAGGCAGATTCGTCCAATCCGGTGAGAACTTCTTGTCGATGCCAACCACGTACAAGAACCCGGCACTCCGCATCATGGCTCGGAAGACCAAGAGCTTGAGATGCTTCCGCTAGGGGCTGAAGCGAGGGGATAGAGAGGCAGGAAGGAAGGTCAGGTATATAATTACATCAACAGTGGCACACAAGACGCCCTACGGATATCAACTCCCTCGCGCTTGGCGGTCGACCGGCACGCCAATGCTGTCAAGCCCCTTCATGCATACAAGCACCCATCCATCTGCCCCAGCCCTTCCCTGCCTTTGGCCTGTCCGTACCTGGTATTTAGTGAGATAGGAAGGCTGAGACGAGCCATGGCAGCGTATCCCCTCGCGAGAAGCACGCAGCAAGTCCTTCAGGTTTTCTTCCTCGCACAAGCAAGAGAAGCGCTGCAACAAATATATGGTGTCCATGTTTTCGGCAGTTGCTGGGCGGTGACGGCGTCCAGGTATCTGTTGGTGCTTGTGGTATATGAGTGCGTGAGGGAGGGAAGGGGGAAGGGGACATTGATTGCTTCACTTCCTTTGAGGAAGGGTACAGGACGAGAAAGACACTCTTGAGGAACGTTTCTGGTATTTAGCACGAAATCGCGAAGGGGAAAGGAGGGGAGATTTAAAATGGCACTTTTTTCCGCCTTGGCCCCGCCAGTTTTACAGCACTGGCATTAAGCAGCGGAGCATTGTCAATGTTAGGGAATGCGTCGACAAGCTTGTGTCGATTGCGGCTCGTTCTAGCCGGACGTACTTGTGCACGGCGCAAAAGTAAACAAACAATGGGAGCATATAAATGCGGGGGAAAAAAACGGCAGCGAGACTGGCTTCTCTTTGAAGAAGGTCGAGTGGATGATGCTGCTGCCTTCTCACACCCCACCGCACACACACAACTTCCACCCCCACAACCCATACGACACAGGCATCAAGATGGACGGCAGGCACCTCTCCGCAGAAGGTACGTCGTGCGGCAGTGTCCTAACTAGCGCGTTTGTGTCCCCTCCATCCCTCCCATTGCTGCATCCTGAAATTGTGCCGGTCTCCGTGGGTGCGCTGCTGCCGGCACCCACGCAGCACTGGCCATGTCCGCCTGTGTCCTCCTTTGCCTTTGCACAAAGTTGGTTAAGGTGGGGGCCTCTGATCCTGAAGCTTTTGTGTGACTGGTTCTGCCTGTCCATCGTGCATCAATCATCATCTCTCTACGTGCTTCTTGCCCTTCCGCCTCCCCTCCCCTGCGCGCTATTCATCGTTCCAATCCAAACTTGTCCTAGATTGACAAATCCGCCCCGGCCTTCTCGCACTCTTTGATGCAGTACACCCTCTCACTTCCACTACACGCCCACCACCCCAACCAGAGACGAAGGTCCTGAAGCAAGTCCTGCAAATGAGGCAGCAGCAGCAGCCCGCCCCCGGAGATAGCGTCTTGCACCCCCGCAAGATGGTAGAAGAAATGTACCAGGTTTGTACAGCTCCATGGCGCAGGCGGAAAGCCAAAAAATGTACACGGGCGTCGCCACGAACGAGGACCCAAACGGAGCAACTTCCGCATCCCGCAAACCTATCGAAGCGCTGAAACGCATCTCCATCCACGGCCTCGAACCCTTCCTCGGCCGCCCTGCCTATGGCCACGTCCTGCTCATCACGCTCATTCATGCTCCCTGCCAACAAGTTGCGATTCAGATGCTGGTGGAGGATTGGGAGGGCACGGCCATCAACATGTCGCTTTACAACGCCGTTCCAAACACGGGCAAATGTACCCCTCTCCCGGATCTTCTCAAGGTTTTCCCCGTCGGCACGCGGCTGGCAATCAAGGACCCTTACATCAAATTCTACACCTCCGGCATGCCTGGTCTGCGGGTTGATCATATTGGCAACGTGCTGGTGCGGGAGAACGGGGGGGATAGAGAACTGGTGCCGCTGAAGGAGAGCAAAGAGTATATGAGATTGTTTGTCAAGAAGGAGCGAGGAAAAGATGCAGGCCTGGCCAAGCTGACGGAGTTCAAGGAGTAGATAAATGCGTTCTTCGCAAAGAAGGATGTAAGTGCTGATAATATTTGATGGGAGGGGTGGAGGGGGCTTGTCTTTCGTCGGTCTTTCTTTTCTCCCTTCCTCCCTCCTTTCCTCCTCCCATCCCTCCCTCCCTCCGCAGAACGAGACAGCTGTCAAGGCCTCCTTTTCGTTAGATCTCAATTTGCATAACTTTCAATTTCTCTACAAACCCACTGATTCGTCCTCCCTCCCATCCTCCCTTCTTCCCTCCCTCCCTCCCTCCCTCCCTCCAGTACGAGGCCGCTGCAAACGTCTACACTGAGGGCGTCCGTCTCGCCGTCTCCCAACCCTACGGCACTTCCTCTCCCGGGACCATCGCCTGCCTCGTCGCTCTCAATAGCAACGTGGCCGAAACCTTCCTCCGTATGTACTCCCCCCGCGAAGCGCGTCTGGCTGCCCAAGCGGCCCTGTCTCTTGACCCTTCTCATTTGAAAGCATCCTACCGAATGGCCCAAGCCGAGAGTGCGCTCGGGAGGCACAAGCAGGCCATGAAAGGGTTTAAAGCCCTTGCCAAGAAGGTGGAGGGAGGGAGGGAGGAAGGGACCTGGGGGCCCATGGTGCAGGAAGCGTTGCGGAAAGCTAAACGCAGGGCACAAGACGCGAAAGGGCACTAATTCTTTCCAAATTTGCCCAGCCTGGGATCCCGGAGGATGTCTGGAGAGAGGTTTATGACCCAATGGCTGTCAAGACGGGAGCGTCTTATTTTATTGACCGGCTGGAGAAGGACGAGGTGGGGACGTACGTGGGTCCGGTGGAGATTCGGAGGGCGGGCTGGAAGGGACGGGGGTTGTTTGTGACTGAAGATGTGAAGGCAGGCATGGTGGTGCTAGTCGAGCGCGGGCTGGCAGTAGTAGCGGGGAAGATAGAAAACAAGGGGGATGGGTGGGAGAATGGGGGGGAGGAGGAGGCGGCCATTGCTTTTCTTGAGGACAGGATGAAGGAATTGCACATGGCGTTGCGAAAGCGGGCGGCGAAAAACCCGGTGGAGAACGCGCGGCTGCTGTCGTTGTGTGTTGGGGAGGAGGATAAAGGGAAGGTGAGGGAGACCCCTCCCATGGAGCTCTTTAAGACGGGCGCGCCGGACGACGACGACGATGATGATGACGGCGAGAGGAAAGGAGGGGGGGGAGGGAAGGGGAAGAAAGATTTGATAAAGGCGTGGTTGGAGAAAAAGGTGATTGAGCATGAGAGAATTGAAAAACTACTGACGTGTAATTCCGTAGCGACAGGCAATGGAACACGCACAGCAGCATTAGCACTAATACAAAAAGATGCACTCGCGGAATTGGTGCCCATGCCAACGCAAATGCCAAAGATGAAGAAGAAAACAGCTGGGGAGGGAAAGAAAAAGAAGGCGGAGGAAGTGGGTGTTGGCATGTGGCCGCTGGCCTCGTTCATGAACCAGGACGCAGAGCGGCCGACAGCCGGGCGGTTGCGGGTAGGAAAGTTTCTGGTAGTCCGTGCCTCGAGGAATTTGAAGAAAGGTGAGGAGCTGTTGGCGATATATTTGGAAGGGCAGGCAGCAAGGGAGGGGAAGAGCGAGGAGGAACTGAGGGAGGCCCGACATCGGAAGGCGAGGGCGAGGTGAAGAAAATGCCTGAGAATTAGCGGGATATGTAGACCTCAAAAGCAATCAAATGATACGTGTAGATATTGAGATGTGATTATGCTTGCTCCTTGACTAGTTAACCCATCTTTTGTTGTTGAGATCGAGGAGCCAGCCACGGGGACGCTGGTGTGCATTCATTGTGCAAGCAGACGGTTGAACAAGGTTATAAGGAGCTCTACAAGTCCGCTCAGCGAAGCCGCCAAATAACAACCGCCCCTTGCGACATCCCAGTCTTTAAGCTTAATCTCATCACAATTCGCGCGCTCCGCCCGTTTATCGGCAGCCCTGCTTCCGGTTGCGTCCTTCGCGTCACGATAATTCGCGCGCCGTGCCTTCAGCAATACGTGCACCTCCATGCCATTCAACTGCTGGTGGCAGATGCTGAAAACAACGTCCTTCAGCTGTCGCTTCCCCACGTCCGTCATCACTCCACCTGGGCTCGCGACCTTTGGTCTTTTCCAGACATTCTCAAAACCTTCTCAGCGGACAGCCGCATACAACTCAAAAAATCTTACTTGGAAATTGACCCCTCGGGCATGCCTCACGTCCGCCTGGGCCACCACAGCAGCGTTCAATTTGAAGAGCCTGCCGAGGACGCAAATTTAAAAGTGATGGAGCAATTTGGGGAGAAGGGATACGAATACTTTGAAAAGAAGGAGGTGTGGTAGGCGTAAGGGTGGTTGGGGTAGGATAGGCCACTGAAAATGTGTGTTTCCTTTCATTACTCCCTTCCTCATTATATTAGTGCGACGCCAGTCTCGCCACTTCCCACCCGCAATATCTGCGGGCGCGCTAAGTTATACAGCCAATGCCCTCACTTTCTCTCTCATTCCTCCCTTCCTCTCTTGCTCCCACAATTTGAAGAAGCTATCAAGGTCTACAGCGGAGGCCTCCGTTTTGCCAGCTCCCCACCTTATTCCTCCTGGTCTCCAGATACGACCGCGTACACCGTCGAGCTCAACAACACTCTGGCTGAACTTTATCCTCCTGTGTGAAGCAACAGGAGTCACCAGGACTTTGATAGGGTGAAACGTTGGGCTTTTTCTCTCTGGTTTCTCTCCAAATTTGCTCAAATGTTCACTGTTCTGTAGGAGTTTGCGTTGATCTAATTTATTCGTTGTCGATGTCGATGGTTGATTGCATGATGTGTGTCCAAACGCGTCTTAGGACCAATCATTTTTTAAGCGGAAAAAATCAAGAATTTTCTGCCATTTCTTCGCTCGTTTAGAGCCAAAAGAAGCGGAGACTTCAGGATATGTGTTGGTGGATACCCTGCTTCCATATATGGTGTCATTCTTTGTTTTGGTGGTGCACAGTGCATGTGCTGGCAGGATCACGTCGACGTCGTCATTCCTTGATGTTTGTCGTCCATTCTTTTGATGTTTCTGCGTCGCCGCTGGCGAAGGAGGTTCGCGCAAAGCTTTCCTTGTTCTTCAGCCCCCTCCTTTCCTATCCTCTTTCCACTTACCCCACCAATCAAAGCAACACCAACAACAAACCATTCATCATCTGCTCTCACCTCAATCGACACCGAGAATCACGCCTAGCCTTTGAGACCGCCCTTTCTTTGGATCCGGAATACCTTCAAGCCCACTATCAGTTAGCGGTAGAGACTTATGCGCTCAGGAGGCATGCAAAGGCCCTGCAAGGGTTGCAAAATCTGAGACAGATTGTGTTGAAGGCGCCGGAGGAGGGAAGGCCCGCCTTAGGGAAGTGGGCCCGGTGGAGATTAGGAGGGCGGGAGGGAGGAGGGGTATGGGTTTATTTGTGACTGAAGATGTGGAGGTTGATACGATTGTTCTCGTAGAGCGTGCATTAACAATGTTTGCGCCGGGCATGCATGAGGAGGACGACGAGGAGGCTCGATCACTGTTCCTTTCGGCAGGGTTTCTGAAGCTTATCGCTTTTCTGAAGGCTGGAGCCTCGGATTGTCCCTTATTCAACGCCCGACTCATTTCAATATGGGCAGGCGACGAGGAAGAAGGGGAGGGAGGGAGGAATGCAGGAAGAGGAAATAGTGGAAACGACAAAAGAATCCCGCCCATGTCATTGTTTCGGACCGATGACCCTGCCAAGAAAGAGGAGGCGAGGAAGGAAGGCGTGAGAGAGTGCTTAGAGAAGAAGGTGATCGAGGAAGATAGGATTTATGCGATTCTTAATTATGCTGCCCTAGGACGCATCTTTTCTGCGACAGGTTTGATTAGCTGATGATGCGCAAGATGAAGGAGAAGGAGAAGGAGGATAAGCCTGGAAAGAAAACGAAGAAGAAGGAGAAACAAATGGAGTCGTACTCTTTTGAAGTGTGGGCGCTGTCGTCTTTTATGAATCACGACGATCGTTGACCGACAGCAGGATGGATACGAGTAGGAAACTACATGGTTGTGCGTGCCTCGAGAGATTTGAAACAGGGAGAAGAGCTAGTGCTTGCGACTGGGGAGGGGCAGGCGGCGAGAGAAGGGAGGAGTCTGGAGGAGTTGCGGAGGGGAAAAACGGGGGAGACGAAAGATAAGAAATAGGACGACGGAGGTGCAAGAGGAAAACAAATAAAAGAAATGAAAAAGAATGAACAAAGCAAGAAATAAAGAAGACAACACAGGGCTCAATCAGAGTGGGCGAGAGGTTAAAATAGACGAAAAAGAGGGAGGCTGGATGGTGCATGCGCGGAGAACATTCGAGACGCGAACTTTTTCTAACAGCAGCACTCTCTGACTTATCTCTTGCTTTGTGTTCAGACAAAGTGTGTTTTTGATTGTTGTAACAGGTGCTCGCCTGGAAAAAGAGGAAGAGACATGGGTGGTATTGGTGCAGGTGGCTTGGAATGCACAAAAACACAGTGTCACGATTTTTTTCTGCTGTATTGCGAATTGAACCACGGGGCTAAGCAATGTGTGATTAAAAAGGTTCACAATAATGCCTG
>Ga0105053_10010679_pt1 | contig 11396 bp, 6 predicted proteins | sample BON01_FD_78093 | JGI IMG/M metagenome (GOLD analysis project Ga0105053, IMG submission 78093) | Freshwater microbial communities from Lake Bonney liftoff mats and glacier meltwater in Antarctica - BON-01 | ecosystem: Environmental > Aquatic > Freshwater > Ice > Glacier meltwater | place: Lake...
ATTCGCTGTAATGATAACGTCTACGGTTAACGTCTGTGCAATGATTTCTCTACCTTCAAAACGGACAGTATAGGAGACCACAACTCGTGTAACCTCACCTAACCGTCAGATCTTTTTTTTTTTAAACAACAAAAAATCGATTTTTTTTTAAACACAACAAAAATCGATTATTTAAATAAAGCCTCTCGTTTTCTGGTAATACAAATTAAAAATGTTCAATATAGTGAATAATTGGCTGCACGGTGCAGAAAGAATTTCACTTTTTCATCATCTCCCTTTTCAGATTCAAGTTGAATAGCAACGAGATGCGAGAAGACATCGGAGGCATTAACCGACAATACAGATTTCTTCTCATTGCAGTAATGCCAAACACCTCGGCAGTATTGCCTAATATTCGGACGTCTAGAACTCCCAAGGAATTTGAAAGGAAAGTTTGCACAGTTACAATGGAATCCAAGTGGCAAATCTTTAAAACCTTCAGGGTCTATTTTTTCAATGATGCAATTCCAAAACCATTGCTCAGGAGGCCATTGGTTTCGAAATTGAGTTTCAGATAATTTGCTGAAAACCGCCGGTCCATCTACTTCAACATTGTATGCACCGTGCAGACGATCTTTTCGAATTGCAACAACTCCAGAATTAATTGGATGTTTGAAGCTGGAAGGTCCGGGTTCACTATCTGCAAGTATAAACGCTGACGTGTGATTTTCGAATGTATCGCAAACAGATCTCCACAGCGAAGAAATATTATTGGGAATAATGACGTCCGTATCGATAAAAAGACCAAATGAAGGCATGTAGGACGAATGAATCGCCCAAAACTTTATCCAATCCCATTTCCGATGTTTCCAAGATGTAGTTAGACCTTTCTTCTCAAGTACCTTCATTTGAGATGAATAGTCCGGTACTTGGAAATCGTATAATGTTATACCAATTGTTTTGATTCCATCAATCATCGCCTCAATTTCCTTAACTTTCTTCACGCCCTTCCAGAAATAGTACAGCTCGATTTCTTCAAGTCCACTGGACCATGCCTCTATTGAAAGCAGATTCAGATGAAGTCGTTCCAGACTTTTAGAGATTTTCTGAGGGCTGTCAACATCTCCGCCGATCGCAAAGCAAATTCGAATGACATTGTGGCAGGATTCTGGTGAAACCAACGTCGTAATTTCAGAATACTCAAGGTTGGAAATTTGATCTAGAGATGTGATGTACCAAAGCCCATCCAAGCCCATCAACAGAACCAGAGCTATCCAGATACAGGTTAGTGAATCTTGAGAACAATTCATCGAACCAGGCTGGGTCGTTTGAAGACCCGCTGAACCGTGAGGAGGGGGGCCTACTTTAATAATTCTTTTTTTTGGCCGTTAGAAACGGTTTTATTTTCAGGTGGAAGCATGACGAAGACTGGTCTCGTGAAGTATACGAACCCTTGCCAGGTGAACAACACGAAACGCCTCGCAAAAGATAAAAAGAAATTAACTGAAACTGAGGATATTCTCAACTCAATCCTGCCTCCCAAGTAAGTACTTTCCACTTGTTTGTTCTTTCATTAACCCACTAATAAACAGGGAGTGGACGAAAGACGGTCAATTATGGGTGCAGAATGTATCTAGTACACCAGCCACGAGGTTAGATGTAGTGAATCTTCAGGAGGAGCTAGATAGAGCGCTGCAAGAGCAACAGGCTCGGGAAACCGGCATTTGTCCCATTCGAGAAGAACTCTATGCTCAGTGCTTTGATGAACTAATTAGACAGGTTACAGTAAACTGTGCCGAACGTGGACTCTTGCTTGTTAGAACTAGAGACGAAATACGCATGGCCATCTCTGCATATCAGACCCTATACGAAAGTTCGATTGCTTTCGGAATGAGAAAGACTTTGATGGCAGAACAGAGAAAAGCCGAACTGGAAGCAAGAATTGCAAACTTACGAAATGAGAAACAAGAATATGAAGAAAAAGTGAGTGATTTGAGTGGAAAGTGCGAAGACATGGAGTCTTCTGCTCAATCAAAACGACAAGACGACGAAAAGAAACACGCAGAAGAAGTGGACTTTTTATGGGAAACCAACGACCAACTGAAAAAGAACTTGGAAGCGCTGCTCTCTGCCCCTAAGAGATAGAAACATATATATAAAATAAAAAAATGAATGATTAAGGATCTACGTCCATAGTGGAACCTCCGTTGAACATCGGGTCATTCATATCCATATAAGACGAACTTCCTGCTTGCATCAATTGTTTTGAATTGGCAGTGTCTGCAATAGAGAGACCCAGAAAGAACTCTTTGTAATCGACGGAGCCATCTCGATTGTGATCCAGAGCCAAACGCAGTTCCTCGATTTGAGAGTTTGTTAATGGATTATCAAGCAAGGCGTTAACTGTTTGCATTCCCTGTTCAAACTCCGCAGCTGATATTTTCCCGGATCCATCAATATCGAACATTCTGAAAGCCGCTTTCATGTGGATTCTATTCTGGTACAACACATTAGCTACCTGCTGCACCACGCCATACTTCCAGGATTGTGCTCTTGGATTATTATCATCTGCACGGAATGCATCGACAAATTCAAGATAATTCACTCTGTTGGAATCATTCGTATCAATCACTTGAAATAGCTTTTCAGCATCCTCTCGTTCGACTTTCATGCCGCAAAAAATCTCCAGTGCACCAAAGAAATCGTCAAACACTATGAATCCCTTTCTCTGGACATCAAATTGGTTGAATGCTTCTACCAATCTGTCCGTTTTTGTGTATATGGCTTTTGCAATAATTTTCAAATTCGTGAGAGTCCAGTTATCCATACTATTCCAATCCAGCTTCATTTTACTTGCTCGTCGTGGAGAATAAGGCGCATTAGGCATTTCAGCTTGAGTCTTAGCCTCCAGTTCCTTCATGCTGGCACTTCTAGCAGGGCGATTCGCTCGAGGCGAAGTCATACTTTCCATACGGGCCATTTGTACATTCGTGAATGTAACTTCAAAACGTTCAGCGAATTCCTTGAAGTTAATATGTGCGTCTTCGTCCACATCTACGGACCTCATCAACTCGAATATCTGCTGATCCGTCAAACCAATATCCAGAGACTTCAAAGTTTTCATAAACTCTTCATACTCGATCGTCCCATCCGCATTGGCGTCAAATCTTCGATAAGCAGCTTCCAGATCAGCTCCCACCATGCTATAGAGCTTCTCACAGATCCTTCGAACAATTGCATCTTGCCACCCTTCGTCCTCGCGACGCATTTGAATCTGAAACCTGGACAAGAACTTTGAGTAGTTGATCATTCCGTCATTCTCCACTTGCACCAACTTGCGTTGGTAGTGCAAATATGCGATATCCAATTGCAATACATTCTTGAGCGCATCATTCCATTGCGCCTTGGACACTTTGCCAACATGATCTTTGTCATTCTTCGTAAAATACCAGTACAAGTCTAACCTCTTGTCAAGTATTTGTTCAATGATCATATGCACCGCGTCTTGGACTAATCTTTGTTCTCGCTCAGCATCTGTGAGGAATGAACCTTTCTCCATAGCGTGAGCATAAAACTGTTGGATCTCCGGTTGCAATTCAGGACCAAAAGTGATGAAGGCTCCCTTATTGGTTTGTGTTCCACAATATCGACTGGCAGAGAATATTGTAATGAGCCTTCCGTTATGCAACACCTCAAATCCCTCTGAGACGCATTCATGCGATCGAACTATCAACGCAATGGAATTCTCCGCGCAGAACTTATTAGTAACTTGAGGACCAAATTCGCAACCTGCGCCTCTGTCGGAGCTTCTTCTGAACTGCAATGGTCTCGTGTACGTTGAAGTGGGTCGGGGGTCGGACCACAAGATATCTTCGTAGATCCGATCTTCAAGAGATTTACCCTCCAGAGGCGGCTCCCTCTTCCTGTTCACACTACGAATATCCGAGAGCTTCACATTGTCATTGCGAAAGAGTCCCCCGTGACACACAAAGACTCGCTCCTGGATGACTGCGCAGAGAGGAAGTGTATCGAACATACTCTGACAAAGCATGTAGAGTTTTAACGATACAAGTCTGTCGCCATTGGTGAAGCTATTCATCTCGTCCATAGTGAGACGGTATCTATCAGGGGTGCCTTTGGCAAGAGAATGGATCTTGCTGCATCGCTCTTTACTCTGGTTGCGTTTTTGTTTCGATGGTTTCATTTTAATGGATATGTGGTCATTGCCATACTTTGTCAGCAATTCCTCCTCGAATCCCATCCATGCATTCTGTGCTCTGGCTTCATGATTGCCTCTGTTGAGAAATACGCACGTAGGGTAAAGAATTTTGAAAGCGAGCATTGTACTTAAAATTTCACAGCCTCTGGGCCCTCTATCCACAAAGTCACCGTTGAACAAATACCAATTCGTGGCAGATGGTAGACCATTGACTTGAAATATTGTGAAGAGGTCTTGAAGTTGTCCGTGAGTATCACCAACAACAGTCAACTTGATGCCGCTTTGAATGGAGATATCTTGCACCGTATCGGCCCTGTCAAGCAAATTCTTTCCATGAAGCAAAATAAGCATAAAGTATTTGAGATGCAAGACGTGATCTGATTTGAACGCCTCTAGCATATCAACAACGGTTTCCAAGGTCAGTGGAAATTGTAAGTGAGGGCCTTCGTACTCACTAGGAGGTTGAATCTTCAACAAATGTTCCTCTGTAAGATGCTTAATTGCATCTGCGGACAATTGCTGCAATTCCTCAATCGTCGTACCTGAAAAAATATCAGAATCATCATCACTCATCGAGTCGTCGCTTTCGTCTTCCTCTTCATGCATCGGTTCCAACACTTCCATGCTTCGAACACCGAGGCGAATTTCATCTTCACTGTTATTAGAATGCTTCATTATCGTTTTGGAACGCAATTCTTTTGTAGCTTGTCCCAGCGCCTTTCCTCTTTGTAATCCCAGTTGTTCATAATGTTCATCAAGAATATTCCAAGTTCGCGACGCATGAAGAGTGGCCACTCTCCTTCGTGACAACATCATTCGTACGACGCTTTGAATAGCAGTAGCTGATACCGCTTCCAGAGAATAGGGCACCACATATGATTCCCTCAAAAAAGTCCCGTGATTTCCAGAACAAGAAAAATATACTCTTCCGTTGAATGAGCCGTCAGTTCTTCCCAGCGGTTCATGCAACTCAATACCAGTCCAAACACCTTGGGAAAACTCCACCACTCCATTGAATCTAACAATTCCCACCTTTCGGTTCAGTACCAACACCTCATCCCCTAGCTTCATCGCTCGTCTCTTATTCTATCTTCGATGTGTTAGAGTTTATTCTAATACAAAGTACTACTAGATACAAAAAATAATAATAAAGGGATCAAAAAATTAGAAAATGCAGGCGGATGGCGTGTGTCGTGACGTGTTCAATGAATTGCGGGCGATTATTCTGGAGCGCATGACAGACACAGACGGTGTCAAAGGACTCGGAATCAGTCGAAAAGAATTCTTTACGGCTCTCAATAAAATAGAGACAGAATTAGTGAAACCACTGGTCGCGTATCGAAGCAATGTGAAAGATTCGGTGGAGTGGATGAGAACGCAAAGTAGCCTCGCTGCTATGGGACAAACCCAAGAAAAAATCAACAAACTTGAATCTTTTTCAGCTAATTTGAAAAACAGGTTAGAGGTAGGTTCACCATCTTTTTGGTTTGGAATGTATCTCTAACAAGAAAGAACAGATAGAGACCAACGAACGGACGATGGGATTGGTTGCTAGGTTTTCGGATACATATCCGCTAGGCCTTCCGTCCCGACTGTATTCCATAGCAAATGAACTGGAGCTAAACTCCCCGGGCATGGACGTTGATGAAAAGAAATTGTATTTGACTTTAGGAGTTTATGTAATGTTAGAGTTTACCTATAATGAAGACGAAATCACATTGGAAATAATGTTTGCGCTTAATGAAGAAGGAGACACGAGACAACTCGTTGAAGAAGCCGAGGATATCCTCAGTACCTTGAAATGCACACCCTCGGTAGGAAGATCAGCATTGGTTCTCAAATTGCGGGCGATTTTTCGAAGAGCGCGATTGGAGGTAGCTTTGAAAGCAGGACCTCTACGTGACCTTGAGGCGAACCTTGAATCCGCCTTAGAATGCCGAAGAGTGGCCAGAGGTTTAGTGGTAGAGAGTCCTTTGCTGCCAACGACATGTAATGCCACATCAAACTTTTCAACAGTGAGAGTACAAACTGAAGTTGAAAGACAGCGTATATATGCAGAGATTTCACCTAAAGAATCGGATGGTACAACTTGGCAATCTCGTTGTGTTATCGCGCTTGTACTCGAACCGCCTGTTCCGATGACTGTTTCCATCGCAACCAAGTTGAAGGAGCTAGGTGGCAACCTCTCAAATTTCAGTACACATGATACTATTTCATTATATACCAGATTGGGTCAGTCTAGTAAAAACACCTTGTGTCTATTCGCACATTCACGCCAACAGAAAATTCGACTTGTAGTTGACGACGAAGCGAACAACGAATCGGTCGTTTTGAGACATTTGTATGTGGAACCGAATCTATATGCGAATGTTGCTGAGATGGTTCTTGTGATCCAGCAGCAGGTGAGGTTTAATCTCTTACTGGGTAGTTGTGTCCACACACCCCTAATGGTTTTCTCGGATGATTTAAGGGGACGAGAACTGACAACCCTACCCATGAAACGCAAACGCGTGCTACAATGCAATGCTCGGCGCGAACTGATGAAAAAAACTCCATTGAACTCTTCGTTTACTGATATTCAAAGTCACTTACAGTTTGATGCAGTGGTGGAAGAAAAAGAATGCACTATTAAGTGCGCGTTTCCACTCATCACCTTTGCACTAAACAACGAGACCGTGTTGGATATATCCGTTGATGAGAACGGCCACGTCGTGAGCTCTTCCGGTGAGAGTATTATTAATAAAAGCAACAATCTCCTCGTGGCACTCCATCGTGTCCTGTTCAATTAACTAAGGATTTTATTTTACGTGGTATTAATTTAACAAACAGAAGATAATTAAAATATTTAAAGAGTAATAAGTTTTTAAAAACATTTAGGTATCCGCTTTCTTGCCGTTGACGAGTCCCAGCAAAGCATCTCTTTGTGCTAAAACATGAACCAACGTTTCTGCAAGTCCCCTATTGGCCGCTTCAAGTGTTGCGATGGAGGTGGAGGCATAGTGTCTACTAGCCCAGGCAAATTCAATCTTTTGCTGATTTGCACTAAGGGTATCTTCGCGGATTCCTCGTTTCGCTGCCACCGGAGTTTCTTCATTACGTTTCCTTTTCTTCCCTCGACTTGATCCAAAGCCTTTTTCAATAGCATTTTTTGAGGCCCGAGAAAGAATCTTGTCGTTGTCTTGCCACTCTTTCAAACGCATCTTCCATTCGGTGTCATCGCCAACACCATTTTGTTTTACCAACTTACACAAGGTACCTCCTGAAGCGCCCCATGATTCATGGTGATAAAAGTACTCCCTATCAGTCATGCAATCACTGCAGAACCAATCCGCTTCAGGCACAGTAGATAGTGGCGGATTCAAACATCCGATATGATACTCTGCATCACAACCATCACACAATAGGATGGTATTAGCACCAGAAGGAGATTTGCATTTCAAACATACAGCTTCACTATCACTTGTCCGACGAATCACTTGGAGATCATCATCTTTGTCTCCTGCTGCCTCTACTAGCTCATCCACCGACATCGCCTCTTTAAGGATCGAATTAGATGCATCTGTCGTATAGTTTCCAAATGATCCTGGCCTCTTGGCAAACACTGTCTGACCTTCCACCACAGCGAATGCCAAACCTCTAGCATTCCTCCGTGACACTTTGCATCTCCTAACCAACATATTGTGAACCTGAATTGCCCATCGCATGGCATCTTCAACAGCCACGCCCACTGCCTCTTCGCTCGGAGGTGGTAAATTACCAAGATATTCCATCTCGTCCGAGTCTTTACACTGCATCATTTTATGTGCCCATTCGCTACGTGAAGCCCAGAACGGATGCAGGTTACAGTAGAAAAACTCCGCACAGTCACTTGCACTTTTACCGCATCCCACGACCTCTTCAGCTAGTTCCCAAGCCAGGACGTTCTCTTTTAGACTATCCACTAAACGTAACGCTTCTTTGGCTGTCCATTCGGAGGATAACACAGGCACACTCAAAATAGTGGCAGTACCGAACCATCCATGCAGTGCATCCACAGCTGCCATACCTACTGCCTCTTCAACAGTTTTACCGTAGCGAGATCCCAGTATGAGCCCTTGAGGGCCCAATTTGCTACTGAATTTACTACCACGATTCTCTGGTTGCGCAAAGTCAGTCATAAGACCGTAAAGAAACATGGAACCAACGCCTCTGGTTTCTTTGGCCAATAACGGACCCCGTAGAACTGCAATCAATTTGGGCTGAGGACAAGCCAACCCTTTGGTCTTGCACATGAATTTCAGGGCTTCCATCGCTTCAGTAGGATGTGAGTAGTCCATGGTGGCATGTGGAACTTTGTAAGGATGAGCAGATCGATGAATAACCGCGGTGCCGTCTGGAGTCTTAATCAATCCTTGTCTCCCCATACTAAAACAATTTAAACAAAAACAGGTAGAAGGACACACGGAACATTCGATATGTCCTAGGAATGCAAGTGGTTCAAAGCAGAACGCACATCTTTTGGTAGATTCTTTCATTTCTGTCCGGTATGAGGGAGGTTCATGGTGCGCGTAGCAGACATTGTTGGCGTCCTTTTCGTCCAAAAGGGATATGGAGCAAGGGTTCGCATAAGTAGCTCTGACGAAGCTATGCAACCAGGCATCCAACGCCCCGAAGTCTTTTTTGGAAGCATGGTCATCTCCCAAGATGATTCCTGCGCGATGATGAAAGTGGCGTTGGGCGAATAGCGTAGTCGTACACGTGTCTAGACTGTGACGATGTTTCGCTCGTAGAAGCACTCCCGCCTCAATTGGCTTTTCTGGATTTTCTGAGGTCATCGAGTGAAGATCTACTTGTCGATTGGTTAAAGAGTTACGCCTTTGGGCGGGCGATGGTGGCGCCTTGGATAATCCTGATTTAACTGCGTCATATTCAGATCGACATAATACACGGACTTTTCTAGCTATGGATGACAAAGGAACCACATCCACTTCCGATGATGTAAACACCTCGTCAGGGTTTTCGTTGTTGTAAAAATCAGTTTCTTGCGGCCAAAAGAACCATGCGATCCTGGCCTTTCGATCTCCATCAGACTCTTCCCACATCGCTTCAATCTGCCCGATATAAAAATCGGGAGAACTTTCTGCTTTGCTGCCAATAGAGTGGGCCCGGGCACGGTTTGGGCTGCTTGCATGATGCTCAGTTTCTTCGTCTTCTTCCTCCAATCCGTCAGGGGTAATCCGAAACAACAATACGTGGTCTAGCACTTGAAACTCATCGTCGGGTGAATCAAGAAATCTAAACTTTGTGTAGAAAAATCTCGAGGTAGTCTTGATACCTCCATCAGGAAAGCCTGGCCCAAGCCATTGAGAGTTAGAGCTTTGATCGACTAAATCAGGTCGCCTCGTAAATTTCTTTGTGGTTTTTTGAGATCGAATAAAGCAATCAGAAACAGGAAATAATGAAGTGTCTGGTTTTCTTCTCTTGCTTCTCGTACCAGCAACATCGCACGCCGAAACAGCCACTTGTTGTAAAGACGCCTGGCACAAGTGGCATACATTCTTGCTACCTTCTTTGCCTCCACAAACACTGCAATTACCGATAGAACGAGGTCCTACAGCCAGTTCTTTCATTCGAGACTCAATCGCCTTGGTGGCTACGTCAACCGCCTTAGTAGCATCAGCACTAGTAGTAAATTGCCCGAGTACTATTGGAGACGCGCTGGGCACCACAGACACGGAGGCCTCCCATAAATTGGACCTTGAGAGAAGCCTCACACCTAATCCTGATGGCGACTGTGGCTTCAATTCAAGAGCTTGTAATCGCTGCTTCTTTTTCTCTTCCACCAATGCACGTGCTTGCTCTTCACGTTTTTTCACAATCTTCTGGTTCGCCAAGACGCTCTTTTTAGCAAGTGGATCTTTTTTTAGAAAACTACGAAACCAGGCCGTTAGTTTGGTGCCTGAATTCTGAATGGCGGCTCGATGCATGTTTTCTTTTTTCATCCAGCAATATGCCGCATTGACTTGGCCGCCTTCCAATTTTGCGATTCGAAAAACATCGGACATTGGAACTTCCATGTAGACTTGTAATGCCAAAATCATTGGTGGTGTGACCTCGTACGAGTCCCCTTGAAGACATGATTCAGATCGAGAAGATTTGACAGATACTTGAGAGTCGGAACGGCTTTTCCTAACAGGTTTCTCAATTATGCTTTCTTCTTTTGCTTTCGCCAGCAAATCTTCTACTTCTACTTCTTGCTCTACCTCTTCTTCTTGCTCTTGACCTTCTTCATTTTCTAGTGGCTCCTCTTCTTCTAGTTCTTCTTGGTTTTCATCCTCGATTGCTGCTTCTTCGCGTTCGACATCTTCTTGTTCTTCCTCGTCTTGATCGACATCTTCACTTGGTGTATCAGAATCTTGACCCTGATCGCTGCCTTCCTCCTCACTTCCATCCTCTTCATCCCACTCTTCGTCCTCACTAATACTATTCGATTTCTGGCGTTTCGGACTTGTACACTGCAGTTTTCGTTTCTGCTTGCTTTTTTTATTCTTCCTAGGTCGACCCCTCTTTCGTTTCATTGCTGAATCCGTTTCTTTCGTACTGCTTCTAGCACAGCAACAGTCATGCTCCATAGTGCATACTGGACCACCAACAGCATATCTCACCCATTCGTCAGAAGTAGCTTTATATCCAACATAATGGACAAGAAGCCAAGCACCAAGCACAAGCGCCACATCGCCACTTAAACTCTTGCGCTTTCCATGCCATGGCTTTCTGTTGTTCTCCAGATGATCCTCTGACAACTCACTATCTGGAATACTTTTACTTGCCATTATCGATGCCTCCAGCCAAAATCCTTGTTTATCTTGAACAAAGATAGGACCCTGGAAACTTGTTGCTCGACTTTGCGCCTTCACTTTAGACTCTACTTTAGACTTAGCAGGAGATTTAGCCTTGGCCTTGATCGGCGTGGAGTTACGTGTTTGTCTCGTAGTCATCGCACTGATCTCAATCAGCCCAAATACCTCAATAGCAATATTGATTGGGGGGCTACTCTCAAATATCTTTGGTTAATTCTATTTTACTTTTCTTACTTTTTTGGGTCTCGAAGCGTCCTATATGGTAGATAGGTTCACAGAAATATCGCCATTCTCCGCAATGATCTGATTAGTTTTTTTGTTCTTGTTCTTCCAGAATGCTAGAGTGAAGCGTTCAGGGC